>Ga0209726_10000431_pt1 | contig 79722 bp, 76 predicted proteins | sample Subgrocontami54m_FD_187453 | JGI IMG/M metagenome (GOLD analysis project Ga0209726, IMG submission 187453) | Subsurface groundwater microbial communities from S. Glens Falls, New York, USA - GMW46 contaminated, 5.4 m (SPAdes) (version 3) | ecosystem: Environmental > Aquatic > Deep subsurface >...
GTTTTTCAATTGCATTATTTGCTTAAACATAGATTTTCAAAGTCTTCGACTATCCTCGTAATGACAGGGTTGACGTGACTTTTCGGGCCGGCATATAGCCGTACCAACCGGGTGTGACCAGTAGTTGTTGGAGTATGACTACCATTACCACAGGCTGAAGCCTGTGGCATAGTTGGATTCCATGCTACGGGCTTCAGCCCGTAGCGCCGTTATATCCGCTCCTTGTTACAAAATCGGTCGCACCCTCCCGACCTTTGCAGATAAAAAATACCGACCATTGGAGCATTCTCAATGCGTCGTGGTCGGTTACGCCACCAGCTCGCCTCCTTCATATGGCGTCCAAATTGGAGAAGGAAGGGTCGTCGCTTCCACGAATTTATATTAGATTTGCCAGACCAGTGAATTACACTCCAGGGTTCCTCCATAGACTAATAGGAAGCGTAAGCGCTCTTATGACTAAAGGACTACAGTTTCTATTAAGTATCAGTATTGTATAGCAGATACTTATGCAAGTAAATGATATTATTCACATTTGGGAACAAAAGTCAAGATATTTTTTAAAAAATACCACCTCTCATATAAAAACCTTTTTGCCTGCAAAAAGTTTATTTATGGCCCCTTGGTCGGTATGGAGGCAACCAACCGGCCTGGATAGCCACTATCTATACTGTAGAAATAAATTAAAGGTGTGGGGCGCTGCCCGGACCGGTCGAAGGCTATTGGTCCGGTAACCCCAGTATATTGTCCTATAGAAGAAATCCCTTTTACTATGTTTTCTCTTTCAAGAGCCAGGCCATTCTCTAAAGTTATGCTGACAGACTTAAGTAACACGTTTACAGCATCATAGGTCAGTGCGGACAACGGAGTTGGGGCGTCCCTACACTCCGACACAAATTCGCTCTTGAAGCTCGATGCAGCCTCACTATGCTGAAAGTCTGGTATGGGCGAGGGATAATAAGCCCCGACAGCTTTGTCTTTCGCAACAGATATAAAGTCCGGCGTAAGGATAGTAGACACGACCTTTGAGCTGCTGCCTCCTTGAAATGTTCATAGAAATTCCCCGCTAGCCACAGAGTCTCCTGATACCACAATTACGTCTGAAGGGGTCTGTAGCAGCCGGCTCGATACGCTGGCATAGTCACTGCTGTAAGGAAGAGCAGCCTCGCTCCTAGCTAAAGAAATACCCTGTTCCTCAATTTTCTGTCTTAATATCTCCGCCTGGGCCAAGTCCGCTAAACCAGGCCCAGCAACTATAGAGGCGGTACGGCTCCCGAGATGTTCTTTGATAAACGTCACGATAGCCTCTGAGAGCTGGATGTTATCCGGAGCCATCCAAAAAGTCCTATTCCCAGCGGTTAGTTCGAGAGGCCTCACTACAAGTGTTCCTCTTGGCGTATCTCTAACTCCAACGACAATTAATGGCATATGTGCCGGGCCAAAAAGCTTGATAGCGTCAACAGCTTTTGATCCCTTGGAGTACCCGGCAACACCAATTATTTGTTTGTCTAACAGCAGCTTCCGGGCGTGGTCAGCATCTTTTCCTTCATCATATATTACGAGTTCCGCATAGTAACCATCTGTAAGGGCGTATGGCCATACGCCCCTATTCCACTCGCCGATGGCTTTTTTCGCTGCGCAGGCCATTCTATAACCTTCGGACGCTTCCCTACCTAAAGTAGGCGCGACAAGACCTACTTTGAAGCTTTTGATCTCTGCCGTTCTTAAGCTAAGGCATCCGGTGGATACAAAGATTAGGAGAATAGTGATGAGGAGAAATATTCTTTTCATTGTTTTTACCAATAGTCTATAGGTAATTGTTAGTCACTATGTAGAATTAGCAGGGCAGAGAGTCCGTTATATAGCAACCAAAGGATCTCTAGACGCAGGTCTTTGGGCAGACACGCAGGTCTGCCCCTACAGTGTTGGATCATGCCGATTAATGGGAATATAAGCCGAATTTCCTGTAGGGGCGTCCCGACCTGTCGGGATGCGCCCTCGGTAGTACCTGCGTCTATGCCGTATGCACCGGCATTTGGGCTGACACCCAGGTCAGCCCCTACAGACGGTTGATCGTTCGCCCGTGGTTACACATCTACGGTGTGTCCCTCGCTAGCGCGGAGCAACTTGCATTCTCTGGCGCGCTGGAGACTAACGATAAGCTGGTAGCTGGAGGCGTTTATCGTTCCCATGCTTCTCTCGCCGGAGTTGCTTTACCTGCGGCTGTGGGATTTTCTAGGTCTATCGCCCATTGAGCCGGATTGTGCAAGATATATTCCTGGATGCGTTGCAACGCATTTTCATCACGAATTATATGTTCGTAATAATTACGCTGCCAGACGCGGCCGGCAAACGGTGTCCAACCATAAGTCTTAACACCTCTGATATACGCGTTCGTCGTCATTGTCTTAAACCATTGAACGATCTCCGGTAGGGGCGTCCCGACCTGTCGGGATGCGCCCTCGGTAGTACCTGCGTCTATGCCGTATGCACCGGCATTTGGGCTGACACCCAGGTCAGCCCTACCACACCCAGGTCAGCCCCTACCACGATAATGCCGTGAAAATGGTTGGGCATGACTATATACGTGTCCGAGGTTACGTTTGGGAATTTGTGCCCTAATTCTGCCCACCACCTCTCTACCATCCGCCCGGCATCATTCAATCGCATTTCTTCATCCACAATCTCACCGAATAAGAATAGACGATCCTGTGTGACGATGGTGACGAAATACGCTCCTACTAGAGCGTAATCGTATCCCCTCAGTCGGATCGAACGCCTATGATGGTGTTCTGGTCCATGATTCATCATCCTGCCTCTAAGCCATTTCCGGTAGGGGCGCACCTGGGTGCGCGCCCTCGGTAGTACCTGCGTCTGTGCCGTACGCACCGGCATTTGGGCAGACACGCAGGTCAGCCCCTACCACACCCAGGTCAGCCCCTACCACGATAATGCCGTGAAAATGGTTGGGCATGACTATATAGCCAAAAACCTAAAGGGCCTCCATAAAAGGAGGCCCCTAGGATTACACTCGTTTCCCGATTAGCATTACACCCTATGACAGGCCACAAAGTGAGGATTGTCCACGCTCCCCACGTTCCTGAACTCTGGGTCTACCTCATTACAGATTCCAGGCACCAGAGCAATTGGGCACCGAGTATGGAAGCGGCATCCGGAGGGTGGGTGAAGTGGACTCGGCACGTCGCCCTGCAGGATTATGCGCTCTCGATGTGCCTCCACAGCCGGGTCAGGAATAGGCACTGCGGAGAGCAAGGCCTTGGTATAAGGATGCAGCGGGTTCTCGTAGATCTCCGTGCGGTCGGTGATCTCCACGATCTTGCCGAGGTACATAACCGCCACGCGGTCGCTAATATGGCGCACCACAGACAGGTCATGGGCAATGAACAGGTAGGTAAGTCCGAAGCGCGCTTGCAGCTCCTCCATAAGGTTGATGATCTGGGCCTGAATGGAAACGTCCAGGGCCGACACCGGCTCGTCGCAAACTATGAAGCTTGGACTGGCTGCCAGAGCCCTGGCAATACCGATACGCTGCCTCTGACCGCCGCTAAACTCGTGGGGATAGCGGCTGGCAAAATAGGGATGAAGTCCAACTATAGTAAGCAGCTCTTCTACCCTGTCCCTATACTCTTTGCCCTTAGCCAGTCCATGAATAGTTAGCGGCTCACCAACGATGTTGCCACAGGACATTCTCGGATTAAGAGAACCATAGGGGTCCTGGAAGATGATCTGCATCTTCCTTCTCATCCGCCTCATACGCTCGCCTTTAAGCTTCGTCAGGTCGACGTGGCCCCCCTGCTCCTCATCGTAGAACAAAACGCTACCGGCTGTCGGACGGTACAATTGCAGTATAGCCCGCCCTGTGGTGGTCTTACCGCAGCCGCTTTCACCCACCAGCCCCAGGGTCTCTCCCTTTTTCACGTAGAAGCTTATGTGGTCAACGGCCTTTACATCGGCGACTTTGCGCTCGAAAATGATCCCTCTGGTGACAGGGAAGAACATTGTGAGGTCTCTAACATCCAAAAGGACGTCCTCATTGGCGACGTTTACGTTTGTAGTATTTTGATTAGTTGTTGTCATATCACTCACCTCGGCAGCCCGGTGGTCACGTCCACCCAGCAAGCAGCTCTATGATTTTCACCCACATTCAAAAGAGGCGGGTACTCTGTGGCACACTTGTCTATGGTGAATTTGCAGCGCGGCCTAAAAGGACAGCCGGGCGGCAGGTCGATGAGGTCAGGTGGTAGGCCCTCGATGGGATCAAGTTTCTCCTTGAGAGCCTGGTCCAAACGGGGCACTGACTTGAGCAGGCCCAAGGTGTAGGGGTGCCTTGGCTTACCGTACACGTCCGCAGCAGAAGCGGTCTCGATTATCCTGCCCGCGTACATGACGTTAACGCGGTCTGCATACCTGGCAACCACTCCCAGGTTGTGGGTTATGAGTATAACCGAGGTGCCCAACTCCAGGCTGAGCCTTTTGATAAGCTCGAGTATCTGAGCCTGTATAGTCACGTCCAGAGCGGTTGTAGGCTCGTCCGCCAGCAGCAGCCTGGGGTTACAGCTTAGACCCATGGCTATCATCACCCGCTGTCTCATTCCGCCACTGAACTGGTGAGGGTAATCGCTCAACCTGGTCTCAGCCTCAGGGATACCTACCATGTGCAGCAGCTCCGCGGCCCTTTTGTTGGCGGCCGTACGGTCCATGTTTAAGTGAAGCTCCAGCGCTTCAGTCAATTGTCTTCCTATTGTGAGAACCGGATTTAGAGAGGTCATCGGCTCCTGGAAGATCATGCCGATCCGGTTGCCTCTGATCTGTCTCAATCTGGCTTCATCAACCTTTACCAGGTCTTCCCCGTCAAACAGCACCTCGCCGCGGACTATCTTTCCAGGAGGGTTGGGTATCAGCCTCAATAAGGACATCGCGCTTACGCTTTTGCCACAACCGCTTTCTCCTACCAACCCCAAAGTCTCGCCTTCCATTAGGTCATAGCTGACCCCATCTACTGCTTTTACGACTCCTTCCTGGGTAAAGAACTGAGTCGCCAGGTCTTTAACTTGGAGCAGCATCCCCATATGCTTCTTGCCTCCTCCTAATACCAACTTTACAGATTATTTACGTTACGAGTTACAACGGAACTCTAGCACATATTAGCTGACAACTCAACTAGTTCGAGAACCTCACTACAAGTCACATTTCATCGCTCCTATACTTCACGCTAGTCGTACCCTTCACCACCCTTCTCTCTTAACAGAACGATTTAATGAGTCCTTTGTAACTGGGGAAGGGGGGACTCGAACCCCCACGCCTTTCGGCACATGATCCTAAATCATGCTCGTCTGCCAATTCCGACACTTCCCCACCCAAATAGCCGGATTGTTAGATAACAATATGGTGAGCCGCACAGGACTCGAACCTGTAACCAACTGATTAAGAGTCAGTTGCTCTGCCAATTGAGCTAGCGGCCCACCACACATAGTTTACCATGATAATCAGGGGCGGGCAAAATGTAATTGCAGGGAAATTACCATAGTTACCCGCAATTGTCAACAGTTTTTGTGACAAGTCTCACAGTTTATCAAAAATACTGTTGACAGCATAAGACTCCTGAGATAGATTTCTCTCATAAGCATGGTTTGCATGCGCTTTTTGGAAGCCAAGTAGATGTGAATAGAGGTACATTGTTGGGAGGTTATAATGGCTTTCACAGCCTCTCCCAGATCTTCCGCCTTTGCCAACAGTGCCGGCACAGTGATAGGTATCCGGAGGACCGAGAAAAACCGCGACCGCTAGAAGGACGCACCGCGATATGTCTGGTGCAGAATATCCCCAGGCACCTTGAGCACTGGTTGACCGGTGTATTGGAGCATTCCTGGACCCCACAGCGGTCTATGGCATTACGTAGCTTCACTTCATATCTATAGACCTGATGAGTTTGGGCGTCAAGATATTTGTCCTGGCATTGCTCCCGTACGCATACCTCCTGCTCATCGTCAGAAATAGCGCCGTGTGACGAACAGAAATGTCTGCCACAGTACTGGCAAACGCCTATCACACCATGATGACGACGGAATAAGCCAAAATCACACCACTCTACCATGACCATATAATACAAGACCTATAGTTAGTTTGTCCTTACTTCGCGATAGGTCAGTCGAGGAAATAAGGCTGACAAAATATCCTACAAGGCATTGACAGGAATGATATAATGCCTCTGATGGGTAACAAACCTCATCCGAACGCAGCAGGCCAGGGCTTATTCAAAAATAGCATCCAATTGGCTGCCCCGACTTGTCGGGGAGGATTGAAACAAACAAACAACGTGAAGGGGGAGGCATGGACTTCGAATTCGAGTATACGCCAGAGATGGAAGAGTTTCGTAAAGAGGTGCGGGGCTGGCTAGACAAAAACCTGACTCCGGATGTCGGCGCTCCGGTACACGCACTGGACGTCACCTACGATCAGTTTAAAAGCAATATGGCATTCAGGGGTAGGCTGGGAGAAAAGGGATGGTATGCCCCGCAATGGCCCAAAGAATATGGCGGCGGTGGCCTGACGCCTGAGCTGGCTGTGGTCCTGGAAGAAGAGCTGGAATCAAGGATAGACCATCTAGGAAACGTGATGGTCAATGGTGACATCGGTTTCACCGCGGCGGCGGCCATTACGTATATGGGTAATGACGAGCAGAAGCGCCGCTATCTTCCTGAGATACTTAACGGCAAAAACGTGGTGTGGGAGCTATTCACCGAGCCGAACGCCGGCTCCGACCTCCCTTCGATGACGACCACCGCTATTCGAGACGGCGATGACTATGTGTTTAACGGGCAGAAGATCTTTGTGGGGGCCTTGCACGACCCTCATTATATGTTTGCCATAGCAATTACCAATCCCGACCGTCCCAGACATGCCAATCTCGGCGCTTTCATGATACCTGCTGATACTCCTGGCATAACTGTCCACAGCCTCGACTTGATAGGCGGCGGCGGCAAGCGCAGCATCTTCCTTGAGAATGTCAGGGTCCCTGCCGATGCCCTTATAGGCAAAGAGGGAGAGGGCTGGAGAGCCTTCACCGGGCGTCGAGAGGTATCTGCCTCAGCGGTCGTTTCCCGCAACCACAATCTAGAGCAGCTCCTAGAGTACAGTAAGGCCAACAAACGAAATGGAGCGCCCATCAGCGAGGACCCGAACATAAGAGATACCCTGGTTGAGGCCTACATGCGGGCACACACCCTTAAACTGTGGTCCAAGCGCAACTACTGGATTGGCATAACTGGCCGGAAATTCGGCTACGAAGGACAACAGGCCGGTCTCAACAGAAAATTGTTCGGTCCGGTGCTAGCGGAAGCTATGCTAAGCGCAATGGGTCCTGCCGCTCTCATCAAAGACCCCGAATGGGGCGCCTATAACGGAGAAGCAGAGGCTTACGCCAGAGAGTCCATTGTCATGGGACATCCCGGCGGCACCGTCGAGATACACAAGATGCGCATGTGGCGCGGCTTCACCGGCAACACAATGTTTGAGCGGTAATCGCCTAATGCTCTCCTGGTGCAATTTGAAGTAGCGCCAAGTGTGGCTCATTAACTAACAAGGGCAGAGATCTTGGATAGTCTCTGCCCTTGTTGAGAATTATACCTCATTTAGATAATATCTAGTCCACTCGAAACCTCTTTCTTCTTCTTTTCTGCTTCCGATTTCTCTGGCTTGCCGGCTGAGCGTATGTTTACCAATTTGTTCAGCATGTCAAACCAAAAAGGCGCGCCCAGTGACACAGCAAAAGTGGTTAACAAAATCCCTACAATCTTCATGAAGGCAGTCTGAGTACTGGCAAACACATCCCATGGATTACCAGACCATCCAATTGGCAACTGCAACTGCTCTAATTCTTTCTTAAGCTCAGCAGCTTTGGTCAGTGATAAATCTTCCCCTTGAGATAAAGGCCTTTTTGCGGTCTCCTGAGCATAAACTACTACACTCTCTCGCAAAACACTATCCGTGGATAAAGTGCCGGCTATAACTACAGTGTCGGCATTTGTAACCACACTTACTAGAAGTGCAACGAGCAGAGTAATTAATTGCAGTTTTCTTCTATACCAGCCGGTCACTCTTTCCATGTGACTATCGAACCAGTCTTCTACGTTCTTGCGCGCCTGTCGAAGCTGTTTCTGACTACCCACGGTACTGGCCTCAGCAGCCTCCACCAGGCTCGTCAGACTACGCTTCACGTCAGCGTTTTGGATATTCGATACCACAGCTTTAAGCTCTACTAGGTTCTGCGGTTGCGCACCGTCCTTGCTCTTTTCTAATAATGCTAAAGCGAAATTCTTTGCGGGTATGTAAGAGGGCTTTCCTCCCCAGCTAACGATTTTGAGATCCTTCTTTTTAGATCCTAATCTAGAGACTAGAGGGTGCTCATAGATGTCCTTAGCTACGTTTTCAGCCTTGGGGTCGTTTAGAAGATGCCTGATGCCATCCTCCAACGTATCCGCCCTCATAGAAAAGATCCTCGCGACGAATTCATCAAGAATAGAGCATATAATGCTCAGGAGCAGATATATAAGCGCCAGGCCTATCGCCACATCGAGTATTTCAGAACCAAACATAGTGCCTCCTCTCCACTTCACAAAACGGCATCCACCTTGATGCTTATGTAATCCCGTTACCTTCTAACTGAAACGCTGTATGGTCCCGTTCCGGTCGGGCTGTAATGCCGGACGCGGGCGAAGTAAACACCAGCGGCAAGGTCAGCCTCTATCCGTGAGTTGAAGCCGGGGGCGCTATCATCATCTTGGGCTATGAGCGCGGTCTGGCTGTTTGGGCCGAAGAGTGTAAGGAAGGTGTCGGTATTTCCTGCCGTTTCTATAGTATATATAGCGGTAGATGCAGCGGTGAAGGTGTAAAGGTCGCTCTCGTTAGCGGCTGCAAGACTACCTTGTACCGCAGGTCCATTTACCTGGATTTCAGGAACACCAGGAGCGGGGGCAGGCCCCGGCGCCGCAGCCTCTCTTCTTACTGAGACACTATAAGAACCTGTAGAGCTTGTCTGGTAATGCCGGACCCTTACAAAGTATGTTCCAGCCGTAAGACGGCTAGCTATCCTTACGTTCCTATCCTGCCCGCTATCATCATCCTCTGTTACAAGAGCCGTTTGGCTGTTAGGGCCAAATAAGGACATGATCACATCGGTCTGGCCCTGGGTCTCAATAATATGGTTAGCTACCGACGGAACGACAAACCTATATAAGTCTACTTCTCCGGCTTGGCCGATAGATGCCTGAGCAGGCTGCGCTCCTATTATTAGGTCTATTATGCTGGGCTGTGTTGGCGCTGGCGCAGGATCAGTGTCATACCAGTACCCCAAAGAGCGATGATTGATAACGCTGGCTGGCGTGGCTGAACCGCCATGGGCCGGCATCATCGCCGATTGCATAGCGTCCCTATGGTCACGCACATACTGATCATACCTACCGTTCGCCTTCAATTGCAGGACGGCGGCGACAAAGCTAGCCTTTTCATTTGCGGTCAGGGTAGACTGGTTTTTTCTTTCTCCCACTTGTGGCTTCTTTCTATATCTTTTAAAGACGGCTATCCATAGGGTCATGAAAGATTGTTTCTTGACCAAACTAATTGTGCATTACCGACTCCACTGTAGAAACTAGGACCAATACTGAAGACCGCAGTGGAATTAAAATGAGGAACAAGATCGACAGCAGAATTGCCTTCAGCCAATTTATCGCCAAAGTATCAGAGAGCCCAAATGGAAACAGCCGCACCCTTGGTTAGACCTATAACTTACCTCCTTCTGATATGACCAGAATCTGCAACAAGACTCCTTTAATTATCGACAGCGGACTAATATGAATTAATAGCCCCGCGTCCAAGACCTATGCCAAACACAAAAGGCGCCAGCGGATGCCGCTAGCGCCTACAAATACCGTTGCACGGTGACTACTTTGCCGGCGGCGATCCAGCCATCATGCTCCCTTTACGGGAGTTTAGACCTGTGACTTTGCGTCCCCGCCTTTCGACGGGTTTGCCCATCTTATACGCCCTGATCCCTTATTAGGTTGTTTTACCGATTGCAAATGCTAAATTCTTTGTAGCTATCTCCTTTGAGAATTAGCCCCATGTCAAGTAATACCTATCATAATATTAATCCTTATGGTGTCAAGCATAAAGCGAAGTCCGTTTCCCCATGGTAACGGCAAGTCATTCGATAGCTTTATGCAAGACCCTACGAGGTCCTCCGCCGGGCAGCATCAGGGAATGAGAATCGGCTGTTCGTCCCCTTCGCCGATGACCCCCGATGCCAGCATACTGTCCTGGGTCCAGAGGATAAACAGATGCTTTCCCTGACCAGGCGCGGGGTCCCCTCCCAGGTCGTTGCTGGCAGAGAACTCACGCTGACCGTCACGGTACAAATTGGCCACGGCCTGGGTCACATCAATGACACTGTTTCCTACTCCATAACCTGCATAAAAAATATACGCCATAATCGTTCTCCTCTTCTCATAATTGCTTGGCAAGAGTCCGCGGATCTTGAGTCCTTTCACTAAGTATATCCAAGCAACTGTCAGAGGTCAAGGGAACACCTAAGAGGTTGAACGAATGGCCTCAGCAGCCTTCCAGTGCAAGTGGGCCTCGGTATCCTTGACAGGTTTTTGTCAGGCCGGAGCTATATCCTGATGACAGAGACTTTTTGTACAGGGGGCGCTGGATTGGCAGACGAGCGGAGGATGGCTAGCCTGAGACGACTGGCGGAAGTCAGGGAGAAGATTGAGAAGCTTGCCGAGCTTCCGCCGGAAAATAGGGATTATGAGGTCTGGAGGCGCTTGGTTGAAGAGGAGCGCAAACTCATGCAGCGTATAGCTGATCAGCCGGACTCGGACCATTAAAAATAAATACGCGGATGTGTGACGTTGGTCATTTCATATCTGGATAAATGCGACTATCATATTGTCGCTGATTAATAAGGATTGTGTGGAAGGGTGAGATGGTTTTCAAATTTGAGGGCCTTGAGCCAGCCGTCATCAGAGTTGCCTGTGAGGTCTTTTCCAGGAGGTGTCTTGTGGACCGAGACATGGTATTGTATTCCCTCTGCCAGCAAATCGCCAAACATCATGAGATGGTTGAAGAGCTCGTAGACAAGAGTCCGCAATTTCTAGCCGAGCTACTAAGACAGAAAGAGAGGTATGACCGGTGGGCAAAATGTAATAAGACTAAATAAGCGTTCCGGCCTAAACGTCCCGCGTCTCCCGAGGGTCACTAACTCCCGCTGCCTCGACAGCCTATTCCCTTCTTCTCCCATCTGCAATCACTAGACATCGTCCCCCCCGTCTCGCAAACAGCAGCAAGTTTAGTCGCAAAGAAATGGGCAACACTATCAAGCGCTACCCATCTGGACACACATATTTGGTGGCGGAGGCAAGATTTGAACTTGCGACCAAGGGCTTATGAGTCCCCTGCTCTACCACTGAGCTACTCCGCCTCGTGCTCTCACGAGAACAGTCATTATCGTATCTGATCTACTGCATTTTTTCAAGCTAATTTAAACATATTGACACAGTTGTTCTTACAATATATTCTATTCCTGTTCGTTGGAAATGCGTCCTTAGTAGTATATGAAGGTTATGTAAAGTTGGTTTTGGGAGGAAGTGCATGGTACAGGAAGCATACGCTCATACCCCACCCCCGCACGATAAAGATAGATGGCACCCTCTAGTCGATCACCTCACCTCAGTAGCGAAGAAAGCCAGAGAATTTGCCGAGCCTTTTGGCGGAGGGGATTTAGCCTACTGGCTGGGACTCTGGCACGATTTAGGGAAGTTCAACCCCGCGTTCCAGGAATATTTACAAAGATGCGTAGCAGACGCCAACGCCAAAGGCCACGGGCCAGACCACAAAGCCGCTGGAGCCACTCTAGCCGCTCAGTACTTAGGTCAGCTCGCGATGCCAATTCATGGGCACCACGGAGGGCTTAAAAGCCTTACTGATTTAAAGAATTTAGTCAGAGGGCAACATACTGATTCAGTTATTGCTCAAGTCTTGGAGCGTGCAAGGCAAGAATTACCAGGACTTGAACCTTCACGACCACCAGAGATTCCAAAATTCGCAGAAAAAGACGAGGTATCTGCCGAGCTGTTTACTAGACTGCTTTTTTCTGCCTTAGTAGATGCAGACTACCTGGATACAGAGGCCCACTTTAATCAAGACCGGGGGTCGCAACGCGGCTCAGAGGTAACCATGCAAGAGCTATGGGAGCACTTTGAGAATAACCAAAGCAAGTTCTCCCATGTAGAGGATACTGAGGTAAACCGAGCGCGCCGTGAGATATACCAGGCATGTTTAACAGCAGCCGAGAACCCCCCGGGCATGTTCAAGCTAACCGTACCGACCGGCGGAGGCAAGACTCGCTCAGCTATGGCCTTTGCGCTGCGTCATGCCATTTGGCATTGCCAAAAACAGATTATTGTAGCTGTGCCCTTCATCAGTATCACGGAGCAAACAGCACAGGAATACCGCAGCATCTTTGAGACCACCAACCAAACTGCGCCTGTGGTCCTTGAGCATCACAGCATGGCAGAATATTCGGATCCTATAGGAAACGACTTTCACTCTAAAGAGATATGGGCGCGGCTGAGCGCTGAAAACTGGGACGCTCCTATAGTGGTCACCACAACAGTTCAGCTTTTTGAAAGCCTATTCTCTAATACACCAAGCAAATGCCGCAAACTCCATCGATTAGCCAATAGCGTTATCATTCTCGATGAGGCGCAAGCATTACCAACTCATCTTCTTAGTCCTATTCTAGATGCCCTGAAACAACTCTCTATTAATTACGGAAGCACTATAGTCCTCTCAACAGCCACTCAGCCTGCCTTTGGAGCCATTCCCACCTTTTCTGAAGTCCAAGCTGAAGAGATTATTCCGAACCCGGCGAAATACTTTAGTGATCTGCGCCGAGTCACCTATAAATGGCGTACCGCTAATCCTCTTTCTTATAACGAGGTTAGTGACCTAATGAATAAACAGCCTCAGTGCCTAGCTGTCTTGAATACCAAGAGAGATGCCATAGCATTATTGGATGCTTTAAATGACCCAGATGCCCTTCACTTATCCACTCTCCTCTGTGGGGATCACCGACGCCAAGTAATATCAGAAGTCAAAACCCGACTAAACGCTAGCCAGCCATGCCGACTGATTTCCACTCAGGTCATTGAAGCCGGCGTAGACCTAGATTTCCCAATGGTATTACGTGCGCTCGGTCCGCTGGATAGCATTATCCAGGCAGCCGGCCGGTGCAATCGAGAAGGCAAACAGGCAAAGGGCGAGGTAAATGTGTTTCGACTAGAAGAAGGTGGACTTCCACCTGGATACTATAGAACAGCCACAGAAACAGCCCTCGCTATGATTGGGCAAGGAGATATCGATCTTAATGATCCGACTATTATAAGCAACTACTTCCAACGTCTCTTTCAGGTCCTCGGCCCAGATAGAGAAAATATTCAGCAGCAGCGTAAGGCGTTCAACTATCCGGAGGTGTCGAGGCGGTTCCGCATGATCGATGACGATACTGAAAGCGTGGTTATCACCTCCTATGGTACTGCGGAAGAGCGAGAGAGGGTGAGAAGGGCCCTGGAGCGTCTATATAGCGGCGACCCACAAGCGCGCCAGCTAAAAAGGACGATCCAGCCCTATATAGTTAACGTGAGAACAAAAGAGGCGAAGCGTTATTACCAACAGGGCCTTATCACCCCTATAATGCCCAGCATTGGAGAGTGGCACGGCAGCTATGATCCGACGCGCGGGTTAACCGCGGACAAGGTAGAGCTAGAGACGCTGGTTGTATAAAAAACTCTTATATTTTTCTTGACACGGAGAAGGACCAGGTTTATTATGGTATCAGCAGCTTCTAGTACTTTACTTGAAAGCTGAGGATTGAAACCAAGTTAAGTATTAGAGACAAGGAGGTGCCAAAAAAAATCCCACCGTCGCTGAATGCGAAGATGGGAAAGTAATTTATCCCGACGTCACTGCCGGTGAAGACGGGAAGTTAATACATTTTATATTGTCTACTATTTAGCAATTTCTGTCAATAGGATTGTAAACAATAATCTCTGAAACACCTAGGGGGTTAATAAGTTGAGTCGAGTCATAGTATTTATTGACGGGAGCAATTTATATCACGCTTTTAGAAATTACGCTCCTCAAAAGCGCTTGGACTTACAACTCTTTTCTAATCAACTCTGTGAGATAAACGACCGTCTTATACATACCCACTATTATAACGTCCCTGTGAACCAGGCCGATAATCCGGCCATTTATGCAGCTCAACAGAGATTTCTTGCGCGTCTCAACAAGATACCATTCTTTACCGTCCATCTTGGACGGTTATTAGACCGACAACGATACGAGAACTGCCCAAGCTGTTCTCGCCCTTACACCGTCCAATATAGAACCGAAAAAGGTGTAGACATTCAATTAGCCACAGATTTACTAACACTGGCATTCGATAATCAATACGACATTGCCGTCTTGGTTAGTAATGATTCTGACTTCGTCCCTGTTGTTGAACAAGTCATGCGCCTTAACAAGCAGATAGTAAATGCTGAGTTTCCCAGCAAGCTACCCAACTATTTGTCGCGACGCTGCTCGAAGGTTATCAAGCTAGACACGAACTTCCTCTCTACTTGTACATTCTGAAAACCAAAATGAGGCATTTTTAAGGAGGTGGTGATGACCCAAGTATACGAACCGTTATCTATTCGGGTATGGGGAGACCTCGCCTGCTTTACCAGACCGGAGATGAAGGTGGAGCGAGTTACCTACCCTGTTATGACGCCCTCTGCGGCACGGGGCGTTCTCGAGGCCGTGTTTTGGAAGCCTGAGTTCTCTTGGAAAGTAAAGGAGGTGTGGGTCCTTAAACCAATTCAGTATTTCTCTATCCTGCGCAATGAGGTGAATAAACGCGCCAGTAAGGAAAGAGCCGCCACTGGATATGATGCCACCGCTGACCGTGCTCAGCGTCATACCCTGGCGCTCAGGTGTGTAGACTACGTTATATTTGCCGATGTGCAATTGAAGCCAGACGTCGAAGAAGACCCGGCCAAGTACCGTGACCAGTTCGTCCGCCGAGTGAGAGACAGCCGCTGCTTTGCCACACCATATCTAGGCTGTAGAGAGTTTTCTGCATATTTTGCAGAACCGGACGGCAGCGAGACGCTGATAGACCTCTCTGAAGACTTGGGGCCAATGCTTCTCGACATAGGCTATGACGCCGACGGCTCAGGAAGGGGTACTCCTAGATTCTTCGACGCCAAGCTAGAGCACGGTGTGCTTCGTGTACCTAACGGCGCAAGATAAGGAGTGTAAATATGCTTCTCCAACGTTTGAAAGAGTATTCGCAGCGTTTAGACCTGCCTCCAACTTTATATAGTGAAGGCCCACTTCGATACATAATCGATCTAGACAGCAACGGTAGACTTCTTAGCCCAACTCCCATCGATATCTCGGACCCGGCCAACCCAAGGACAAAGAGAGGGCAACGACGCCATCTGCCTCAGGTAGTCAGAGCAGCCGGTATAAAAGCCTTTTTGCTTGCCGATAAAGCTGACTATTCTCTAGGATACGCTGGCGACAGTGGCAAGCCTGAACGCGTAGCCCAATGCCATCGAGCATTTTTGGAGCTTTTAGACCGGTGCACAGAGGAGACGAAGGAGCCAGAAGTGTTCGCTGTCCAGAGCTTCCTTTATAACAATCCACTAGCCCAACTCAAGTTAGGTGAGGACTTCGACTCCAGTGGTGTCATTACCTTTAGAGTAAATGGCACATTCCCGATAGACTTGCCCAGAGTCCAAGCCTTTTGGGCTGCCGTAAACGACCCGGCAGCTAAGTCAGCGCCGGTGATGCAATGTCTGATCTGCGGATATGACCGTCCGGCCGTGGACCGCTTACTAGGAAAAATCAAAGGCGTCCCAGGCGGCCAGATGGCTGGAACATCAATTATATCTGCAAACGCGGAGGCTTTTGAGTCCTATGGCTTGGAGGCATCTCTAATAGCTCCCACCTGTGCAGACTGTGGCGAGCGGTTTACCAAGGCCGCCAACGATCTACTGGCAAGCGACCAGACCCGCATCGTCATGGGCGGCATTGCCTTTATATCCTGGACCAAGGAAGAGGTCGGGTTCTCCTTAAAGTCCCTCTTAGACGTATCCAGTCCAGAAGAAGTGCGGGAGTTAATCGCCTCGGTCCATAGCGGGCGCTTTTCACCTCACGTCGACGACACGCAGTTCTACGCTACTTCCTTTTCGGCTAGTGGAGGACGCACAGTAGTGCGGGACTGGATAGACACTACCGTGAAAGAGGTCAAAGTACACCTGGCCCGCTGGTTTGAGCGCCAGGAGATAGTTAGCCCGTGGGGAGAGGAGCCGCGACACTTCCGTCTTTATGCGCTTGCCGCAGCCACCGTGCGAGACGTGAATAAAGACCTTGCTCCACCGGTGCCACGGGCTATGCTCCGCAGCGCTTTAACGGACGCCCCGTTGCCTATTGGAATAGCTTATCAGGTAGTACGAAGAGTACGGGCAGACCGTAATGTTACCCATGCTCAAGCCGCCCTGTTGAAGCTTGTACTCACTAGCTCAGGGATTATAGAAAGGGAGGATTCTATGGTGCAACTAAATCCAGAACATCCAAGTGCAGCCTACCAGTGCGGGCGGCTCCTCGCGGTGCTGGAGCGCGTCCAGCGTCTAGCTATACCGGGAGTTAAGGCTGGAATTGTAGACCGCTTTTACGGTACGGCCTCGTCAGCGCCTGCCTCCGTGTTCGGCACACTCATGAAAGGAGTGCAGCCTCATCTAAGCAAGATAGAGCGGGACAGACCTGGCGCCTACTATGCCTTACAAAACAGGTTAGAGGATATACAGTCTCACATATCCGTCTTCCCCAGGACACTAACCCTGCAAGAACAGGGACTATTCGCTCTGGGCTATTACCATCAGAGGGCCTTCGACCGGGCTCAAGCGCGGGAGGCCGCAGAACAGCGCAAAGCAGGGAAAGCAGCCCCTGAAGCAGAAATGTTTGACGAAGAAGAGAAGAACGAGGAGGATAACTAACATGGCAGACAACTCTCACACCGACATTAACAAGAGACATGATTTTGTCCTGCTTTTCGATGTAAGCGACGGCAATCCCAATGGCGACCCTGACGCCGGCAATCTACCCCGAGTAGACCCTGAAAGCATGCAGGGTTTAGTCACCGATGTCGCGATTAAGCGCAAGGTTCGTGACTATGTGGATACCGCTAGAGGCACTGAAACGAGGTTTAAGATATATGTTCAACACGAAACCTATCTTACCAATAACAGAGCCCGGGTTTTTTCCGAGCGGTCCAATGGACAGAAAAACATAAGCGTGAAACAGGGTCGCGAGTGGATGTGCGATGAGTTTTACGACGTCCGTATGTTCGGAGCAGTAATGAGCATGAAAGAACACAACGCTGGTCAAGTGCGTGGGCCTATGCAACTTACCTTCGCACGCTCCATAGACACCATCATTCCTTTGGACATTAGTATTGTCGGGCCGGCGCAGCGAGAAGGCGATACACGCCCTGCCAACCAGGAAGAAACATCGGCCACTTATGGAACTATGGGCCGTAAAGCTATGGTGCCGTATGGACTATATCTTTCCCACGGCTTCTTTAACCCACATTTCGCTGAGCAGACCGGAGTCACAAACGAAGACCTTGAGGTCTTCTGGACTGCCTTGCAGAACATGTGGGACCTGACCCGCTCTGCCTCGCGCGGCCTTATGGCTTGCCGTGGGATATACATCTTCAGCCATGAGTCACGTTTGGGCAATGCGCCGGCACACCGACTATTTGAGCGAGTGCGCGTTTCTAGGAATGAAGGGGTTGACGCCCCACGCTCATTCAATGACTATATAGTAGAGGTGAGTAGTCAAGACCTGCCAAGTGGAGTGGAGCTAACAACTTTGGGGGTGTGAGGTATGGAGCCAGAGGACGAGCATTTTGTCGATGAAGAAATCCTAGTACCCATCTCCGCCATAGAGCACTATAGCTATTGCCCGCGTCAGTGCGCGCTGATCCACGTAGAACAGACATTTGATGAGAACCTGTTCACCATAAAGGGCAGACTGGCCCATGAGCGGGTGGATGAGGCAGACGACTCAATACGCGGCGACGTGCGGGTGCTGCGGAGCATACCTCTGTGGTCTGAGAGGCTTGGGCTTCAGGGTAGAGCGGATGTAGTAGAGCTTAGGCCGGAGGGACCATATCCTGTGGAGTACAAAGTGGGGCGTCGCCATGGCATACATCCCGATCTTCAGGTATGCGCCCAGGCGCTGTGTCTCGAGGAGATGATGGGCGTAGAGGTAAAACGAGGGGCTATCTTCTATCATGCCGCCCGCCGCAGACACGAAGTCATTTTCGATGAGGTCCTGCGGGCACGGACGATAGAGATAATTCAGGCTATAAAAGACATCCTAAGAACACAGCGTCTACCGGCAGCGCCCAACGACGCCCGCTGCAAGAACTGTTCGCTCATTCATGCCTGCATGCCCACGGTGATAGGCGAGCCGGCACGCCTTCGAGGTCTGCAAGGCTCTCTGTTCCGCCCCTTCGACTATGCTCAGGACAGGCTATTGGAGGTTGGTGAAGATGATTGAGTTGCTGAATGTACTATATGTCCAGACCCAGGGTGCAGTGCTGCATCTCGATCATGACACGGTGCGGGTGGAACTGGAACGGGAGACTCGCCTGAGGGTACCTCTGCTGCGGCTCAGCGGTATCGTTGTGATGGGTCAGGTGACTATAACTCCTTTCCTCATCCAGAGGTGCGCCGAGGACGGCCACAGCCTTGTGTGGCTGGACCGAAACGGTCGCTTTAAGGCAAGAGTAGAGGGACCCACCCAAGGCAATGTCCTCTTGAGGCGCGCCCAGCACCTGTCGCTATCAGATAAAGAGCGTACCTGTAGGATTGCGAGGCAGATTGTGGCCGCTAAGATACAGAACAGCAGGCAAGTCCTTATGCGAGCGGCCCGAGAAGCCACTATAGAAGAAGATAAAGTGTGCCTCTATGAGGCCGGAGAGAGACTGGCAGGCATCTTAATCAGGCTGAGAGACATCGGGGACATAGACGTGGTGCGCGGAGCAGAGGGAGAGGCGGCTCGCACGTATTTCAGCGTCTTTGGGAATATGGTCCGGGTGGATAAAGATGGTTTCGCACTAAATGGCAGAACGCGCCGGCCGCCAAGGGATCGCACCAACGCCGTACTATCCTTTCTGTACGCTCTTGTCCGATCAGAATGCGCCTCAGCGCTGGAGGGAGTAGGTCTTGACCCTCAGGTTGGCTACCTTCACGCTCTTAGGCCGGGCAGGCCAGCCCTTGCGCTGGACCTTATGGAAGAGTTCCGCCCGGTGCTGGCAGACCGTCTTGTCTTAACCCTGGTCAATCGCAAGCAGATCCAGGCTGAGCACTTTGAAGAAGCCCCAGGAGGAGCCGTATATCTGAATGATGAAGGGCGGAGAGCAGTGATTATCGCGTATCAAAAGCGTAAGGAGGAGGAAATAACTCACAGGGTGCTCAAACAAAAACTGCCTCTAGGTCTAGTACCTCATATTCAGGCGCGGCTACTGGCCAGGCATCTACGAGGCGACTTGAGAGACTACCCTCCTTTCCTTTACCGATAGTCATGTCTCAATATCTGAAAGGGTGTCCTTATGGAGATACTGGTCACATATGACGTATCCACAGAAACAGCAGAGGGTAGGCGGCGACTGCGGCGAGTAGCAAAGCTGTGCGAAGCCTATGGCCAGCGGGTCCAGAAGTCTGTGTTCGAGTGCATACTCAATGCAGGACAACTAGAAGAGCTAAGGCACCGTCTACTGCTTGAGGTAGAGGTAAAAGAAGACAGTCTAAGGATCTACAGACTCAGAGAACCGCGGGATAGGTACTTACAGATCATAGGCCAGCAGCCAGCCTTCGATCTAAGAGATCCATTAGTCCTTTAGCCTGTACTGAGGCTCTCGAAGGGTCTTGCCGAAGTATGAGCGGACATATAGCTGTTGCTAAAAGTACGGGAGGTACGCGCAAAAAACTGCGTCTTCGTAGCGCTTTTAATCGAGAAAGGTATATCTAGAAGATGTTGCACTCAGTCCAAAGACCGAGTGAGGATTGAAACGTGAACGAAAGGTGGTGAGAAGTCAGGTATTTGCCCTTTAAGGCGCCTTTTGGTGCCGTTGCACTCAGCCTTCGGGCTGAGTGAGGATTGAAACAGTAATGTTGCGGCGGATAGATGATTCAGACGTTAGTTGCACTCAGCCTTCGGGCTGAGTGAGGATTGAAACACCTGCCTTACCTGTCTTAGCTGCGGAGGACTTTGTTGCACTCAGCCTTCGGGCTGAGTGAGGATTGAAACGTTGTCAGGGCGCGGCTAGGCTACGGAAAGTCGAGTTGCACTCAGCCTTCGGGCTGAGTGAGGATTGAAACCTTGGAGCCACTCTCCAATGAGCTATTCATTTTACGTTGCACTCAGCCTTCGGGCTGAGTGAGGATTGAAACGAGTTGGCGGAAGTCTACCGAAAACTCCATGTAAGTGTTGCACTCAGCCTTCGGGCTGAGTGAGGATTGAAACGGTTTTATCATCGATCATCTTCTGAGAGTGACGAGTGACGTTGCACTCAGCCTTCGGGCTGAGTGAGGATTGAAACAATATCCAGGCTACCAGCCACCTACCAGCGTCAATGTTGCACTCAGCCTTCGGGCTGAGTGAGGATTGAAACGTAGTCCATGATTTTCCCCTTTCTGGGCAGTTTAAGTTGCACTCAGCCTTCGGGCTGAGTGAGGATTGAAACAATTTTGGGTTGCTGTTGGTCGGCTTCGGCAGGCAGGGTTGCACTCAGCCTTCGGGCTGAGTGAGGATTGAAACTTAGAAGTTCGCGGAGGTCGACAACATTTTGGCTAAGTTGCACTCAGCCTTCGGGCTGAGTGAGGATTGAAACTTTTTTGGGTGTCTGTCTCTGCTGCGGGCTGCAGCAGGTTGCACTCAGCCTTCGGGCTGAGTGAGGATTGAAACCTCCCGGTAGGTGCAGCATCCCGTCTTTTAGATGAGTTGCACTCAGCCTTCGGGCTGAGTGAGGATTGAAACATCACATCATCATCATCATCATCATCAACATCATCGTTGCACTCAGCCTTCGGGCTGAGTGAGGATTGAAACAGTAGCGCTCGTAGGTTGGTGGGTAGTCTCCGACGTTGCACTCAGCCTTCGGGCTGAGTGAGGATTGAAACATCGCTGAAGAGCTGCTCGGCCGGGTCGGTGTCTCGTTGCACTCAGCCTTCGGGCTGAGTGAGGATTGAAACCCCATGGCCAGAGCTACCAGCGCATCAGATTCAGGGGTTGCACTCAGCCTTCGGGCTGAGTGAGGATTGAAACGCATAATTCATAACCAAGCGCCGCTCGCGCGACAGGTTGCACTCAGCCTTCGGGCTGAGTGAGGATTGAAACGCTGCCACAATGTTGTAACCCGCCGCGCTGGTCTGGTTGCACTCAGCCTTCGGGCTGAGTGAGGATTGAAACCCCTCAACCGCCACCCTGACGTTGTCGAGCCAGTGTTGCACTCAGCCTTCGGGCTGAGTGAGGATTGAAACTTTCTATCCCCATTTGCCACGTGGCGGGAATAAAAGTTGCACTCAGCCTTCGGGCTGAGTGAGGATTGAAACAGGCGCTCCTGGGCATCGGCTACCAACCTCGGATAAGTTGCACTCAGCCTTCGGGCTGAGTGAGGATTGAAACCTTCAGGTCGAGGGCGGTATAACAGACGGAAACGGTTGCACTCAGCCTTCGGGCTGAGTGAGGATTGAAACCATTCCTCCGACCCCGCCAAAACGCTCGCTAGCGTTGCACTCAGCCTTCGGGCTGAGTGAGGATTGAAACTCTCTAATAGCTCAGTTTTTAGAGCCTCTCTCCAGTGTTGCACTCAGCCTTCGGGCTGAGTGAGGATTGAAACTTACATTGAGTCGCTGTACCGGGTGCTTCATGATCGTTGCACTCAGCCTTCGGGCTGAGTGAGGATTGAAACCATTCCCTCCAGGAGGCAAGAGAAACTTTAGCACAAAGTTGCACTCAGCCTTCGGGCTGAGTGAGGATTGAAACTGCAGCGTCGATCTCGGCGTGCAAGGCGTCGATCTGTTGCACTCAGCCTTCGGGCTGAGTGAGGATTGAAACATCGAGGATCGCAAGTTCATTGGCGCAAACTCTGAGTGTTGCACTCAGCCTTCGGGCTGAGTGAGGATTGAAACTTCGAGCGCGTCGACTGTTGCATCTACTAACGCTGGTTGCACTCAGCCTTCGGGCTGAGTGAGGATTGAAACATTGAGCGCTTTACCCACCTGAAGCGCGGACGATTGTTGCACTCAGCCTTCGGGCTGAGTGAGGATTGAAACTGCGGTGGACCCCTTCGCCCACGCGAGGACGCTGGACAAGTTGCACTCAGCCTTCGGGCTGAGTGAGGATTGAAACAACATGAAACTTAACGTAACTTGGCATTTGGTCTCCGTTGCACTCAGCCTTCGGGCTGAGTGAGGATTGAAACATCGGCTTGTCAGTGGAGAAGCCCAGGGCGAAGTGTTGCACTAAGTCGTCGGACTACGAATAAGGCTCTTAGTTGAATCTATAAAGCAACTGAGGGCCTTATATATTTTGACGAGATTTGATAGCAATATTGACACTGCTCCTCTGAGTTTGATAATCTAGCTTAACACTAACTATTCGTTATATGATAAGGTTTATTTATATAAATTATATGTATAGCTTGAGAAGGGTGGAATAGGCGGTTATGAATAGCTTAACTCCGGATGAGCCAGAAGCGATTAGAAGGGAGATAGTGGAGCTTAGCGAGCAGTTCTATCAACACAGTCGTGCCCCGCTTCCGACTGAGCTGGTCAAGGCAGACCTCACGATGTCCCAGTTGAGACTGCTTCTTATATTAAGAGGTGATGGTGAGAGCAGCATGAGCCAGGTGGCCCAGGGACTGGGTGTGGCCCTGCCTACCGCTACCGGAATCGTGGACCGCCTGGTAGAAAGAGACCTGGTGCTTAGAAAATCTGACCACCTGGACCGGAGGGTGGTATTATGTACCCTCTCGGAAAAAGGAGCAGCGCTTGTAGAGAGGCTTTGGGAGATAGGTAGGGAACAGTTTTACGCTATACTAGAGCCTTTAGACCTTGAAGAGCTTAGGACAGTATCTAATGCCTTACACATACTCAGCAGGGCCGCTCAAAGATTCCACAGAGAGTCCTTCCTTGAGGGTAGGATAAAAGCAAAGTCTTAGGAAGAGTATCCTAAATACATCGACGATACACGACCTGTCGGTAAGGACAACCACTTGAAGATAACCGAGATCTCCATGCGCAATCCGCTGATGGTCGCAGCGATTACAATCGTAATCGCGATCTTCGGCTTTGTAGCCTACGGCAGTCTGGGTGTTGCCATTACCCCCAACGTCAACTTTCCGGCGGTAGTAGTTACCGCCGTATATCCTGGAGCTGATCCGGAAACTGTCGAGGCTGAGGTCACGCGCCACCTTGAAGACGCCATCGCCGCGCTGCCAAACATCGATACCAATGGTCTGGTCTCCACGTCTTCCCCTAGCGTCTCAACAGTATACGTACAGTTCACAGCCGCTGCCAACCCAGACTTGATCTCTGTAGAAGTAGAGCGTGTGGTCAACTCCGTTCGCGCCAAACTGCCACCGGACGTCGAGAGTCCCAGCGTGGTCAAGATCGATTTCAACGCTCAAGGAGTCGCAACTATAGTTTTATCAGGGCAGCAACCCTTGACCTCGCTGCAAGAGATAGCAGAGGACCTGATCCAGAAGCGATTGACTGCTGTTCCCGGGGTTGGAGCAGTTAATATTCGCTCCGGCGTCACTCGAGAAGTGCAAGTGCTGGTCAATGAGCAGAGTCTGGCTGGCCGTGGCCTTTCTATCAACAACGTGATCAATACGCTACAGACCCAACAACTGGAAGTCCCGGCAGGTACTATCACTCAGGGCAATCAAGACTACAGCGTCTATTTTGACGCCCTGGCTTCATCCCCCGAGCAATTGGGCGACCTTATAGTTATGCAAACTCCTCAGGGGGCGGTGCGCCTGCGAGACGTTGCCAAGATAGACCTCGCTTCTAAGAAGCGCAACGCCATAGTGCGGGTAAACGGCGAGGAGGGCCTTGCTATAGTCGTGGTAAAGCTGCCAGACGCCAACACCATCACAGTAGTGGACGGAGTGAGGGAAACAATAAGCGAGCTGGAACGGGAGCTGCCGGAGAACACGCACCTGGACGTCGTGGTAGACGCCTCGACCTATACCAAAAAGTCCTTCCACACAGTACAGCTCGCCCTCATTGAAGCCATAATTTTCACCGGGCTGATGCTGCTGTTGTTCCTTCATACCTGGCGCAGCACCTTGATCGTTCTTATCTCTATCCCTATCTCGCTGCTGACTACCCTTGGAGTGATGGCCCTACTGCACTATAACTTAAATCTGATGACCATGATGGCCCTTACGGTTAGCGTGGGTATCCTGGTCGATGACAGTATCGTAGTGCTGGAGAACATCTCCAGGCATCTAGGTATGGGCAAGCCACCCTTTGCAGCCGCTATCGAAGGCAGGTCCGAGATCGGACTGGCCGCTCTCACTATCACCTTTGTTGACGTGGTGGTGTATCTGCCTATTGCAGTAATGGTGTCCGGCATAGCCGCCGAGTTCCTGCGGCCTTTTGCCATCACCATCGCCACCGCAACCCTGGCATCGCTAGTGGTGTCCTTTACCCTAACGCCACTACTTGCCAGTAAGCTGTTGAAGCTCGAAGAGGACACAGGCACTTCCCTCTGGGCACGCTTTGGACGGCTATGGGACCGCGGGTTTGGCTTTCTGGAGCATAAGTACGAAGCCCTCTTAAGGGTCTCACTGCCCCGCAGATGGCTAGTCATAGCTCTAGGTCTATGCACCTTTGCTTTTGGTATAGCTCTCCTGGCTTTGGGATTTATCGGGTCCGACTTTTTCCCCAGCGGCGATCAGAGTGAGCTCAACATTACCTTGACAATGCCACCTTCCACCACGCTGGATAGCACAAACGAGGTAGCTCTGGCCGCTGAAGCAGCAGTTCGGGAGAAACCGGAGGTCCGCAGCCTTTACACCCTTATCGCCGGTGGGGGTGACGTCTTTAGCGGCAGTGTAGGTGGAAGCAGTGAGGCTCAGATCGCCGTCCTGCTGCTGCCACACTCGCAGCGCCACCGGTCATCGGCAGAGATAGGGGATGAAATCCGGGACACTTTGAGCGCTGTCTTGCCTGAGGCTAAGGTGCGTGTAGGACTCCCGAACGCTTTCGGATTCGGTGGCTTTGGAGCACAGCCAATTCAGATACTGGTGCAAGGTCCAGACCCAACTACCCTTAGTCTTCTTGCAGACCAGATAGAGGGTGCGGTACTCGACCTGCCTGAAGCGACCGGGGTCCAGAACAGCAACGATAGCCTGCAAACCCAAATCCGGGCCAAGGTCGACTGGAGCCGGGCGGCGGACCTTGGCGTCAGCCCTCAGAGCGCCGGCATGGCGCTGCGCGCCTCCATAGACGGCTTTCGAATAAGCACAAGCCATCTTCGCCAGGCGGGACGGACAGCTATCGACATCCGCGTGCTAAGCTCAAATTCAGACAAAGCCACGGTGGAAGATATAACCAGCATTCCGATTTCCGGCAGTCGCGGGACCGTGCGCCTGGGCCAATTTGCTCAGATCAAAGAGACGTCTGTTCTGACCTCGGTCCAACGAGTCGAACGTGAGCGGAGCGTCACGATAGGGGCTGAGCCGGCTCCAGGGAAGACCCTGGGTGAGTCACTGAATGCTGTCACCAAAGCCTTGAACGAAATTACGATACCACCCGGTTATTCACTCATCCACTCCGGTCAGGCCCAGCAAGGAGATACTGGAGTCACCGATATTTTTCGCGCTATCGGTGTAGCTATAGTGCTTATGTACATGCTTATGATGGTGCTTTTTGGCTCCGTCACACTGCCCTTTGCAGTCTTAATGTCATTACCCCTGGCGGCGGTGGGCGCGTTTGGGGCTATGGCGATCACCAAGACACCATTTACGGTGTTCTCACTGCTTGGTTTCGCGGTTTTGGTGGGGCTTGTGGGCAAGAACGCGATCCTGCTAGTGGACTACACGGAGATCCTGCGCGGACGCGGTTATGGGCGCAGCGCCGCGCTCTTAGCAGCGGGGCCAATCCGATTGCGTCCCATAGTGATGACTACCGTATCCGTCATAGCCGCTCTATTACCCATCGCGGCCGGGTTCGAGGGCTCAGAGCTGCTTCAGGCGGCGGCTGTAGTGCTGATTGGAGGACTCCTTACATCTACGTTACTCACGCTGGTCTTCGTGCCGGCAATGTACACCGTCTTCGATGATTTCCAACAGTGGGTGGTCAATCTGTTCAGACGCAGTGCCGCACCCTCGACTCACCAGCCTAGTACAGAGACTACAGTTGATGCTATGACAAAGTCATTATTAGAAGTGCGATCATCCCAGGAAGCTGGTGATAACGGTAATCAAATAACGCTCCCGGCCGAGACATCCACTTTAGCTGAGGACATTGCAACAAAAAGGTAAAGGAGCCATCCGGTTAATGCACATGGTCACAACAAAGTCACTCTTGAACCAGTTACATCCAATGGTACGGATATCAAGGAGATCCACAGTTACCCGTATCCTAGCGGCCCTATTGGCGCTTGCTGTGACCGTTGCCTGTTCACAGGATAGCAAGGGAACTGGCTTAACATCGGCGCCGCTTATTCCGGTCAAAGCCGCCACAGTTAAAGAAGCTCCCATCTCCCGGACAGCGACCTTCTCAGGAACGGTGCTGCCTGTAGACCAGGTGGAGCTAGTACCTGGCATAGCAGCCAGAGTCCAAAGGATAAACTACGGCGTCGGAGATACTGTACTCCAGGGAGCAGCACTGGTAGAGCTTGATAGGTCATCATTAGAGAGCGGTATAAAGCAAGCACAGGCCGGCCTGCTGAGCGCAAGAGCCAGGCTTGACCAAATGCTGGAAGGAGCGCGGGCGGAAGACGTTGCTATGGCAAAAGCGCAGCTTCAGGCCCAGCGAGCCAAGCTTGACGGCATCCTGGCAGGCGGAAGGCCAGAGCAGGTAGTTTCTGCCGAGGCATCGCTGACAGCAACAAAGGCAAAGCTAGCCGATATAGAAGCAGGGGCTAAAGTCCATGACATCCAAATTGGCCAGATCTCGATACTTCAGGCCGAATCTGTTCTTGAAACTGCAAATGCTAATTTAAAGCAGCTCAATAATCCAGGTCCTCTCGACATTCAGGCGGCCCAAGTCGGAGTAGATGCAGCCAAAACAGCTTTGGATGCCGCTGAAGCAGCCCAGCTTCGACTGCTAAACCCTACCGCAGAGGATGTAGGAGCGCTGGGGGCGTCAATAGCCGCCGCAGAATCAGGCTTGAGGAGCGCCGAGGCAACGCTAGCTGACCTGAAATTGCGGCCAAAACCGGAGGAGCTGAATGCGGGTCAGGCCGCGGTGGCGGAAGCCAAGGCCGCATACGATAGTACTCTGGCAATAATGGAAAGCTTCAAAATGGACCTGAACGAAGTGAAAGTAAGGAACGTAATCAACGCAAGGCTAAGACTCCGTGAGGCCCGCGAAAAGCTGGAGCGTGACAAGGCGGCAGGCGCATCGCAACAGCAGTTAGACAAGGATAACGAAGAGCTTATCTTGGCCTATCGTGCAGTAGACAATGCTGAGGACGACCTGAATTGGACCAGGCCGGGAGTGAGCTCTGATGACATCCTGGTGGCGCAGGCTAATTCAGACGCGGCGCTTGCCAGGCTGAAGAGCGCTCAACAGAACCTGGAAAGCATCAAGAAGGGCCCTACTCAGGCCCAGATTAGCTCTGCTGAGCTTCTGGTGGAGCAGGCAAAGTCATCCCTGACGTTAACCCGGAGCACGCTCATTGACCTTACAAATCCAGCCTCTAACATAAGGCAAACGGCTGAGACGGCAGTTGAGACCGCCCGGGCCAGCTTGGCCGGCGCTCAGATCAAGCTGGAGCAGCTCAAGAATCCAAGACCAGCCGATATACAGTCGGCCAAGAGTGCAGTAGATGGTGCAAAGGCCACGATATCCGCTGCACAGGCACGCCTCGACAATCTGTTGAAGGGAGCAACTCTGGCAGAGCTAGAGGGCGCGCGTGCCGCCGTGGTGCAGGCTGACACGCAGCTATCGCTCACACGCTCGCCATACACCATCAGCGATATCAGGGCACAGGAGGAGCTTGTTAACCAGTTGGCAAGCCAGCACGATAAGGCCGGTTCACCCTACACATCTGCTGACATAAGCGTAGCTACAGCCTCGATAGCAGTAGCAGAAGCAGCGCTGGATAGCGCCAGGATCATGGCAGACAACGCAGTTATAACGGCGCCCTTCAACGCCATAGTAGCTAAGAAATATCTATCGCCAGGCGCTATGGCGTCACAGCAGAGTCCGGTACTGTCCCTTGTATCACAATCAATGAAGATAGAGTTCAGCGCTGAAGAGGCCGCGATAGGTCTTCTCCGAGTTGGGCAGAGGACTGCAATAACCTTGTCAGCCTATCCTGAAGAAAGTCTTTCCGGCACTGTGTCCAATCTGTCACCTACCGCCGATCCTGCAACCCGGGCCTTTACGGTAACAATTATGCCCAATGAGGGTATGAGTCTTCTAAAAGGTGGCATGTACACCAATATCGAAGTTATATTAGGAGATAAGTCCTCCGCCAAAGTTGTGCCCTCCGAGGCTGTATTGGAGAAGGACGGCAAAAGCCTGGTGTTTGTGATAGTAGATGACGTTGTACAAATGAAAGAGATCAAAACTGGTATCCGAAATTCAGGCCTTGTAGAGGTATCCTCTGGACTGGACTTAGGAGATAATGTAGTAGTACAAGGTATCAAAAGCATCAAAGACGGAGATAGAGTGAGGGTTCTGGAAAGGTAAGAGGCCCTATGTCATGGAGGAATTCTTAAACAAGAACTTACAAGAGATATATACTCTTATAGATAACGCTGACGTTCTGGCAGTAGGGTTCCTGCGGATCCAGCAAAGGCTGTTAGTAGACACAAGATACGATCCTGCCGATCCTCCGATGATCAAAGTTGTAGAGCAGGTAGCCTCTGTTGAAGAAAGGTTAAAAAACCTACAACGTATGAGGCCGCGTTTTCAGTCTCCAGAGAGATTTACCTTTTTCATGTGGCCCTTGAGCGTAAGCAGCCTGGAGTCCCTGGGCATATGGGAGCGTATCTTGAATCAATGCTACAAATCTAGTTACGCCACAGAGGTAGAGGAGCAAGGCAAAACGGCCATTGACGAGCTACGGTCTTTAGAGCGAAGAGAGACCTTCGAGGCTATCGCAGGACCCAGGTACCGCTCAATCTGGGAACGCAAACGATAATTAAAACAAGGGCAGACAAGCAAGACCTGCCCCTAGTCCAATTTCTGTAGGGGCACACCTGCGTGTGTGCCCTATTCCCTCTATCCCTATTCATAGCTTAAGAACGACAGAACAATAATGCTGTTGATCGACAAGTCCATTCGTGACATACTCTCTTAATACATGATTTCAGATTGCCTAGTGGCATCTGATAAAAGTAGGACGTAGTGGACTATAGCGTACTAAGCGACAATGATCTTCTTAATCTCACGGTTAAGAGGGATAAAGACGCCCTGGGTGAGTTATATGACCGGTATGTCAGGTCGGTCTATTCCTTAGCCTATAAGATTATAGGTAACAGGGTGGTCGCTGAAGAGATCGCTCAAGAGGTATTCATCTCCGCCTGGCAAAAGTCTGATACCTTCAATCCAAGCCTGGCAAAGGCAAGTACATGGCTGTTAAGCATAGCCCACCACAAGTCTATAGACCATAAGAGACGCTTATCAGAGCGCACCACTAAGGTATCGTTAAACGACGGATATGCGGGTCATTTCCCTCAACTATGGGAGGAAAATGACCCGACTGCACATCTATGGGAACAAGAAAAACGTATGTTGATTGGAAAGGCGCTCAAACAGATACCGGACAACCAGAGAGAGGTCATATTACTGGCCTATTTTGAGGGAATGACACATAACGATATAGCCGGCAAATTATCCTTACCCCTTGGCACAGTCAAAACACGTATCCGCCTCGGCATGTTCAAACTAAAGGATATACTGTTACACGAATCAGAGGGCAGCGCTCTACTATGAATTGCGAAGAAGCCAAAGAGCTTATACCGTCCTACTCCATAGGGGCACTGGACAAAGAAGAAGCCGGAAAACTTGAGGAGCATATCGCCAATTGTCCTGAGTGCAGCGCTCTTTACTTGGAGTTCGTTGAGGTTGCCGGCCACATTCCTTTTGCCCTTCAGGACACCGCACCCTCGCCGGAGCTAAAGGAACGCTTGTTTGCCAGAATAGATCAATTGGAAGAGACACCGACCGAGGCTGTCCTTCCTCTAAGGATAGCCTATACCCCACCATCAGCCGATTATGCTACACCAGTGCCATCAAGACTTCCCTGGGGGTTTACCGCCGTTGGCATCGCTGCGGTGATGATATTAGCGGTATGGATAGGGACCTTGCATACCCGACTGGCACAGCTTGAAGATAGGTATAATATTGTCAGTTCTTCGCTAGAGCAGCAGTCCGAAATGTTAGAGGGAATGACCGGTACTGCTACCTTGGTAAAAGGGCTGGAGGGCACCAATATGGCGCCGGAAGCCAAAGGTATGATGTTCCTTTCACCTTCAAACACCGATGCCCTTTTGGTAATATTTGGACTCCCTCCTGTGACAGGGGATAAGACGTACCAATTATGGCTTATCACAGACAGCACGAGGGTAAGCGGAGGCACGTTCACCACGAACGAAAGAGGCTACGCGATGACGGCAGTAGAGGCGCCCATGCCCCTTAAGAACTTCCAGTCCGTCGGCGTGACCACAGAGCCGAAGGGGGGAAGCACCTGGCCCTCTGGCGAAAGGGTCATGGCGGCAAATCTGCGCTAGCCTAATCCAATCGACGAACAGGTGGATATCCCATGGGGCAGGTCTTGCTTGTCCTGATGCTACCGAAGGGTGCCTGCCCTCGACGTTACGCTGCTCCATCATATCTACCTATAAGAGCCAACACATACACAAGAGCGAAAGGGTACCCACAAGGGATGCCCCATGCGCATCAATTTAAGAGATTAAGTCGAGTCAAAATGTCCAAAACAGCCGTACAATCGAGCGATTTAGAGTTTACCACCAGCCTTGGGCGTTGCCTGAGGCTCTCGAAGGCACCGCCCGTCCTTTCGAGAGCCTCAGGCAACGGGCTACTTCAGCTATTTTTATCCCTTTTTTGCTGCTGCTGGCAAGCTAGGTGGGCGATTCCCAGCTTGAAAGCGTCTAGCCGCAGGCAAAATGCTGAGATTTTATGTTTTCCTATACTGCCAGGAGCCTAAAATAACCTTACATTGATGCCTATGGGGCACCCAAAAGGGATGCCCCCACGAAGGACCGAACCGCCAGCGGAGGTCAATGTTCATAGCCAATAAAACCTTACCGGTTGGCTAATATCTCCTTATAATCTTCGTCGTACTCCTCTATCCTCCCGCGGTTCTTTAGCTCGTCCAGTGGTACAATTCGTGGAGGCTGTAGGCTGCCCTCCTTTGGCTCGTAACCTATAATGTCCTTCTCTTTTAAAGCATCGAGCTCTTCTTCTGTCATACCCAGGATGTCACATATGACCTCTTTGTTGAACTGACCCAGTTTCGGAGCATTCCAGCGGAACCTTCCGGGCGTCTTGGACATCTTCCAGGCCACCCCGGGTAGAAGCCTAGTCCCAAACAACTGGCTCTCCGGTCTAGTTATGCTCATGTAAAAGTCACGCTCTTTTAGGTGAGGATCGGTGAGCATCTGCTTGTTAGTCATCACGACTCCGGCTGTAACACCAGCCTTTTGCAGTGTATGCATAACCTCATACGGCTCCATGTCGCTGGTCCAGTCACTTATATGCTTGTCCAGCTTGTCATGGTTTTCATATCTGCCGAGAATATCCGAGAAGCTCTCATCCTTAGTCCATGATGGGTCTCCTAGAGCATGGCAGAAGGCACTCCATTCGTCATCGCTCGCTATGGTGATGACGAGCCACTTGTCGTTCCCCTTGCATGGGTAGCATCCTTGAATGGCTCCAGCCCTGTTCCTGTTGCCCACCTGCTCCCAGATACGTTTGTTCATCGAGTAGTCAATGACAGGCTCCGCCATCAGCGTGACCCCGAACTCATATTGCGAGAGGTCTATCCATTGTCCTTTTCCGGTCATCCGCCGGTAGTTTAGCGCCGCTAGCAGTGCGAAGCAGATGATCGGACCGCCGGTGGGATCGGTGTAGGCGATACCAGACCTTCTTGGCACACCATCGCTGTAGCCAGTCACCGCAGCAAAGCCGCACATAGGCTCCAGACTATTTCCATACGCGCCGAAGTTTGTCCAGGGGCCACTCGCCCCGTAGCCGCTGGCCGAAATCATGATGATATCAGGCTTGATCTGACGCAACACGTCATAGTCCAGTCCAAAGTTCTTCATGACTCTGGGACTGTAGTTCTCTACCACTACGTCGGAGACTTTAACAAGCTCTTTGCAGACTCTGACTCCTTCCGGCGTTAGAAGGTTCAGGGTTATGCTTTTCTTGCTGCGGTGAAGCTCATTGTAAGCCCCTCCCAGGTCTACCCAGTCCTGGTCCTGGATGTTGTCGGGGAGAGGCATACCGCGACCGTCCGGCCTAACGTGGGACTCTACTTTGATTATCTCCGCTCCCATATCGGCCAAATGTCTGGTGGCAAGAGGAGCAGCCCAGACCTGACCCAAGTCCAGGACTCTCAGGCTGGCTAAAGGCATATTAATGGCGTCGCTGTTGCTGTTACGCTGAGAAGATACCATCTTAAATAACTCCTCTCTCTCTAAGCAGGACCAGCTCCTTGAGGCCAAGTCCCAGTTTCTCTCCGTATACTTCCTGGTTATGCTCACCCAGCTTAGGCGCCTGGCGACGTATAGAGAAGGGCGTCTCCGTCATCTTGAAGGTGGCTCCCGGTATTTTTAACATTCCGTAGCCGGGACACTCTATGTCGACAAAGAACTCTCTTGCTGCTAGTTGAGGACAGTTGTGAAGGTCTTCTGTCGTCTGAGCCATGCCAAAGGGGAAGCCCCATTCCTGAGCGCTGTAAAGTATATCGGCCTTGTTCTGGGCGCTAAACTTGGCCTTCAGCAGGTCATTAAGCTCCTGACCATAGACCACGCGAGTAGAGGCGTTGACAAACCTCTCCTCCATAAGCTCCGGTATATCCATAAAGGTGGCAAAGGTATGCCAGTCTGAATGACCGCCCAGCATTGGGGCAACATAGCCATCCGCCGCTGGCATAACGTCTTCCCCGATACCACCGCCACCTTTGGGCTGTCTTCTTAAGACTGCGCCTAGAAAAGAGTAGTTTGTCGTACGAATCAGCAATCCCTCCGCAAATGCCTCCTGAATGGAAACATCAGCATGCTGTCCTGTTCCCGTCTCTCTCTGGTAGTATAGCCCAGTCATCGCAGCTAAGGCCCCCATCTCGCCGCCCCAGTATCCCGCCTGCGTCAGGCCATGATGTAATGGCTCTCTCTCGTAGGCCCCAGATAAATACATCACTCCACCCATGCCATACAGGACGATATCGGAGGCCTTGAAGTCTTTGTATGGTCCGGTCTGGCCGAAGTTAGAGATGGATACCATTGTCAGACCGGGGTTTACCTCCTCCAGCGTCTCGTACCCAAGACCAAGACGCTCCATAACCCCGGGCGAAAAATTTTCGACCAGTATGTTAGCGTCCTTCACCAGCTCCTTGAGGATCTTGACCCCCGAAGCCGTTTTCAGGTCTAACGTGATCCCTCTTTTATTGGTATTCAGGTAAAGGAACATCCCGCTTCTATCGGGATGTGGAATATCATCAGGAAAGGGCCCCATTGTTCTGGCGCCATCACCAGAGCCGGGACGTTCTACTTTGATGACATCGGCCCCGTAGTCTGCCAGCAATTTGGTGCAGTAGGGGCCAGCAACGTAATGGGTAAGGTCTAATACTTTGACATCTGAGAGGGCTGTATCGGCAGCCATTATCCCAACCTCCCTTAGAAATATCCTATACTTGGTGGTAGATAGCGTAGCCCATTATATGTAAAGAGTTACCTAGCTGTAAAGGCAGACGGTTATCAAAAGCTAGGTGGGGCGACTGCTCATCGCCCCACCTAGCTTTTGAAGCTTCGGCTACATACCTTAGGACTTAGCCATACGTCGTGCTACGGCCGCACCGGCCAGTGAAGCCAGAGCACCAACTATAGCAGCCCATCCTATAACAACTCCCGACCTGTAATCCGAGAGTCCTCCATCACCTGTCGTTGGAAGTCCTGCGGGCGCTGCCGCCGCAGACATACCACGGCGTACCGCTAACGCATGAGGGTCAACCGTTGAAGTAACGCTTTGGTCTCCAATCGGCACGAAAAGGGTGCGCGTTCCCGAAAGGCCACTACCGCCAGGGCGAAGCACTGCAAAACCGGGCGTCTGTCCCTTGGCCGGCGCGCCACCTGTCAGGTTGTTAGGGCCGCGCAGTGCGACAAATACTTGGCTGCCGTCGGGCGATACATCCATAAGGTCCAGCGCAGCCCCAAGGTTGGAGATTGTATTTACGTGCTGGTCCGTATCAGTGTCTACTACCACAATGTTGCCTGTCGGCCTATGCGCCATCCATAAATACTTGCCTACCTGAGCCATTCCGTGGGCATCATTGCCAAGGGGAGTGAAGGGAATGTGTTTTCTAAGGTTATCATTGGTATCGAATACATACAAATCTGAAGAGTTGGCAGTGCCGGAGTTAATGTACACCTTTTCACCGGTCTGCCACCCACCGCAGCCGGCTGGAGCCACCTGCGTGTTTGGGAAGTTGTCCGTTATCAGCATTGGAGTAGAAGCCGTATCCACTACGTACATGCCACCGCCGCGCAAGGTCACATAGGCTTTCTTGGCGCCATTAACAAACATAAGCGGGCATATAGGAGCATTGTCCGGATGACCTCCGTCCTCCATAGCAAACAGCTTTAAGTCGTCCCCCGGATTGTAAACGAAGGACTCTTTTGAGAAGTCGGTCATGATCCGGGCCAGTCTCTTGCCGTTCTGATTGGCCACTATGACCATGCTGTCATCTGGAGCAGCTATCGCGCCGTGCGCCTGCTCGCCGACATCTATGCTTGCCACAATCTTTCGGTCAGAGGTCCGCATAAAATAAACGTGCCCGGAAGCGACGTTAGCTATGAGGGCATGGGAATGAGTGCTATTAAAAGTAACCAGATGAGGCCGTACGCCCGGTCCATTTCCTACCCCGGTAGCCGCGGCTTGCAGGTCTATAACCTCCGGAGCCCCGGTGAACCTGTCCCCTGTCAACTGGTCACCACGGTAAATGTAGAGCCTGGCTCCACCATTTGCAGCATCAGCCTGGTCCACTACCCAGAGCTCATACGGCCCGCTATCAGCCGACACCGCCGGCTTTGACCCGATCCCATCAATTACTAAAAGCGCTCCCAGCGCTAGCCAAAGGATAAGAATGACTCTCTTCATGTTACCCCCTCCCAATTTTTCTTAAGCGCCAGCCAAAGGCTATAGGATTGGATCGTCCTTTGTCAACATAAAAATTAAAGAGGAATGCAAGCGTTACAGAAATTGGCTAACAGAATAGGTCTCATCAGTTTTTGCATTTAATTTCGAATGTAAAAGCGGTACAATTTACACGATAGCTGAGGAAGAGGGGTTTGCCAAACAAAGAAGACTTTATCATGAATAGATATTACTTTAGACGATTAGCTACCAATTGGGCATTGATTCTTGTGGTGCTGCTGATAACTAATGTACTTCTAATCACCACAGGAGTAGCAAGCGAAAATGCTCTGATGTGGTCTATAGCATTGGCTGTGCCTATTGGGATCGTCCTGGAGTTTTGGCGACAGGCCAGCCATCTACCTCCTCGAGACTCCAAGGGACAGCCCTAACACAGGATATCGGAGCAGATCTACACCTTCTTTGCCCGCTTTTTCTTTATCTCCTCAAACCTCTTTTGCCCAGCCTCCATATACAAAAGCCCCAGGCGCTTGTTTTGCACCTTGGGGCCGTATCTATATTTAAATCGCTGTAGCTCTCGCTTTTGGGCTTTATCTAGCTTTGGCATTTCAGTTACCGGCAGCATGAAGAGATATCGCCTGCAATCACGGGCTGAAGCCCGTGGCATCATTCCAGTGCCGCACAAACGTAAAGCCTTCGGCAGTGTACCCAGGGCTAAAGCCCTGGATACTCCTACATCTAGCTACTTCACCTAGAGCATTCGATGCAATGCTACTCTGGCGTAGTGGGCGGTCTCTTCGTCAATTCCCACCTGGTTCACTACCTTACCCTCAGCTAGCTGTATAAAACTTACACATCACAGCTTGGTAGCTTAGACGCGCCGAGGCACCCCCAAGATGTTTTGTAGCTGCAACACTACAGTATCCAAAATGTCATGACAGTCTGTACGTATTTTCTCTGCATGTTTCCTTGTATCGGCTAGATACTCTTCCTTCAGCTCGCCTTTCAACTGGTCATCAATCTTGGCCATCTTATCAATTCTTTCCAGTCCAGGTCCTATCCTCTCAACAACAGAAAACCACGAGCCTTCGATTATCCCAACCAAAATTTCCCTGTGTTGGGCTAAGGCTCCATTAATATACATCTTCATCCTGAGTTCCAAGTCAGTCCGTTGTATGCTTACATAACTGTCTAGCAAGGCTATCATATTATCCATATATCTGTTCACAGCTATAATTGTCTTGCTTTTGGCTTCCTGAATGAGCCGAGACCGCTGCCTTGCTCCTGGAGTCAACCATATGTCCAGGCGGCTCGGTTCGGTCTCGTCGTCAATAATTTTCCTTTGTGCTTGAAGTTGGTGAATAACCTCCTCAGGCAGAATAGTCTGTGGCATCCTTACAGGGTCATTAGAAGGGTCACTAGGGGTTAGCGAGTTACTGTTTACCATTGCCTTCTCCTTTCGTTACACTACCTTAGTCACTACGCTTTTTGCTCACCTGCTGCACTATTTGTGTCCCATTTAATATTATTGTTTATAACTTCCGACAATTTATCCTTAACTTCTCTTATTACCTCGCTATCCTGAACCATGCCCTTCAATTGGTCCAGCACTTTCACAAATTCCAACTGATATTCTCCCACCTGGAAACTGTTTGTTACGCTGACAGCATGGGACTGTCGTGCTTTCACCTCGCTTAAATAAAAGATAATCTCTGATGAAATATAGGTTGCAAACGCATCTTGCATAGATCGTGGCAAACTACTACAGTACGTTAAGAGTTCTCCTAGCCTACTGTCTACAGATACATGAGCAGCATCCAATCTGTCGTCGCGACTCCTGGAAAGCACATATCCTGCGCCAATCACAAGCGCAGGAAATATAGCCGCTGCTAACATCCCCATATGTGAAGTAGGTGAGTTGAATGTGTCTACGAGAAATTCCATATTGCTTCGATATGGGTTGCCTGACGAGCTCAAAAGAGGCTTGGGCTTAGCGTCCGGCTGGATAAACACAGGAAGGTCCAGAATCTTATTCTTCGGCTCTACAGCCAGAACATCTTTGAGCTTGGTATTGAGTGCCACGAGTTGCTCGTTTAAACCGTCCCCAATCGCCGCCAGTCTGGAGGCTTCGCTCAGCCATGCCTGGCGTTCAGCCCCCGTGCTAGCTAAGCGAGCCTGTCGTAGGGCATCCTGTACTGCATTGGCGTTTCGTTCGATGGCCATTTGTTGATTCCTGATTTGGGTTTCCAGACTACTTCGAGTCTGAGTCCAGGTTGTATATTCTCTATCATTCGCCTTAACGTCTGCCTCATACTTGACCTCCAACTCGTGGCGTTGGCTCTTAGCCACCACCAATTCTGCTGGAGGTACTTCGACGGGTTGGTTAGCCTGGAGGTGCGCGAACTCTGTGAGGCGAGCTGAGAAGTATGTTGAAAATGTGGGAATTAATTGAAAAAATGCTAACATTACTATCAATGCAAGCTTTGTTTGTAAATCGCGTACCCTCCAGATACCTATAGATACCTGAATACTAATAAGTTCCAAGGTTAGCACAAATATGGGTAGAAAAAATTCATGCACATCGTGTAGTTTTGCTACCGTAAATAGCTTAGAGTTGGTATCTAATAGAGAGATGATGTCCCGAAAGAATGTGACTGTAAACGGCATAACCGTCAGCGCATAAATCAGCGATACAGCCCAGCTGCGAAGATAATACCCGGTGTTCTGTTGTCGGAATATCCTATACATTGGTGGTTGTTGATTGTTCCTGTATAAATTATCTAGTTAGCTATATGTATGCTACTTATAGTCTGTAGACTCATAGTATGCAGCGTCCTTAGCATGGTGTCAAGCACCCTGCGAGGGATTTTTTGTGGAAGATGTCCGGCTGCGCTTTGGCAAGCGAGTCAGAGAATTGCGTCAAATTCGTGGGTTTTCCCAGGAGGCTTTAGCAGACCTGGCCGAACTTCATCGTACCTATATTGGGGGCATTGAACGGGGCGAAAGGAACGTGTCACTGAAAAATATTGAAGCGATAGCAAATGCTCTTTCAGTATCTATGGGCGAGCTCCTCGCTGGTATATAAGCGGAACGTCACTCTATAGTGGTGCTAGATGCTGATCAACTTAGTGATTTAAGGGAAGGACATAATTAAGAGGCTAAATCTTCTTTCCATGCTTTTCTTTACCTCCTTATAACTCTTGTATACCCGCCTCCATATACAAAATCCCCAGGCGCTTGTGGTGCATCTTGGGGCCGTATTTTCGCTTAAATCGCTGTGGCTCTCGCTTTTGGGCTTTGTCTAACCTGGCGTAATCAGTTACGGACCAGACAGAATACTTACACTGTTGCAGCTACTTTTACTCCACACCATTCAGGGGAGTGCCACTCCGGCGTAGTGGGTGTTCTCCTCATATATGTTTACGGCTAAACCTAAGATCGTGCTACTGCGCCTTGGGAGGTAGCACGAAGATAGGGTGGCTGCTGTCTCGTATGAGGCGGTCAGTCACGCTGCCCAACATTGTGCGCGCTAAGCCAGATCGGCCGTGGGTGGTCAATGCAAGAAGGCTGTTGGGCGCTGTCCTGGCATAGTCGGAAATCGCAGATGCTGGATCGCCTCGCAACACCTTCGTTTCGCAACGGACCCCATCCTTTTCCAGGCTGACCGCTAGACTACTGAGATACTCCGTAGCGGCTTGTTCCAACATCGACTCAATGTCCATCGGAACTGCGGTGAACTCAGTCCCGAAATAAAGCATTGAGGCTGTTGGCACCACCTGTACCAGGGTGACCGACATCTGTAGCTTCAGCGCCATATCCGTTACGTAGGGGAGCGCCTCCTCTGCCAGTGGAGAGCCGTCCAATGCCACAACAATACCGTCTAAATGGATCCCGCTCATCGATCCTAACGCTTTAGGTCGAATCACCAGCATGGGACTTTCAGCAAGATGGAGCACTCTATCTGCTACACTTCCTACCAACCATCTGTCTAGTCCAGAACGTCCATGAGTAGCTATAGCAATTAGGTCAACACCTTCTGCGCTGGCAAATTCGGCGATGGATGTTGCTACTGGCCCCAGCGCGACCCGGATGTCTACGTTTATGCCACTAAGTGATAGGGTCTCACTCTGTGCTTGAAGATATTCTTGGGCCGCTTGCTTCGCGTTATCAGCAACCTGTAGTAGAAATGTCTCACCGGCATGTGGCAGGTTAGGAGGTACAGGCTCGATAACTTGAAGTAGAGTTATTCGACAGTCATAGCCTCGTGCAAAAAAAGATGCATAGAGGAGCGCTTCCTCTGCTAGCTGAGAGCCGTCTAGTGGAACAAGTATGTGTTCAAACATCGGTTATCCTTTCAGTAATGCTCTTATTATTCCGGGCAGCGCCCGCTTGTATAGGTAAAATCAGAGCATTAGTCATGAGGAAGAACAGAAAAGAGTTGCATGATGAGTCTATACTTTCTTACGACGTTTTTTCTTTATCTCCTCATACCTCTTGCGCACAGCGTCCATATACAAAAGCCCCAGGCGCTTGTTGTGCACCTTGGGGCCATATTTTCGCTTGAAGCGCTGTAGCTCTCGCTTTTGGGCTTTATCTGGTTTAGGCATAGCAATCTGCACCGATAGAAAGGCTTCTGTGGTTCACCCTACAAGCCTCCAAAGAATCCTGTGGCCTTCGTCATCTCCAAGTACAAGCTGTCTTGCTCGGCCAGTATCATCCTGAGATAAAGGTGTTCCTTTATCATGCGTTGCTCTAAACAGAAACGCTGCTTGCTAAATCAGCCCTTGCTCTCTCAGCCGATTAAGGTAGTCCTCTCTAGTCTTGGAGCCTTGGACCAACTCATGCAAAAAGCGCCGATTAACATGGATCTGGCGGGCAACCGTGGAAACCAGATCTTCACTGAGGGTGCGATATCCGCTGCCGTAAGAGGTCATAGTCACGGCTATAGTCTTGCCATTTTTCCTTAGAAAGAACTTCCTGTGTTCCCGGTTATCCTGAGAAAACCCAAGACTCCGGAGAGTTCGCTCAAGGTCTCGGCGCTCAATAGGCATGAGTGAGGACTAAGCCAAAAGACGGCGCAACTTTCGCAGTTCTGCAGCCGGGCCAGGGCCCAGACTAGCTTCTTCCGTCACCAGCCAATTGTACCGATCCCCCCAAACCTCAAAGTAATTTTCTAGGGCATCTTGGACACTATCGCCCGCGCCTGCAATAACGGTTTTATCATCTCGTGCCACGAAGTATTCTCCTCCCCAGCGGACAGTAAGACGCAAAGGCCTTTTTAACTGGCGATAATCCCCTGGTCTCAGACTCACTGCATCAAGCATCATCTGACATTCAACAATCTTCCCCTCTTCGCGCTCAAATTCCCCGACCCACCGGTCAAGTGGTGTCAAACGGGCACGGAGTATCTCTATTTGATCTCCTATTCGTAGCGCAAGGCTCCTGGTTTCTGGATCACCCAACTCTTCCAGGGAGCGCTTTGTTTTCTCCAACTCCGCCAGGGCTTGTGAGAAAGTCGCGACATTCATGGGAGTATTCCTAAACCACTTCCAGCATCCGGTGTAGTGCTACTCTTGCGTAGTGGGCAGTCTCATCGTCTATCTCTACCTGATTTACTACGTTACCCTCAGCCAACTGCTCGAGGACCCAACACAGGTACGCCGGGTGGATGCGGTACATCGTGGAGCAAGGGCAGACAACCGGGTCTAGACAAAAAACCGTCTTGTCAGGGTTCTCCCGCGCCAGTCTGTTTACCAGGTTTACCTCTGTGCCTATGGCCCATTTGCTGCCCGTTGGGGCCTCTGCGATGGTCCTGGCTATGAACTCTGTAGACCCATAGCAGTCGGCGGCCTGTACTACTTCCATAGTACACTCAGGGTGGACAACTATCTTTATGTCGGGATATTCTGCCCTAGCCTTCTCAATCTGCGCGACGCTGAACCTGGTGTGTACCGAGCACCAACCCTTCCAGAGGATGATCTTGGCCCTCTCCAACTGCTCAAGGGTGTTGCCGCCCATGGGCTGGCGAGGGTCCCATACCACCATCTCGTCAAGATCGATGCCCATGTTGACCCCGGTATTGCGTCCCAGGTGCTGATCGGGGAAGAAAAGCACTCGATCTCTACGCTCGAAAGCCCACTTTAGCACCGCGGGCGCATTTGTAGAGGTGCAGACTATACCGCCGTTTTGGCCGCAAAAAGCCTTTAGAGAGGCGGTGGAGTTCATGTAAGTCACCGGTGTCGTGGTCTCTGCTAGCCCTGCCCGCTCAAGGTCTGCCCAGCAGTCCAGCACGTCATCGGGGCTGGCCATATCAGCCATAGAGCAGCCTGCGGACATGTTGGGCAGGACCACCTTCTGATGGGGCTTGCTAAGAATATCGGCCGCCTCGGCCATGAAGTGGACTCCGCAGAACACTATGTATTCCGCCTCTCCCTTTTCCGCAGCCCACTGGCTGAGCTTAAAGGAGTCGCCTTTGAAGTCGGCGAACTGTATTATGTCCTCTCGCTGATAGTGGTGTCCCAGGACCACCGTGGAAGACCCCAGCTTTTTGCGAGCCACTGCTATGCGCTCCTTCATCTCCTGGGCGGACATGTTCCAGTACCCGTCCGGAATGTCCTTCTGCCACATGACGAAGGACGGCTCTTTAGAAAGCGGCTGGGTCTCCAGCTCTATATCGGTCTGACAAACTTCGTTGCCGGTCTGCCAAACAATTATTTCTTCTGCATGCTTGCTAACCATTATGTGTACCTCCTTTTACCTTCCTTCCGGAAGGATAGGAAAAAGCCCTTCGACCAGGCTCAGGAGAACCTCAGGGCAAGGAAAAACCTTAATCTATTGCTATTAAACTACTTTGAAGTGACCACGCGCCGGCAGACTCGATATTTACTGTTGCTATAGAGCCTTTCAAATCTGTGTTTCCAGCAGGAAAATATATCAATTTACCGGTCCGGGTGCGACCCTCCCACTTGTCCTTTTTGCGGTCCTCCACAAGTATCTGGACCTCCTGTCCAACTAATTCCCTATTTATCTGCTCTGATATACCCTTTTGCAACTCTTCAACAGCCCTGAGACGCTCTTTCTTGACCACAAGAGGCACATCGTCCGGTTGCGTGCGAGATGCTATAGTGCCCGGCCTCTCCGAGTAAGCCGCTACGTGGACCACGTCGAACTGCACATCCTGTAGCAGCTTATAAGTATTATCAAACTGCTTATCGGTCTCGCCAGGGAACCCGACTATTATATCAGTGCTTAGTGCAACGCCAGGAACCCCAGAGCGTATCCTACCGACCACATCCAGGTACTGCTCGACGGTGTAACCGCGGCGCATAGCCAGCAGTATGTCATCATCTCCGGACTGGATTGGTATATTGAAGTGTTCACATACCACCTCCAAGTCCCTTACCGAGGATATTATCTTGTCTGTTATCCCCATAGGGAAGGATGTCAGAAAACGGATGCGGTCCAGACCGGGGATATCGTGAAGGGCGTGGAAAAGGTCTGCCAGGTCTGGAACCTCCGCAAGGTCCTGGCCGTAGGAGTCCACTTTCTGGCCTAAAAGTGTGACCTCTCTTACGCCCCGGTCCACCAGCGTCACTATTTCATCTTTTATGTCCGGGATTAAACGGCTGCGCTCCCGGCCCCTTCTGTAAGGTACTATGCAGAAAGTGCAGAAGTGATCGCACCCGTGAATTATAGGTATGAAGGCAGTGGGACCCAAGGCCGCGGTTGCAGTTGGCTGTGGCTCGTAGCAGGCTTCGGTAATAGCTTGTCCTGAGCCTGGTCGAAGGGCTTCAGCGCGAGCCTTGGCAAGCTCAAGCACTGGATCAAAGACTTGTGGTCTCATGAACACGTCCACGTGAGGAAAACGGCGGCGTAGCTCATCGGTCTTTGGTCCTACCATACAGCCCATGAGACCTACAATAGTATCCGGCCTTGACTTCTTTAAGGACCTCAGATTGAACAGCTTGCCGGCTACTTTGTCCTCTGCATGTTGTCTTACTACACAGCTATTGAGGACTACCACGTCCGCCTCTTCAGGAGACATGACCGCGTGGTAGCCTAGACCCTCCAGTTGATGTCCCAACTGGTCAGAATCAGCCACGTTCATTTGGCAGCCTATAGTCCAAATATAGTAACTACCCACTTGTTCTCCTTTGGCGCTCCTTACAGAAAAACCCGTCAACCGACGAGTCTCAAAGTCACAGAGTATTGAAACATACTAGTTATGATAAGTACGGTTGCATTATGGCGGAGGGAATGGGATTCGAACCCATGATCCCAGTTTCCCAGGATAAGCGCTTAGCAGGCGCCCGCACTAGACCACTATGCGATCCCTCCAAAGTCTCTTTGCAGTATAAATAATACCATTTAAGCGGCCCTTCTTCAATAAAGATGGGTGATACAAATCCTGTAGGGGCGCACCTGGGTGTGCGCCCTGACCACCTCTGTTTACACCCTGATCGCCTGCAATAAGCGTCGGTATTGCTGGGCCAGAGCCAGGGCAGACACGCGGTCTGCCCTTACGTCACCCCCTGATAAGCTGCGCTGCATGGTTATATCACGAGCTTGCTCATATTCTCTGTCACTTACGTCTGCTAAAGCAAAATAACCGGAAGTATCTACCAACGCCCTACGTATGATTGGCTGAAAACGAGCCGTCATAGATGCTTATCATAGTACGCTTCAGCTAGGTATTTATGTTTGTTAGATGATATATCACTTACTCCTGAGCGACCAATACCGATGATACTAAACAGCGGGTCATCCTTGGAGAGCACGCCACTTTTGGCCCGTCTTTTCTCAGTAGCCTTAGCAGGACTTACTTTAACCAGTTCCTCACCATCCTTTTGTCAGGATTGTGACCTGGTTACTTCCTTGTACCTCCTCTGCTAGGCGTAGCAGTTCAGGTATATTGCTAATATCTATATGTTTTACGTCTTTATTAAGCATATTTGATGCCTCTCGTTAGGAACAGACGGGGCACATCTCAGCGGCTCAATCCAAAACTCTCCCTAAAACAGCGATTGTACTTGAACTGGGGCCCGTAGAGACGCAACATGTTGCGTCTCTACCCAACGGACTCCCACTACAGCGGTTATTTTCATCCCTCCGGGGTGCTGGCGACAGCCAGCGTGGGAGGTTACCTCGAAAATAGAATATGTTGTTCGAGCTTGTCGAGAACTACCCGCCCGTCCCTTCGAGAGCCTCAGGGAACGGGCTGCACTAGCTACCAGCCCAGGGCCTTTTTACCCTCTTCACTTATCAGCTCAGGACTCCAGGGAGGGTCAAACACCATCTCTATCTCGGCCTCTTTAGCGCCGGTACCGCTCATTATCTTCTCTCTGGCATCCTCTTCGACCATTGACGCCATAGGACAACCCGGCGCCGTCAAAGTCATCGTAACGAATACTTTGTTGTTCTCATCAATTTTGACACCGTATATAAGACCGAGGTCCACGACATTTACCGGTATCTCCGGATCATAAACGTCTTTAAGGGCTTCAAACACAAGCTCTTCAGTTATTTTAGCCACTGTATACCTCCTTTTAGAGGACAAACTAACTTTTTTCTACTGCCAGTCAATTATACCACATAACCAGACTTGTAGAATGTCTATTTTGGAGGCTCCAGACCTGAGGCTGAAGCCTGTGGCATTCATCTTCCATGCACGGGGCTTAAGCTCTAGGTAATGTGTTTAGACCTGCTTCACCTCGGCTACCAGCTTGGTCAAAGAGGCCTTGGCGTCTCCAAATAGCATAGAGGTCTTGTCGTTGTAAAACAGCTCGTTCTCTATACCGGAAAAGCCCGGGTTCATGCTGCGCTTGAGCACTATGATGCTCTTGGCATGCTCCACGTTTAGAATGGGCATTCCATAGATAGGGCTGCCGGAGTCGTTGCGAGCCGCGGGATTGACGACGTCGTTGGCGCCAACGACCAGCGCCACGTCGGTGCGGTCAAACTCGTCGTTGATCGCTTCCATCTCGTACAGCTTGTCGTAGGGAACATTGGCCTCAGCAAGCAGCACGTTCATGTGGCCGGGCATGCGTCCTGCCACCGGATGGATGGCATATTTCACGTCCACGCCCTTCTCCTGCATAAGAGATGCCAGCTCCTGCACCTGATGTTGCGCCTGGGCCACCGCCATGCCATAACCGGGGACTATGATCACAGAACGGGCGTAGGCCAATTGTATAGCCGCGTCTTCTGCGCTAATGGGATGTACTGTGAGTCCCTCGGCGCTCCTGATCTCGGTCGTAGCTTCCACCGCGCCGAAGCCGCCGAAGAGCACGTTGGCGAAGGAGCGGTTCATAGCCCGGCTCATTATTACCGAAAGCAGGAAACCGGAGGCCCCGTCCAGAGCGCCAGCTATAACCAGGATGCTGTTGTCCAGAACAAATCCTGTAGCAGAGGAAGCCAGTCCAGCATAAGAGTTAAGCAGCGAGATCACCACCGGCATATCCGCCCCGCCGATCCTGATCACCATCAATATGCCAAACAAAAGGCCCATACCGATCATAGTATAGAAGAAGACCACGTTAGTAGGATAGAAAGCAAGGTAGACCAGTATGCCACAGGCGACAACGAACAGAGAGATGTTCATAATGTTTTGCAGCGGATATATAACAGGCCGCCCCGGCATAAGCTCCTGTAGTTTTGCGAAGGCAATAAAGCTGCCGGTTATGGTCAGCGAGCCAAACAAGACCTCGAATCCCAAAGCTGCCATGGTTACATTGCCTAAGTTCCCTCCATTGTTGTTGTATTCAACGATACCGACCAGGGTAGCAGCTACCGCTCCAAACATGTGGGAGATAGCAATTCGCTGAGGCATGGCTGTCATAGGCACATAGATAGCCATGAGCGCGCCGACTATCGAGCCGATGATGAGGCCGCCTGCAATCCAATCGTAACGCACTATCTCGTGGTTAATGAGGGTCCCTATTACCGCCAGCAACATGCCAAGCTCGGCCTGGAACATGCCCCTGCGAGCGGTCGCGGGCGAGCTTAGGCTACGCAGTCCAAGAATAAATAGTACCGATGCAGCTAGATAGACAACTTCTATGAAGATCTCTCTCACGGCTAGTCCCTATCACCTCGCTTGAACATTCTTAGCATCCGGTCGGTAATTCCAAAACCGCCGACCACGTTGATAGTAGCTGCCGTAACCGCGATAAATCCCAGAATGGTGCTAAGGTCGCTTTGGTCAGACCCGGCGGCAACCAGAGAGCCAACCAGTGAGATGCCGGAAATAGCATTGGTGGCAGACATTAACGGCGTGTGCAAAAGAGCAGGCACGCGAGAGATCACCTGGTAGCCTACAAAAGCGGCCAGTATAAAAACATATAATTCTGTGAACGTAACCTCGGACATTTATCCTCCTTAGATACTGGGGCAGACACGCAGAGCCAGCCCTCCCGCCTCAGGCGGGTCGAAGGGTCTGCCCCTACAATACCTCATCCCTGTAGGGGCGCACCTATGTGTGCGCCCTCGTTCCTTTGTCGAAAACCTAAAAGCTATCCCTTTAGCACAGCAAGAGCATCCCGCACTCTCTCTGGTCTAATAGCCCCTTCGTGGGTAAGGCAAGTAGCGTTGATAATGCTGTCTTCAAAATCGAGGTTTAGGACCCCGTCTTTTATTAATAACTGAAGCAAAGAATAAATATTTCTCGAATACAACTGGCTGGCGTGTACAGCCACAGAAGATGGTAAATTGATTGGACCGATGATCTGCACTCCATTGTGTACGACATCTTTTCCAGCTTCAGTAAGCTCGCAGTTGCCCCCCTGCTCAGCAGCCAGGTCAACGATCACAGAGCCAGGTGACATACCGTTGACAGCCTCTGTCGTCACCAGCACCGGCGCTCTTCTCCCCGGGACCAGGGCAGTGGTTATTACGACGTTAGACGCTGCGATGTGCTCATTCAGCACCTCTTGCTCCCGTCGCTTGGCCTCCTCGGAGACTTCCTTGGCGTACCCACCCTCGGCGGCGGTCTCCTCCTCCAGCGCGACCTCCACGAACTTGGCTCCAAGGCTCTGCACCTCTTCTTTTGCTGCCGGCCTGATGTCGAAGGCCTCGACAACTGCCCCGAGGCGTCGGGCGGTGGCGATGGCCTGTAGTCCTGCGACTCCAGCGCCTATTACTAACACCTTGGCAGGTGGTATCACACCCGCGGCTGTCATAAGCATGGGAAAGAATTTCGGAAGCGCGTTCGCAGCCAGTATGACCGCCTTGTAGCCGGACAGATTGGCCTGGGAGGATAGAGCATCCATACTCTGGGCCCTTGTTATGCGAGGGACGAGCTCCATACTAAAAGAAGTGACGTTGCGAGAGGCCAAAAGCTGCGCTAAAGCCGGGTCTCCCAGTGGATTGAGAAGTCCAATAAGCACCGACCCCTCGTGTAGGAGGTCTACTTCTTTTACCCCATCCCTATCTACAGGAGGTCCTACTTTGACAACCACATCGGACTCTTTATAGAGAGTAGCGGCGTCAGAAACTATCTTAGCGCCGGCCTCCTGGTAGGCGCTGTCCGGGAAAAGAGCGGTATCCCCAGCGCCAGCCTCGACCAACACCTCCAGGCCGGTCCCCACCAGCCGTGCCACGTTATCCGGCACCAAGGCGACTCTGCGTTCGTCCGGCTGCGCCTCCTTTGGAACACCTATTTTCATGTAGCCTCCTGATTAAACCAAGGACCTCTTTAGGATAAAAACAATGAGAAAAGAATTATACAATAACTTTTGACCAAATTGCTAACTGCAAGGCTGTTACGCTGTATTCTACTACAATCGGAGTCAATGGCTTACCGATAGTCGGATAATAGATGGGATTGCACAAGACTGGCTCGAAAATACTCTAGCCAGAGGGCTTGCCTGAGATTCTCGAAGCATGTCCTGAGCCACGTCGAAGGGGCATCGCCCGTTTTCCTTTCGAGAGCCTCAAGGAACGGGCTACGTTGGATCATTTTCATCATCCTTCGTGGGTGTGGGTCGCAACCCACATGGCCGATTAATGTGATTTTCTCGCCCTCTCATGATACACTGAGCGTGGAACTTTGGTAAATGTTGCCAAAACCGATAGAACAAACATAGTATTAAGCTTTATGTATTTTTATAAATATGGAACCGAAACAAACATTTGAATCAGCATCTCCCGCAAAACTGATAACGGTTATATTCGACAGCGAAGAAGAATACGTTAGCTTCACCGACTATGTATATGACCGATTCAACGGGATAGGTTTAGATTTCACCAATGTGCCAATCCTGACAAGTGTGCGTATCACATCTTGGCTCATGGAACAAACACGAGAAAAGTTTAGAATGCGTGTTACAAATGAGGAATTGACCCGTAGAGGGGAGTCCGCAGATAGCAGTCAGCCGCTTGACCCAGCCGAGCTTGACCATTTCCGAGTCCCAGGGATTCCTGAAGAGAGCGATCCTTCGGAGAAATAATGCCACGGCTAATTGCTGGCTTCTCCAGATGACCTCTTACCATATTTTTCAAAACTTCGGAATATTATGAGTCGGATTTATACACGTGCACGGGAACCGCAAAAAAGCCTTTAGGTAACAGCCCATGTATCCTACATACTGGTCGATGACGCGTAAAGTACAGCTAGAATGAGTAAGCCATATTGACTTTTAATTTGCTTTGAGTCTATCCTGCTTTATACGTCAGAGTTGCACTTACCGTAAAATCTATGGTCAGATCAAGACTTGACTTATTACTCGTAGAGCGTGGTCTGGCAGAAAGCCGGGACAGGGCGAAAGCCATGATCATGGCTGGCCTGGTTACCGTTGGCCATCAGCGGCCTGCGAAACCGGGCGCACTATATCCAAACGACGTAGCTATAGACGTAAAAGAGACGGCTCAGTACGTTGGTCGCGGGGGAATAAAGCTGGCCGCGGCTCTGGATGCCTTCAAGATAGACCCAACAGGCACTGTTGCTCTCGATGTAGGCGCCTCGACAGGGGGCTTTACAGACTGCCTGCTCCAGCGCGGGGCGGCTAAAGTATACGCGGTGGATGTTGGCTACGGGCAGTTGGCCTATAAGCTCAGGACAGACCCAAGAGTCGCGGTGATGGAGAGGGTAAACGCCAGGCACGGCATCGCTATACCTGAGCAGGTAGATGTAGCGACCGCGGACGTCTCCTTCATATCCTTAAGAATGATAGTGAGACCTATAGCTGAGGTGCTGAAAAGGCCGGGGGTGCTTGTCCTGCTGTTCAAGCCTCAGTTTGAGGTCGGCAAAGGACAGATTGGAAAAGGAGGGGTGGTTAGAGACCCCCTGCTACATGCTAGAGTCCTGGGAGACTTTCTTATCTGGGCCATAAATGGGGGATTTAGAGTCTTAGGAGTTATCCCATCGCCCATAACCGGAGACGCCGGCAACAGAGAGTTTTTGATCTATTTAAGGGTAGAATAAGTTGCCAATCCAGAGAGTCGGGATACTATACCATCCAAAAGTTGCCGCTGCTGAGAAGCTGGCCCAGGAGCTGGCGGTTAGCTTAGCGGCAGAGTCTCTATCCTACTGGCTCTCCTCCGCCTGGGACGATGAAGGGACCAGGGACCACCTCGAAAGCAGCCAGCTTCTTGTAAGTATGGGTGGCGATGGGACCATAATGCGGGCTGCACGGTCCGCCTCTCTGTTTGACGTGCCGGTGCTAGGAGTAAACTTCGGCAGACTGGGCTTCATGGCAGAGCTTTCGCCTGAGGATGCTATATCCGGCATACTGACTATATGTAAGACCGGAGGCTATGTCGAAGAGAGGTCCCTTCTGCAAACGAAGGTCATTAAGGGAAATGACCAATACAACACTTCCGCTGCCTTCGAATACGCTTCCGCCCTCAACGACGTAGTGGTAGCCAGAGAGGCGCCAAGCAGGCCGATATATATTGAGGTGGGCATAGACGGCGAACGGCTCACAACCTATCGAGCAGATGGCGTTATTGTATCTACGGCTACCGGAAGCACCGGATACAACCTATCAGCGGGAGGTCCTATAGTACATCCAGCGTCCAAGGATATGGTGGTAACTCCGGTGACTCCTCACGTGGCATTAAGTAATTCCATTGTTGTGCCAGAAAGTAGTATAATAGTCCTCACTGTTAATATGGACCATAAAGCAATTTTAAGTGTCGATGGCCAAGCGGAGATGGAGATGGAAGACGGAGATAGTGTAGAGGTGACTGTAAGCCCTAAAAAGGCCCGCTTTATGCGCCTGCGGGCAAAGGGTAATTTTTTCGGAAGCTTAATGACCCGTCTGAGATGGGGCGAAGAAGTCTTACCGTAGAACGCCTAATACTTATCTCAGAGAGGGATTAACGATGAAGGATACAACTTTTAACCTACAACCAGCCAAGATCAGCGACGTACCGGAGATACACAAGCTAGTAAACCGTTTTGCCGACCTTGGAGAAATGCTGCCCCGCTCGATGAGCGAGCTATATGAGAACGTACGCGACTACGTAGTGGTCAAGGACGATGATAACAAGCTGGCAGGCTGTGCATCCCTGCACGTGGTCTGGGAAGACCTGGCAGAGGTAAAGGCGGTGGCCGTGACCGAGGAATGGCAGTCCAAAGGCCTGGGCGCTTACCTAGTCACCACCCGCATCGAAGAGGCCAAAGAGCTTGGCCTAGCCACAGTCTTCTGTCTTACCCACAAGCCAGTCTTCTACGAGAAGCTCGGCTTCTCCCAGGTAGACGTCATGACGCTGCCCCGCAAGGTCTGGGGAGAGTGCATGCGCTGTCCCAAATTCCCGGCCTGCAACGAAATAGCCATGGTAGTCCATCTGACGCCGGAGGGAGCCGCCAGCCTAAAATCTCCTCAGTCCACCAGCGCCAGCGCGTTCGAAGTACCCATGATGGCCGCCTTCAACAGACCACCGATGATCTAAAATATATCCCAAGACGGTAACTGTCCCCTCTCCCGGCGCCTGCCCTGAGCGCAGTCGAAGGGGGAGAGGGTTAGGGTGCACTAATTTGACCACAGAATCCACCATCTCCAGCACATACATATATCAAGGCAAAATACTCAACCTGAGGCTTGACAGCGTTCGCCTCTCCATCGGCATCACCAGCCAGAGAGAGATCATAGAGCACAGCCAGGCTGTTGTAATAGTGCCGATTGATGACGATAGCAACGTCATAATGGTGCGTCAGTACCGAAAAGCTGTTGATAAGATACTTTTGGAGCTGCCGGCAGGCGGGATGAATGAAGCAGAAGACCCCTATGTCGCGGCGGCTCGCGAGCTTGAGGAAGAGACCGGCTATGCCGGTACACTACAGAGATTAGGCGGGTTCTATGCAGCGCCGGGTTATTGCACAGAATATCTTCATCTATTCCTGGCTACAGGACTCGTAAAGGGAGATGCCCATCCGGAAGAGGATGAGCAGATAGAAACAATCGCAGTCCCGCTATCACAAATTCCCGGTCTCATAGAAGCAGAGGAAATACAGGACGCGAAAAGCATTGCCGGAGTCCTACAGGCGATGGTGCTTTCCAAGTTTAGCGCTAGTAATGAAAATAAGGGACCGTAGCCTTTTTGCCTGGAATAATGTTTTTCGAAGCATAGCAACTCATCAAGCCGAGCAATCAGCTACAAAGTCTCGGGCTTAACTCTATATGGACTACTGAACCGGAGGTGAAAGATGGGTATGTCGAGTTCATCCACAGGGAGTGAGACGTCCGAGCACAAGGCCCGTAATTCCGATAGAATTCCTGCCGCCGGCAGGATTTTTTATGGTTGGTGGATAGTCGCCGCTGGAGTAGTCCTTAGCATAATGAGCGGCGGCATGTACGTCTATGGCTTCAGCGCTTTTTTCCTCCCGCTCACCAGAGAGTTCGGCTGGAGCAGGGCCTCACTTTCTGGAGTTGTGGCCATAGCAAGACTCGAGGGCGGAGTCCTCTCACCGTTGGTGGGCTACCTAATCGACAGGTATGGCCCGAGAAGGCTGATGCTGGTGGGCATCACCATGATGGGCATAGGCTTCATACTCCTCAGTCGGGTCAACTCCCTGGTCATGTTCTATGTAGTCTTTATCCTAGTGGTCTCCGGAGGCAGCAGCTTTGCTATAGGCACTCCGCTCCAGACCGCGGTAGCCAACTGGTTCATCAAGAAGCGTGGCAGGGCCATCGGTTTCCTTATGTCCGGGTTCGGACTGGGCGGAGCCATTACCCCCCTCATAGTGCTTCTTATCACCAGCTTCGGCTGGCGCACAACCATGGTAATCAGTGGCATGACTCTCATCGTGATCGGCCTTCCGCTAGCCCTGGTAATCAGGCACCGGCCGGAGGACAGCGGCCTGCTCCCGGATGGAGCAGATCCAGGCGCTCGTAAAGAAGCAGGATCAGATGAGGCCGCGGAGTTGCAGAACCGGGCAATGCATGGACATGGGGGCTTTATGGGCAGATTTAAAGAGGACCCCAGAGATATAAACCTGGAGCCAAAAGAGGCGCTAAAGACCCAGGCCTTTTGGTTCATCGCTCTGTCCTTTGGCCTGTCCATGATGACCTCCGGACTGATAACTGTACACTACATACCGTTTCTGGTGACCGATATAGGCTTGTCGGATAGCATGGCGGCGAGCGTGCTGGCCTTCCATGCTGTAGTCAGTGTGGTGGCAAGACTGGGTGTAGGCTGGGTAGGCGACATCATTAACAAGCGGTATTTATATTCTCTTTGCATGTGGGCACAGGTAGCAGCCTTGCTGCTCCTTGCCAACGCCCATTCCTTAACAATGGTTATGCCCGCAGTTTTCCTCATGGCGCTGGCATACGGTGGACCCATTCCCCTCAGACCTGCAATCCAGGGAGACTACTTTGGCCGCAAGAACTTCGCCACGATCGGTGGCTGGCTGAGAATCGTAGACTTGCCTGGCATAGTAGCCGGGCCCGTCTTCGCCGGCTTCGTGTATGATGTAACAGGAAGCTACTCTCTGGGCTTCATAGTAGTAGCTTTCACAACTGCACTTAGCGGCCTGGCCATCCTAGTAGCGCGGCGCCCAGAACCTCGGCTCACGGAAGCGCCGCAGGTGGCATAAGCGCTCACCTCCTTAATCCCAGGATAGAGTCATTGACTATGTATATACGAGCATGTGGCGACGCTCAATAATGTGATGAGGAGCATCCGCCTAAAGGAGGAAATATATAGCTTGGCTACTCATGACTACATAACGTTATACGCTTTCATCGTTTTTATCCTTTTTATCGTCCTTCCAATCCCCTCTTTGTTGATTGAAAGATCGCTTGATACGCCCCAGAAACAATGCCCTTACTGCAAGGAATCGATTAATATGAACGCCACTAGGTGTCCTCGCTGCGCAAGCTTGCTAACCGATCAGGTAGTGCCGAAAGCAGAAACTGTGAGAGAACGAAGCGAACGTGAAGAAAAGAACGCTATATTGTGAATCCTATCTAATCTAAGTCGAAGCAAAAACCCTATCTGTACCTGTTAAGAATTTTCTTATAGGACCCTCTTAATATCTAATCGTTTTCCTATGAACATATACACCACATAGGTCATACCCAGAATGTTGCTGGCAGTGTTTATACATCCTTGCCGCGGCACCGCAGAGAATAAAAGGAATCTAGAGGGCACTACTGTTCCTTTCGACAAGCTCAGGGAACGGAGCGAATCCTTAGATAATATGTAGTTGCTGGATCAAATCATCGCGTTCGGGCCGCTCCGCCTATCCTACGAACTCATACAGCCACTCACCGCTCTCCGCGTCTATGAACACCAAATGAAACGTCGGCTTCGGAAGCTGGCTTGCATCCTTCGGGGGGAGTGACAAAGCCACCATCAGCATTAGGCGTTGCGTCCGGTGGAATCCTAGGAGCGGGGCCCCCTGATATATAATGCAAACCACCCGCCGGCTCAATTGAGAATACCCAGACAAGAGATTTTTGCGGAACAATCGCTAGAGCGCTTTGATCCAATTCAGCGAGCACGGCTTCCCTGATAGTCACGCCCCTGTGAAGCTCCATTACTTTCGCCTCGGCCGCTTCCTTCTCGACCTTTGGCATCCTGTCTGTAGGACGTAGCTCTTGACGGTTCCGTCGGAGATCTACAGCATCCGCAGTACGGAGCATATCCGGTGGTCTATTCCAGAGATTATTTCCAATTATCGCAAGCGCTGCTACAATCAGTATTCCAGCCATAGCCACAATTGTTGGATTTGTGCTTCTTATTTTTTCGCGTATCATTCTATGTATAATATACATGAACATAATAACCTATGAGCACAGCTCTTACTAAAAGGAGGTCGAAAGAAGATGGTCCAACAGGAGCTTAAGCGTTACCACAACGACGCTCTATATTTTGAGGAGAATCGCCAGGAACTGATAAAGCAATACCCAGAGCGATGGATTGCAGTGTATAACAAACAGGTAGTCGGGACTGCCAAGGACCCAAAACGCCTTCTAGCCCAACTCAAGCGCAAGGGTATACCACCCAGCGAAGTTTTCAGAGGACATCTGACCACGAAGGAAGACCTACTTATCCTTTCCGGGCTTATCCCATGATCCGTGGTCTTTTATCGGGTTCACCTGGGCGTCTGCGCCCCTTTGTAGAAGTTCAGATAGCCATTCCATCGATTAGCATCGCAGGCAAAGCACAGCTTTTAGTCGACACTGGAGCAGACTCTACACTTTTGGGTCCTCTTGATGCTCTTTATCTAGGTATCGATACGACCCGCTTATCCCAAGGCGCTCCAACCATCGGGGTAGGCGGCAGAACTCCGACTGTATCTGTCGAGGCCGTGCTGACCTTAGGTATTCATACATTTCCTATTAGTTTACGCATCTTAGCCCCACAATCTAGACAGCAACAACAGTCCTTACAGTCTATACCATCTCTACTTGGCCGAGATGTACTTTCTCACTTCGCTTTGTTTCTTGAAGAACGTACCAACCGAGTGTTTCTTCTTGATCCCGACGAAGCAGATTCGTTGAATCTGCCTGATGATTGATACAAAGGCATATCATCTCGATGCTTTCAGTTTGTACTATTCGTCGCTCAACATAGCTTGGGTCTTGCTACTCTATGAGACTCCTCAAGCCGATCAATTTTGACAGTCAATTGGCAAAGCAATACAATAATGATACTTTAGTGATTTTTTAAGCGTTAGAGAAAAGGCGCGACTTCGGGCGTGCCTTGTTGAATTTTACGGAGGTAAAGAGAGTTAAATGGCCACAAAGACCTTATTCGATAAAATATGGGATGCTCACGTGGTCCATGAGGAGGCGGGTAAACCAACCCTCCTTTATGTTGACCTTCATTTAGTGCACGAGGTTACCTCGGCTCAGGCTTTCGACGGCCTGCGACTGAACGAGCGAAAAGTCAGGCGTCCTGACCTTACCATTGCTACCGCTGACCACAACGTCCCGACCTGGGACCGCTCTCTTCCTATTACTGACGAGATTTCAAAGGCCCAGTTGGAGGCGCTCTCCAAAAACGCCAAAGAGTTCGGCATAACCCTGTACGATATTTACAGCGAGGGTCAGGGCATAGTGCACGTCATTGGCCCGGAGCAGGGATATACCCAGCCCGGCAAGCTCATAGTGTGTGGCGACAGTCACACCTCCACTCACGGCGCGCTTGGCGCTCTGGCCTTCGGCATCGGCACCTCAGAGGTTGAGCACGTGCTGGCTACCCAGAGCATACTTCAGAACAAGCCTAAGAGTATGGAGATAAGGGTCGATGGGGGTTTGCCAAAGGGTGTGTCCGCTAAGGACATCATCCTCAGCATCATCGGAAAGATAGGCGTTGGCGGCGCCGTGGGCCACGTGGTTGAGTACACCGGCGAGGCCATTCGCGCGCTCTCTGTCGAGGGACGATTGACTGTATGTAATATGTCGATCGAAGCCGGGGCGAGAGCCGGAATGATTGCGCCCGATGAAAAGACAATAGAATACCTGAAGGGCAGGCCACGCGCTCCCAAGGGAGAGGCCTGGGAAGCCGCGGTAGAGACCTGGAAGAGCCTACCCACCGACCCCGGCGCTCGATACGATACCGTAGTCCGAATAGACGCCTCAACTCTGGCGCCCTATGTCTCCTGGGGCACCAACCCAGGCATGGTAGCGCCGGTGACCGATAGGGTTCCAGACCCGGCCTCCTTCTCGTCAGCAGCAGACCGTTCTGCCGCCGAGCGCGCCCTTGAGTACATGGGCCTCGAACCTGACATCGCTATAGAAGATATAAAGCTGGACAGAGTCTTCATCGGCTCCTGCACCAACTCCCGAATGGAGGACTTGAGGGCCGCCGCCGAGATCGCCAAGGGACGCAAGGTCAATCCCAGCGTATATGCCATGGTGGTCCCAGGCTCCTGGGCGGTGAAACAGCAGGCCGAGGCCGAAGGGCTGGACCGCATATTCAAAGATGCAGGCTTCGACTGGCGTGAGGCCGGCTGCTCCATGTGCCTGGGCATGAACCCGGACATTCTACAGCCCGGCGAAAGATGCGCCTCTACCTCAAACCGCAACTTTGAGGGGCGACAGGGCAAGGGTGGCAGGACTCACCTAGTAAGCCCGCAGATGGCCGCAGCCGCAGCCATCGCCGGACACTTTGTTGATATCAGGGAGTGGAAGTAGACGAGACGAGACCTATTGGAGGGACACCCCTATGAAAGAAAAAAAGGTCACCATTGTATTGAAGGGCAAGGGCATAAACAAAGAAGTAGAGGTACAAATAGCTCCTAAGACAACTACAAGGAATCTTATGAGGTTGTTGAACTTTCCTTACATGGAAATCTCTAAAGAAAAGGGAGATCCCTCCTTTCCTGACGACCAAAGCTTATTCCATTTTGTAGAAGATGGCAGCAGGCTATATGCTTCTGTTAAAAAGGGGCCATTGTATCCGAAGGATGCTGCTAAGGTTAGGCGTATTTTGGAGAACTTTGTAGGGATTGCCGCAGATCCGGCGACCGATGTCGCTGAAAAGCATGACCTTTATTTGTCAGGTTTACTTAAATGAACCACTGGGTATTAGTGGATACATCGGCAGTCTACGCTCTAGTTTCTTCCACTGACCAGTTTCATACCGATGCGCATAGAACCCTCGATAAGTTAATAGAGGAGCGAGCGATTATATTCATAACTAATTACGTTCTCGTAGAATTTCAGGCCTTGGCGATCCCTAGACTGGGATTTGAAACTGTAAGGAACTTTATTGAATGGTCAAGAGGGCTATTCTATATACGGTGGATAAATATGGAGACACATTGGCAAGCCTGGCAGTTAATGCAGGAGCGATGGCCAAGATTGAGTTTCGTTGACGCGACCACGATAGTTGTGGCACGTGCTCTACAGTGCACCGTATTCACTTTTGACAACGACTTTCGTCAGGAAGGTCTGCCGGTCTTACCTTAAGGAGGAGAAAATAATGGAACCTTATACTAAAGTAACAGGACTAGTAGCACCCCTCGACCGGGTGAACGTGGACACAGACCAGATCTGCCCAGCGCAGTTTTTGAAGCGCATCGAGCGCACCGGATTCGGGCAGTTCCTGTTTCACAGCTGGCGCTTTAAAGAGGACGGGACGCCCAACCAGGACTTCGTGCTCAACGAACCCCGATACAAGGATGCCTCCATCCTTGTCACCGGTCCTAACTTCGGCTGCGGCTCCTCCAGAGAGCACGCGCCCTGGGCGCTGGAAGACTACGGCTTCAGAACGGTGATCGCTCCCAGCTTTGCCGACATCTTTTACAATAATTGCTTCCAAAACGGCATGCTGCCCATAGTCCTGCCTGAGGAGCAGGTAAATGAGCTTATAGAAAAGTCCAAGAGCAAGCCAGAATATAAGATCACTGTAGACCTGGAGAAATCCACCGTAACTGACGATGAAGGCTTTAAGGCTGAGTTCAGCGTAGACCCCTTCCGAAGGAACTGCCTGCTGAATGGCTTGGACGACATCGGGCTAACTCTACAGAATGAGGACAAGATAACGGCCTTCGAGAAGCGTAGACCTGCCTGGGCAGAGCGGTTCTAGAGTCCTTTGCCCGCATACAAAAAGTACCATATGTAACAAGTCTCTCCAGTAGGCGCGCGTGAAAGGAGTCATGATGGCCCGTTTACCAGATGTAAGTTGGGACAACTTAACTTTGGAACAGCAAGCATTATGGCCAGACGGCCGCATGGTTGCACCTTATCGGGTGCTGATGAACGTTCCAGGGATTGGCGAGGCCCATTTCCGGTTAAGCCGTACCCTTAGAGGGGCCTCAGACTTTCCAGCTCAACTCAGAGAACTTGCTACCTTGACTACGGCACGGGAACAAAACTGCCAGTACGTATGGGCCGCTCACAACCGTATCGCCCGCGACGCCGGCACTCGCCCGGAGGCCATCGATGCTGTTCGTGATGGCATCAGCCTTACAGGGCTTACTGACGACGAAGCGCTGGTGGTGGGCTATACACTGGAACTCATCCAGTCTAAGCAGGTCTCCGATACTACGTTTCAGACAGCTTTGAGTAGGTTTGGACAGCACGGCGTGTTAGAGCTTACTTATACCGTAGCCTACTATCTGATGATGTGCGCTGTTACCAATGCCTTCGAAGTCCGCCCCGAAGACGACGGACTGCCGCGGCTGTTGCCCGAGTAGGCATTCTTAGCGGGCAGAGCAGTTCTAGTGATTGAGATTAAAGAAGAGCCTGCAAATCTGGAGACCACCCTGGAATACGGGGTGGTCTCCATTGCTTTTCTAGTGGAATCTCTGTACCGGGTAGAGCACATCCGCGGCGGTCTTGGAGGATGGAGGCTAACTGAAGAACCTGTCGAACATCCATACATCAAGACTATGACGAGAGGGATGGTGAAAGGCCAAGTCAGTGGGCTAGTAAATTTGACATATCCAACTGGGGTATTCTATCAGCCTTTGAAGGAGATACGAGAGTCGGTGGCGCTGTAATCGCTTTCAATACACCCGAAATAAACATGCTGGAAGGGAGTACCAACCTCGCCGTCCTCTGGGACATTCGTGTTCATCCGGAATACAGGCGGAAGGGAATAGGGTCCCTACTGTTCCCTCGCATCGTCTCATGGGCAATCGCTCGCCAGTGCACGGTTCTCAAGATTGAGACGCAAAACATCAACGTGCCAGCGTGTAAATATTACGCACGCATGGGTTGCCAACTACGAGCCATTCACCCAGACGCCTATCCAGACCTGCCAGAGGAGGTCCAGTTCCTTTGGTATCGGCGTCTCTAGACAAGTACTTGCTCATAGACATTTCTGCTACAATTGAGCATTATGAGAGACCGTTACCGCTATGTAGTAGAGGTACTTGTATTAGCTGTTCAGGCCGCTATGGGCCTCAATTTCGTCGCGGTAGCGCCACTTATGTCTCTTATAATCGAAGAATACCGCATTGAGAGGGCCACAGCCAGCCTCTTGATAGGCGGCGTGTCTCTTGTGCTGGCGGTATTCATGGTGCCTGCCAGCATTATTGCCGCTAAGCTTGGCCTCAAACGCGCCTACACTCTGGGCGCTCTTTTGATGTCAGCAGGAATACTAACGCCCTTGGCCGATAATTTCCTGGCCCTGCTATTCCTGCGGCTACTGTACGGGGCTGGAGTAGCTTTTGTGATGCCGGTTACCGGGTCTATCATTATGGGCTGGTTCTCTCCGAGGACGCTTCCCATGGTCAACAGCATCAACGTCGTAGGGCAGAGCCTTGCTATCACTTGCGCCACCTTCGCGGCGCCGGCTTTGGGACTACTTTTTGGCTGGCGCGTCACCCTATCCATGTTCGGTGGTATCGCACTGGCTGCTGGGTTAGCTTGGCTCTTGCTGGGTCGAGTGAATACTAGCGGGAGAGATAAAGTTGAAGCCTTAAGTCCAAGGCTCATACTTGAGGTGATGGGACAGAGGACCACTCTGCTATTGGGTATGGCTTTTGTGGGAGTATTCGGACAGTATATAGCCTTGACCACGTGGCTGCCCACTTACTACAACCAGGTCCTGGGACTCTCGTTAAGCACAGCCGGACAACTTGCCTCGCTGCTTCCTCTGTTTGGCATCCTGGGATCCCTCTCCGGAGGATTCCTGTCGACTCGGCTGGGCGTTAGAAGGCCATTTCTCATAATTCCGGGGATGATGATTACGCTGTTTGGCCTGGGAAGCTTCTTGTCCCCAAACCTGCCCCTTCTCATCCTTAGGTGTGCCTGCTTGGTATTACCTCATGGATATACCTGCCGGCGGCCTTCACCATACCCATGGAAATAGGTGGCATGACACCGGAGCGGGTCGCGATGGCGCTTGCGGTGGCCCTTAGTCTGGGTAACTTTGCCGGCTTCCTTTCACCTCTGATGGTGGGATTCCTGACGGATAGGACCGGTTCTTATATACCTGGTCTTGTCATGGCTTCGGTACTGAGCGTCAGCATGTTCTTTAGTGGCAGACTGCTCCCTGAGACTGGACCTCGGGGTCAGGCCGCGCTACAATCAGACCGTGATCAGCTAAGACTATAGCCCATCATGACCTCGCGAACTCAGTCAGTCTCTCTCTACTTGCTCCCTCCATTCGTAGTAACCCATGACTTTCGATATCGCGTAGGCAGCCCGCTTGATGCTTGGGAACACCGCCAGCCCAGCCTTCAAGCACATCTCCTGGAATACCTGAGTGCCTTCGGACCCGCCCTCATACCTCTCGTTCTGTCGGACCACGACAGCCATAGGTTTTCCTGAGTCCCCCGCCGCCTTCACCATAATCTCCCCCATCTCCTCGGGAGTAAACCGGCGGTCGGAACGAGGTGTCCTGAACCCACCGGGGACATGGACGATAAAAAAATCCACTTCGTTAGATTGACCGATGGCGGTCACGGCTTCCATGAAGTCCTCCGGGCGGCTAATGAGAATACCGGCATCGATGGGATTTCTTATGCTGGTGCCGGCTATTGGGACTTTTTCTCTAAGCTTGTCCTGCACCTGTTGTGAGACCCAGGGCACGGTGAGTCCAACTCTAGAGCTGTCGTCAGCGGCGATTACGCTTGTGCCGCCACCTCCACCTACTATACAGACGCGACGTCCCGACGGTGGGCTCATATGGCGCAGGGCCAATACTACGTCCACCATCTCATCCATGCCGAACACTCGTATGGCTCCCACCTGCCGGCACAAATTATCCCAGACCGCGTCCTGTCCCGCCAGAGAGCCGGTATGGGAGGACACCGCCCGGGTGCCGTCCTCGGTAGCGCCTCCCTTCAAGATGACCACAGGCTTTCTTCGTGTGACCTCTCTCAGTACGTTGAAAAGCTTTCGACCGTTCTTTACACCCTCGAGGTATGTCCCGATTACAGTCGTCTGCGGATCAGAAGCGAGATAATCGAAAAGCTCGGCTTCATTTATGTCAAGTGCGTTCCCGAAGCTGATCACCTTGCTGAAGCGCAGCCCTCTCCTGCCGCCGGCGCCCACCATGTCGCCGGCGTTTGCGCCGCTTTGAGATATAAATCCGACTGAGCCAGGCTCCGTAGGAAATTCCGAGCTCCAGGATAGGTTTGTGCCTGGGCTGTATATACCCATGCAGTTCGGTCCTAGCAGCCGTACTCCTCCCTCTTTGCCGGTGCGGGCTATCTCCTCTTCCAGCTCTGCTCGGTCCTGCTCTCCGGACTCGTGGAATCCGGCTGTAAACATGTGGACCAGCTTAACCCCCTTTTGGGCGCACTGCCTTATCAGCTCTGGCACTCCGGGAGCAGGAATACTGGAGATTACGTAGTCCAAGGGCCCCTCTATATCCAGGACCGAGGGATATGCCTTCAGCGATAGTATCTCGTCAGCTTTGGGGTTAACCGGATACAGAGGGCCTGGAAAATTCATCTTCATGAACCCTCTAAGGAATTCGTTGCCAGCCCCATTGGGCCTGGTCGATGCTCCTACAACTGCAATAGAGCGGTGGTGAAATATATCTTCAAGGGGGTGATTGCCGTTCTGCCCAACGGAAGCTGAGCCCTCATGAACTGTATCGGTCATAGAGTCCTTTCTCCTCCTAAGCTCTCATCCTGAAGGCCTTCACTACGCCACGCTGCACAACCGAACGCAGGCCAAAGATGGTTAATCTCTAATTACTGATCTAATACCTAAAATATAGCTTTGTCGGCATACTTTTTATAGGTCTGCTCAGCGATATTCTACAGCCCTCACCTTATCGAAGCAAGTAAACATATGCAGAGACTGACCTTTGTACCGAAGATATATCAAAAGCTCCCAGCCCATTGACTCCCATACTTTACGGTGTTATAAAGGATAGGGCAATAGTCTTAGGCGGAGCAGGGAGGTAAATATGGGGCTTCTTGACGGACTGTTTGGCAGAAAGCCAAAACAAGAGCAAACTCGATCTACTGCCACGGTAGTAGCAGATTGTCCGCATGTTATGCTCGCACCCAGGTGGGATAACGCTGCCGATATCGGCCACGAGGATAGGGCCACAGGTTTTGTTTGCAGCGGCTGTAATTCATTGTTTACAGTAGATGAAACAGCCAAGTTGCGAGCGACTGAAAAGGAAAGATTAGAAGCCGAGTTAAGCACTGAGCCAGAGGCTCACACCTAGAAGAGCAAAGTACTGAAAAAGCTAATATCAATATAACCTAGTTTGTAAATCGCTCCGCCGGGCACCTTAAGGAGAGCTAAAGCAGCTCTCCTTAAGATTTGTGGTCTCTTCCTGACCCAACTACATTACGTCTCCTTCTGTAAGAGAAAACTATCCGGTGTGATAATATAGCAGGGGCACAACTTCTTTTATAGGCATACCCGCTGTGTTCATCGATCATCTAAGCCTAACCAATTTTCGTAACTTTCGCTCCTTGGACCTGACTCTTGCCGAGGGGCCTACCGTATTAATAGGAGATAACGCCCAGGGAAAAAGCAATTTGTTAGAGGCGGTGTATTTGCTCTCGACCTCAAGGTCTCCATGGGCCACCAGAGACAACGAAATGGTCTCGTGGTATACCTTAGAAGATGATCTACCACTGGCAAGAGCAAGAGGTGGAGTCAAGCGGGACCATAGAGATATAGCCCTAGAGGTTATTATAAGCGGACAAGGCGCTAATACTGCTACAGACCCAGGCAGTGGGGCTGCTACAGGCAACATCACGGTCAGGAAACAACTTAGAGTGAATGGCGTGCCCAAGCGAGCATCAGATTTCATAGGACAAGCAGCAGCCGTGATCTTTGGCCCGCAGGAGACACAGATAATATCCGATACCCCATCAGTGCGCCGAAGATTTATAGATATGGCCTTATCTCAAGTGGAGCCTCGATATACCAGAGCCTTGCAGAAGTACAATAAGGTGCTTGTACAGAGAAACCATCTGCTCAGACGAATAGAAGAAGGACAATCGTCTCCTGACGAGCTGGAGTTTTGGGATGACAGTCTGGCTATTGGCGGAGCAGAGGTGCTATGTCACAGGCTCAGCGCTATGGAGAGGGTTTCTGCTATATCCGCAGTAGTACATGAAGACCTAACAGGAGGCAAAGAGCATCTAAGCTGCTATTATCAGTCAAATATAGCTGGCGAAGAGGATGTTCTTGCTTCGAATCTAAGCGCTGGTGAGATATATAGGGCTTTTTTAAAGAGCTTATCTAAGGCGAGAACCAAGGATATTAGACAAGGACAGACCACAGTTGGCCCTCACAGAGATGATATAAAAATTCTTATAGACGGCCACCCGGCAGACCTCTACGGCTCAAGAGGGCAACAGCGCACCGCAGCGCTGTCATTAAAGCTGGCCGAGGCGAGATTTATGGAGGAACGACTGGGGGAGCAGCCTATGCTTCTTCTGGACGATGTCTTTTCAGAGCTGGACAGCTCCCGCCGAGGCTACTTGATGGATGTAGCACGGGGACACCAACAGGTAATAATCACTACAACGGACGTGGACCGCCTGGGCGAGTCGCCCCTCTATTTACAAACAAAGCTCTCGGTCAAGAACGGGGCGGTCAGCCGCATTTAGATAGCCGGACTACCCTCACCCTAATCCAAGGACAGGTGATGCAAATTAAAATATATAACCGATATGTAGGGGCGCACCTGCGTGTGCGCCCTAATCACCGCCATCTAACCCCGTAACGCCTGCAATTCTATAAGTGTTGGCATATTTGGTATAGGAACAGGGCAGACACCCAGGTCTGCCCCTACGTTACGATGATCTGTATCACGCATCCCTGAGAGAGGGCCGGCGTAAGAGCGTAATCCACTTACGACAAACCCAGAACCTGTACAGCAGTCTCTACCGCACTTAATACCGGCGCTGGGTAAATACCAATCAAGATAACCGCCGCCAGCAAGACCACCAAAGTCCCTACCGTCAGCCTTGGAATGGGCAGCCTGTTCATTTCTTGAGGCTGTGATATATACATCTGTCTTACAACCTGTATGTAGTAATAAAGCGAAATGAGGCTATTTATAACGGCAACCGCCACCAGCCACAATAGGCCGCTATCGGCAGCAGCGGTGAAGAGATAGAACTTAGTAATAAAGCCCGCGAAAAACGGCAGTCCCGCCAGAGAGAACAAGCCAATAGCCATAGACAGGGCCAGCAGCGGAGACCGCTCCGCCAGACCTGCATAGTCTCTGATCTCATCCTTACCGGTAAGGTTAAAGTAGGCAGTGGCGCACATAAAGGCCACCAGGTTGCTGACACCATAACCCGCGATATGAAGAAGGACCGCGCTCGCCGTGAAGGAGTTGAGCGCGGCTAGACCAATCAACAGATAGCCAACTTGGGCTATGCTTGAATAAGCCAGCAGTCTCATCATATTACGCTGCTGTATAGCCACTAAATTGCCAACAGTCATAGACATAGCCGCGATGATCGCAATAACGATGCCCCACTCTGCCGCGATAGGGGCCAGGGCAGTGGAGAAAAACCTGAGTAAAAGCGCAAATCCTGCGGCCTTAGAGGCTACGGCTATAAAGGCCGTCACCGGCATCGGCGCGCCTTCATAGACATCAGGAGTCCACATATGAAAAGGCACGGCAGCCACCTTAAAGCCTAGTCCCGCGGTTATAAGGACCAGGGCCATAATAAGGCCGCCATTCAGACCACCGGCCTGAGATAGACTCTGCGCGATTCCATAGTAGTAAGTCGTGCCGGCAATACCGTACAAAAAGCTAAAGCCATACAACAGCAGTGCAGAGGCAAACGAGCTGAGGACTATATACTTAAGGCCCGCTTCGTTGGACTTTGGATTATCCCTGGCATAAGACACAAGCACATACAGACAGAAGTTCAACAGCTCTAACGATATGTACGCGGTGATTATCTCACCAGCTTCAGCCATCGCGATCATCGCCAAAGTTGCAAAAAGGATTAGGCTGTAATACTCGCCGGGATACCTAAGCCTCTGGGGCACAAAATCTACAGACATCAAGACCACGCTAAGAGAGATGAGGGGGAACAGGATACGGAAGAAGATAGTATAGCTGTCTACAAGGACCAGGCCGTTGTAAAGTGACCCCTTGGCATCAGCAAACGATATAGAGATAATTATAAATAGCACCAAGGCCAGAGCGCTCACTAGAGCAAGCCCCTGCTTACCGTCCTTTGGCAGGAAGAGATCTCCGACCAGCACGACAAAGGCCGCGCCTACCAGAAAGAGCTCGGGCGTAATCAGAGAGAAGTCGATCATCCGGCGCCCACTACGGTGCTAAATCTCTGTAAAAGAGGCCCTATGCCGCTGTTAATAACAGTCATTACCGAGTTCGGATAAAGTCCAACAAAGACCAGAGTGAACACCAAAATAGCCATGCCAACGCCCTCTACAAAGCTGGCGTCATGCATCTGAGACCAGCGCTCCTGCAAAGGCCCGAAAAATACCGTCGCCATAAGCCGCAGAATATACACCGCGGTTATGGCAGCTCCTATAACTCCCAGTACGCCAAAGAGAGGGTATGTCTGGAAAGCGGCAACGAATACCAGGAACTCAGCCACGAATCCGCTGAACCCCGGCAGCCCTAAAGAGGTAAGGCCGGCCACCGCGAAAAAGGCAGCGACTACTCCCATACGCTTGGCGAGACCCCCAAACACGGCTATCTCTCTGGTGTGGGCCTGGTCATATATAACACCGACCAGAGAGAAGAATAGCGCTGTCATAATGCCGTGGGAAAACATTTGAAGGACAGCGCCGCTTAAGCCGATAGGTACAAGGGTAGCCATCCCCATAAGCACATACCCCATATGGCTCACACTGGAGTATCCAATCACGTATTTCAGGTCCTTTTGTCCCAGGGCCGAGATCGCGCCATAGACCACGTTAACAGTAGCAAGGGTAATTAGCAGGGGCATCCAGGTAATCGTACCTTGGGGCAAGAGGAGCATTCCAACCCGTATTATTCCATAGGCTCCCAGCTTCATAAGCACACCCGCGTGCAGCATACTAACCGCGGTTGGCGCGGCCACGTGGCCATCCGGCGACCAGGTGTGAAAGGGCCAGAGGCCGGCCAGGATCCCAAAACCTATTAAGATGAAAGGAAAGAAGATGTTTTGGAATTCATTTGAGAAGGAGACCTCTTGTAAGAGAAGGATATCGAAGCTGTTAACTCCGGACTCGACGTACATAGCGATGATCGCCAGCCATACCGGGACGCTTCCAGCTACAAGGTAAATAGTAAGCTTCAGAGCGCTATACTCCTTGGTCCTTGCAAATGTACCGAAGTCGCTGCTGCTGCCCCAAATTCCAATGAGAGGGTACATTGGTATTACGGCAAGCTCGTAAAAGAAGAAAAGGAAGAAAAGGTCCAACGATGCAAAGACGCCATACACCCCAGAGACCAGGAAAAACAGCAGAACGAAGTAGTCCTTAGTGCGGTAGCTTATCTTCCAGGAGATAAGAACAGCAGCAAAGATCACTATTCCAGTCAAGAGGAACATAGGAGAGGAGATGCCATCTATGCCTAGATGGAGAGAGATCCCTATCTGTGGCAGCCACTGGTAACTCTCGACTAGTTGGTATCCTGAGGCAGATGGCTCAAAGACCAAAAACTGGTATAAAGAAAGGAGTAGACAGCCAAAACCGGTAGCTAACGCTGTCCATTTTATAGCCCTGTCCCAAGTGGAGGGCAGGGCCATTATGACTAATGCGCCAAGGACAGGTAAGAAGATTGTCGAAGAGAGGACAGGCACCCTTTGCTTTCAAAACCTCCTGGCCGCCAGCCATTCCGGATAACTAAAACTCGTAGTGCTGACAAGTCCGCCTCAGGCGTGGAGGCTCTCGAAACTACAGCGTGTGGCGCCTAGTAAGGGACACTATCACAAAGAGAGCTATTCTGTAAAGAGTTTGTTATTTTGGAATTAATAAGAGCTTATAGTTCTTGACAGCCGTACCCACGGTAAGTGAAACTTGCGATTAGAAAATTCATAGTATACTACTCTATGCTACGTTACTTCTTATACCAAATGGCATAACAAAGACCATAAATGAGTGAGCATACACTGGCGATGTTCCGCTCATGGTGAGCTTAGCCTGCCCTGAGGCTCTCGAAGGGAACCATCAGCGGGCTATATTGTAGTCCTTCGACAAGCATGTCCTGAGGCTCTCGAAGGGCTCAGGACGAGCGGATTTTATGGCCTCTGATTATACTATTGGTATTATAAACTTAATCTGCTCAGGATATAGCTCTAATGATACAAACACATTTCTCTTCTCTTTCGCCCGAATTCGAGCGTGAGCTGCTGTCGCCGCATAACTCAGGAGTGCTGCCATATCAACAGATCAAAGCGTTTGTTGAGGCTGGCTATATAAAGTCACCTGAACCCATCCTGGAAGACCAGCTACAGCCAGCCAGCATCGACCTTAGACTAAGCGCAATCGGATACCAGCTACGTGCCAGCTTCTTGCCGGGCAAAGCGTCGACCGTTGCAAGCAAAATCGAAGAGCTAGCTATACAGACGCTCGATCTTACGACACCGACTCTGCTGCAAAAGGGTGGTGTCTATCTTTTCCCTTTATTTGAAGAGCTACACCTACCAGATAGAGTATCCGGAAAGGCTAACCCTAAAAGCACCACCGGGCGTGTAGACGCCTTTTCAAGGATTATCACAGACTATAACGATGAGTTCGAGAGAGTTGAGAGAGGCTACAAAGGAAAATTATTCGTAGAGGTTGCGCCAAGGAGCTTCAATATAGTTGTAAGGACCGGCGACCGCCTGAACCAGTTGCGCCTGATACGCGGGGTTCTATCCGATAGCAGTATCAGCGCACTTCAAGAACAGGGGGCTTTGATATATCTGCCCGATGGCACTCCCGGACAGGCCGAGATATCAAAGCGCCAGCTATGGCTGACGGTGGACCTGGGAGGCCAAAGTAACGACGAGATAATTGGTTTCAGGGCTGTCCACAATGCTCCCCCTATAGAACTGGCTAAGGTCAACTATTATGATCCCCGAGAATTCTGGCAGCCTATCTTCCGTCCACAGAATGGGCAAATTGTGCTGAACCCAGGTGATTTTTATCTGTTATGGTCACGGGAGAACGTTAGTATTCCTCTTGAGTACGCGGCTGAAATGGTCGCATATGATACCTCGATAGGCGAGTTCCGCATCCATTATGCCGGCTTTTTCGACCCTGGCTTCGGCTACGGGCGCGGTGAAGTGAAGGGAACCCGGGCAGTACTGGAGGTCCGCTCACATGAGGTCCCATTTCTGCTTCAAGACGGACAGCGGGTGGGAAGTCTGGTCTACGAAAGGCTGCTTGCTCCGCCGGAAAAGGTCTATGGGGTCAACGCAGGCTCATCATATCAAAACCAGGTTCTAGGACTGAGTAAACAGTTCAAAAGCTGGTATGTTTGAGGCTAGCAGGACCAAGGCGGTAGGATAGCAACATGAAGAGAATTGCCATCATCGGTTCAGGAGGCTCGGGGAAGTCAACGCTCGCGAGGCAGCTTGGGGCCATTCTCGATTTAGAGGTTATCCACCTGGACTCCCTCTTCTGGCATCCAGGCTGGGTGGAGACGCCTCGTGAGGAATGGATAAAGATCCAACAGGAACTAGTCGAAAAAGAAACCTGGATTATAGACGGGAATTACGGCGGAACCCTGCACCTCCGACTCGAAGCAGCCGATACCGTGATCTTCCTGGACCTCCCACGCCATATATGCCTATGGCGCGTCATTAAAAGATGGTCTCAATATGCCGGAAGACCAAGACCAGACTTGGGGCCAGGATGTCCGGAGCAGCTTGACTGGTCTTTCCTGAGCTGGATCTGGAATTACCCAAAACAGCGGCGGCTTTCGATATTAGAAAGACTAAAAGCATACTCCAGCGAAAGAAGAATAGTGGTCCTTAAACATCCAAACGAGGTCCAGCAGTTCTTGAATGAGACCGAGAGGCTTGAGAAGGCAGCATCCAGCCATCCAGCACCCAGATTGCGCCAAGACCGCATCAAATGATATAATTCAGGTTGTCACTTTCGATAGCCCTTGTGGGCTCGTAGCTCAGCGGCAGAGCGGCCGGCTCATAACCGGTTGGTCGTAGGTTCGAATCCTGCCGAGCCCACCAGACTTACACCTCATTGTTGCATCAGCCTTTACCACAGTCGAACCATCGAACTATAATTCAGAGCAACCCTAACAAATACTAGTAGTCTAAACCAGATATGATATTCACTGATTCCCAGCCCTATTGTACTATGAGGTGATTCTGGTTGCTAATAACCAGGGTTATATACAATCATGCCACTTTCAGCTTACTAGTCGTTGTAGGAGGCATATTATGGTCCTGAACGCCCGCATTAACTCCGGAAAAAAGTTGATCATGACCACCACCCCTAACATAGAAGGACAGGCTATAACCGAATACTTAGGTATCGTTACCGGCGAGGCTATAATGGGAGCTAATATTGTCCGTGACATTTTTGCCGGTATCACTGACATCGTAGGCGGCCGATCCAGAGCTTATGAGCGAGAGCTTATAAAGGCAAGACAGATAGCGCTAGAGGAAATGGCGCAAACCGCAGAAGCCGAAGGAGCAGATGCAATAGTAGGAATATACCTAGACTACGAAGTTGTTCGAGAGGGTATGCTCATGGTAACGGCAAACGGGACCGCTAAGCTAAGCTCGTAATAACCGATCATCTTAACAGACCAGGATCGACGCGGATCGACCTATTGACAGCTGGGATTGGCGGAAATACAATATAGACGCTCAGAAACGTGGTGGTTGGTCACTGGTTCATGTGGACCAGGTCGCCTGAGGCGTGGCGGGTGCGCAGAGCCGCTGGTTCCGACAGGTAGAGGGGTGACTGCGGGTTGGAAGGAAATATGCTTGTATAGAGGGCTTTGTTCCTAGGCTTCATTAGAAGAGGGCGAGCCCTTATGTGCGTTTTGGACATTCTCAACTCGTGCTTAGTACGAATCGTTTCGGGAATATGAACGGCGCTTAACAGCAGAACACCTGTGGGCGGGTCTTGGTCCAACAGGCATTCTTCCCCGGCAAGGACAAGCGCTGTGGATGCACGCATTTTCAGGACTGGCCCGGGCAGTGCCTGACAGCAATAATTTGTTGAAGAGGAATATCTATGACGAGGCATATCCGATCGTCGGAGGCTTGGCCAAAAGCTGGGAGGTCGCGAAGGACTGGCTGATCTACACCCTTAGACTTCATGAGGGCGTGAAGATTCACAATGAGGAGGATGTTATGCGGAAGAATCGTCTCAGTTTTAGTGTTTTTCTCTCGGCTATCTCTCTAGCCGCGATCCTGGCCGCATGTGGGCCAGTTGCTAAGCCTACCACGGAAGGCGGCCAACCTAGCTCCTCGGCTGGACAAGCCATCGGAGGCCGCATAGGCGACCTGCCCGATGGGATAAGGCCGGGGACGTGGGGGACGCCCAAGCTGGGCGGCGTGTTAAGGAGGCCTAACAGCAATGAAGCGCCCAGCCTCGACGTTATCGCCGAAGGCACCAACGGCACCCATATACAGACCCAGCCGCTGTACAACACTCTCTTGGAGTACGAGTACGACTCCAAGGACACCCTCAGCTTCCCTTCTAAGATTATCCCGGGCCTGGCAGAGAGATGGGAGGTCTCCAAAGACGGCCTGACCTACACCTTCCACCTGCGCAAGGGCGTCAAGTTCCACGACGGGAAGGAGTTCACCTCCGCGGACGCCGAGTACAGCATCCGCCGCATCATGGACCCACCACCGAAGCTACCCAGCCTCCGGCAGAGCTGGTACAAGGGGGTAGTCGCCAAGATGGCTACTCCAGACCCCTACTCGTTTGAGGTAACCCTAAGTGACCTGGATGCCGCTTTCACAAAGAAGATAGCGGCTGGCTACACCCCTATAGTCCCCAAGCATGTCCTTGAACCCTTCAATGCCAGGATAGGCGTAACGGACATCGATAAGCTAGCGGGGACCGGGCCGTTTAAATTCGTCAAAGGGGAGAGAGCGGTTTCCTGGCACCTGGTCAAGAACGAGAACTACTGGAAAAAAGATGCACAGGGCCGGCCGCTGCCCTACCTTGACGGCATGGACATTTTCATCATGAAAGAGGAGTCTAGCAGGGTTGCAGCTTTCAGGGCGGGTCAATTGGAGAGCTTGGCCGATGCCATGCCAGGCGTCCCAGGAATGAAGGCAATGATGAAGGAGATGGGGGACAGGATAGTCACCTTCCGTTACTACAGCCCCAGCGGGCAGCCAGGAGGGCTTCAATTCAACACGACCAAAAAGCCCTTCGACGACGTGCGGGTGCGGAAGGCCATTGTGATGGGCATAGACTGGCCCCTAGTCTTGGAGAAAGCCTTAGAGTACGACAACGTCGGGACGGAGGCTTGCATATCCTCCCCCATGCTCTCTTTCGGCGAATGGGGGATCCCCTGCGAGAAGATGATGCAGCGGACCGAGTACAAAAACAAGACAGATAAGGAATTGGCCGAGGCCAAGAAGATTCTGGCGGATGCAGGGTACCCCAACGGCATTGATGTCTCAATCCTCTCCGGATATGGGGTCACCTACGACAACGCGGTTCAAATGTGGCAACCCATGCTTGAGAGAATAGGCGTGCGAGTGAAGATTAAGCCTCTGGAACGCACGGCCTATTACACAGCCATGACCACCGGCGACTTCGACTTCAACCCCATGGGCCTGCTGGCCTCCCTGGATGACCCCAACGACCACTTCTCCATAATGTGGACCTGCGGCGCAGGGAGGAACTACGGCAAGTTCTGCGACCAAAAGGTGGACCAGCTTTACTACGCCCAAGCCAAAGAGATGGACGATGCGAAGCGGAAGAACATGGTGATGGAACTGCAGGAGTATACGCTAAACCAGTTCGCCATGGTCTCCACCACGGGGCCGGGCTACGCCTCTAACATGGCCTATCTAAAGGGGTGGCTGCCCATGGGAGGCCGCCACACCCAGTTCCTGTGGGAGACGGCCTGGCTGGATAAATAGCCGGTTGGTGCCAATATGAATATGGAGCTGCATGGAGCAGGACCTCCGCTCTCCGTGTCGACGAAGGATCGACAGTGGGCGCCAGGGATTGGTTGCTGGAACTGCCCCAGCGCTCCTCCAATCACTGCGGTCCCCCAGGCAGCTCTCAGAACATCGACAAGGTTATCGTAGCACTATATCTTATAGCTAAAGTATTCAGACAGTACTTGTCAGTTACATAGGGCGCCGGTTACTACCTATTAGTAATAAAGGCCAAGGGGGAGAATAAATGACACAGTATCTAATACGCAGGCTGCTTTATATAATACCTATCCTATTAGGGGCCTCTATAATAATCTTCGCGTTAATTAGAATAGCGCCGGGAGATATAGCCGTCTTGATTATGGAGGGTGGCGGTGCAGGCACAGCCAGCCAGGAGCAGATTGAGAAGCTACGCAGTGAGCTAGGATTAAACAAGCCAATCCATCAGCAATACTTCGACTGGATAGGCCATATAATTAGGCTGGACATGGGAAGGTCCCTCTGGACAAACCGTCCCATTATTGAAGAGATCAAGAACAAGTACCCCATAACCATGCAGATGGCGGTGATTGCTGTTCTGCTATCCCTCATCATTGCCATCCCGGTGGGAGTCCTGTCGGCTATCTACCAGGACACCTGGATAGATTACGTCTTTCGTATCTTCACCGTGACAGGTCTTGCGGTACCTAACTTCTGGATGGGAATCCTGATAATTCTTGCACTGGTAGCCTGGTTCCAGTATACACCGCCCCTTGGCTTTGCTCCTTTCTGGGTAGACCCCTGGAAGAATTTCCAGCAAATGGTCTGGCCATCAGTGGCGCTTGGGTATCGCCTTTCCGCTATTGTAAGCAGAATGACGAGGTCTCAAATGTTGGAGGTCCTCAGGCAAGACTATATACGCACAGCAAGAGCCAAAGGTCTTAAAGAGCGAGTCATTGTATACCGCCATGCTCTAAAGAACGCTCTTTTGCCCGTAGTAACCATAACCGGAGTACAGCTAGGAGCGTTGCTAGGCGGCACTGTCGTGACGGAGACCGTCTTCAATATTCCCGGCATGGGAAGACAGTTAATTGAAGCCATCAACTTTAGAGACTATCCTATGGTCGAGGCTATAGTGCTTATCTCCGCTTTGACCTTCGCTCTTCTCAACCTCCTGGTTGATGTTATGTACGTCTGGTTAGACCCAAGAGTCAAGTACACATAATATGCCGAGTAGGATTAGAACTGTAGGCGTATAAGGTTGCAGTTATCGAAGATACTCGACTTGTCGGTAAGGGAGGCAAATAATGGCAAGAGAGGATACAATCCAGGCTGGCGGAATAGTAACGAGGCTCAGACCCAAACAGCCCATTCATAGCAAGTTAATACGATTTATCACAAAGAAGCCTCTGGGAGCTATCGGCGGCTTTTTGATTGGTCTAATAGTATTTTCGGCCATCTTCGCTGAGGTAGTAGCGCCCTATGGCCCGTATGAGCAGCATCTTGTAGACTCCCTAGCCCCACCAAGCTCAAAATACATTCTTGGCGCGGACAACTTCGGACGAGACCTGCTTTCCAGGATCATACATGGCTCCAGAATTTCTTTATACGTTGGCATAGGGTCAGTGGTGCTTGGCTCGATCAGCGGAGCAGTAATGGGGTTAATGGCTGGATACTTTGGTGGCAAGTTCGACAGCCTCATGCTGCGGGCCATGGACATAATGATGGCTTTCCCCTCTCTGGTGTTGGCACTTGCCATTGTGGCAACTCTAGGCCCCAGCGCCACAAACGCGATGTTGGCTATAGCGGTGACTTTGATACCCAGGGAGGTCCGGGTAATACGCGCCGCTGCTCTAGGTATTAAGCAAAACGAGTATATAATGGCTTCTATAGCCCTCGGCGCCAGCACCGCGCGAACTCTGTTCCGCCACATGCTGCCAAACGCCATGGCTGTATGGATAGTTATGGCGACTGCGGAATTGGGCAATGCCATCCTGGTGGAGAGCTCTCTTAGCTTCCTAGGTCTGGGCACTCCGCCGCCAACGCCATCCTGGGGAGGCATGCTGGCGGGAGATAGCCGCCGTTACCTGGAGACCGCTCCCTGGCTCAGCATCTATCCAGGACTTGCTATCACCGGCGCCGTGTTCGGGTTCAACCTTTTTGGCGACGCCCTTAGAGACGTGCTTGATCCTCGCCTTAGAGGACGCTAAGCCATTTCTAGTAAATCGCACATGCGGGCTTGCGCCTGCACCCCAAAGGATGAAAATGATCCAACGTAGCCCGTTCCTTCCCGCCTCAGGCGGGTCGAAAGGAAACGGGCGGTGCCTTCGACCTGCCTGAGGCAGGAGGCAACGCCCTTTCGGCTATAGAACCCTCATTTTCTAGTAAAGATATAGTGTTTCTTAAAGACAATGGCGCTCAGGACTTTGGCTATTCCTGAGCGCTATTTTTATAAGCCATTTGCTTTTCTTGACCTTGCTTAAAATAGAGATTAATATTCCAAAGAACAAAGGCGCATTGGAGGACTACGTAATGATGGATGGAGCTTTATCAGGACTAAAGGTGCTGGACCTCACCCACTATATTGCGGGTCCCTTTTGCACCAAGTTTTTTTCGGACTTCGGAGCTGACGTGCTGAAAATCGAGCGACCAGGATCAGGAGATGGATCCAGGCGAGTCGGACCCTTTCTTCATGACGAACCACATCATGAGAAAAGCGCTCTTTTCCTCTTTTTAAACACCAATAAAAAGAGCATAACTCTAAACCTAAAGACAGAAACCGGCGTGAATATCATAAAAGAGCTGGTCAAAGAAGCCGACGTCCTTGTAGAGAGCTTCCGCCCCGGAGTCATGGAGAGCCTGGGTCTGGGGTACGACGTGCTTGAGAAGATAAACCCTAGTCTAATAATGACCTCCATATCCAGCTTCGGCCAGACCGGCCCCTATCGCGATTATAAGGCCACAGACATGATTGAGTATGCTCTTAGCGGCCTTATGTACGTGATAGGCGATTACGATAAAGAGCCTTTAAGACAGGGTGGCACACCAGCGCAGTTCTGCACCGGAGAGACCGCGGCGATCTCCACGTTTATGGCCCTCAACTATCAGCAGGATACCGGAGGTGGAGACCACCTCGACATATCAGTGCTCGATTCTATGATAGCTCCTCAATTTACGGCCCTGACTCCATATATATTCTCAGGAGGAGTCATGAGAAGGCAGCCCAAGGTGGGAGGAAAATTTAACGGTAACAACGCTATGGCTACTCAGAACGGTTATGTTATTCCCGTAGTTATGGGCAACATGGAGTGGTCCCTTTTCGCTCTCTCTGTAGGTCTGCTGGACGAGCTGGATAACGATAAATTTAGCACCCCCGCGGCCAGAATAGAAAACTCAGCCGAGTTAGATGAAATATTGCTGAGACAGTTCAAAGACAAGACAAAAGAGGAGCTATTTCATGAGACTCAGTCCTTCGGCTCAGCTTTTGGCGTAGTGATGAGCAGCGAAGACCTGGTCAATTGTCCTCATCTCAACGAACGGGGCTTTTTCGTCGAGGTAGACCATCCAGCAACAGGGCCACTGACCTACCCAGGAGCGCCCTTTAAGCTCAGCGATAGCCCGTGGAGTGCTGGGCGGGCGCCATTACTGGGAGAGCACAACAGGGATATATATATAGACAAGCTGGGATATTCCCCGGAGGACTTGGTCAGATTCAGCGAGGCCGGGATAATTTAGGAGCTAGATATGGCAAAGAAATTACCGTTAGAGGGAATTAGAGTATTAGATGCTTCAATCATTTACGCTGGTCCATATGCCGGGATGCTTTTAGCCTCTATGGGCGCCGAGGTTATCAAAATTGAGGCTATACAGCGTCCCGACCAGATGCGCGGCGCAGGGCTAGGGCTTGGCGTGCCGGATAACAAACCGGAGGGGAATTTCTGGAACCAGTCCGCAGTCTTAAATGCAACAAATAGAAACAAGAAAGACCTCACATTAGACCTTACTAATCCAAAAGGGATAGATCTCTTCAAAGAGCTAGTTAAAGTAAGCGATGTAGTGCTTCAGAACTTCACACCCAGAGTAATGAAGAACTTTGGGCTAGGGTACGAGGTGCTCAGCTCTCTCAACCCCTCATTGATCATGCTTTCGTCTTGCGGCTATGGCGCCACCGGACCTTATTCCGACTACCGGGCGATGGGCATGAGTATGGAAGGGGCTATAGGTCTTCTCTATTTAACTGGCTACCAGGATGGGCCGCCGGTACGAGCGAGGGTAGCGTTCACCGATTTCCAGGCCGCTCGGTACAATACACTGGCGATACTGATAGCTCTCCAGAACCGCCGCAGGACCGGAAGAGGCCAGCACATCGACATGGCGCAGTACGAGTGCGGCACCTGGTGGGTAGGCCCGGCCATCCTCGACTACACTATGAACGGGCGAGTCCAGGAGCGCACCGGCAACCGACACCCCTTTATGGCCCCTCACGGCTGCTACAGATGTCAAGGAAGCGACAACTGGGTGACTATAGCCGCTGGCAATGATGAGGAATGGAACTCCTTGTGTGAAACTATGGAACAACCAACCCTGGCGGATGACCCACGTTTTGCAGATTCCCTCAGCCGCCTCAAGCACCAGGATGAGCTTGACACCATAATAAACGAATGGACATCCCAGCGTGACCAAAACGAAGTGATGAACCTGCTCCAAAGTAAGGGTGTAGCCGCCGGAGCGGTACTCAATGCCAAAGGAGTGCTATCTGATCCGCACCTTAAAGCACGTAATATGTGGGAAAGAGTCACGCATCTTCCTGAGGCTACAAACGTCGGGACAAGAATATTCCCAAGAATGCCGTGGGTCAGCAAGAATATCGATTTCCCACCATCTGCGCCTGCCCCTACTCTGGGGCAGCACAATCGGGAGGTGCTGCAAGGGATTCTTGGGCTTACTGATGATCAGATAAAAGAGCTAGAGGAAGAGGCAATCATCGGCACGGTACCACCAAACGCGGCGCCGCCACGTGTCGCTCCAGTAGAGCTTATGAAAGAGCAGGGACTAATCGAAGAGTTCGATCCTAATTACATGGAGGTGCTTGGTCTGAAATAACGAAGCGAATAGTGTTGCTCATATGGTATTTCAGTATCTAGTGGTCCACGCTACCATAATGGCCGCTGACATTGATGACTGCTAAGGTTAAACATCAGCGCCGTCTAAACACAGATAGACAGGGGATATTTGTAGTGAGGCTCTCGAACTACTTGTAGCCTGTGGCCGTTAGGCTGTGAGGTTTCTCGAACTATACGAGGCTTAGTTTGATAGCCATCGTGCAGAAGAGAAGGGACTACTGTGAATAATTTCAAGACGAAGCTCAGCATCGTAACAGCCAGTATTTTTATGGCTCTGATCATAGCGGCCTGCGGGTCGGCTATTCAAACGCCGGAGACAAGCGGCGAAAAAGAGGCGCCAAAGACCCGCTCTGACACCACAACGTTAGAGGACGGGCGGGTGCGGGGAGGGAAGTTCCAGTCCGGCGGCGGCTCCTTCGCGAACCCTAACGACCCGCACTTAGTTGCTACAGCCTCCGGACGAGGCTATGCGGTACCAGTCACCGACCAGCTTGTAAAGATCAACATCTACGATCCAAACTTTGGAGTCATCCCAGACCTGGCGAAGAGCTGGCAGATCTCTCCGGACGGCCTAACTTATACCTTCAGGCTCCAAGAAGGTGTAAAATTCCATAACGTCCCCCCAACTAACGGCAGAGAGTTCACATCAGAGGATGCCAAATATAGCCTCATGAGGATCACTGCCGACCCGTCTGTAATCGTCGAAAAGTGGAAGCCACGCTTCCAGCGACGTCTTGAGTTTGGCAAGATAAAGAGCATTGAGACTCCGGACAAATATACCCTTATAGTCAAACTTGAAGAGCCATATGCACCCTTTATGGACTCTGTATCTCAATTCGGCACAGTGGTGTTGCCTAGGGAGTTCATAGAGAAATTCCCTGAAAAAATAATTTTAGAAGGTATGGTAGGCACAGGTCCGTTCATAGCGTTGGACTATAAGGATAGGTTATTAGCGACTTACAAGAGAAACCCTGACTATTGGAAGAAGGACTCTCAGGGGCAGCAGCTACCTTATCTGGATGAAATGGCGTTCGTTGGCTTCTCGGACCAACAGGCGCAACTCGCGGCCTTCCGGTCCGGCCAGTTAGACGCTACTGGCGGGTCCGAGCTAAATTCAGGCAGCTTGGACAGTATCGTCAAAGGGAACCCGGGCACTAAGGTCGTCATTACCCCAACTGCGGGGATCTTCAACTTTCGGCTCAATACTAAGTTCCCTGCCTTCCAGGACGCTCGCGTTAGAAGAGCAATCCATCTGGCAGTAGACCGCTACCAATTCCTTGAGGTTATAGGCGAGGGAAGAGGCGTAATCTCAGGCCCAATAACCGGAAACGTTGGTGGCCTGGGCAACACTACCGACTGGCTGCTCTCCCAGCCCGGCTATCGCAAGGACAAGACTCAAGACCTTGAGGAGGCTAAGCGCTTGCTAAAGGAGGCAGGTTATGCTGATGGCTTCACCGTTAATATTATGCTTATAACCGGCGGCAGCTATGCGGATTTTGGCGCT
>Ga0209726_10000446_pt1 | contig 78129 bp, 65 predicted proteins | sample Subgrocontami54m_FD_187453 | JGI IMG/M metagenome (GOLD analysis project Ga0209726, IMG submission 187453) | Subsurface groundwater microbial communities from S. Glens Falls, New York, USA - GMW46 contaminated, 5.4 m (SPAdes) (version 3) | ecosystem: Environmental > Aquatic > Deep subsurface >...
GTCCTGCCGTCCGATCCACCGAGGGCGTCTCCGGAGACGTGCCGAAAGACGGGATCGGATGCGGTGCCCGCGGGCGTGGCTCGTAACCACGCGCTCGGGCGGCGACGGACCCCGACCCCCGGCCACTATGAGCCGGGCGCTAGGAGCTGGCAGCCGGCCAGCACGCAAGTGCTCCCGGTGAGCGCGGGCCGGACGCCGGAAAGCACCGTAAGTGGAGCGCCGAAAGGCGCGCGCCCCATAAAAAGGGCGCGCCGCGTCTTAGCGGACGCGGACGTTTCGTTGGTGCGCCTTCTCGGCGCTCCACTCCCTCGGGTTTTGCCCGAGGCGAAGGAAAACGAGACCGGCGCGCCCGCGCCGCAAAGAACAGGGCTGCGGAGCTATGCCTTCTTATCCCTCCCCCTTGTGGGGAGGGTGGCGAGCGACCGCAGGTCGCGAGACGGGTGGGGTGCCGCACGAAGACCCCACCCTGCTGCTCGCTAACGCTCGCAGCTTCCCTCCCCACAAGGGGGAGGGATAAGAAGCGCGGCGTTGTCTCCCCTGCCCGCAAAATCGTACCTTGGCCTCACCAAAAAATCCCCCGGAGAAAAATGTCCAAACCCAAAATCCTCATCTTCGCGCCGCGCGAGGAGCCGCCGTCCATCATCCAGCAGCTTGAAGGCGCGGGCTATCAGGTCGCCATGGGCGATCGCGCCTGGCAATTGCCGCGCGGTCATTACGAGGACGCCTTCGCCGCCGCCGCGCGCGACACCGTCGCGCTCATGGGCACGTCGATCCGCCACACGCCCGTCAGCCGCCGCATTATGGAAGGCTCGCAGCGGCTGCGCATCGTCGCCAAATACACCGTCGGCGTCGACGACGTGGACATCGAGGCGGCGACCGACCTTGGCATCTTGGTCACCCACGCGCCGACGGAATCCAATTGCTTCGCCGTGGCCGAAACCACCGTTGCGATGATGCTCACCATCCTCAAGAAGGTGCGCGAGCGCGACGCCGACGTGCGCGACGGCAAATGGCGCGAGCCGCATCACGGCGCGACCTATGTGGGCAGCCGCCTATCGGACGATTATCCCGGCATCACGCTCGGCATCGTCGGGCTGGGCCGCATCGGCAGCCGCGTGGCACAGTTGCTCGCGCCCTGGCGCATCCGCATCCTCGCCTACGATCCCTACATCGACGCCACGCGCTTCCAATTGGCCGGTGCGCGCAAGGTGGATTACGACACGCTGCTGCGCGAGTCCGACGTGGTGTCCTTCCATGTCGTGCTCACGAAAGAGACGCGCTTCATGTTCGGCGAGCGCGAATTGGGCCTGATGAAGCCCAATGCGGTCGTGCTGAACACCGCGCGCGGCAAGGTGATCGACGAAGCCGCGGTCGCGCGCGCCATCGCGGCGGGGCGCATTGCCGCGGCCGGGATCGATGCGTTCGAGGAAGAGCCCCTGCCCGCGGAGTCGCCGTTGCGCGCGCTCGGCGACAAGGTGCTGCTCGCGCCGCACACCGCCGGTTTCAGCAACGACGGCCAGTTGCGCGCCGGCCTCGCCTGGGCCACGCGCTCGGTGCTCACGGCGCTCTCCGGCCAAGTGCCGGACAATGTGTACAACCGGGACGTCATCCCGCGCTGGAAGGAACGCTTCGGCGGCGCAAGTCTTTCCGGTAATCCCGTTACCGGATGACTCTTCCCGCCGGATTCCTATACTCCACCCCTTCATCCCCGATTGAGCGTGAGGAAATGCAATGAGCTATCGAGGCATGGTCGCCGAGCTGGTGAAGTTCAAGGGCCACAACGGCGACGTGGGCGAGGCCTATTATGTCCGCCCCTCCGGCAATGGACCGTTCCCCGGCGTCGTTCTCATCCATCATCTCCCCGGCTGGGACGAATGGATGATCGAGCAGGCGCGCAAGCTCGCGCATCACGGCTATGCCTGCATCTCCCCGCATCTGTATTTCCGCGAAGGCCCCGGCAGCCCCGACGACGTGGGCGCGCGCGTGCGCGCGGCCGGCGGCGTGGCCGATGCTCAGGTGGTGGGGGACGCGGCGGGCGCGCGGGAGTTTCTGCGCGCGCAGTCGCATGTCGGCGGCAAGGTGGGCGTGATGGGGTTTTGCTCCGGCGGCCGCCACGCCCTGCTCATCGCCTGCTCGGCGCCCGGCTTCAGCGCCATCGTGGATTGCTGGGGCGGTAACGTGGTCGTGGACAAATCGGAGCTTAATGAGAAGCGCCCGGTGGCGGTGATCGATCTCGTGGACAAGCTCGCCTGCCCGCTCCTCGGCCTGTTCGGCAACGAGGACCCAAACCCCTCCCCCGAACAGGTCAACAAGATCGAGGAAAAGCTGAAGGCGTTCGGCAAAGATTACGAATTTCACCGCTACGACGGCGCCGCTCACGCCTTCTTCAATTACTCACGCCCAGCCTACCGCCTCGAGCAGGCCGAGGACGGCTGGAGAAAAGTCTTCGCCTTCCTCAAGAAACATCTCGGCGCTTAGGGCATCAGGAGGTCAGCATGTGCACGTACATTATTGAGAAAGCGCAGGTGTCCGGCAGCGCCAAGGGAGAGCGCGGCTGGATGCGGATCGACACCGCCAACGTCTATTTTGATCACCCCTTCCACGCCCCGCTCGATCACGCGCTCAACATCGATTTCATCAGCGAAGCTGACGGCGCGCGCGAGCGCGTGGCGGTGGAGTTGAGCGCGGAGTCCGCGCGCGAGCTGATCCGCAAGATCGAAGCGGCGCTGGCGAGCGGCGAGGCCGCGCACGCGGCGTAGCTTCTTTCTCCCCCTCTCCCCGCGTGCGGGGAGAGAGCCTGCCCTCGGGCTGGACCCGAGGGTCGATTTCCAAGCGCAGCGACGGAAATCGGGTGAGGGGGCGTGAACCCGAGTCTGAGCAGATCGAAATGCCCCCTCACCCGGCTCCGCTCGGGCTGCTCGCTCGCTACCCCCCCACCTCCCACTTTATTAACAGATGATGAATCTGCTATGCGTTTTTGGATTAGCTGCATAGCAGCATTTGTTATTGTGCAGCACACAAAAGAGCCTAGATTGCCTCTATAATCATGACGTTGGCAGTGATTCGACGAGATTTCGATTCGAATTGCCGCCTACTCACAGAAAGGGGCTCGAAAATGTTGATTCATGTCATTCGATTCTTACGTGCCTGGAGGAACTGCTCTCTTACCCTCCAGCACCTCTCCAACCTCAGCGACCGCGACCTTCGCGAAATCGGGATCAAACGCTCTGACATCCCGCGTATCGCCTTCGAAAGTTCGGAGGCCTGATCGCCGCCCCCGACGAAGGCTCCACGAAGCAAGCGCCCGCCCTCCAGCGGGCGTTTTCGTTTTTGTGGCCTGACGGCCCTGCATGACCTAGGTATGGGTCATGACAGGCGCAAACGAACCAGCGATCCACATCATCGGCGGCGGCCTCGCCGGCTCCGAAGCCGCCTGGCAGATCGCCAGCCGCGGCCTGCCGGTCGCCCTGCATGAGATGCGTCCCGTCCGCACCACGGATGCGCACAAGACCGACCAGCTGGCCGAGCTGGTCTGCTCCAACTCCTTCCGCTCCGACGACCGGGAACAGTCCGCCATCGGCCTGCTGCACGAGGAGATGCGCCGCCTCGGCTCGCTCGTCATGCGCGCCGCCGACGCCAATCAGGTTCCCGCCGGGGGGGCCTTGGCGGTGGACCGCGAAGGCTTCGCCGCCGCCATCACCGCCGCGCTTGAGGCGCACCCCCTCATTCAAATTCACCGGGAAGAAATCACAGGCCTCCCGCCGGAGGAATGGGACAGCGTCATCATCGCCACCGGCCCCCTCACCTCGCCCGCCCTGGCCGACTCGATTCGAAAACTCACCGGCGAAGACTCGCTCGCCTTCTTCGACGCCATCGCGCCCATCGTGCATCGCGAGTCCATTGATATGTCGGTCGCCTGGTTCCAGTCGCGCTACGACAAGGCGGGGCCGGGGGGCTCGGGCGCGGACTACATCAATTGCCCGCTGACGCGGGAGCAATATCAAGACTTCGTCGCGGCGCTCGTGGCCGGCGACAAGACCAGCTTCCATGAATGGGAAAAATCGACGCCCTATTTCGACGGCTGCCTGCCGATCGAAGTGATGGCTCAGCGCGGTGCTGAAACATTGCGGCATGGGCCGATGAAGCCCTTCGGCCTCACCAACCCGCACGATCCGCAGACCAAGGCCTATGCCGTCGTGCAGCTTCGACAGGACAACAAGCTCGGCACCTTGTTCAACATGGTCGGCTTCCAGACCAAGCTGAAGCACGCTGAACAAGTGCGGGTTTTCCGCACGATCCCCGGATTGGAACAGGCGGAGTTCGCGCGCCTCGGCGGGCTGCACCGCAACACCTTCCTCAATTCGCCCAAGCTGCTCGACGATGGCTTGCGTCTGAAGGCGCTGCCGCGCCTGCGCTTCGCCGGCCAGATCACCGGCTGCGAGGGTTATGTGGAATCCGCGGCCATCGGACTGCTGGCCGCGCGTTTCGCCGCCGCAGAAAAGCTTGGCGAGACATCGACGCAACCACCGCCGACCACGGCGCATGGCGCGCTGCTCGCGCACATCACCGGCGGGCATGTGGAGACTATCGACGCTGGACCGCCCTCTTTCCAGCCGATGAACATCAACTTCGGCCTTTTCCCGCCGCTGTCTCAAACGCCGACCAAGGACGCCGATGGCAACCGCCTGCGCGGCACGCAAAAGACGATTGCGAAGAAACAGGCGCTGTGCCGCCGCGCGCTGGCCGATCTCGACCAATGGATCGCCGGCTCCCACAGGATCGCGGCGGAATAGATGAGCAAGCCGAGCGAAATTTCCGGCCGCTGGCGCAGCCATGTGGTTCTCAAGCGCGACGTCTTCTCCACGGTCGAGCGCGGTTTCTTTGACACGCCGCAAGGCGAGGTCGAAGCCGTGTTGCGGCGCCTCGACGAGGTGCCGTGGTGGAGCTGGCCGGTCGCGCGCCATTTGTTCAAGCGGGAAGCCAAAGCCTTGCGGCTGGCAGGCCCCCTGCGCATCGCGCCGCAGCTCCTGTTCGCCGGCCGGAGCGAGTTGGTGCGGGGCTGGATCGATGGCGTGGCCCTTCACATCGCGCGGCCGCATGGCGACCGCAATTATTTCCGCTCCGCAAAAGCTGTTCTGCGGCGGCTGCACCGGGCGGGGATCTGCCACAATGATCTCGCCAAGGAACAGAACTGGCTGCGCAGCGGCGATGGCCGTGCGTACCTGACCGATTTCCAGCTTGCGATCGTATTCTTCCGCCGCGGAAAGCTGTTTCGCCTCGCCGCCTATGAGGACCTCCGGCATCTGCTCAAGCACAAGCGCCGCTATCTGCCCGAGATGCTGACGCCCGCGGAAAACCGCGTGCTTAGCCGCAAGAGCTGGTTCACGCGCATCTGGATGGCGACCGGCAAGAAAATCTATCAGTGGGTGACCCGCGGGCTGTTCCGCTTCACCGACCGCGAAGGCGGCGGACCGCGCCTGGTGCGCGATGCACCGTTGATCGCAGCGCGCTTGCGGGCGCACCCGCAGGTACGCGACGTGGCCATTGTCGCGTTTCCCGACCGGCGGGCGGGAACGGGCCTTTATGCTTTTGTCGAGGCCGATCCCGGCTTGGCCGAACGGGAACTGCTGGATTTCCTCGGACCCAAAGCCGAACCGGCGGCGCCCGAACATCTTCAGGTGATCGCCAATCTCCCGCGCAACGCGGCGGGCGAGGTGCGCACCGAAATCCTTCAGCTCATCGCCATGAACCAGGTGGATTTGATCGACGGGTTGATCGCCAACGACATGGAACGCGCGCTGATCGCGCGGATTATCGCAGAACGCCGCAACCTGCGCGACCGCTTCGCGTTCTAGCGCGCCATGAGACGCGGCCGCCGCGCTGCGCGCCACAAAACCCATTGCCGCCGCCACTGCGGAATCTCGACCGGGCTGAACGGGTCATAGCCGCCGCGTTCCATCCGCGCCAGCACGGGGCGCACAAGCGCGACCGGCAGAAAGGCGGGCAAAGTCGCAAAGGGAGCCGCCACCAGGAAATCGTTCGCCACGGTCAGGTGTCCGCGCGCATGCAGGCGCATTTCGGCCAGCGCCGCCCGTAGCTCCGGCGTGGCCTTGCCAGCGAATGCATCTTCCGCATCAGCACCGTGCCGCCGGAGAACCTCCATCGGTACATAAAGCTGCCGCCGCGCCGCGTGCCGGGGAAAAGCGCGCAGTAATCCCGCGATGGCATAGGCGGCGCCCGCGTGCAGGCTGAGGTCGTCCGCTACCGTCGTCTTTCCTGGGCGGAGGATTTGCGCAGCGAGCGCGAACAGCGCCGATGAAGTCTTGGCCGTGTAGGATTCCATATCCGCCAACGTCTGCATCGGATCGTCGTACACGTCGAACGTTCGCGCATCGATCAGGTCGATCAGCGATTGAGACGAAAAACCATACCGGGCCATGGCATCGAGCAGCGCCGCTGCCACCGGATTGGCCCGCGCCTCCTCGCCTCGCTCGCCATTCAACACGTCGCGCCACCATTGCAGGCGCACCTCTCCGGGCAGTGGCTCACGGGCAATGTCCCGCACGCGGGCTATTTCGGCATTGAATGCATAGAGGGCAAAAAGCGCCGGCCGATGCTCCACGGAAGCAAACAGCGTTGCGAGAAAACGGTCCTTGTCCGCCGCCCGCACCAGCCGCTCACAATGGCCGACAGCGTCCTCCCGCATGGGGACCCTGTCCATGAGCGTCAGGTCTCGTCGCGCCCGAACTCGCGGCCCAGCCCGACGCCGAGATAGATCAGGATCGGCGCGGCGATGAAGATCGAGGTATAGGTGCCGACCAGCACGACGCCGAACATCATCGTTGCCGTGAAGCTGTGGATCGCCTGACCGCCGAACAGAAGCAGAGCAAGAAGCGCAAGGGTGACGGTCACGTGGGTGATGACCGACCGCGACAAGGTCGAATTGATCGAGGCGTTCAAAAGGTCCGGCATCGGCATTTTCTTATAGCGCCGTAGCATCTCGCGGATACGGTCATAGATGACGACCGTGTCGTTGAGCGAGTAACCGAGAATGGTCAGTAGCGCCGCGATGCTCGTCAGATCGAAGTCGATCTGCGCCAGCGACATGAACCCGATGGTGAGCACCAGGTCATGCACGTTGGCGATCATGGCGCCGAGCGCGAATTGCCACTCGAAGCGGAACCATAAGTATATGAAGATCGACGCGATCGCGAGCATCAGCCCGATGACGCCATAGGACAACAACTCGCCCGATACGCGCGGCCCCACCACTTCAACGCGGCGGTATTCCACCTCGTCGCCCAGCGCCTGCCGGACCTTGGCGACGGCCGCTTGCTGCGCCAGTTCGCCTCCCGGCTGCTGCGAGATGCGGATCAGCACGTCCTGCGGAGAGCCGAACTGCTGCAACTGGAACTCACCCAGGCCGAGACCGCCCAGCGTCGAGCGCATCTTCCCGAGATCGGCCTCTCCGGCCTTGACGCGGACCTCGATCAACGTGCCGCCTCTGAAGTCGATGCCGAAATTCAATCCGTGGAAGAAGTAAAGTGCGATCGCGATAATCGACAGCACCGCCGATATGGGAAAGCTTATGCGCCGGAAGCGCATAAAATCGAATTTTGTGTCGTCCGGTACGATGCGAAGGAGGCGCACGGTTATCTTTCTCGGATCAGCATGGGTGGACGAGAGCCTAGATCGGCACGCGTTGCGGGCGCCGCCAGCGAACCCAGTAAGCGACGATCAGCCGGGTCAACGTGAAAGCGGTGAACACGGTGGTCAGGATACCGATGCCCAGTGTGACGGCAAAACCGCGGACGGGGCCGGTGCCGATATAAAACAGCACAGCCGCCGCGATGAATGTCGTGATGTTGGAATCCAGGATTGTCGCCAGCGCGCGGGCAAAGCCGGCATCCATGGCGTTGATCGGGGTGCGCCCCGCTCTCACCTCTTCGCGGATGCGCTCGTAGATGAGCACGTTGCTGTCCACGGCGATGCCGACCGTCAGCACGATGCCGGCGATGCCCGGCAGAGTCAGGGTCGCGTTCAGCAGCGACAGGATGCCGAAGATCATCGCCACGTTGATCGCCACGGCGATGTTCGCGAATAGCCCAAACAAGCCGTAGGTCACCAACATGAAGACGATGACAAGCGCGGAGCCGACATAGGACGCCAGTTTGCCCTTTTCGATCGAGTCCTGTCCGAGACCCGGACCGACCGTGCGTTCTTCGATGATCGTGAGAGGCGCAGGCAACGCACCCGCGCGCAACAGGATGGAGAGGTCGTTGGCTTCCTGGACGGTGAAGCCGCCGGAGATCTGACCGCTGCCTCCGATAATCGGCTCGCGGATGACCGGCGCCGAGATCACCTGATTGTCGAGCACAATCGCGAAGGGGCGCCCCACATTCTCCTGGGTGATCTGGGCAAAGCGGCGCGCGCCATTGGAGTTGAAGCGGAAATTGACGACCGGCTCGCCGCTGCGCTGGTCAAATCCCGGCTGGGCGTCAGTGAGATCGCCGCCGGAGACGGCAACGGACTTCTTGATCACATAGGGTTCGCGCTGCTTGGCCCCCAGCAGAATTTCCGCGTCCGCGGGCGCGCCGCTTTGCTGCGCCTGCTGAGGCGTCACGGTCGCATCAACCAGCCGGAAATCGAGCTTGGCCGTTTTACCGAGCAGTTCTTTCAGGCGGGTGGGATCTTGCAGCCCCGGCACCTGGACCAGAATGCGGTCGATGCCTTGCCGTTGGATAAGCGGTTCCACCGTGCCGAGTTCGTTGACGCGCCGTTCGATGATCTGAATGGACTGTTCCACCGCCTGGCGGATGCGCTCGAGGATCGCCGGCGGGGTGGGCGTCAGGCGAAAAAGCCCGTTGCCTACGTCGGTGACCTCGAGGCTACGCTGGCCGGTCGCCGCCAGCATGCCGGTGAGCGGCTGCGACAGGTCCCGCAGTTTGGCCAAAGCCTGTTGCTGGTCAGTGCCTTCGCGCAGGCGGACTTCGACCGCGTTGCCGCGCACGCTCAGGCCGGTATAGCCGATGCGCGCATCGCGCAGCACGCGGCGGACGTCATCGAGCAATGCCTGGAGTTTCTCTTTCCGCACCGCTTCGGAGTCGACCTCCAAAAGGATATGCGAGCCGCCTTGCAGGTCGAGGCCGAGCACGATGTGGCGCTGCGCCCATTTCGGCCAGTTCTTTACCGTCTCCTCCGGGAGGAAGTTGGGCACCGCGCACAGGCAAATGAACAGCGCCGTGAGCAGGGTCGCCGCCGTCTTCAACGGAGTGAAATGGAGCATAAATACCGACCGTTTCGCTGCGCGTGCCTGGCTGACCGTCTTAGTTCGCGCTGTCTTCCTTCACCGGCTCGCCCTTGGCGCGCACGTCGCTGACCATGTGGCGCATCTGCCGCACGCGGATATTGTCGGCGATCTCCACCTCGATTTGGTCGTCGTCCACCACCTTGGTGACCTTGCCGACGAGGCCGCCGGAGGTAACCACCGTGTCGCCGCGGCGCACGTTCTTGACCATCTCCTGATGCGCCTTCACCCGCTTCTGCTGCGGCCGCAGGATGAGGAAGTACATGATGACGAAAATCAGGACGAAAGGGAGCAGTTGCGTGAGCAGGCTGGCGTCGCCGCCGAGTGGAGAACCTTGCGCAAATGCGGGCGAAATCAACATGGACTTTCCTCGGATTGAAGGGTGGCGGCTGACATTGCCGCGTAGATAGGCATTGAAATCGCGCGGACTATAGCCGTCAGGGGCCTAATTGCAATCTGGCGTCGTGGCTTCACTCCGCAGGCCCCGCGGGCTGCTTGCGAGCCGGTATCAAGCCCGCTAAGGGAGCGGTTCCAGCGGGACTGTCCTCATGCGCAAATCCGGCCGCCAATCAGGCAAGACCAAGCGTCCGGCACCCGCCAAGGCCGGCTCCGCGACATCCCTTGCGGACAAGGCAACGCGCATCGCCGCGGCGCTGGATCGGCTGGCGCCGCCGCCACCCGCCGCGCCTGATTTCGCCGCCGCGAGCGCCTTCGTCTGGCATCCCGAGGGCAGCCGTCTCGCGCCGGTCGAGCGCGTCAACCGCGTCGACATGTCGCTTCTCAAGGGCATCGACCGGGTGCGCGACCTGCTCGTGGAGAATACGGAGCGTTTTGCCCGTGGCCTGCCCGCCAACAACGCCTTGCTCTGGGGCGCGCGCGGCATGGGCAAGTCGTCTCTGGTGAAGGCCGCTCATGCGTCGGTGAGCGCCGCCACACGGAGCAAGTCGGGCGGCAAGCTGAAGCTGATTGAAATCCACCGCGAGGACATCGAGAGCCTGCCCGCGCTCATGGCTCTGCTGCGCGGCGCGCGCGACCGCTTCATCGTGTTTTGCGACGATCTCTCCTTCGAGGCGGAAGACACCTCCTACAAGTCCCTCAAGGCGGTGCTGGAGGGCGGGATCGAGGGCCGCCCGGACAACGTGATCCTCTATGCCACCTCCAACCGGCGGCATCTGATGGCGCGCGAGATGATGGAGAATGAGCGGGCCACCGCCATTAATCCGGGCGAGGCGGTGGAGGAAAAGGTCTCGTTGTCGGATCGCTTCGGCCTGTGGCTCGGCTTCCACCGCTGCAGCCAGGACGAATACCTCGCCATGGTGGAAGGCTACGTCGCCCATTTCCGCATTCCGGTTGCCTCGGATGCCCTCACGCGCGAGGCGCTGGAATGGGCAACGACGCGAGGGGCGCGCTCCGGCCGCGTGGCCTGGCAATATGTGCAGGACCTGGCCGGCCGCCTCGGTGTTGCGTTGAAGGATTAGAGCATTCGTTCCGTCATCCTGAGGTGCGAGCGAAGCGAGCCTCGAAGGATGGCGGGCAAGGACCGTCGCCCTTCGAGGGCCGCACTGCGCGCGGCCACCTCAGGGTGACGGATAAACGTTACGCGCCGTTGAGATACTGCGTCGGGTCAACCGGCGACGAGCCCTTGCGGATCTCGAAATGCAACTGCGGCGAGCTGACCGTACCGGTCTGGCCGGAACGCGCGATCACCTGCCCGCGCTTGATCGGATCGCCGCGCTTCACCAGCAGTTCGCTCGCGTGCGCATAAGCGGTGACGAAGCCATTGGGATGGCGGATGAGAACAAGATTGCCGTAGCCCTTCAGCTCGTTGCCCGAATAGGCAACCACGCCGTCCTCCGCCGCCTTGATGGGCGTGCCTTCCGGAACGGCGAGATTGATGCCGTCATTCTGCTGACCATTCGGCTTCGGCCCGAAGCCGGTGATGATGCGCCCGCGCACCGGCCAGCGGAACGCAGGCGTGGTCGAACTCGCGCTCTTGGTATTGTCGTCCTCGTCGGCGGTTTCCTTCGCCGCCGGACTGAGAGCGCGCGCGGTGTGCGGGGATTCAACGGAAGCCATCTTCGGCGCGGGCGCGGCTGCCGGCTTCGGCTGGGCGATCGTCTGCGCCGGGCGCTGGGTGGCCGCGCTTCGCGCACCGCCGGTCGTGCGTCCCGGGATGGTCAGCCGGTCGCCCATCTTGATCTGCGTATAGGGCTCGATGTTGTTGGCCCTCGCCAGATCTTTCAGCGAAACCTGATAGCGCTTCGCGATGCCGGTCAGGGTTTCACCCTGCCCGATGATGTGGCTGTCGCCGCCTGGCGCTGACTGGATCGCGCTGGTGCGGGTCGCGGGCGGCCCCGACGTCGTGACGCCGGATTGATTGTAACGCGGGATGACAAGGCGCTGGCCTGCCCGGATTCCTGTCGGCGACGTGATGGCATTCGCCTGCATGATCGCCGAAGCGGGTACGCCGTAGCGCCGCGAGAGAGTATCAAGCGTATCGCCCTGCCCGACGGTGATCGCGGTGCCCCCATCCCAATCCCAGGTTTTCGCGGGCGGTTGCGACGATGCGACGGAACCGGTGATGTCGGCCGAGCCCGGCTGATAGGAGGCCATTCCCTTGCCGCCCCCGACAACCCCGCCAGAAACGTGCGCCGGTTGGGTGGGCGGCGGCAAATGGCCGGCCGGCGGAAGCGGCTTGCTTTCCACGCGCCCGGAATTTGACGAACCGATCGATCCGGTCACGTCGCCCGAGGACGCATTCTTTGAGGCGAAGGGATTGGCGTCGAAGCGGTTTGTCTCGGCGCTACAACCGGCGGCGCTCACTGCGACCAAGGCCAGCACAACCATTTGCGGCCGCCAACACGCGCGAGACAACGCAACGAGAGACGACATGGTTTACCCACTCATACTCATACACACGGGATACGAGCGGGCGAGTTAACACTCATGGAGTAAACAAGACTTTAAGCCGCGTCGTCCGCAGGCTAAGGCCGAGAAACCAGCAAGTACCTCATAATTCGCGGGCTTGGCCGGGCAGCAGCGGAACGAAGCGCACACCGATCAAGTCCTCGCGCGCGAGACCTTCGTTAGTCTTGGTTAATTTTACCAAGGCTTGCGGTCCGCTTTGCGGGCCGAGCGGAAGCACCATCACACCGCCCTCGGCCAACTGCTCCACCAGCGCATCCGGAATGCGCTCGGCCGCGGCGGTCACGATAATGCGATCATAGGGAGCACGCGCCGGCACCCCCAGGAATCCGTCGCCCGTTACGACCTCCACATTATCGAATCCCAGCGTCTCCAGCCGGCCCCCCGCCGCTTCCGCCAGCGTCCGGTAGCGCTCGACCGTGACCACGTCGCGCGCAAGGCGCGATAAAACGGCCGCCTGATAGCCGGAACCAGTGCCTATTTCGAGCACGCGGTGCTGCGGCTGCACGGCAAGCAGCTCGGTCATGTAAGCAACCACATAAGGCTGGCTGATGGTCTGGCCGCAGGCGATGGGCAAGGCCTGGTCCGCATAGGCTGCGTCGAAATAGGTGGATTCGACGAAATGTTCGCGCGGGACTTCGTCCATGGCACGCAACACCGCCTGATCGCTGATCCCGCGCCGGCGCAGGGTCAGCAGGAATTCCATGCGGCTTTCGCTGTCTCCGTCCTGCTGCAATCCCGCCACGTCAGCCCTTCCCGCCGCGCTCAATCACGAAGTTATGTACGCCCGGGCGGCTTTGGCTCCAAGCTGACCGGCCTGCAACCCCTATCCCTGTGAGAGCCGGGCGGGGTATATTTCATGCGGGTCCTATCCGGCTACCGAACAGCCGGCCGCCATTTTAATAGGGTGCCCGTAGCTCTGAAGTGTATGTGACAGGATCTGGTTTCATGAATGTGGCTGAAAAGCTCGCTGCAAAACCATCCGGGCGCCGCGTCCTCGTGGTGGAGGACGAATTCCTGATCCGGATGCTGCTGGAAGATATGCTCACGGACCTCGGCTATGACCTCGCAGGCGTAGCGGGGCGGGTCGACGAAGCGGCGGAACTGGTGAAGACCATCGACTTCGATCTCGCGATCCTCGATGTGAATCTCGACGGCCACGACGTGTATCCGGTGGCCGACCTGATCACCAAGCGCGGGCTGCCCTTCATGTTCGTCACCGGCTACGGCGGACGTGGTCTGCCCGAGGCCTATCGCAGTCGCCCGACATTGCAGAAGCCGTTCCAGCTCGACGAATTGAACAAGACGCTCGCGCAGCTTCTCCCCGTCAGCTAGTCAAACACACCGGCCAGCCGCGTCAGGAAAGGTTCGTCCGTCATGTCGAGCCGCAGTGGCGTCACCGAGATGCGGTTGTCCGCCAGCGCCCACAAATCCGTATTGTCGCGCTTGGTGGGACGGTGTCGTCCCTTGAACGCGACCCAGTAATAGGGATTGCCACGTCCGTCGCGCCGCTCTTCGATGCCCATGAGGTCGGGATTGCGCTTGCCTTGCGTGGCGACCGCGATCCCCTTTACGTCTGCCGGCGGGCAATCAGGAAAATTGATATTCACCAGCACATCCCTGGGAATGCCTTGCGCGAGAACGCGGCGGATCACGTCCGGGCCGTATTGAATCGCCGTCTCCCAATACGGATGGTCGTGCTTGGAAGCGGCGTAGGCTTGCGACAGCGCGAGCGACGGGATGCCGAGCACCGCGCCTTCCATCGCGCCCGCGACCGTTCCCGAATAGGTGACGTCCTCGCCCGCGTTGCGCCCGCGATTGACGCCGGACAGCACGAGGTCGGGCGGCGTATCCTTCATCAGATGGTGCGCGCCCATGATGACGCAGTCAGTCGGCGTGCCTTTCACCGCGAAACGGCGCGGCCCGATCGAGCGCAGCCGCAAGGGATCGTTGATCGAGAGCGAATGCGAGACGCCCGACTGATCGGATTCCGGCGCGACCACCCATACGTCGTCGGACAGCGCGCGGGCGATCTGCTCGCAGACATCGAGGCCCTCGGCATTGATGCCGTCGTCGTTGGTGACAAGGATGCGCATGATTTATTTGTCATTCCGGGACGGCGCGGAGCGCCGGACCCGGAATCCAGATACAAAAAGATAGTTCCATATCTGCTTCTGGATTCCGGGTTCGCAGGCTTCGCCCGCGCCCCGGAATGACGGCAAATGACTAAGGCTGCGCTCCCCAATCATGCCGTCTGCCCGATGCTCTTCACCCCGCCCATGTAGGGCAGCAACGCATCCGGCACGGCGATGCTGCCGTTGCCCTGCTGATAGGTTTCCATCACGGCGATCAGCGCGCGGCCGACGGCGACGCCGGAGCCGTTGAGCGTGTGGACATGACCTTTAATCTTGCTGTCCTTACCGCGATAACGCGTCCCTTCCGAAGGCGTGCTACCTGGGCGATACATGCGGCGGGCCTGAAAGGCACCACAATTGGAACAGGACGAAATCTCCCGGTACATGTTCTGCCCCGGCAGCCACACTTCGATGTCGTAGGTTTTTTGCGCGGCAAAGCCCATGTCGCCGGCGCACAGCGTCACCACGCGATAATGCAAGTCGAGCCGCCGCAGGACTTCCTCGGCGCAGCTCAGCATCCGCTCGTGCTCATCCTTGGATTGCTCGGGCGTGGTGACGGAGACCAGTTCGACCTTGGTGAATTGGTGCTGCCGGATCATGCCGCGCGTGTCCCTGCCCGCCGCGCCTGCCTCAGCGCGGAAGCATGGCGTGCAGGCGGTGAACCGCATGGGCAGCGCATCTTCCTCGACGATGGATTCACGCACCAGATTGGTCAGCGGCACTTCGGCGGTGGGAATGAGCCAAAGTGAACGAGATATTTCCACTTTCGCCTTCAACCTCTCCCCAAAACCCTCAATGGTTTGCTTCCACTCAAGGAGTTTCTTTTCGATCTCGCGTTCGCCGATGCCGCTTTCAAGTAACTCTCTTTTTAATTCTATTTCCCCTTCTTCCGGCGATAGCTTTGCGTTCGTTGAAAACTGATCTGTTTTAAATTTCGGCAATTGTGCCGTGCCGAACATCGCTTCGTCGCGCACCAGCAACGGGGGATTGACCTCGGTATAGCCGTGCTCAGTCGTGTGCAGGTCGAGCATGAATTGCCCGAGCGCGCGCTCCAGCCGCGCCAGCCCACTTTTCAGAACGACAAAGCGCGCGCCGGAAAGCTTCGCCGCCGTCTCGAAATCCATCTGTCCGAGCGCTTCGCCTAGCTCGAAATGCTGCTTCAGTGTGAAGGCATAATCCCGCTTCGCGCCGAAACGATGATGCTCGACGTTGTCCTTCTCGTCCTTGCCGTCCGGCACATCGTCCGCCGGCAGGTTCGGGATGCTGGCGAGGAATTTGTTGAGCTCCTCTTCGGCCTGCTTGGCTTCGGCTTCAAGCTGCGGAATCTGGTTCTTGAGTCCCGCGACTTCCGCCATCAGCGCGGCAGCTACATCTTCCTCGTTGCTCTTCTTAGCCGCCCCGATTTCCTTCGACGCCGCGTTGCGGCGCGCCTGTGCCTGCTCGAACTTGGTGATCGCCGCGCGGCGGCGCTCGTCGATTTCCAGAAGCTGTTTGGATTGCGCCGCCAGCCCGCGCCGCTGCAATCCGCGATCGAAGTCGGCGGGATGCTCGCGGATCCATTTGATGTCGTACATGGCCCAATCTTTTCCGCGTCATGGCCGGACTTGTTCCGGCCATCCCGATGAGGGACGCACGGTGTTGCCTACCTAAGCGGGATGCCCGGCACAAGGCCGGGCATGACAAATGGGAATTCTACTCCGCCGGCTTGGCTTCCGGCGCGCCGGCGGGCGCCGGCTTGGCCCTGTTCTCGACCAGCCGCACCGACCAGATCGAGCCCTCGTAGAGAATCATCAGCGGGATCGCAAGGGAGAGCTGGCTGATCACGTCAGGCGGCGTCAGAACCGCCGCCAGGATGAAAGCTGCGACGACGAAATAGCGCCGCTTTTCCCGCAATTGCTGCGAGGTGACGAGGCCGATGCGCCCGAGCAGCGTCAGGATAACGGGCAACTGGAACGCGATGCCGAAGGCGAAGATCAGCGCCATCATCAGCGACAGATATTCGCCGACCTTGGGCAGCAGCACGATTTCCGCCATGCCCTCTCCGGTCTGCTGCATCCCGAGCGAGAAACGGATCAGCATCGGAAGCACCAGGAAATAGACGAGCATGGAGCCGAGCGCAAAAAAGAACGGCGTCGCGATCAGATAAGGCAGGAAAGCGTGGCGCTCATGGCGATACAGGCCGGGCGCGACGAACATGTAGATCTGCGCGGCCACGATGGGAAACGACAGGAATGCCGCCCCGAACATCGCAAGCTTGAGCTGGGTGATGAAATATTCCAGCAGCGCGGTGTAGATGAATTTCGAATTCTCCGGTCCCGCCACCCAGACGAAAGGCCAGACCAGGATGTTGTAGATCGACTTCGCGAAGAAGAAGCACACCGCCAGCATCACGCCAAAAGCAAGCAGCGCCTTGATCAGCCGCGAACGCAGCTCGATCAGGTGTTCCATCAGCGGGGCCTTGGTGGCCTCGATATCCTCGTGGCTCATGGCCGCCCCTCGCCTGTGGGCTTCGGAGGCTCAGTGATGCCGATATCGGGTTCAGGCAGGCCGGACGCGACAGACTCGCTCGGCGGCGCGGCCGGTGTTTCGCCGCTCGCGGGAGCCGGTGTCGCAGCCTTCTCCTCCGGCTTCGGCGCCAGGCCGCCGTAGTTGTCGTCTTTCAGCGGATCGAAATTCGAGAATCCGCGCGCGGCGTCGCCGAGCTGATCGACCTGCTTCTTGATGTCCTGCATCTCCGCTTCGCGCATGGCTTCGTTGAATTGGCCCTGGAACTCGGACGCCATGCGGCGGAGCTTGGTCATCCATTGGCCAAGCGAGCGCAGCACGCCGGGCAGTTCCTTCGGCCCGATCGCGATCAGCGCGACGATGCCGATGAGGACGAGCTCGCCCCAGCCGATGTCGAACATGGAAGGTCAACTCCAAAGGCCGCGGGCCGCCTCGGCGCCGGCTTGCCTCCCGGTCCGGTAGAGGACCGCCGGCTGCGTTCAGGCCGCGCCGCCGCCGAACTGCTTTTCGGCTTCGGGCCGGTTCTTAACGTCGGTATTGGCGGCAGTGCCGGAAGCCGGCGTGTTGTCGATGGTCTTCATCGGAGCATTCTTGGCCGCTTCCTCGGGCTTCTCTTCCGCCATGCCCTTCTTGAAGGCCTTGATGCCCTGGGCGACGTCTCCCATGAGCTCGGAAATCTTGCCGCGCCCGAACAACAGTAGAACGATGACCGCGACAACGATCCAGTGCCAGATACTCAAGGAACCCATCCGGAAATCCTCCGTTCGACGGGGTTTGCGGCGCTCCCGCCCGGTTTCATGCGAAACTAGGCTCCACAAGAGGCAAAAACAAGGACTTCCGCGCGCGCAAGCCGCGGCGAAAATGCCAAACTTCCGCTTGTGTTAATCCTCGACGCGGGACGCGGGAGGCGCCAGTCCAAGATCGAGATCGCCCGGTTCCAGCGGGTCTTCGTCGTCCCGCAGCGCCGGATCGTCGGAGGGCATGGGCACGTTGAAGCCGGGCGGCAGGCGGCCGTCCAGCAGGCCGGAGCCCTTGAGCTCGTCCAGGCCTGGCAAGTCATCCAAGGCTTCCAGCCCGAAATGGGACAAGAAGGCCTCGGTGGTCCCGTAGGTCACCGGACGGCCGGGCGCCTTGCGCCGGCCGCGCGGGCGCACCCAGCCCGTCTCCAGCAGAACGTCGAGCGTACCCTTGGCCGCCGAGATGCCGCGGATTTCCTCAACCTCGGCGCGCGTCACCGGCTGGTGATAGGCCACGATGGCCAGCGTCTCGATCGCGGCGCGGGACAATTTGCGCGGAACGACGGAGTCCTTGGTCAGCAGCCAGGACAAATCGCCCGCGGTGCGGAAGGCCCATTTGCCCGCCACCTTCACGAGATTGACCCCGCGCGGCGCGTATTCGGTCTGTAGCTGCTCCAACGCCGCGCGCACATCCGCGCCGTCGGGCATCCGTGCGGCAAGCGTCTTCTCGTCCAGCGGCTCCGCCGACGCGAACAACAGCGCTTCCAGCAACCGCAGCTCTTCCGGCCGCGTTTCGCTCATGGGTTCACCCTCGTCTCCTGCGACTACCAGGCGCCTTTTGGCCATACTTCTCATGCCCGCGGCTCCTATTTCATCTTGGTTTTATCAGATACGCGGCCCGGATTGGCCGACGGAATCGGCTGCGGCCTCGTCCGCTCCCATGCGGCGGCGCATGTAGATCGGGGCGAAGGCCTCGTGCTGGTGCATCTCGGCTACGCCTTCGCGCACCATTTCCAGCATTGTCGCGAAGCTCGAGGCGACGACAGTGGACCGCAACGCGGGCTCGACCATATAGGCGATCAGGAATTCGTCCAGGCGGCTCCAGTCCTGCGCCTGCCCCAACAGGCGTTCGAGCGCGGCGCGCGCTTCCGCCAGCGACCAGACCGTGCGCTTGGCGAAGCGCACGTGCCCGAGAGCCTGCTTCTGCCGTTGCGAGGCATAAGCCGTCAGCAAGTCATACAAGGTGGCCGTGTATTGCGGGCGCTTGATCTCGGCAATGGGCTCGGGATCGCCGCGATCGAAAACGTCGCGGCCAAGCTGCGGGCGAACCATCAATTGCTCGGCGGCTTGCCGGAACGCTTCCAGCCGCCGCAGCCGGTAGGCGAGCGCGGTCGCCATGTCCTCGGCGCTCGGGCCGTCCAGCGGTCCGCTATCGGGCAACAGCAAACGCGATTTCAAATAGGCCAGCCAAGCCGCCATCACGAGATAGTCGGCGGCAAGCTCCAGCCGCAGCTTCCGCGCCTCCTCGATGAACGCGAGATATTGATTGGCGAGCGCGAGGATCGAAATTTTCGCCACATCGACTTTCTGCTGGCGCGCGAGCGCCAGCAGCAGATCGAGCGGCCCTTCAAAACCTTCCACGTCCACCACCAGCGCCGGCTCGTCGGTGGCGCGATCGGCGGCAAGATTGATGTCGAAGGGATTGTCGTTGGTCATCATGAAGTGGCCATGCGCGGTCCGGGTGCGTTCGCTTCGGCCATCATGGCGGCGAATTCGGCGCGCGCCGCGGCCAGATCGATGTCCTTCGCCGGGCGGCGTGAAGCGAGCGCCGCTTCGGCGCGGCGCGCGGCTTCACCCGCGAGCACCGGACTCTCCGCCGCCACTTCCCGCATCTCGTCCAGCTTCCCGTTGCAGTGGAGCGCCATGTCGCAGCCCGCCGCCATCGCCGCGCGGGTACGCTCCCGCAGCGAGCCGGACAACGCGCCCATGGAGATATCGTCGCTCATCAAAAGGCCCTTGAAGCCGATCCAATTCCGAATCACTTCCTGCACGATCATCGCCGAAGTTGTGGCCGGTGACACGGGGTCGATCGCGGTAAACACAACATGCGCGGTCATGGCCATGGGCAGGCCGGCCAGCGGGCGAAAAGCCGCGAAATCCGTCGCCTCCAGCGCAGCCCGCGCCGCATCCACCACCGGCAAGGCCGCATGGCTGTCGGCGGTGGCCCGGCCGTGGCCTGGAATGTGTTTGAGCACCGGCAGCACGCCGCCGTCGGCAAGGCCTTCGGCAACCGCGGCAGCTATGGCTGAAACCTTGGCCGGATTGTCGCCGTAGGCCCGGTCTCCGATCACCGCGTCCGCCCCTGCGACCGGCACGTCCGCCAAGGGCAGGCAATCCACGGTCACGCCAACCTTGCTCAGATCGTCCGCGATCAGCCGCGCCCCCAGGCGGGCGGCGGCCAGCCCCTTTGCCGGATCTCGGTCATAAAGCCGTCCATAGGCCGCGCCAGGCGGATAGGCCGGCCAGGCGGGCGGACCCATGCGCTGCACCCGTCCGCCTTCCTGATCGACCAGGACAGGGGCGTCGTCGCGCCCCACGGTCTTGCGAAAATCAGAAACCAGCGCAGCGACTTGGGACTTTATCTCAATATTCCGCTTGAAGATGATCAGGCCCCAGGGCTGCGCCTCGCGCAAAAACGCCCGCTCCTGCGGTGAGATAGCCGTACCGGCTAAGCCAGTGATGAAGGCGCGCGCTTTCATCGACGCGGATTAGCCCGCGCGCGGAGCAAGGGTCAACCGGCATCTAGTGTGGCGGTTCAGAAGTCCCCAGGCCTTGCGGTTTTAATTTCTTTGGACGACGCACTGTCCGCCGGCGGACTTCAGGTTGCCGCAGAATCCCGTGGCCTGATCCTGCGATGCGAAGGGCCCGACCATCGTCCGGAAATAGATTCCCTTATCGCCAAGGTCGGCGCGGCGGATGATCGGCTGCCGGTTGTTCAGCAGGTCCGGGAATTTGGCCTGCAAGCTGCGGAACGAGGCCTGTGCCTCCGCTTCGCTGCGCTGCGAGGAAATCTGAACGGTATAGCCGCCGGCCTCCACGCCGCTCGCGACCGACGCCATGCGGGTCGGCGCAGCGGGCGCAGGCGCAGCAGCAACCGGGGCGGGAGCCGGGCGGGCCGTGGGTGCTTGCGGTGCCGGTCCTTGCGGGCTGAGCGAAAGCGGAGCGTTGCCTGCCGCTTGCGGAGCAGGGTCAGGAGCGGCCGTCAGCGGCCGCGGTGCATTACCGGGCTGCGCGGCGCTGCGCACTCCCGGGGCTGCTTTCGGCGCCTCGCCCACCGGCTGGTCCGGGCGGATGGTCACGGTGCGTACCTTCTTCGGCTCGGACGATGCGGGCCCGGGCGGCATGCTGCCCAAGGGGGCCGATGCCATGGCCGCGTCCTGCCGATCCGGCGTTGCCGGAATCCCCGGAAAAACGACGCGAGGCGCCGGACGCGACGCGCTCGGAACATCGACCGGCTTTTCCTCGCGCGATACGACCCGTTCGCCCTGGGCGGGATCGCCGACGCGATCATAGATGAGCTTATTGGAGGCCTCGCCGCTGCCTACAGGCGCGACCTTGCTGGGAGTGGTATCCGCCTTGATGACGGGAGGCGGCGCCGACGAGCCGCCGTTGCCGAAAATCGCCCGATAGCCGAAGGCCCCGCCTGTTCCCAAGAGAGCGAGACCGGCCAACACCATGAGGGTCTTCAGGCCCCGGCGCGGGCGGTGTTCCCCGAAATCCTCGTCGTAGACTTCCTCGCCCTCGGCCTTTTGCCCCTGGCCTTCGTAGTAGGCCCGAGGATCGTAACCGCCACCATGCGGAGCACCGGCTTGCGGAGCGCTGCCGTAAATCGCGGGATCGTAGGCCGGCTGAAAATCCTGCCGTGGCTCGGCCTGCGGCGGTGGTTGAAAAGGCGCCTCTAACGGCGGCTGCGCCGCCGGCGGGCGGCCGTAAGGATCCTGGCCATAAGGCGCGCCACCATGATCAGCCTGTCGGCGATGGGGCGCTATTCCGGCTTCCGGCGCGGACGGATGAGCGGCACGCTGCGGCGGTCCGCCGCGTCCCAAATCGGCAAAGGGATCGGTCTGTCCGATCAACCGCGCGAGTTCCGCCAGCGGATCGCTCGCCCCGTCCCGGCCGGCGGGAGCAGCTCCGCCTGGGCGCCCATGGGGATCGCCTTGCCGGTAAGAGCGAAAATTGGTGTCGTCCGCCATGCTATATCCGCCGCCGTTTCATGGTTTTTCCGGCTTGCTCCCACGGTCCCCATCACCGCATTTCCTGCGGGGCCTCAACACCGAGCACAGCGAGCCCCGACGCCAGAACCGTAACGATGCCCTGCACGAGCGCAAGGCGGGCCAGGGTCATTTGTGGATCATTCCGGATAATGAAGCGTAAATGTGGCGCATCGTTGCCGCGCGTCCAGAATGCATGGAATTCGCTTGCCAGTTCATAGAGATAAAAGGCCACCCGGTGGGGCTCATGCGCCAGGGCCGCCGCCTCGATAACCCGGGGATAAAGTGCCACCCGCCGCAGGAGCGCAAGCTCGGCAGGGTCTTCCAGCCGCTCCAGCGGGGCGTGCGTTAGAATCGCGGCTCGGCCTCGGTCGCTTGATGGAAGGTCGGGAATCACTTCCACGGCATTGCGGAAGATGGATTGCGCGCGGGCATGCGCATACTGAACATAGAAGACCGGATTGTCGCGCGACTGCTCGATCACCTTCGCCAAATCGAAATCGAGCGTGGCGTCGTTCTTCCGAAAGAGCATCATGAAGCGCACGGCGTCGCGGCCGACTTCATCCACGACCTCGCGCAGCGTGACGAACTCCCCTGACCGCTTCGACATCTTCACCGGCTCGCCCGCGCGGAGAAGCTTCACAAGCTGCACAACTTTCACATCAAGGTCGGCGGCCTGGTTGCCGCTGATCGCCTTCACCGCGGCCTGCATGCGCTTGATGTAGCCGCTGTGGTCGGCGCCCCACACATCGATCAGGTTGCGGAAGCCGCGATCGAGCTTGGTCTTGTGATAGGCGATGTCGGAGGCGAAATAGGTGTAGCCGCCGTCCGATTTCTTCAGCGGCCGGTCCACATCGTCGCCGAAGGCGGTGGCGCGGAATAGCGTCTGCTCGCGATCCTCCCAGTCTTCAACCGGCGCACCTTTGGGCGGCGGCAAGCGTCCCTCATAGACGTGGCCCTGTTGACGCAGCCACTCGATGGTCTCTGCCACCTTGTCGCTTTTCTCAACCAGCGAGCGTTCGGAAAAGAACACATCGTGCTTGACGTTGAGCGCGGCGAGGTCGGCGCGGATGTTGTCCATCATCATATCGATGGCTTTGGCCCGCACGACGGGAAGCCACCCGCTTTCCGGCATCTCTTTCAGCGACGGGCCATGGTCCTTTGCGAGCGCTTCTCCGACCGGCTTCAGATAGTCGCCGGGATAGAGCCCCTCAGGGATCGCACCGATCGTCTCGCCGAGCGCCTCGCGGTAGCGAAGAAAAGCAGAGCGCGCGAGCGCTTCCACCTGCGCCCCGGCGTCGTTGATGTAATATTCGCGCGTCACCTTGAAGCCGCTGGCGGCAAGAAGCGTTGCCAGCGCATCGCCGAACACCGCGCCGCGGCAATGACCGACATGCATCGGGCCGGTCGGATTGGCGGACACGTATTCCACATTGACAGCTTCGCCGCGGCCGATGTCGCTGCGGCCATACTCCATCCCGGCGCGCAGGACGGAGCGTAACTCCTCCGCCCAGGCCTTTGGCCGGAGCGTCAAGTTGATAAAGCCGGGCCCCGCCACATCGACCTTGGCGACGATGCCTTCGCCGCGAAGCTTCGTGGCAATAGCCTCGGCCAAGTCGCGCGGTTTTTGTCCGGCGTCCTTGGCCAGGACCATGGCGGCATTGGTCGCCATGTCGCCGTGCGCCGGATCGCGTGGCGGCTCGACCACGACGCGCGACTGGTCGATGCCGGCCGGCAACTGGCCGGCCTTGATCAACGCGTCGTTCGCGGCCCGGACGCGATCCAGGACTTGGGCAAAGATATTCGTGGCGGCCATGGTGAGCGTGCGGGTAAGGGATTTTGGGAGGGGAGTCAAAGTCAGCCCGTAGGGTGGATTAGCGAAGCGTAATCCGCCGCTTCTTTCTCCTGAACATGGCGGGTTACGCCTTCGCGCTAACCCGCCATACGACCCTACGCCCCCTGCGCCACCACCGACATGTCGCCTGCCGTGCGCCGCGCGGCGGGCTTGACGGTGACTTCGATGTCCTGGCCGAGCACCGTCAGGAACTCCATCAGCCTTCCGATCGACACCGAGACCGGCTTGCAGCGCATCAGCGCGGAGATCTGCGCCTGGGTCGTGCCCAAGAGCTTCGCCGCTTGCTGCTGCGTGAGGCCTCGTTTCTTGAGCAGCCGGTAGATTTCCACGGTGAGCTTGGCCTTCAGCAGTTCCTGCTTGGCATTCCTGAAGCCGAGATCGGCGAACACATTGCCGCTGCTCTCTTGGTAGTCGCGTTTTCGTTTCATAGCCGGCCTTGCCTTCTCAGCCCACCCTACTGCGCTTACCTCTCCGCGTCATTCCGGGACGGCCCGAAGGGCAGGGCCCGGAATCCATACTCCGCAGCGCTGGGGTTATAGATTCCGGGTTCGCTCGCTACGCTCGCGCCCCGGAATGACTGGAAAAAGTGTGCCCTGCCTCGTTCTGTCATGCCCGCGCTTGTCGCGGGCATCCACGTCTTAAGAGCGGCGCAAGACGAAAGACATGGATGGCCGGGACAAGCCCGGCCATGACGAAAAACTATCACCGCAACTCCGGCGTCGCCGGAAACAGCCGCGCGTGCTCCATCAGCGCATAACGGTCGGTCATGCCGGCGATGAAATCCGCAATCTTGCGCGCGGAAACCTGACTGTCGGCCATTTCCGCCGCGGCAGCCCAGCCTGAAGGCAAATCGGCGGGCTTGGTGCTGTAACGCTCAAACAGGTCGCGCACCACGCTCTCGGCCTCGGCCATGATCCGCATGATGCGCGCGTGCCGGTACATGCGGGGATAGAGGAATCCCTTGATCGCCGCGTCCGCCTCCGCCATTGCCGGGGAAAAGCCCGCCAGCGGCCGCCCTGCCCCGCGCACTTCATCCACCGACCGGGGCGCGGCCTGCTGCAGGCGAGAGCGCGCCTCGGTGATCACGTCCTCGATCATCTGGCTGATCAGGCGGCGCACCAGCTCGTGCACTAGGCGCTCCGTATCCAGGCGCGGATGTTTTTTACGGATGTCCGCAAGGATGCCGGCGACGATGGGCACGGCGGCAATATCGTCGATGGAGAAGAGGCCCGCGCGCAGCCCGTCGTCGATGTCGTGGGCGTCATAGGCGATGTCGTCGGCGATAGCCGCCATCTGCGCTTCCGCGCTGGCATAGCTCCACAGATGCAAGTCCTGCGCCGCGCTATAGAGACGGATGCCCTCCGGCAAGCCGGTTTCGCGGTAGCGTCCCGCCGGATTGCCCTGCCGGTCCGTGAGCGGGCCGTTGTGCTTGGCGATGCCTTCCAAGGTTTCCCAGGTGAGGTTCAATCCATCGAAGTCGGGATAGCGCCGTTCGAGTTCGGTCACGATGCGCAGCGTCTGCGCGTTGTGATCGAAACCGCCATGGCCGCCCATGCAGGCGGCGAGCGCGCGCTCCCCGGCGTGACCGAAGGGCGGATGGCCGAGATCGTGCGCCAAGGCGAGCGCCTCGCTCAAATCCTCGTCCAGTCCAAGCGCGCGCGACATCGCGCGTGCGATCTGCGCGACTTCCAGGCTATGGGTCAGCCGCGTGCGGTAATGATCGCCCTCATGGAAGACGAAGACCTGCGTCTTGTACTTGAGCCGGCGGAAAGCCGTGGCGTGGATGATGCGGTCGCAATCGCGCCGGAAGTCATTGCGCGTGACGCTTGGAGGCTCGGGGAAATGCCGCCCGCGGCTTTGAGCGGGATGCGCCGCATAGACGGCGCGCGGGCAACCGGCTTCAATCGCCATAGGTCTCCTCGCCGCTCGATGGCCGTTTAGCGATGGACTTAACTATCGCGCCGGTGGCTGATAAACAATGAGCCAGTTTTTCGCCCCGGCCGATGGCAAAAACGACAATAAAGGAAAGCACCTCCATGACCCTCATCATCAACAACCACGAGGTGGAAAAGGTGCTGACGATGGAAGACACCATCGCGGCGCTGGAAGAGTCCTATCTCAACGTCGCGGCGGGCGAAGCGGTTTGCCGGCCGCGCATCGACATCCGCATCCCTACCAGCGACCCGGCGAAGAAATATCAATGGGGCACCATGGAAGGTGGCTCCACCGGCGGCTATTTCGCCATCCGCATGAAGTCCGACATCACCTATGAGACGCACTACAACGGCGCGGTGACCCACGAAAAATATTGCACCAAGCCCGGCCTCTATTGCGGCCTGATCTTCCTCACCTCGATCGAGAACGGCGAGCCGCTGGCTTTCATCAACGATGGCGTGCTCCAGCATATGCGCGTGGGCGGCGACGGCGGCATCGGCGTGAAATACATGGCCAACGAGGACGCCGAAGTCGTCGGCATGCTCGGCTCCGGCGGCATGGCGCGCACGCATATGCAGGCCTTCACCCATGTGCGCAACATCAAGAAGCTGCAGGTGTTCAGCCCGACCAAAGCCAACCGCGAAGCCTTCGGCCACGAGATGCAACGCAAATACAACATCGAGGTGAAGGTCTGCGATAAGCCGGAAGACATCTACAAAGGCGCGCATATCGTCGCCGCGCTCACCGACTCCGCGGTGCCTGTGCTCAACGGCGACCTGCTGGAAAAGGGCGCGCACATCGTCAACATCGGCGGCAGCGGCCTGCCGGACGACGCCAGCATGAAGCGCGTCGATCGCTATCTGCGCTTTGGCGATGCGCCGGCGCCCAACGGCGCGCCGCCGCTGCCGCTCGACGACGAGAACATCGTCTGGGAGGCGCGGCCGAAAGCGCGCAAGGATGGCGACGGCCGCAACAGCAAGAAGCGCGCGCATGGCGTCATGCTTCCGGAAAAACGCGTCACGCTCGCCGATCTCGTCAGCGGCAAGGCCAAGGGCCGCACCTCAGCCGACCAGATCACCTGGTCGGAACGCGGCAATCTGCAAGGCGCGCAGTTCTACGCGGTGGCAGGGCGGGTCTATGAAGCCGTCAAGCGTGCGGGCCTTGGCCACGAAATTCCTACCAGCCTGTTCCTGCAGGACATTCGGAATTGAAGGCTGCCTTGTCAGGGCCGAAAAAAGCCTTATATCTCCGTATGCTACGCGGTAGCTTTCCGTGGGGATAAGCAATGACAGCCACAGTAACGGTCACCGAACAGGCGGCACGGCGGATTGGCGAAATTCTCAGCCGTGAGCCGCAGGGCTCCAAGCTGCGCGTGAGCGTGGAAGGCGGCGGCTGTTCCGGATTCCAGTACAAATTCGGCGTGGAGCATGAGCAGGCCGCCGACGATATCGTGCTCACGCGCGACGCGGCCGTCGTGCTGATCGATCCGGTGTCGCTCGGCTATCTCGCGGGCTCGCAGATCGACTTTGTCGATGATCTCATCGGCGCGTCGTTCAAGGTGAACAACCCGAACGTCACCGCCTCCTGCGGCTGCGGCACGAGCTTCTCGCTCTGATCACGCCGCCGCTTTCTTGCGGTTAGCCTCCAGCCGCGCATCGACCAGCGCAACAATCCCATCGATGACGGGGTGGCTCAGGCCTTTCTGCTTGGCGATGAGCTGCACCAGCTTGTCGGCGCGTTCGATATTCGGCGCGCCGTTGGTGAGCGCGCGCGCGGCCGAGGCCGGACGCGAGAGGCTCTGGGCCGCGGCTGCGTATTTCTCGAACGGCACAAGGTCGCTCGGCGAGGCCCCGAGCTTCACCACAAGATCGTTGACGAAATTGTAGACCGAGCGCGACGTCTCGATGTCGCTGTGCACCGCTTCTTGCGCGGTCCGCATCCCGTCCTTGGTGATGCACCGGTAGTTTCCCGCGAGCAGCATGGCCCACTTCGCCAGCGGGACGAAGATGGAGTCGTGCAGCTTCAGCTTCACCGGCAGTTCGATCTTGCCTTCGGGCGCATCGAAACGGACCGCGTCAACGTCCTTCTCCAACTGCCGGAGAACGGCGGTGTGCTTGTCGGAATCGAAGCGCGCGACCTTGAAGTTGGTCGGCAACGTCACTTGCAGCACGTTGACCTTCTCGTCCGGCGGGCGGATCGCCTGCGGGTCCGGGCTGCACAGCGTCAGATGCCCGGGATCGAAGTTGTCCCACACGGTCGGGTCGGTATAGGCCGACTTCAGCGCGTCCGCGTTCAGCCCCGGAATCCGCTTCATGTAAGGCAGCGGCGGCATGTTCATGATCGACATGCAGGGCACCCTGGATTTGGCCACCGCATCCAGCAGCTCGCGCACGCCGGGCGAACGGTATTGCGGCTCCTGCATCGCCAAACCGACAAGATCGTAGTCCTTCGGATTGACGTCCGCGGGGCCGGCCGCGCTCACCTTGCCGGGCAGCTTGCGCGAGTCGATCTCGATCTGATCCTTCCGGCCCCTCACCGGCATGCGGACGCGAAAGCCTTCCGCGTTGATGAGGTCCGCCTCGGCGGGAAGGCAGACGAGCTTCACCGAATGCCCGCCAAAAAGAAGCTTTGAAGCCAGAAGCGATCCGTAAGACGCGCCTAAGATCAGGATATTGTACGTCGCCGCCATGGCTGAACTTGCCCCTTGTTATAATTGGAAGGTGAACGATCGTATTCGCCCGCCCGTTGCCGCGCAATCGGATCGATCCAGCGGCACGTTGCGATGCAACAGAGATGATTATTCCGCCGCGACAGGCTGCGGCCTGACCGGCTCGGTCTCCTCCGGCAACTCTTCTTTCGGCGGGTCGAGATGGACTTTCAGCATCCGGTCGAACCGGTCGAGGTAGGTATAGATCACCGGCGTGATGTAGAGCGTCAGAAGCTGCGACAGGCACAGCCCTCCGACCACCGCGATGCCGAGCGGCTGGCGCAGCTCCGCGCCCGCGCCCGCGCCGAGCGCGATCGGCAAGGTGCCGAAGATCGCCGAGAAAGTTGTCATCAGGATGGGCCGGAAGCGCAGCAATGCCGCTTCGCGGATGGCCGCCTCGGCGGACAAGCCGACACGGCGGCGCACGATGGCGAAGTCGATCATCATGATGGCGTTCTTCATCACGATGCCGACCAGCATCACGACGCCGATCATCGCGATGACCGAAAGATCCATCCGGAACGCGATCAGCGTCAGCAGCGCGCCGACGCCGGCGGAAGGCAGGCCGGAAATGATCACGATCGGATGGATGAAGCTTTCATACAGCACGCCGAGCAACACATAGGCGGCGGATCGCGGCCAGCACCAGCACGAACTGGCCTTTGAGCGAGTCCTGGAATACCTGCGCGGTTCCCTGGAAGCCGGTGGAGATGCTCGCCGGCACATTGGATTCCCGCTCGATTTCATGAATGGCGTCAACCGCGGACCCGAGCGAGAAACCCGGCAGCAGGTTGAACGAGATCGTCACCGCCGGCTGCGAAGCCTGATGGTTGACCAGGAGCGGGCCGACCGTCGGGGTGATCCGCGTCACCGCTTCGAGCGGGATGGACAGGCCGCTTGATGTCTTGATGTGGATGCGGGAGAGCGCCGACGTATCGGTCTGGAATTCCGGCGAGGTCTCGAGGATTACCTGGAAGTCGTTGTCGGAGGTGAAGATCGTCGCCACCTGGCGGGTGCCGAAGGCATTGAACATCTCCTGCCGGATCTGCTCGATCGAAATGCCGTAGATCGCCGCCCGCTCGCGGTCGATCTCCACCGTCATCTGCGGATTCTTGATGGAGAGATCAGTCTCGACGTCGAGAATCCCATCGACCTTGGCGACCTTCTCCGCCATTTCCGGCGCAATCTTGTACAGCGCATCGGTGTCGCTCGATTGCAGGGTGTACTGATATTGGCTCTTGGAAAAACGGCCCGAGATATTCAGGTTCTGCACATTCTGGTACGTCACCTTGATGCCGGGAATGGTGTTCGACGTCCGCCGCAGGCGCTGAATGACCTCGGTCGAGCTTTCTTTCCGCTCTGACCGGGGCTTGAGCTTGATGAACATGCGGCCGGAATTGGCGGCGGCATTCGCGCCGCTCGGCCCGACAGTTGAATTCACGGTTTCGACCGCCGGGTCGTTGCGGACGGTTTTCGCGACCTGCTTCTGCAACTCCGCCATCGCGGGGAAGGCAATGTCCGGGTTGCCTTCGGTGCTGCCTGCTATGAAGCCGGTATCCTCGTTCGGGAAGAAGCCTTTCGGGATGGCAATGTAGAGCATCACCGTGGCGGCAAGCGTCGCAGCGGTGACGATGAGGATGATGAACTTGCGAGCCAATATCTGGTCAAGCGACCACTCGTAGCCGCGTGCCATCGCCCGGAACGCCGCTTCAAAAGCGCGCAGCACGGCATTCTCTTTTTCATCCGCGCCATGGTGGCGGAGCACGCGCGCGCACAGCATGGGCGTCAGCGTCAGCGATACGAAGGCGGAGATGAAAATGGCGACCGCGACGGTCACCGCGAATTCGCGGAATATGCGGCCGACCATGCCGCCCATCAACAACACCGGAATGAACACCGCGATCAGCGCGAAGGTGATCGAAACGATCGTGAATCCGATCTCGCGCGCGCCCTTCAGCGCCGCTTCGAACGGGCGCATGCCGCCTTCGATATGGCGGACGATGTTTTCCAGCATGACGATGGCGTCGTCGACCACGAATCCGACGGATAATGTCAGCGCCAGCAACGTCATGTTGTTGATGGAAAACCCGAGCGCATACATGATTGCGCAGGTGCCGATGAGCGACACCGGTACGGCGAGCGCCGGAATGATGGTGGCGGAGAACGAGCGCAGGAACAGGAAGATAACGAGGATCACCAGGGAGACGGCGATCAACAACGTAATCTGCACATCGTGGACCGATTCACGGATCGAAATGGACCGGTCGTTCAGAATCTCGAGCTCGATCGCAGGGGGGACTTGCGCGCGGAAAGCCGGCAGGCGGTCGCGGATCGCGTCGACCACAGCGATGGTGTTGGCGCCGGGCTGCTTTTGGACACCCAGCACGACCGCGCGTTCATCGTTGAACCAGGTGGCGATCTTGTCATTTTCGACGGAATCGATGACGCGGGCGACCTCGTCGAGCTTGACCGGCGTCCCGTTCCGGTAAGCGACCACGACCCGGCGGTATTCTTCCGCACGCCGCATGGCTCCGGTAGCGACCAGCGTGACATTTTGCTTCGGGCCGAAAAGCGTGCCGACCGGCGAGTTCGAGTTGGTCTGGATGATGACCCGGCGGATTTCCTCGAGCGAGATGTTGCGCGCGGCGGCCGCTATCGGATCCACCTGCACGCGCACGGCAAATTTCTGCGAACCGTTGACATCCACCTGCGCGACGCCCGGCAATTGGGATATCTGCTGGGCAAGCACCGTCTGCGCGTATTCATCGACCGTGGACAGAGGCAATGTCGACGAGCGCAGACTGATCACGAGAATGGCGAAATCGCCGGGATTCACTTTGCGGAATGCGGGCGGCGATGTCATTTCCGGCGGCATGCGCCGGTTTGCCACCGATAGCGCCGATTGCACGTCGAGCGCCGCTCCATCGATACTTCGCTCAAGGTCGAATTGAACGGTGATGCGGGTCCGGCCCAAGGTAGAAGTCGACGTAATCGACCGGATGCCGGAGATGGTCGACAGTTCGCGCTCGATCACGGCGGCCACGGAAGCCGCCATCGTCTCGGGGCTCGCGCCCGATAAGTTTGCATTGATGCTGATAGTCGGGAAATCGACCGCCGGCAGCGCCGCCACGGGCAACAGCCGGTAGGCGAAAATCCCGAACACGATGATGGTCATCGTGACCAGCGACGTGAATACCGGACGGCGAATGCAAAGCTCGGAGATGCCCATCAGGAGCCTGCTTTCGTGTCGCGCACCGCGACCTTGGTCCCGCTGGAGAGGAGAAGGTGCCCGGTGGTCACCACCATCTCACCGCCCTTTAACCCACTCGTGATGACGCTGTCGGAATCGACTGTCCGGGCCACGCTGACGGGCTGCACCGTCGCAGCGCCGTCCTTCACCACGAAGACGAACGAGCCCGTCTGGCTGACCTGCACGGCGCCGGAGGGGACCGTGACCGCGTGTTCCTCGCGCAGCGTGAGCCGCACGGTCACCAATGTGCCGGGCCAGAGAAGGTCGTCGGTATTCGGCATTGTGGCGCGCACCGCGACCATGCCGGTCACGGCATCGACGGTATTCTCGATCATCGTGACCTGGCCGGTGGCCTGCCGCGTCTCGCCAGGAACCGCGGCTTCGATGGTGGCGCTTGCCTCGGAAAGCGCCATGCGCAGATCCGGAAGGCTGCGTTGCGGCAGCGGGAAAGTGACATAGACCGGAGCGGCCTGGATGATGGTGGCAAGCGGCGCGGCGTCGGCCGGCCTGACAAAATTCCCTACCTTGACCGCCGCCATGCTGGCGCGGCCCGAAATCGTCGCGCGGATCGTGCAATAGCTGATCTGCACCTTCAGATTCTCGACCGCGGATTCATCGGCGGCAACCTGTCCACGCAATGCGTTGGCCTGGGTCGTCGAATTGTCGAGGTTGAGCTGGGTTGTCGCGCCTTTGGCAATCAGCTCGGTGTAGCGCCGGACGTCGCGCTCGGCGCCTTCCAGGGCGGCGCGGTTGCGGGCCAGCGTTCCTTCCTTCTCGCGCAGCTGGGCCTCCAGGGCCCGGCTGTCGAGCGTGAACAGCAGGTCGCCCTTTTTCACGAAGGCGCCGTCAGCGAAGTGAACCGCGACAATTTCCGTGTCGATGCGGGTCTTGATGGCCACACTGGCCATGGGCGTCACGGTTCCAAGCGATTCAACGCGGACCGGCACCATCTTCTTCTCGGCGACGGCGACCTCGACCGGAACGCCGCGCGCCTGACCTTGCCGTTGCGATTGCGCGACGGCCCCCTTGGAACTCCCAAAGCCGCCCGTCAGCCATAGGCCCGCGGCCGCGACCAGCACCACGGCCGCGCCCGCCATCACCGGCCGCGTCTGAATGCCTTTGACCACGATTGGCTGCATGCTGGCGACGAGCGCCTTGGCTGCCCCCGTCACCGATTTCCACATCTGAATCATATTGACCACGACTGGCCGCATGCTGGCCTTGAGCTCCCCCTCTTCCCATCCTGGGCCCCTCGCCGTTGTTCCCCCGGCGCTTATTGGGACCGGCCTTGTATCATATCGCGGCACCCCGCGCATCTGTTACCGATCGTTAGTTAAGCCCCTTATGGGCGTTCCGGAGGCGTTACGAACTTTCCCCACAAGGCGGCTTTGGGCATGGTAGATGGCCCCACCCTCAGAAGACCCGCCGCATGCGTATCGCCACCTGGAACGTCAACTCCATCAAGCAGCGCCTGGACAGCATGGGGGCTTGGCTAGCCGCGCGCCAACCTGACATCGTCTGCTTGCAGGAAACCAAATGCATCGACGAGGCCTTTCCGCGCGAAGCCTTTGAATCCATGGGCTATAACGTCGCCATTCATGGGCAAAAGGCGTTCAATGGCGTCGCCATTTTGTCGAAGCTTCCATTCGATGAGGTGACGCTCGGTCTAGCGGGCGATGGCGCCGATGCTCAGGCCCGATTCTTGGAGGCAACGGTCTCCACCGCCGGCGGCGTGGTGCGGGTGGCCTCCCTGTATCTGCCCAATGGCAATCCGCCGGAGACGGAAAAATATTCTTATAAGATCAAGTGGATGGATAGGCTTCTTGCTTGTTCACGCGAACGGTTGGCTTTGGAAGAACCCTTCGTCCTAGCAGGCGATTTCAATGTCATCCCCACCGAGGCCGACGCGGCCGATCCCGCAGCCTGGGTGAATGATGCGCTGTTCCTGCTGCAGACACGCGAAAAATTCCGCACCCTCGTCAACCTCGGGCTGGTGGATGCCATACGCGCCGTAAGCGACGACCCTGGCCTCTACACGTTCTGGGATTATCAGGCCGGCGCCTGGCAGAAGAACAAAGGCATCCGAATCGACCACCTGTTGCTGTCGCCGCAGGCCGCCGACCGGCTCACCGGCGGAGGAATCGACAAGCATGTGCGGGCCTGGGAACGGCCCTCGGACCATGTGCCGGTTTTCGTCGATCTGGAGATCAAACCGCGCTAGGGCGCAATCCGGCGAAAGCCTGCCCCGGACTTGATCCGGGGTGGCAACCGGTTCGCCGCAAGATTGCGCGACAAACCAAGGACTCTAACGCTCACCACTCGCGGCCGCCGTTGATCCGGCGTTCGATCAAATTCAGGGCCAGAGCGCGTTCATCCTGGTTGGCTTCCCGGAACGCGGCTTCGCGAGCCTCCATGATCCATTCGACCTGGCCGGCGCAGGCGTCGCTGGCGAGCGTGAGCCACATCAGGCCGAGCGGCCGCTGCCGCGGCACATTCTCGCCCTTGAACAGCATGCGGCCCAGCGTCGCCTGGGCCTCGTATTGGCCCTTGTTGGCCGCGAGCGCGAACCACCGCACCGCTTGCTTGGCGTCGCGGCGAACACCCGTACCGCTCAGATAGAGACGGCCGAGGTTAAATTGCGCGTCGGGATCGCCGAAATAGGAAGCGGCATAGGAGAACATGTCGCGCGCGCGATTGGGATCAGCCTTCACCGGCGAGTTCGGGATTCCGTCCCGGTAGTATTGACCGAGCGCGACGAAGGCGTTGGCGACGAACGGCGCTTGCGGCTGGTTGGCATTATCGTCCCCGTGATCGTGGACGATCCGCTTGAAATAGTCGAAGGCGCGCAGGTCGTCGTGCGGAACCCCGTCGCCATCCGCATACATGCGCCCGAGCTTCCATTGCGCCGGTGCGTGGCCGTTCTCCGCCGCGTATTGCAGCGACGTCACCGCCTTGTCCGTCTCGCCGATCTTGAGGGCTTGCGTCCCGCTGCGGAAAGCTTCCAGCGCGGACACGGCCGTGTTCGGCGAATGGGTGCCGTCAAAGCCCATGGTCGAGCCGGCCCCCAACAGGAGGCCGAGAGTCACAACGCTGGCGATACTAGATATCCGCATAACAAGACTTTTCAGCCGCCCCTCCAGGATGGGTCACGGCGCCATTGACGGCCGGGCCGACCTGTTGGGCGTATTTCCATAAAACGCCGGAACCGAAATCATTTTCCCGCGGCTTCCAGTCGCGCTTTCGCTTTTCCAGCTCGGCAGCGGAAAGCTTAACGTTGAGCGTGCCTGCTTCCGCATCGAGTTCGATGATATCGCCGTCACGGATGAGCGCGATCGGGCCGCCGACCGCGGCTTCCGGGCCGACATGGCCGACGCAAAAGCCGCGCGTCGCGCCGGAAAATCTTCCGTCGGTGATCAGCGCGACCTTGCTGCCCATTCCCTGCCCGTAGAGAGCAGCGGTGGTGGAGAGCATCTCGCGCATCCCTGGGCCGCCTTTCGGGCCCTCGTAGCGGATCACGAACACGTCGCCTTCGCTGTATTTCTTTTGCCTCACGGCTTCGAAGCAGCCCTCTTCGCCGTCGAAGCAGCGCGCCGGGCCGGAGAATTTGAGCTCCGACATGCCCGCGACCTTCACGATCGCACCCTCGGGGGCGAGGTTGCCCTTCAGGCCGACGACGCCGCCGGTCACGCTCAACGGTTTGTTGGCCGGATGGACCACGTCCTGGTCGGGATTCCACTGCACGCTCTTCAAATTCTCGGCGATCGTGCGGCCGGTGACGGTCATGCAATCGCCGTGCAGGAAGCCGTGGTCGAGCAGCGTTTTCATCAGCAGCGGCACGCCGCCCGCCTCGAACATGTCCTTGGCCACATAGCGGCCGCCGGGCTTGAGGTCGGCAATGTAAGGCGTGCGCTTCATCACTTCCGCGACGTCGAACAGGTTGAATTCGATGCCGCATTCATGGGCGATGGCAGGCAGATGCAGCGCCGCGTTGGTCGAGCCGCCGGAGGCCGCCACCACCGCCGCGGCATTCTCCAGCGCTTTGCGGGTGACGATGTCGCGCGGCCGGATGCCTTCGGCAATCAGCGTCATGATCTGCTCGCCCGCGGTCATGCAGAAGGCGTCGCGGATTTCGTAGGGCGCGGGCGCCCCGGCGGAATACGGAAGCGCCAGCCCGATGGCCTCGGAAACGGTGGCCATGGTGTTGGCGGTGAATTGGGCGCCGCACGCGCCGGCCGAGGGGCAGGCCACCTGTTCGAGGGTGTCCAGATCGGTGTCCGACATCGCGCCGACGGAATACTTCCCGACCGCCTCGAACACATCCTGGACGGTGACCGGCTTGCCCTTGAAGGTGCCGGGCAGGATCGAGCCGCCGTAGATAAAGATCGAGGGCACGTTGAGGCGGCACATGACCATCATCATGCCGGGGAGGGATTTGTCGCAGCCGGCGATGCCGATCAAGGCGTCATAGGCGTGGCCGCGCATGGTCAGTTCGACGGAATCCGCGATCACCTCGCGCGAAGGCAGCGAGGACTTCATGCCCTCGTGGCCCATCGCGATCCCGTCCGTCACGGTGATGGTGCAGAACTCGCGCGGGGTCCCGCCGGCCGCCGCCACGCCTTTCTTGGCCGCTTGGGCCTGGCGCATCAGGGCGATGTTGCAGGGCGCGGCCTCGTTCCAGCAGCTGGCGACACCGACAAAAGGCTGATGGATCTGCGCGCGGGTCAGACCCATCGCATAGTAATAGGATCGGTGCGGAGCGCGTTCGGGACCTTCGGTGACGTGCCGGCTCGGCAGCTTGGATTTCAGATTGGATTTATCGGTCTTGGCGTCCATAAAATTTCCGGGCCCCCGTCCCCGCCGTTTCCTGTCGGCTTGCAAAAGTGCGAAGCGCCGCGACGGCTGAGACCTGCTCGATCTCAGTGACCGGTATGGCCAAATCGCGGCGCGGCTATCATCATCGTTTGGGAAGGCTTAAATCTTCTAAACGTGTTGCCGCCGAGACACATATAGATGAGCGCCGGCGTCCGGCCAAAGGCGAAAATCCTTTATAATCCTGAAAGGATTGAATGGCAGCCTGTCTGCCGCGCAACGCCATCCGCCCGAGCCGCTGTCCGCTTGGCTACGTAAAGCCTTCTGGGTACGACCGGACGGGCGGTATCATCTTAGAGTCCGCATGCTCCTTGATGCTTTCGAGCGCCTGACCGGCCGGCAACCCGCGGAGGCGCTTGCTCCGCTACCGGTGGTAGAAGCCCCGCCGTCCGTCTCGCCCGCCGAGGCAGTGGCGCCTGGGGGCGCAAAGCTTGAGGGAATCCGCGAAACCATCGGGCTGCTCGAAGCCGATCTGGTCGCCATGATCCGGGCGGTACAGGCCGCCGCGAATTCCGTGCACGAAGGCACGACCGCCTCGGTGAAGGGGCTCGATGCCATCCGGCAACGCAGCGAACATCTCGCCGGCCTATCTCGCGACGCGAAGCAAGACACGTCTCAGCTCGCCATCGCGACGGAGGAATTCGCGGCCTCCTCGAACGAGATCAGCCGCCAGGTCAATGAGGCTGGATCGCTGACCGACGAAGCTCACCGGGTCGCCGGCGCCGCCGGGCGCAGCCTGGATGGTCTGAAATCGTCATCCGGCGAGATCGGCAACGTGGTCAACCTGATCGCGGCCATCGCGAAGCAGACGAACCTCCTTGCGCTCAATGCAAAGATCGAAGCGGCGCGTGCGGGTCACGCGGGGCGCGGCTTCTCGGTCGTCGCCGATGAGGTGAAAGCCTTGTCGGTGGAAACCCAGAAAGCCACCGACGAGATCGCCCATAAGATCGGTAAATTGCAGCAGGACGCCGCGGCGTCCATCGGCGCGGTCAATCGCATCACCGAAGTGATGGAGGCGATCCAGCCGGTGTTCCATGCGGTTGCAGGCGCGGCCATTCAGCAGACCGCGACTACAAACGACCTCGCCCGCAATGCCGGCCAATCCTCACGCTTTGTCGCCACGGTTGCCGATGGCGTGATCGAAATCGAAAAGGCCGCTGCGAACGCCAGCGGCCATAGCGATGCGGTCGACAAGGCAAGCCAGAAGGTGGTCGAACTGGTTTCGGAGCCGAAAACACGCTTCGTCATCCTGCTGCGGCAGACCGAAATCGGCGATCGCCGCCGCTACGACAGACTGCCATGCGATCTGGCCGTGACGGTAACTCAGAGCGGCGCCGCCATTCAGGGAAAGGCGGTCGATCTCTCCGAAGGCGGCCTTCTGGTGAAGACAAGCGAAGCGAGCCGCTTCACCATCGGTTCATTGGCCGAAGCGTCCATTGCCGGCATCGGGCGCGCGGAAGTCCGCGTTGCGAACCGTTCGTCGCGAGGGCTGAATTTAGCTTTCGGCCGTCTCGACGCTGCCGTGAGCGGCGCGGTGGACAGCAAGCTCGACTCAATCCGCGAGTTGAACAAGGAATTCATTGAGCGCGCAATTTCGGCGGCGGCGGAAGTTTCGGCGGCCTTTGAGGAAGCGGTCTCCGCTGGGAGAATTACTTTCGAGGATCTGTTCGATAATAACTACACGCCGATCGAAGGGACGAACCCGCCTCAATACAGCACGCGCTTTTTGGATCTGATGGAAAAAATCCTGCCGCCGATCCTGCACCCCAGGTCCGAGACCGACACGCGAACGGTCCTGTGCGTCGCGATCGATCGCAATGGCTACATCCCGGTCCACCGGCCTCATCATTCTCAGCCGCAGCGGGCCAATGACCCCGAATGGAATGACGTGCACAGCCGCAACCGCCGTATCTACAACGACCCTAAGAGACTCGCGGCTGCGCGCAACACCCGGCCTTACCTGATCCAGCAATATGCCCGCGAATATGATGCGAAGACGCAGGTGCTGCGGCCCATCGCAGTGCCCGTGCGGGTGTTCGGCAAGCATTGGGGCGCGGTGCGGGTTTCCTATATAATGTAGGCGCCGTTCGCGGTACGAATGCCGCCCGCATGACGAAGCCTCCTCTCATCCGTCGCAGCTTTTTTTCGCATAGCGTTCACGCCGTCGCGCCCGATCTCATCGGCGCGACCTTGCTGGTGAACGGCGTCGGCGGGCGTATCGTCGAGGTCGAGGCCTATCACCACACCGACCCGGCCGCGCATTCATACGGCGGCCGCACCGAGCGCAACGCCGTCATGTTCGGTCCGCCCGGCTACGCTTATGTGTATCGCTCCTACGGCATCCACTGGTGCTTGAACTTCGTCTGCGAAGCGGAAGGAAGCGCGAGCGCCCTGCTTATTCGCGCGCTTGAGCCCACCTCCGGTATCGCACTGATGCGCCGTCGGCGCGGCCTGAAGGATGAACGCCAGCTTTGCTCCGGCCCCGGAAAACTCGGCGAAGCTTTGGGGATTACCCGCGCGCACAACGGCCTTCCCCTGGACAAGCCGCCCTTCGAGCTGCGCTCACGGACGGAGCCGGTTGAAATCTCCGTCGGCCCGCGCATCGGCATCACCAAGGCGGCGGAGATGCCGTGGCGCTATGGCCTGGCGGGATCGCGGTTTTTCAGCCGGCCGTTCCCGCTGTGAGCAGGCACCGGATCGGGTAAAGCCGCGGCGAAGGCGCGGGCTGTGTCGAAATATTCGTAGAATTCGACCGCCTTGCCGTCGCGGAAGCGCCAGAAGTCGACCTTCGGCGTGTCGACTTCCTTTCCGGTCCGCTTGTGCCGCCAGGCACAATGCCCACGCATGACCGCCGCATCGTCTTCGGCGACGAATTCATCGACGGTGAAGTGGATCATGTCCCATTCCGCCAGGAGGCCCTGGAAATAGCCGCGCAGCGCGTGGCTGTTGCTGTAAGGGGTGGTGAAGCTCATTTCAGGCGCGCCCCGCGCGAGCGAGCCGAACTGGATGTCGTCATGGATCAACGTCATCCAGTGATCGACGCTGCCGCCGCGCGTCTCATGCCAGAGCGTGTAGGCTTTTGTCAGTGCGCGTACGTTTTCCGCCGCTTGGCTCACGGTCATCTCCCCACCCGATCCCGCAACAATAGCACAATTGGAAGTATATGCCGCGGTTCAATTCGCGGGATTCAAGTCGCCGGCGGCTTTCAGCCGTTCCAAGGCTTCCAGGATCTTCGTACGACGGCCTTCCGCTTCCAGACGCTTTTCCTTTTCGCCTTCGACCACTTCTTCAGGCGCGTTGGCGACGAATTTCTCGTTGGCAAGCTTGGCGTCGACACGCTGGATATCGGCGTCGGCCTTGGCCATTTCCTTTTCCAGGCGCTTGCGCTCCGCATCCAGGTCGATAACGCCCTTGAGCGGCAGCGCCGCGACTTCGCCTCGCACCACCAGTTGCACCGAACCGGCGGGCGCGGTGGCCGCAAAGCTGATGCCGGAAACCCGGGCAAGGCGTTTGAGGAAATCCTCCCAGCGCTCCGCACGCCCTTTGGTCTCGGCGGAAGCTCCGGCGAGAACCAAAGGAAGCTGTGTCGCCGGCGGGATATTCATCTCCGCGCGGATCGAGCGGATGGCATTGACCAGATCGATGACCCAGCCGATCTCGGCCTCCGCTGCCGCATTTTCGAGGCCCTCATGCTGCGGCCAGGGCGCGATGACCAAAAGCTGCTCGCGCTTGGGCCCCTGCTCTGCCGTCACGCCCCACAGCTCTTCGGTGAGGAACGGCATGAACGGATGCAGGAGCTTGAGGATTTCATCCAGCGCCCAGGCGGCGGTGGCGCGGGTCTCGTCCTTGGCCGCGCCGTCGGCGCCGGTCAGCACGGGCTTCGATAGCTCCAGATACCAGTCGCAGTAGACGTTCCAGACGAAGCGGTAGACCGCCCCGGCGGCGTCGTTGAAACGGTAGCTTTCCAGCGCGGCGGTGACCTCGCGGCCGGCTTTCGCCGTTTCATGGATGATCCAGCGATTGAGCGTCTCTTTCGCGCCGCGCGGATCGAAGCCCGCGACCCGTACGCAGCCGTTCATCTCGGCGAAGCGCGCGGCGTTCCAGAGCTTGGTCGCGAAATTGCGATAGCCCTCGACGCGCTGGGCGGAAAGCTTGAGGTCGCGGCCCTGCGCCGCCATGGCGGCGAGCGTGAAGCGCAGCGCGTCGGCGCCATATTCGTCGATCAGCGCGAGCGGATCGATGACGTTGCCTTTCGACTTCGACATCTTCTGCCCGCGCTCATCGCGCACCAGGGCGTGGATATAGACGTCGCGGAACGGCACCTCTTTCATGAAGTGCAGCCCCATCATCATCATACGGGCGACCCAGAAGAAGATGATGTCGAAGCCGGTGACCAGCACACTGGTCGGGTAGTAGCGATTGAGCTCGGGCGTGTCGTCCGGCCAGCCGAGCGTGGAGAACGCCCACAGCCCTGAAGAGAACCAGGTATCAAGCACGTCCTCGTCGCGCGTCAGCGCAACATCCTTGCCGTAATGCGCCTTGGCTTCCGCTATGACGGCGGCCTCATTCTCGGCGACGAAAACCTTGCCATCCGGCCCGTACCAGGCGGGAATTTGATGCCCCCACCAAAGCTGGCGCGAGATGCACCAGGGCTGGATGTTCTCCATCCACTCGAAGTAGGTCTTCTCCCAATTCTTCGGCACGAAATTGGTGCGGCCCTCGCGCACCGCTGCGATCGCCGGCTGCGCCAGCGTCTTGGCGTCCACGTACCATTGGTCGGTGAGAAACGGCTCGATCACGACGCCGGAACGGTCGCCGTGCGGCACCGTGTGGGTATAAGGCTCGATCTTGTCCACGAGCCCTAATGCTTCCATCCGTTCGACGATCTTTTTGCGCGCGGCGAAACGGTCCACGCCGTGCATCGAGAGCGTCGCGTCGAGTTCGTCGGACGGCTTGAGGCCCGCCATGAAATCCGCGTTGCCGGCGAGGCTGAGCTTGGCTTCCGGAGACAGCACATTGACGACCGGCAGCTTGTGGCGCTTGCCCACCTCGAAGTCGTTGAAGTCATGTGCCGGGGTGATCTTCACGGCGCCCGTGCCTTTTTCCGGGTCGGCATAGTCGTCTCCCACAATCGGGATACGCCGGCCGACCAGCGGCAGGATCGCGTTCTTGCCGATCAGGTGCTTGAGCCGCTCGTTCTCGGGATGCACCGCGACGGCGGTGTCTCCAAGCATCGTTTCCGGCCTGGTCGTGGCGACAATTATGTATTTGTTTTCAGTATCTTCAATCGGGTACTTCAAGTGCCATAGATGGCCCTTTGTCTCGACTTGCTCGACCTCCAGGTCGGATATGCCGGTGAGCAGCTTGGGGTCCCAGTTGACCAGCCGCTTGTCGCGATAGATCAAGCCCGCCCGGTAGAGTTCAACGAATACCTTAAGCACCGCCCGCGAGAGGCCCTCGTCCATGGTGAAGCGCTCGCGCGACCAGTCGCAGGACGCGCCCAATCGCCTGAGCTGGCCGATGATGGTGCCGCCGGACTCTTCCTTCCATTCCCATACGCGCTTGAGGAAGGCTTCGCGCCCCATCGCGCGCCGGCCCGGCTCCTGCCGCTCCATAAGCTGGCGCTCGACCACCATCTGCGTCGCGATGCCGGCGTGATCGGTGCCGGGCTGCCACAGCACGTCCTTTCCGCGCATGCGCTCGAAACGCACCAGCACGTCCTGCAGCGTGTTGTTGAGCGCATGGCCCATGTGCAGCGAGCCGGTGACGTTCGGCGGCGGGATGACGATGCAATAAGGCTCGGCCCCCCGGCGCTCCGGCTGGCCGGCGCGGAACGCGCCGGAGGCCTCCCAGGCCGCGTAGATGCGGCCCTCGACCTCAGAGGGCTGATAAGTCTTGTCGATCATTCTCGGTTCGCTTGGGTGGCGTGGCGCGGTAGAAAGCCCGGCAGGCTTGGCGAAGTCAACGCCCGCGAACGGCGCGTTGCCCGCTGGCCGCGAATAGGCCTGGGGTGCGGCGCTTAGGTGTCCCGGCCGCGCGAGACGCGCTCGATTTCGGCCCTCACCACCCGCTCCACAAGGCCCGGCAGATTGTCGTCAAGCCAGGCCTTGAGCATGGGCCGCATCATTTCCTTCACCAGATCCTCCAGCGTCCGCGCATTCTGCACGAGGACGGTATGGGCGAGCGTGTTGAAGGCCTGATCCACCGCGGCGCTGGTAGACGACGACATGAGCGGTCCCTCCGGCGCGGGCGCGACGGAACGGCGCGGCTGCTCCATGCTTCGCTGGTTGAATGGCTCCGGCGCCTGTTCGGCCGCTTCTTCCCTGAAAAACACGTCCGAATGTCCTTCGATGGTGCGGAAGACCGGAGGTTGCGCCGGCGCCGCGGGCGCCGCCATGGACTCGGTCAAATCCAGCACGTCCGCAGCTTCCGCCTTGCCGTTGGCTTTGCCGGCCGGGACATCGATGCTCGACAGCATTGAATCGATATCGTCCTGGTTCATGGCCGGGGCTGGGGCCGGAGCTGGTGCACGCGGCGGCGCAACGGCAGGAGCGCGCGGCGGCGGCGCGGGCCGCGGCGCGGCCACAGGCGCCGGAGCTGGCTTCGCGGGTTCGGCGCCCTTCGCCTTGGTGTCGTCATCAGCGATGATCCGGCGGATGGAGGCTAGAATCTCCTCCATCGACGGCTCTTGTGCTTTCGCCGATTGCGTCATTCCCGCATCCCCATCGAGTCCACGCCGGACGCGTCCAAAGACACGCCGAGCGAATCGCTCGCCTATTTTCACATTATCTGCATCGAACGGGGGGATGCGAGTGGGGCAGATGGAAGGCGAGAACGCGCCTGTGGACACAGGGGCCATGCGCCGTGCGCGCAAACGGCTATTTGCCGTCCGGAGTCCGCAGGCCGACCCAGCTATCGCGCACCTGGTGGTAATGCACCCGCGGGTCATAAACCGGCGTCGGCAGGCCAAGCGTCAGCGGTGAAAGGATTCCCACCGCATTGAGCAGATTGTAGGAAGCGACCACGCGGTCGCGCTGGGCGGTCACCAAGGTCACTCGGGCATTCACCAGCGCCTGCTGGGCATTCAAGACATCCAAGGTGGTGCGCTGGCCGACCCGCGCTTCCTCGCGCACGCCGTTAAGGGCGGTCTCGCTGGAACGGACCTGGGCCTGGGCGGCTTCGATCTGGGCCTTCGTCGCCTGCACCTGGCCCCAGGCCTGGGCGACCGATTGGCGCGCCTGGTCGCGGATCTGTTCAAAACTGAGCCGCTGCTGCGCAAGGCTCTCCTTCGACTGGCGGATGAGCGAATATTCGCTTCCGCCTTGATAGATCGGCATCGTGAGCGACGTGATGGCGGAATAGGAGGTTTGTTCCAGCTGGGTCAGGGAGTTCTCCCAGTTCTTCTGCGCCGTTCCGCTCAGCGTCACCGTTGGATAGAGCGCGCCCTCGTTGATCTTGATCTGAAGGTTGGCCACATCGATGCCGTACATCGCCGCGGTCACCGTGGGATTTTGATCGAGACCAAGCCCGATCGCTGCTGCCAGCGTCCGCGGCGCGAACCGGTCGACCGGCGCTGCCGGGGTAAGGTTGTTCGGTTCAACGCCGATCACGCGCCGGAAGTTGGAACGTGTGGTGGTCAGGTTGGATTCCGCGTTCAGCAATTGATACTGGCCGGACGCGAGTTGTGCCTCGGACTGGGCAACGTCGGTGCGGGTCACCTCGCCGACATTGAATCGGTCGCGCGTCTGCCGGAGTGTTTCGTTGAGGACGCGGACGTTGCTGCGCTGAACATCCACGATGGCCGTATCCCGCAACATGTCCATGTAGACGGTGGCTGCGTTGAGCAAGACGGTCTGCTCCAGCACGCGCAACGCTTCGCGCGCCGAGGAAACCTGCCCTTCCGCAAGACGAGTCCTGTTCGCCGTCTGAAAACCGTTGAACAACGTCTGCGACGCGGTCACGCCGACGCCGTGCGGCGCAAAGTCTCCTTCAGCTAAGGTCGTGCCACCGCTGCTGGACACCGATAGGGTGCGAGTATTTTGCACGCCCAGAGTGGCCGTGACGCTTACCTTCGGACGATATCCTGAAAGAGCCTGCGGGACGGATTCGTCGGTGGCGCGAACGGAGGCGCGTTGGGCGTTGAGCTGCGGATTATTCTGGTAAGCCTGGACCAAGGCCCATTCCAGGGTCGCCGCCGAGGCATGGCCGACGACGCCAAAGCTCAGGCTGGCTAGCAAGGCCGCGCCGACACGCACGGCAGAGCCGCTTTCCCGGCATCCCCTCATGGCCACACTACCCCACTATCCTGCGGCCGCTGACGCAGACACAGGTTACAAAACTAACCCACAATAGAGGGAAGAGAGCCCTGGGTGAAACCCCTACGTCTTCAGTCGAAGGCCAAAAGATTGCTATTGCCGCTTCCGGGCCACACCCCAACCCACGGACATCAGAAAACAAACGCGGGAATTGCCGTAAAACCCGGCACTACCGGGGCTGTAGCCTCAAATACCGGCCAGCCGCTGACCTCGGCATTGACCCGGCGGTAGAGCATGGCCTTGCCGGCGGCGTTGCCGGCACGCACGCAAACCAGACGCCCGCCCTCGCGGAGCTGCGCGAAAAGCGCCCGGGGTTCAACTTCCGAGGCCCCTTCCAGCACGATGACGTCATAAGGGCCGCCGGCGGGCCAACCTTCGGCCAGCGGCGCCTTCACGACCGATATGTTGTCAAAGCCAAAAGGCCGCAGCACTTCTTCCGCCCGTTCGGCAAGCGACCCTTCTTCCTCCAGTGCGACGACTGAATGGGCCAAGTGCGCCAGCAGGGCCGAAGAATATCCGGTGGCGCATCCCACATCGAGAACGGCATCATTCTCATGGATCTCTGCGGCCTGGATCAGCTTGGCCAGCAGCATTGGCTTGAGCATAAAGCGATGCGGCCGGCCATCCGCACTCTCAAGAATCGGGATGTCGAGATCGAGATAGGCCAGACCGGCTTTGGAAAGCGGCAGAAACCGCTCCCTGGGTAGATCCATCATGGCGGCGATGATGCGAGGGTCGGTCACGTCATTGGGACGGATCTGACCATCCACCATCATGCGACGCGCTGTGGCAAAATCGGTCATGGAAGCTCCGAATAACGCTGTTTTTGAGCGCAGGTCTTGTGCGGCAAGCCCAGTCAAAAGGCAAGCATGGCGGCGCGGCCAACCCTGAAAACACACGCACGCGCCATGCGTTAGACCGTTGCCCGGCAACGGCCGCTCCTGTATAGCGGGGACGATGTCGGAAGGCGTCGCGGCCTAAAACTGCCGCGCTTGATTTCCCACAATGGCCACGTGGCGGAGTGGTTACGCACCGGTCTGCAAAACCGGGTACGCCGGTTCAATTCCGGCCGTGGCCTCCATATCTACCGATGAACAAAGCACAGCGTTGGTCCTGCTTTGCAAAGCCGTGACCCTTTGTTATACGCCGTCTTCGGCTTGTCGCTGCCGTTCCCCGGTAGCTCAGTGGTAGAGCAACCGGCTGTTAACCGGTTGGTCGCTGGTTCGAATCCGGCCCGGGGAGCCAGTTTCTAAATTACAGCTTCGAAGACCGACTCCGCCCCGAATTCCAACGGGGCCTATCCCGATGGCATCCGCAGCTACCCGCTATTGCGCAAGCCGGCGGCGATCCCGTTGATCGTGAGGTGAATTCCCTCGATCACGCGCTGATCGGCATCCCCCGCCCGGTAGCGCCGGAGCAGTTCGAGCTGCACATGATTGAGCGGATCAATATAGGGAAACCGATTGCGGATGGCGCGCGCGAGCGGAGGATTGCGTTCGAGCAGAACGCGCTGCGCAAGAATTGAGAGCAGCGAATCTATCGAATCCTCGTATTCAGTTCTCAGGCGGGCGAAGACGCTCTCGCGCAGCGCCACATCTTCGACAAGCTGCATGTAGCGCGAGGCGATGGCGATATCGCTCTTCGCCAGCACCATCTCCATGTTGGAAAGCAACGTCTGGAAGAACGGCCACTCTCGCGCCATCGCTTGCAAGAACGGCATCCCTTCGTTCGGGTGCGCGGCGATCCATTGCTTTACCGCCGTGCCGAAGCCAAACCAGGCGGGAAGCATCAGGCGGCATTGCGCCCAGCCAAAGACCCAGGGGATAGCCCGCAGGTCCTCGATACGCGCGGATTTTTTGCGTGAGGCCGGCCGGCTTCCGATGTGGAGATTGGCGATCTCGCCGATGACGGTGGACTCCCAGAAGTAGCGCTCGAATCCAGGCGTTTCGTAAACCATGTCCCGATAGGCACGATACGCGGAGCCCGACAGCTCCTGCATCGCGGAAAGAAATTCGGCGCGCGGGGCGTCGTGTCCGGATTTGGGCAGAGCCGCCTCCAGCACCGCGGACGCGAGTATTTCGAGATTGCGCCGGCCCATTTCCGGATTGGAGTATTTGCCGGCAATGACCTCACCCTGCTCGGTCACGCGAATGCCGGCCTGCACCGCCCCCTCGGGCTGCGCCAAAATCGCTTCATAACTCGGGCCCCCGCCGCGCCCGACCGATCCGCCGCGGCCATGGAACAGCCGCAGGGTGACCTCGTGGCGCCGGAACACTTCGATCAGGGCGAGTTCGGCCTTGTAGAGTTCCCAGCCGGACGTGAGGAAGCCCCCATCCTTGTTGCTGTCGGAATATCCGAGCATGATTTCCTGCATGCGCCCGCGGCTCTCCAGCAGGCGCATGTAAACTGGAATGGCGAACAGCTCCTCGATGACCTTGCCGCAATGCCCCAGATCTTCGATGGTTTCGAACAGCGGCACGATATTGAGGTCGAGCGCAGCCTCGCGCGGGCGCAGCAGTCCCATTTCCTTCAGGATGAGCGCGACCTCAAGGACATCGGAAACGGAGTCTGTTTTCGAAATGACATAGTTGGTGACCGCGGGCTTGCCATATCGACGATGCAGGTCCGCGGCTGCTCGGAATATCTCGAGTTCACTCGATGTTTCCGGCGAATACGTCACGAAGGCCGAGATCAAGGGCCGCGAAGTTGCAAGCTCCCCCAGCAGGAAGATGCGCCGTTCCTTTTCGGTCATGGCACGGTAATCAACACCCGTGCCTACCTCGGCCAATTCAGCGACGATGCGCTCATGCACGTCCGCATTCTGACGCAAGTCGAGACTCGCGAGATGGAAACCAAACACATCGACCGCGCGGCGCAAGGCGCGCAGCCGGCCGCGCGCGAGCAGCTCGGAGTCGTTGGCGCACAGCGAGCGATGCAGGATATCAAGATCGGAGCGTAGCTCCGCGGCCTCGGCGTAAGCGGCGGCTTCGCTGACCGCGTGGCGAGGAAGCACCTCGTGGCCAAAAGCCCGCGCCGTGGCGACCAGCCGCGCATAGATGCCCGCAATGGCGCGACGGTAGGGCTCGCTGGCGCGGCGAGGGGACTGGTCGGCGGAACGGGCGGCGAATTCCTGGAGCTGTGCCGACACGCTGACGCACGAGAGATCAAGCGACAGCTCGCCGCCGAGGAGATGCAATTCCTCAAGATAGAAATCCATCGCTCGCTTGCTTTGCATATCCATGGCTTGCCGAAGCACGCCCGCGGTGACGAATGGATTGCCGTCGCGATCACCGCCGATCCAACTTCCCATTCGCAGGAAAGAGGGAAGCTCGGCGCCTTTCCAGGCCGGATCGAAAGCCGCGAGCTTATCTTCCATAGCGGAATAGAGCCGCGGCATTTCCTTGAGAAACGTATGATCGTAGTAGGACAAACCCGCGGCGACCTCGTCGATGACCGTCGGCCGGTCGCGCCGGAGCAGACTTGTCTGCCACAGCGTGAGCACGGCACGGAACAGCGCCTCGTCGCATTCCACCATCTCGTCGGACGTGAGCTCCGTGCGATCGCGTTTGGTCAAAAGCTCCGCCACTTCCATCTCGCGGTCGAGCACGCTATTGCGCCGCACCTCGGTGGGGTGCGCCGTGAGAACGGGGCTGACCAGGATGCCGCTGAACAGGCTTTGAATCTGGGCGCCCGTGACGCCGCGGGACCGTGCGTGGGCGAGCGCTTTGGCGAAGGTGCCCTCCTCGCTGGACGTTCCGAGCTTGGCATAGGCGCGGGCGGCACGGATGTTGTGCTGATCCTCGGCAATGTTGGCGAGATGCGAGAAGTAGCTAAAGGCGCGCACGATCTCGATCGTCTTCTCGGGTGACAGGCTGTTGAGAAGGGCCTCAAGTTCACAGCGCGCGGCGTCATCGTGGTCGCGGCGGAATTGGATCGATATCTGGCGGATACGCTCGACCGTCTCGAAGACGGCTTCGCCCTGCTGTTGGCGAACCGTGTCGCCAAGAACGCGGCCAAGAAGACGGATGTCTCGCCGTAGCGGCTGCTCTCGTTCGGGCGGATGCGCGGCGTTCATAGCAGCCTGACTGGCAAGAACCGGGCCTGAGACGGAATGCCTGCCTTTCTGGCCGCCCGCAGCCAGATATCGGCTGGTGAAATGCAGCCTACGCCGGATTCGAACTTCCCAAATATGGGATTTAGTCTACGTGCGGGGCTTTCGGCTGCATCGATTTCGCATACCGACGGCGGCTTTTCGGCTTCGCTCTTCTTGTTGCACCGTGTTGTAAGGCGTAGCCTGTCTGGGCACGTCGCAGGGGAACCCGATTTCGCTTCAGGCTTTAGACTCAGGGGCGGCAAGTTTCGGAGATGACGTCATGAAAAGACTTATTGGCATATTGGCGCTCGCCGCCGCTTTTGCCGTGCCGGCAGTCGGCAGCGGGACTGCCCAAGGCGAAACGGTCCAAAGCAAGAGCGCAAAAAAAGCGAAAGCCGCCAAGGAAACCGTTGTCCCGAGAGAGGGGCAACTGCTGCCGAGTTCTGCTTTCGCGCACCATCCCTCCTATGATGTCTACGTAAACGGCGAGTATGCCGGGTCCGATCCGGATCCCCGCGTCCGCTGGACCATACGGCGCGAGTATTGTCAGCAGCGGGTGGATGGCTGTTGAGTTCAGCAGCACAGGCATGGTCGCTTCCGGCTGATTAACGCTCAGCCGAGAAAGAGCCTTGAAATGAACACCTTGCCGTGCCATATGCACGGCAGTCGGATCATCGACCTGACATTCAGGTCAGTCCCGGGCCGCGTGAACGAAACCCCAATAATAGGTTTTCGGCCCCATTAATCCGGCTTCTCCCTTAGATCGACAGCCCAGGCACGCGGGATGTCTTAACCCGCGGTCCGCGGCCTTTTGGCGTTTGAAAAACGCTTGGCCGGGCTCGTTTGAAAGAAAGATTGTAGTGACTTCATTCAATGAATTCGGCCTCGCCGAACCCATCACCCGTGCTCTTGCAGAAGAGAAATACGTTACCCCGACGCCCATTCAAATGCAGACCATTCCGCTCGCCCTCACGGGCGCGGATATCGTCGGCATTGCGCAGACCGGAACCGGCAAGACCGCCGCTTTTGCTCTGCCGATTCTGCACCGTCTTGGCCAAAACCCGGCCCGTGCGGAGCGGAAGACCTGCCGCGTGCTGGTGCTGAGCCCTACCCGCGAGCTGTCAGGGCAGATCCTCGATAGCTTCCGCGCCTATGGGCGGCACATGCGCTTGCAGACCACGCTCGCCATCGGTGGCGTGCCCATGGGCAAGCAAGTTCGCGCCCTCATGAACGGCGTTGACGTCCTGGTGGCCACGCCCGGCCGCCTGCTCGACCTCGTCCAGCAGAACGCCTTGCGCCTCAATGGCGTCGAAGTGCTCGTCCTCGATGAAGCCGACCGCATGCTCGACATGGGCTTCATCCATGACATCCGGAAGATCGTGGCGAAAACCCCGGCGCAGCGGCAGACTCTCATGTTCTCCGCCACCATGCCGAAGGAGATCGCCGACCTCGCCGCGCATATGTTGAAGAACCCGCAGAAGGTGGCGGTCACCCCTGCCGCCTCCACCGTCGAGCGCATCGACCAGCGTGTTATCCGTCTCGACCAGGGGGCAAAGCCGCAGATCCTCAGCGAAATCCTCCGGGCCGAGCCGATTGACCGCGCCCTTGTCTTCACCCGCACCAAGCATGGCGCCGACAAGGTGGTGCGCATGCTGGAAAAAAGCGGCATTCCCGCGGACGCAATCCACGGCAACAAATCGCAAAATCAGCGGGAGCGCGCGCTTGCTGCTTTCCGCGACGGCCGCGTCCGCACCCTGGTCGCGACCGACATCGCGGCCCGCGGCATCGACGTGGATGGCGTGAGTCACGTCATCAACTACGATCTGCCGAACATCCCCGAAAGCTACGTGCATCGTATCGGCCGCACGGCCCGTGCGGGCGCCGACGGCATCGCCATTTCGTTCTGTTCGGCGGACGAAGCGCCGTTCCTGCGGGATATCGAAAAGCTGATTCGCCTGACAATCCCCTCCACGGACCGGCGCACGGACCAGCGGCCCGCCCATCGGGTCGCCTCGCACGAGCCGCGCGCCGATGGCGGCGGGCGCAACGCCGGCAAGGCGCGCCGCCGTAAGCAGCGGCCGCCCTACCCCGGCAACAAGGGCCATAACCGGCCGGTTCATGGCAATCCGCGGCCGCAATCGCAGCCGGACAACATCGCCACGGTCGCCTTCATGCGTGAATCCGGGCAAGCAGTGCGCTAAAACACCGGCTGACGAAGGTCCGGCTCCGCGCTAAACTGGAAGAGGAAGGATAGGCGAATGGCGAAGGAAGAACTTCTGGAATTCGACGGCGAGGTGACCGAGGTGTTGCCCGATGGCAATTTCCGCGTGCGCCTCGACAACGGCCATGAAGTTCTTGCTTACACCGCCGGCAAGATGCGGAAATTCCGCATCCGCACTGGCGTCGGCGATCGCGTTATCGTCGAGATGTCGCCTTACGACCTACAGCGCGGACGGATCAGCTTTCGCCACAAGGGAGAGCGCGCCACCGCTACGGCGGCGGCGCCGCGCCGGCCCAACTTCCGCAGGCGCTAAGCCTCATCGTGCTTTGGTTATAGGCGCGGTGTCAGGCCGCGCTCATGGCGGCGACGGCGGACGATTCCCTGGCGTGTGCCTCTTCCTTCCGTAGACGCACCAACTCAAGCGATGCGATCTCGACGCGGTTACGCCCACGTTCCTTGGCGTGGTAGAGCGCCTGATCGGCCTGCGCCAGCAATGCCGCCACGTCGAAGGTCGGGTCCTCGTTGATCACCATGCCGATACTGACCGTGGACGTTACCGGCCGGCCGTCCACATCGGCGGCCGCCGCGGCGAAGGTCGATCGGATGCGTTCCGCCATGACCAGCGCGCGTTCGCGGTCGGCATCGTAGAGCACGATGGCGAATTCCTCGCCGCCCAGGCGCCCAATAAGATCGGTCGTTTTGAGATTTCCGCTTGCCGTTTCGGCGAAGACCTGTAGCACGCGGTCGCCGATGGCATGGCCAAACCGGTCATTGACCGATTTGAAATGATCGAGATCGATGAGCAGCACAGCCGTCGGACGGCAGTCGACGGTCTGGCGCTTCATCATCAGCGTGCCTTCGTGCAGGAAGGCGCGGCGGTTAGCGATGCCGGTCAGCGGATCGACCATGGCCGCGGTCTTGTGCCGGAATTCCGTGCGCTCCTTCGCCATGGCCAGCAGAATGAATGCGATCGCGATGGTGAACAGCAGCGCCTCGAAACTCAGCACCGTCAGCCATACGCTGCCAAAAATCTCGTTGCCCGGAGACCATGGGAGGAGACCGGCCAACGGCGTGCGCAGCAGGAACAGCGCGCCATGCGCGAACAGCATGAAAATCGCCGGCCACCGCGAAACCAGCGGCTCCTTGCGCCCGCGCCAGAATTCGTAGGCGGTGAGCCATGTGTAGGTGGTGACGATGCCCGAACTGACCAGGATACGGACATCCATTATTTCCATGAGGCCGGGCATGCGGCAGACCACAAGCCATAGCGCCGCGCCGGCAAACAGATAGAGCGGCTGCGTTCCGCGCCCGTCGAATACGCGCGCGCCCGTCCATGTCATCGCATAGGAGGTAAACAGGATCGCGTTGGCGAGATCGATGGAAATGACGTCGGGAATGGTGCCGAACATCCCGAACAATGCGACGGACCCTGCGCGCGATATATGCGCGAAACCCCACCAGGCGACCGCGTAGATGGCTGAATTCTGAACCCAGGCAAAAAGCAGCAGCAAGCCAAGAATGGCTTCCACGTAAATCGTCACCATGAAGAGGGTGTTTACGTCGAGATTCATCAGTCGCCACCCATGCACGCACCCAACGGCTCGCTTGGGCCGTGCTGCCCGTCACCCGCAGGTCATAGCCCGTGGCCAGCAAAGAATAGGTGAATCCATCCCGATACCGCCGGATGTCACTGCGGTATGGTTTCGGCCAGGTTTCCAGCTTCGGTGGGATTTGAACGATCCTATTGAAATCAATGAGATACCGAGGTCTTGGCGAGATCTGCCCCGCGCGCGCATTCGCGCGCCGCGGGTCGTTGACCTATTGCCCAGACCCGGAACGCCTTGACGAGCCTGGGGCATTTGCCCGCATTATCGGCGTTACCGCAGTTTTAATGGCGGAAGCATCCATTTCGGGAAGTCGCCCCGGGTGAGGTGTGCGTGTCGGAGGCGATTGTAATTTCGGCTGGTGATACCGAGGTAGCGCTTGGCAATGTGCCGCGCTTCGCCCGGCTGGCCTTCCGTTACGCCTCACGCATCCGCCGCGGCACGCTTGAAACCATGCTGCCCGACGGCCGCCGTTTTCGCTTCGGCGGAGAAGAACCTGGGCCGACGGCGGTCATCGTCATCAAAGATCTGGGATTCGCTTCCCGCGTTTTGAGAAGCGGCGACATCGGGCTTGCGGAAGCCTATTTGCGTGGCGAATGGGAGACGCCCGATTTGACGCAATTCCTCTATCTTTTCTGCGTCAATCACGACTTGATCCAAGAGATGCTCGACGGGAAGCCGCTCATACGCCTGCTGCAAATTCTGCGGCATTGGCTCAATCGCAACACCAAGCCGCAAGCCAAGCGGAACATTCAATCTCATTACGATCTCGGAAACAATTTCTATGCGGCATGGCTCGACGCGACGATGACTTATTCCGCCGCGCTGTTTGAGCACGACGCCGAAGACCTGTCGGCGGCGCAGCTGCGCAAATACCAGAGCATGGCGGAGCGGATCGATCTCAAGCCGGGCCACCACCTTCTCGAAATCGGCTGCGGCTGGGGCGGCTTTGCCGAATTCACCGCCAAGAATTTCGGCGTCCGTGTCGTGGCGCTGACGCTCAGCCGTGAGCAGTATGATTATGCCAAATCGCGCGTCTTCGCAGCCGGGTTGAATGAGCAAGTCGATATCCGCCTGCAGGACTACCGCGACGAGAAGGGGATTTACGATCGGATCGCCTCCATCGAGATGATCGAGGCGGTCGGCGAGCAGTTCTGGCCGGCCTATTTCCAGCAATTGCACGATCGGCTCGTGCCCGGCGGCATCGCCGGCATTCAAGCCATTACAATTCAGGATCGCTACTTCGCGGGCTATCGCCGGGAACTTGATTTCATCCGCCGCTACATCTTCCCCGGCGGCATGTTGCCGGCGCCGTCTATCCTGAAAGAGATGGGCGCCCGCTTCGGCGTGCCGCTGATCGGCGAGCGTATCTTCGGGCAAGACTACGCCAAGACCCTTGCCGCTTGGCGCGGACGCTTCCGCGAGGCTTGGCCTTCGCTTACCCCCCTCGGCTTCGACGAGCGGTTCCGCCGCCTATGGGAGTATTATCTGGCCTATTGCGAGGCCGGATTCCTTTCCGGCAATATCGATGTGCGCCAGATGGTATTCGCCAAAGGCCGCTGAACTCCCCTACCCCTGCCCCCGGCTTGTCGGACGGAAACCCGTCCTCTAGGTTCGGCCCGTCCTCAATCCGGAATCCTCGAATGCAGATCAGCAACGGCATCGTTGACGCTATCGGCCATACGCCGCTGCTCAAGCTCCAGCGCGCGTCGGCGGCCACGGGCTGCACCATCCTCGGCAAGGCGGAGTTCATGAACCCCGGCCAGTCGGTGAAGGACCGGGCAGCTTTGTTCATCATTCAGGATGCGGTCAAGCGCGGCGCATTGAGGCCCGGCGGCATCATCGTGGAGGGCACGGCTGGCAATACCGGCATCGGGCTGGCGCTGGTCGGCAACGCGCTCGGATTCCGCAGCGTCATTGTCATCCCCGACACGCAAAGCCAGGAGAAGAAGGACATGCTGCGGCTCTGCGGCGCCGAGCTGGTGGAAGTGCCCGCGGTCCCCTACTCCAACCCGAACAACTACGTGAAACTCTCCGGACGGCTGGCCGAGCAACTGGCAAAGACGGAGAAGAACGGCGCGATCTGGGCCAACCAGTTCGACAACGTCGCCAACCGCCAAGGACACATCGAAACCACCGGCCCAGAAATCTGGGAGCAGACGGACGGCAAGGTGGACGGTTTCATCTGCGCCGTCGGCACCGGCGGCACGCTTGCCGGCATCGGCATCGCCTTGAAGGCGCGCAATCCCAAGGTCCGCATCGGCATCGCCGATCCGTTCGGTGCGGCGCTCTACAGCTATTACACAACCGGCGAACTGAAATCGGAAGGCTCGTCGATCACCGAAGGCATCGGCCAGGGCCGCATCACCGCGAATTTGGAAGGCGCGCCCATCGACGTTGCCTATCAGATACCGGACGCCGAGGCGGTTTCCGTCATCTTCGACCTGCTTGAGCATGAGGGGCTCTGCCTCGGCGGCTCCACCGGGATCAATGTCGCGGGCGCGATCCGCATGGCGAAGGATTTGGGCCCCGGCCACACCATCGTCACGGTGCTGGCGGACTACGGCACACGCTATCAGTCAAAGCTCTTCAACCCGGAATTCCTGCGCGAGAAAGGGCTTCCGGTACCGCAATGGCTGGAACGCCGGTCGTCGATCAAAATTCCCTACGAATAATTTCGAACGGGTGTGCGCGGCGCGCGTTGTCAAAGACCAGCCTGACCAGAAAGACAGCCCATGACTTCATCCGCTGCCCGCGCGCCCCCCAGCCGCCATCTCGTTTCCACCGACTGGCTCGCCCAGCGTCTCGGCAAGCCCGGTATCGCAATCGTTGACGGCTCCTACTATCTGCCCGCCGCAAAGCGCGACGCGCGCGCGGAATACCTCGCAGCGCATATTCCCGGCGCGGTTTTCTTCGATATCGAAGCCGTCGCCGACCACTCCACCGACCTGCCGCATATGCTGCCGGGACCCAATCAGTTCGGCGATGCGGCGGGTAAGCTCGGCATCGGCGACGGCGACACCATCGTGGTCTATGACGGCGCGGGATTGTTTTCGGCCGCGCGCGTGTGGTGGACGTTCCGCATTTTCGGCGCGAAAAATGTTTTCATCCTCGACGGCGGCTTGCCGCAGTGGAAGGCGGAAAAGCGGCCGCTCGAAGCCGGCGAGGTCAAACCCGAGCCGCGCACATTCAACGCGGAAATGGAAACCAGCGCGGTCGCCATGCACGCGGATGTGCAAATGGCGCTGCTCAACGATGACATCCAGGTGGTGGATGCCCGCTCGGCTGAGCGCTTTCGCGGCGAGGCGCCGGAGCCGCGCCCCGGCCTTGCCTCCGGCCATATGCCGGGCGCGCTCAACGTGCCTTCCGGGAATGTCATCGAGGATGGCCGGCTCGCTTCGCCGGAACGTCTGAAGAAAGCCTTCGAGGCCGGCGGCGTCGATCTCAATAAGCCCGTCATCACCACCTGCGGCTCGGGCGTCACCGCGGCGATGCTGTGGCTGGCGCTCGACGCGCTCGGCAAGCCGCCGCGCGCGCTCTACGACGGCTCCTGGTCGGAATGGGGATCGCGGCCCGACCTGCCGGTCGAGAAAGGGTGAGGCATGGCACGCTCGCGGCGGCCCGTCGCACTCGTCACCGGCGCCACCAAGGGGATCGGCCGCGCCATCGCAAAGCATCTTCTGGCAACGGAGTGGAATCTCTGCCTCGTTGACCTGCCGAAGGCCGGGCTCAATCGAGCCTTTGCAAAACACAGCCGGCGCGTGGTCCTGCTCGAAGGCGATATTTCGGATGAGAACACCGCCCGGCGCGCAGTAGCGGCGGCAACCGAAAAATTCGGACGCCTCGACGGGCTGGTTTCCAACGCTGGGATCATGATCCGCAAACCTATCCGCCAGCTCACGCTGGCCGAGTGGCGCCGGGTCATAGACGTAAATCTAACGGCAAGCTTTCTCCTGGCGCGCACCGCCGAGAAACCATTGCGCGCAGCCAAAGGCGCGATCGTCACAATCGCATCGACCCGCGCGCTGATGTCCGAACCAAACACGGAATCCTATTCCGCCTCCAAAGGCGGCCTCGTCGCCCTCACCCATGCGCTCGCGATCAGCCTCGCGCCGCAGGTGCGCGTCAATTGCGTGAGCCCTGGCTGGATCGAGACGAAGGACTACGGCGCGTTGCGCCGCAAGGACCATGCGCAGCATCCCGCCGGACGGGTCGGCAAGCCGGAAGACATCGCTCAAATCGTCGGATGGCTGCTGGACGGAGCTAAATCCGGTTTCGTCACCGGCGCCAATATCGTCGTCGACGGCGGCATGACGCGAAAGATGATTTATGAGCCATAGGACGTGGCGTTATAAGTCTATTGTTTGCTTTGAGGTTCCGTGGCCGGAAGCAGCGAACTCAACATGTTCAGGGTCGCAACATTCGGGCAATAGTCCTTCCAATTTTGAGTCTCGAACCTGTCGCCTTCAGAGCTTATGGATTTGAGCTCGGCGTCGCATTCTATGCGACTGTTACAGGCGATGCAGTTCTTTTGAAGATCCAGCATGATGCCGGGCCAGAGCCGGGCGACCTCGGCCCTGTCGATCCCGAGTTCCAGCATGCGGATACACAATAGATCATCGTTTGCAGGAACGCCTTGGACATCGGAAACAATCGCGATCGTCTCCGCTTCCGCATTGTTCAACAATTCTGACGGGCTGGCGAACCACCGCCAGGATCGCACGAGGCTCTCGACGAAAGGCCAAGTTGGGAGAAAAGCTGCCATGTGAGCCTCCCCGGTTGCAGGAAAACCCGCCAAGCCATTTATGCTATGCGTCTCGGGGGAGGAGTCTTGATTTGAATCAACGCGCCATCCGCCGTGACCGCGGGCTTCCTGCTGGCGCGCGCTTACGAGGCCGCTGGGCGCGGACCTAGACGCAGCTGATTTTGACGGTATTGAATCTATTGCCCGATGTTCGGCTGAATCGCTTTCGCCTTGGCAAGGTCGGCGTTTCCGCCCGCGCTGTCGCTTTTGCCTAACTTCGCATTGCCGCGATAGTACAGAGCACTAGCATCGTTAGGATCGATAAGAATCGCACGGTCGTAGTCCGGGATCGCGCGATCGATCTGGCCCTTGCGATGATAGGCGCCGGCGCGATTGTAGAACGCGAAATTGTCGGACGGATTGGGCTCGAACTTGATCGCCTGGCTGAAATCCTGGATGGCGCGATCATCCTGACCTTTCAGAACGTATTGCCGGCCGCGGCTGATGAAGGCGGAAGCGTAAGCGGGCCGAAGCTTTATCGCCTGAGTGAAGTCCTCGATGGCCCGGTCGGACTGGCCTTTTCTCCCGTGCGCCAAACCGCGATTGAGGAGTTGCGCCGCCTGCTCCTCGCGGGTGTAGCCGCCCGCTTGGAGCAAAGCCGTGCAGCCGCTGATCTGCTGGTCGGCGGATGCATTGTTCTTGCTGGAGCACCACAACAGATTTTGGGATTGCGCCTGGGCCGGGCCTGCCGTCAGCAAGACCGCCATGACCCACACCGCACCTGCAAGCGCGCACGGAAACTCCGTTCGCATGTCCCCGCCTCCCGCTGCACGAACATGTTTTTGTTGTCGCCTTGGATATCGGGAATCACCTGGCGTGTCACGAGCACCACCCGCGCCAATGTGCCTGCCGGCGTTTTTAAGTTTTTGTTATCATTAACGGTTTTCTTACACAGTTGGTGCAAGCTTAACGGGCGCCAATTTCGGCTCGCAGAGCCCTCCCGTTGCATGACATGAAGCTGGGAAAAAACACGTTTCTCGCGCGCTCCACCGCGGAGCTGCTGCCGGGCCCCCCAAAAACCCTTGCTTGGCGGCTGGTGCTTCCGGTTCCGCTCACCGTAGCGCTCACGGTTGTTCTGATCTGGCTGGCCGTGCCGCGGCTGGTCACCAGCGTGGCGGTCAACGATGCCGAACTCGCCGGCAAGCAGGTTGCCGGGCAGTTCAAGGCTATCCGCGGCTATTACACCCAGAATGTGGTCAACAAGGTCGTGAGCGAGGGAACGTTCAAAGCCACCTTCGACCACAAAAACAATCCCAAGGCGATCCCGCTGCCGGCCACCTTTATTCACGACCTCAGCGCGCTGCTCGCCGACAAGGAAACCAGCATCAATCTCTACAGCGTCTATCCCTTCCCGGTATTCAAGGACCGGAAGCTGGACGATTTTCAGCAGCAGGCCTGGAATTATCTCAACGCCAACCCCACCGCCGTCTTTTCCCGCCATGAACAGCGCAACGGCCGGCAGGTGGTGCGGGTGGCGGTCGCCGATACGATGGCTCAGGCCTGCATCAATTGTCACAATTCCGAACCGACATCGCCGAAGACCGACTGGAAGCTCGGCGACGTCCGCGGCGTGCTCGAGGTCAACACGGCGATCGAGGCCCAGCTCGCCCACGGATCGGCATTGACGCAATGGATGGTGCTGGGCGCAATCTCCATCGGTTTCTTGTTGCTGGCTTTGACGCAATGGGCGACGCGCAGCGTCACCAAGCCGTTGAGCGGCATGGTCACGCAAATGGGCAAGCTGGCGTCCGGAAATTTCGACGTCGTCCTGCCGGGCCTTGGACGCAAGGACGAGATCGGCGCGATGGCGGAAGCCGTGGAGCTGTTCAAGATCAAGGCCATCGAGCGCGCCCAGATCGAGGCTGAAAAAGAAGAGGCCAAGGAGCGCGCGGCCATGGCGCAGCGCAAGGCCGAAATGCACCGGCTGGCCGACGTTTTCGAAGAAACGGTCGGCGATATCGTAACGACGGTGACCACCGCATCAAGCGGGTTGGAAGGGGCCGCCAGCACGCTGAAGAACAACGCCGACACCACGCGGCAGCTTGCCGGCGTGGTCGCGCAAGCCGCCGACGATGCATCGCTGAACGTCCAATCGGTTGCCTCCGCCACAGAGCAGCTTACGAACGCGGTGCAGGAAATCAGCGATCAGGTGCATGAATCCAGCCGCATCGCCGGGCTGGCGGTCAGCCAGGCCGAGCAGACCGACGTCCGCATCAACGAATTGTCGAAGGCGGCGACCCGCATCGGCAACGTGGTGAATCTCATCACCGAGATCGCGGGGCAGACCAACCTATTGGCGCTCAACGCGACCATCGAGGCGGCGCGGGCGGGCGAGGCCGGCAAGGGTTTCGCGGTGGTCGCCTCGGAAGTGAAGATGCTCGCCACGCAAACTGCCAAGGCAACCGAGGAAATCAGCGCGCAGATCGCCGCGATGCAGGCAGCCACCCGGGATTCCGTGGGTGCGATCAAGGAAATCAGCTCCACCATCGGCCGCATCTCCGAGATCGCCAAGACGATTTCCTCGGCGGTGGAGGAGCAAAGCGCCACGACGAACGACATCGTCACCAACGTGGAAAATGCTATCCGGACGACATCGCGCGTCGCCGCCAATATCGGCGAAGTCAATCGCGCAGCCGGAGAGACCGGCTCGGCATCCAACGAAGTGCTGGATTCCGCGCGGCTGCTGTCGGACGAAGGCAGCAAGCTCAAAAGCGAATTGGAAAAATTCCTCACCACGGTCCGCGCGGCCTAGCCGGCGTACCCTATAGAATCTGGCTGAGGAACAGCTTGGTCCGCTCGTGCTGCGGGTTGGAGAAAAACGCCTCCGGCTCATTCATCTCGACGATCTGGCCCTCGTCCATGAAAACGACGCGGTTTGCCACCTCGCGGGCAAAGCCCATTTCATGGCTGACGACGATCATGGTCATGCCGTCGCGCGCGAGCTCGACCATGGTGTCCAGCACCTCCTTGACCATTTCCGGATCGAGCGCCGACGTCGGCTCATCAAACAGCATCAGCTTGGGATTCATGCAGAGCGCCCGGGCGATGGCGACGCGCTGCTGCTGGCCGCCGGAGAGCTGGCCGGGATATTTGCCCGCCTGCTCGGGGATTTTGACGCGCTCCAGATAGCGCATGGCGACCGCCTCGGCGTCCTTCCTGGGCATATGCCGCACCCAGATGGGCGCCAGCGTGCAGTTCTCCAGCACGGTGAGATGCGGGAACAGATTGAATTGCTGAAAAACCATGCCGACCTCGCGCCGCACCTCATCGATGGCCTTCAGGTCAGCCGTGACCTCCACGCCATTGACCACGATGCGGCCGCGCTGATGCTCCTCCAGCCGATTGATGCAGCGGATCAACGTGGACTTCCCCGACCCGGACGGGCCGGAAATCACAATGCGCTCGCCGCGCTTGACGGTGAGGTTGATGTCGTTGAGCGCGTGGAAATTACCGTACCATTTGTGCACGCCGGTCATCTCGACGGCGGTATCGCTGCCGTTGCTCATTCTGCTTCCCGCGGGTGATCGGTGCGCAAGCGCCGCTCGAGGAACAGTGAATAGCGTGACATGCCGAAGCAGAACACGAAATAGACGATCCCGGCAAAGGCAAAGCCGGTGAACAGCGTGACCGGCGAGGCCCAGTTGGGGTCGGCGAAGGCCGCGCGCAACTGACCGAGAAGATCGAAGATCGCCACGGTCAGCACCAGCGTGGTGTCCTTGAATAGCCCGATGAAGATGCTGACGATGCCGGGGATGGCGATGCGCAGCGCCTGCGGCAGCACAACGAGGCCCATCATGCGCCAATAGCCAAGATTTAACGCCATCGCCGCTTCATACTGACCGCGCGGGATGGCTTGCAGCCCGCCGCGTACTACCTCGGCCATATAGGCCGAGGCAAAGAGCGACACGCCGACAAGCACGCGCAGCAGCGCGTCGAGGGTCCAGGCGGGCGGCAGAAACAGCGGCAGCAGATAGGTGGCGAAGAACAGCACCGCGATCAGAGGTACGCCGCGCCAGAATTCGATGAAGATCACCGCGGCCACGCGCAATGCCGGAAATTCCGAACGCCGTGCCAGCGCCAGCAGGATGCCAAGCGGCAGCGAGATCACGATGCCGGTGACCGCGACCACCAGCGTGATCAGCAGTCCGCCCCAGGACCGGGTTTCCACATGCGGCAGGCCGAAGCCGCCGCCGACCAGCAGGAAAAAGGCCGCGATGGGAAAGACGCCGAAGAACAGAAAGGCATTCGCAGCCTTATAAGGAAGGCACGGAATGAGCAGAGGCGCCAACAAGAGCGCTCCCATCAGGAAGGTAAGGTCCACGCGCCAGCGTTCACTCTGGGGATAAAAGCCGTAAATGAACTGGGAGAATTTCGCCGCGATGAAAGGCCAGCAGGCACCGACCTCGCTCCCGCCGGTCTGCGCCAGGCAAGCATCGCGGCTTGAACCGGTCCACACCGCATCGATGAGGAGGAATTTGATCGCCGGCCAGACCAGGAGCCAGATCAAATAGAGGCATAGCAGCGTGAGCGCCGTATTCAGCCAGCCGCTGAACAGATTCCATCGCCCCATCATGCCGCCTTTGGCCGGTGGCGGCAGCGATGCCGCGATCCGCATGCGGACAAATGTGGAATGGGCGGCCATGTCGCTCATGATGTCAGCGCTCCACCAGCCGGACGCGCGCGTTGTAGAAATTCATCAGCGCGCTGGTCACAAGCGAGAGCGCGAGATAGGTCGCCATGGTGAGCCCGAGAATCTCTATCGCCTGGCCGGTCTGGTTGAGCGCCGTTCCGGCAAAGACCCCGATCAAGTCGGGATAGCCGATGGCCACGGCCAAGGACGAATTCTTGGTCAGGTTCAGATAGTGGCTGGTGAGTGGAGGGATAATGACGCGCAGCGCCTGCGGGATCACGACCAGGCGCAGCGCCAGCCCCCGCCGCAGGCCGAGCGCATAGGCCGCTTCGCTCTGCCCGCGCGAGACCGCCAGGATGCCGCCGCGCACGGTCTCGGCAATGAAGGCCGCGGTGTAGATCACCAGCCCGAGCAGAAGCGCGGCGAATTCCGGGGTAACGCGCGTTCCGCCCGCGAAATTGAATCCCACTAGGCGCGGGGCTTCGAATGCGATCGGAAAGCCCATCACGATCATCGCCGCAAGCGGCAGCCCGATAATGAGCGCCATGGCCGCCGGCCACAACGGAAATGGCCGCCCCGTTGCAGCCTGACGGCGGCGCGCCCAGCGCCTCAGGCCGAAAGCGGCGAGCAGACCAGCGGCAAAGGCCGCCAACACATATTCCGTTCCGGCCCCAAAAATCGCGCGCGGCACGGCAATGCCGCGATTGCTCAGCAAAATCTCACCGAAGATCGAAACGCTCGCGCGCGGCGGCGGCAGCGTACCGAGCACGGCGAGATACCAGAACAGGAGCTGAAACAGGAGCGGCAGGTTGCGGATCAGTTCCACATAGCCGCCCGCCAGCCGCGAGACGAGCCAATTGCCCGACAGCCGTGCGATGCCGATGGCGAAGCCGAGGATGGTGGCGAACAGAATCCCGAACGCCGACACCAAAAGCGTATTGAGCAGGCCGACGAAGAACAGCCGGCGATAGCTGTCGCTCGGGTGATAGTCGATGAGCGACTGGCTGACATCGAAGCCCGCCGGCTGGTCGAGGAAGCCGAAGCCAGTGGCGATCCTCTGCGCGGCGAGATTGCCGCGCGCATTGGCGATGACCTCATAGCCGGCCCACAGCACCGCCAGAACGAACAACGCCTGGAAGAAGATGCCGCGCGCCCGCGGATTGCGATAAAGCGCCACCCGGGGCGTGCGCGTGCTGCCGTCTGCCATCGCCGTCATGGGATCAGAATAGCATCTCCGGCTGATTCACATCCGGCCAAGGGGTTGACGCCCAAGGCTACCGGCGGGGTATATCCCCTATGGCCAAAAAAACCGACCGCAGCACCGACGGCCCGGACTTCAAGCCGGACACCCGTTTGGTCACCGGCGGGCGCGACCCGTCCGCCTACCACGGCTTCGTCAATCCGCCGGTCTATCATGCCTCGACCGTGCTCTATCCCACGGCGGAGGATTTGCTGGGCCATCGCGGCCGCTATCATTACGGCCGCCGCGGTACGCCTACCTCCGAGGCCCTGGAACAGGCGATCGCTGAGATCGAGGGGCCGGCCTGTGCCGGCGTCGCGCTCGCTCCTTCGGGTCTCGCCGCCATCTCTGCCGCCCTGCTCGCCACCACGGGCGCGGGCGACCATATCCTGGTCAGCGACAGCGTCTACCAGCCGACACGGACCCTGTGCGACACGGTACTCAAGCGGCTTGGCGTCGAGACCACTTATTACGATCCGCTGATCGGCGCCGGGATCGAAAAGCTGTTCAAGCCGAACACGCGCGTGGTGTTCGTCGAGGCGCCGGGCTCGCAATCCTTCGAGATGCAGGACATCCCGGCCATCGCGGACAAGGCCCATTTCAAGGGCGCGCGGGTGGTGATGGACAATACCTGGGCGACGCCGCTCTATTTTCGCGCGCTGGATTTCGGCGTCGACCTCTCGATCCAGGCCGGCACCAAATACATCGGCGGCCATGCGGACGTGATGATCGGCATGGTTTCCGCCAATGCCGCGGCCTGGCCGCAGCTCGCGCAAACGGTCGGCACGCTCGGGCTCTGCGTCGGACCCGATGACATCTATCTGGCGCTACGCGGGCTACGCACCTTGAGCGTACGGCTTGCGCGCCACCAGGAATCCGGCTTGCGCGTGGCGCGCTGGCTGGCGGATCGTCCGGAGGTTTCGCGCGTGCTGCATCCCGCCCTGGAAAGCGATCCGGGCCATGCCATCTGGCAGCGGGATTTCTCCGGCGCCTGCGGGCTCTTCGCCGTGGTGCTGAAGCCGGTTCCGGACGCCGCGGTCCGCGCCTTCCTCAACGCGCTGCGGCTGTTCGGGATGGGATATTCCTGGGGCGGCTATGAGAGCCTGGTCATCCCGTTCGACTGTTCAAGCTATCGCACCGCGACCCGATGGGCGCCGGGCGGCCCGGCGCTGCGCTTCCATGTCGGCCTGGAGGATGTGGACGATCTGATCGCCGATCTGGAGCGGGGCTTCGCGGCGCTGGCTGCCACGAAGTAACGGCTCACACCGCGGATACCGCCGCGCGCCGTTCGCGCAAGACGAATTGCAGATTGCGCAGATAGACGAAGACGCCGAAGGCTTGGCCGGCAATAAAGACAGGATCTTTACGGTAGAGTGCGTAGGCCAGCAGCAGCAAGCCCCCGCCGATGGAAAACCACCAGAAGGCCAGAGGCACCACGCTTTTGCCTAGCCGCTCACTCGCGACCCACTGCACAACAAAGCGCATGGTGAACAGCGCCTGCGCGGCAAATCCCAGCAGCACCCACCAATCAAGGCTTACGACGAAGACATCCCAAAGATAGTTGCCAACGGCGTGCGACAGATCAATGAGCATCGGTTACCTCCGAAATTTTTGGTATGCGCCGGCGGCGGCGGATCAGCCACCACACCCCCGCGAGATCGAGGATGCCGACCCACAAGCGGTCCCACATCCCGTAGTTGGATACGCCATGGCCGCGTGGCCGGTCGACCACATCCACATAGCCGATGTCGTAACCTTCCCGTTTGACCAGCGCCGGCATGAAACGGTGCAGGCCATCGAAATAGGGCAGGTTCAGGAACACGTCGCGGCGCACGGCTTTCAACCCGCAGCCGGTGTCGCGCGTGCCGTCGCGCAGGACGGCGCCGCGCACAGCATTCGCGATGCGCGATTGCAGTTTTTTGAAACCGGTCGCCTTGCGCCCTACTCGCTGCCCGGCCACCAGGCCGATACGCGGCGCGCCATCCATCAAGGTCTGCACCAGCGCGGGAAGAAAGGCGGGATCGTTCTGCCCGTCGCCATCGAGCGTGACGATGATCGGGGCGCGAGCCGCCGCGCCGCCCGTGCGCACCGCCGCCGATTGCCCGCACGATGAGGCGTGCCTGACCTGCCGCAGCCATGGCCGGCTCGTCATCAACCGCTTCAGTTCATCCGCCGTTCCGTCGGTCGAGCCGTCGTTGACATAGACGATCTCGAAGTCCCAGTGCCCCTTCAGCGCAGCCGCGATCTCATCGACCAGGGGGCCGACATTCCCCGCCTCGTTGCGGACGGGAACGACCACGGAAACCGCCGGGGCCCCGGCGCTGCGCCGCACGTTTGTTTCGTTCATGGCTGAATCCGATCGAGGCCGCCCGCGGGAAAACCGAAGGAAGCTTCTTATTGAGCCCGGAGCCTTGCGGCAACTTGTTTGATTCGCCGCCAGGAGGGGCCCGGCCAGGGGTGGATCGCCCCATCCGCGCCGATTCCGAAGCCGAGCCGCCGGGCGGCGAACCAACTGCGGACCAGGAGCGCGCCCACGGTCCCGACGACGGCGCCCACGATGACATCGCTGGTGAAATGGGCGGCGAGGACCACACGGCTGATGGCGATGGCCACAGCATATGTCCACATGACCCACCGCGCCCGCGGCCAGAGCGCGCCGATGGCGACCGCCGCCGCAAAGGCCGTGGTGGCATGGCCCGAAGGCAGGCTGGCGTAGGATTGGTCCCAGCCCCAAGGCGCGTAGAGATAGGGATCGGCGGTAGGAGAAGCGAATGGGCGCGCGCGGCCGATCAGCCGCTTAACGATAGTCGTGAAAAGTCCCGGCAAGCCGATGGCTATAAAGAGAAAGCCGAGGCGCACCACGATAGCCGCCAATACCAGCTGGGTGAAACGCGGAAGCTCCGAAGACCAAGCGGCTGCGATGACGAGGAGCAGAACGCCGATCGGCCACAAGAACCACCCTGATTTGCCGAAGTCGGTGATCTCTTCAAAAAACACCGACAGCCAGCCGGGTATACGGAGCGCGCGGTCGGTCATCCAAGGGTCGACTGCCAGCATGGCGGCGACAACGAGGAGAAGGGAAACGGCTGCGCCAATCACCACGCCGCCCGTCAACGGCCATAAGGAATACCAGCGCACAGCGTGAATCCGCGGTGGCCGCATGAGCGTTTTCAGCCAAGCAGCGAGGTTTGAACCCGTGCGCCGGAGTAGCATCCAGGCCTGTGCCGCAGGTGGCTGCTTGACGTGTCCGGCCGTGCTCACTGTTCAATATCCGAGCGATAGACGGCGATGGTGGTCGCGCGGCCGCCGTTCAGAACAAACGCCTCGATGCGCGGCCCGGGTGCATAGCGCAAACCGATCACCTCCGCCCGCCGGGCAAAGCTGCGCTCCTGTCGCACCTCAACAAATGCAAGGCGGCATCCGCCCTGGCGGAGAAATTCCGCCGCCGCGGCGCCATCCGCAAGAACAGTGCCGGTGCCGGCCAGAAAGACGAGGCTTGGCTCGTGAAATCCGGCGGAGACCGCTTGAGGATTCGCACAACGCGCATCCTGCTGGATATGCGCCAGCGCGACGCTCGGAAACAGAGCCGATAGCGACGGAAAAATGACGCCGTAAACGGCGAAAGCCACGGCGATCGACGCCACAGCTGCGCGCAGCAGCGAAATTTCCGGCCCGTCCACCTCGTACAATCGCCAAGCCAGCAAACCCAGGATGATGGCGCCGGCAGCGAAAGGCCACGCCAGCAGATCAAGCTGCCGGCCGATATAGATCGCGCCGATGATAGCGGCGAGGCAGACGATGACAGGAATGATGAACCACCACGCCGCCCCGCGTACCAGCCAGCGCTTGCGCGACAGGACGCCCGCGTCGAGAGCGCCCGCAGCGAGGATGGCGATTGCCGGATAAAGCGGCAGCACGTAATGCGGCAGCTTGGTGATGACGATCTCGAAGACGACCCAGGCAGGAACGATCCAGGCCAGAAGAAAGCGCGTGCCCACTTCTCGCCGGGCCGCCCATGCCGCGGGCGCGGCAAGCGCCGCAAGCGGCGCGGCGGGCCAGAAGGTCACCCAGAACAACAGGAGATAATACCCCGGCGGCGCGCCATGGGTTTCCTGCCCGCTCGCGACCTTCGCGAACAGATCCTTCACCAGGGATTCCGTAAGGAAGCTGTCGCCGCTGCGGGTGAGGATGGCCACGAACCACGGCAGCACCAGCAGAGCCATCCAGGCCATGCCGGCCACCGGCCGCAGCTTCAAAAGCCAGCGTCCCGAGCGATCGAAAATCGCGAGCGCGGCGGCGGTGAGCCCGACCAGCATCAGGATCAGCGGCCCCTTCAACAACACACCGCCCGCCAAAGCCGTCCAGAAGATCGCGGGCAGCGCCCAGCCCGGCGCGGCAGGCGCGGACGCGCGGCGCTCGCCCATGTAAAGACGCGCCATGGCGCCGAGCGCGGCAGTGGAGGTGAGCAGCAGCATGGCGTCGGTCTTGGCCAAGCGCGCCTCAACCCCAAGCAGGATAGAACTGCCCAGCATCAACGCGGCAAGGACGGCGGCGCGGCGCGAGACGAAGGCGAGCGCCGCCCAGTAGGTGAGCAGCACCGCGCCAATCGCGCCGATCAACGACGGAAGGCGGTAGAGCCAGATCGTCGTGCGCGCTTCCGGCACACCGAGCGCCTCCCCTGCTTTCACCGCGGCGGCTTGCAGCCAATAGATGCCGACCGGTTTCTTGTAGCGGACGTCATTCTGGAATCGGATGTCCACATAGTCGCCGCTCTCCACCATTTGCTTGGTGGCCTGGGCGAAACGTGATTCATCCCGGTCGGTGGGAGGAATTTGGAAGAAGCCCGGCAGGAAGGCGAGCAGGCAGAAGGCAGCCAGAAACAGAGCCGCTCGCGCATGCGAAGCGCGCGCGAAATCGAGGATGGCGGCGAAGCCCTTCGCCCCCCCTCGCGGCGGTCGCGTGTCGCTGATGGTCGTCGTCATGCGCTCATACCGGAAACGCGCGGACCATAGAGAAATCCCGCGGCAAGGGAAAGGATGGCGGGTTCGCCGCTATTGCACGCGCACCGTGACGCTGTCGGCGGCGCCGTGAGAATCCGTCACCGTCAGCCGCAGGAAACCTGGCCCGTCGGGCGAGAAGAAGAATTGGCGCTTCGCGCTCCCGGACGCGAGCGGCACGCCATTGATAAGGATCGTCAACGGCCCGGCCCCGCCCGCGATCTTGAGCGGGACGGGATCGGGCGTCTCTCCAGCGCCGCGCGTAAGCTCGATGCGCGCGCCGTTCGGCGGAAACAGAATGCGCGGCATCTGCGCGGTCTCACCGCTGCCCAAGCCTTCCGGCCGGAACCGCTGTAGCGGCGGGGGCAGCTTGCCGCTCGTCGCCACGAGCGCGCCCTTCGGCGCGCGCGGCAGCCGCGCCGGAGCGAGGCCCGTGCGCGCGAAGGCGTCGAACAGGATGGGCGCGGCAGCGGTGCGCCCGACCAGGCCGGGCACCGGCGCGCCATCCGGGCGGCCTACCCACACACCGATGGTGATTTTGCCGTCGAAGCCCACCGCCCAGGCGTCACGATAGCCGTAGGAGGTGCCGGTCTTGTAGGCGACGCGGCCATGCGGCGCATTCTCCGGCGGCGGCGTGCCGAACAGCACGTTGCCCACGTACCAGGCGGCGACCGGATCGATGAGACGTCGCGAGACGACTTCCGTGGCCGCATCCATCCGCTCGGTCAATGGCGTGGTGGTGCCGAGGCGCGCCAGACCGGCATAGAGCATGGTGAGATCGGACAAGGTGATGCCCAATCCGCCGAGGCCCATCGCCAGCCCCGGCGCTTCGCCTTGCGGCAGCACGAGCGGCGCGCCGGCATCGCGCAGCCGCGCGCTCAGGCGGCTGGCGCCAACCTTGTCGAGCACCGCCACCGCCGGCACGTTGAGCGAAAGCTGCAACGCCCGGCGCACGGTGACCGTCCCCTGGAAGCTTTGATCGAAATTCTCCGGCGCATAGGCGCCGTAGCGCGTCGGGCGGTCCTCGATCAGCGTCTCCGGATGAATGAGGCCGTCTTCGAACGCCAACCCGAAAATAAACGGCTTCAATGCCGAGCCGGGCGAGCGCAAGGCACGGGTCATATCCACCTGTCCGGCGCGGCGCGCGTCGAAATAATCCGCGGAGGCAACGCGCGCGAGAATTTCTCCGGTCTCCTGATCGACCGCGACAATGGCGGCGGAAATATCCGGCCCCAGCGCGCGCGCACGTTGACGTGCGAGGTCTTCCAGATTCCTCTGAAGCGCGGCGTCGATCGTCAGACGATGCACCTTGCGATCCGGCGCGGCGGCCACCGCTTGATCGGCGGCATGCGGCGCCAGCGTCGGCATCGGCCGGCGTCCCGCCGCAACGACTTCGGCTTTCGCCTGCGCCGCTTCGTCGGCGGGAAACAGCCCGGCGGCGACCATGCGGTCGAGAACGCGATCCCGCGCGGCCCGCGCCGCGTCGGCGGAACGGTCGGGACGGCGCGCTTCCGGCGACTGCGGCAGCGCCACAAGCAGCGCCGCTTCGCCCGGCGTCAGCCGCGCCGGCTCCTTGCCGAAGTAGGCGAGCGAGGCCGCGCGCACGCCTTCAAGATTGCCGCCGAACGGCGCAAGGCTGAGGTAGAGCGCGAGGATATCGTTCTTGCTCAGCGAGCGCTCAAGCGCGATGGCCCGGGTCATCTCCCGCAGCTTCACCCATACTGTGCGCTCGCTGCGTGGCTCCAAGAGGCGCGCCACCTGCATGGTGATGGTCGAGCCGCCGGAAATGATCTTGCCGTTGATCGCCCATTGCCAAGCCGCGCGCGCCAGCGCCAGCGGGTCGATGCCGACATGCGAATGGAAGCGCTTGTCCTCATAGGCATAGAGCAGACGCAGATAGCGCGGGTCCACCTCCTGCGGCGTGACGCGCAGCCGCCAGCGTCCTTCGGCAATAGCGTAAGGCCGCAGCAGGCGGCCTTCGCGGTCGAGCACGACGGTGGAGTATTCAACCGCCCCGGTACGGGGCGCGGGATAGAGCGAAGCAATCCACCACGCACCGCCACAGACTGCGACACTCACAGCAACTACGAAAAGACCAGCGAGGAAAATGCGCCTTCGCCGCGAATTCGGTACGTTCCCTCCCCCACGGAACTCGGGCTTGCCCGAGTTCCGCATCATCGTGCGCAAGTCGGGCAGGCCCGACGTGCGTCGGGGGAGGGCTAGGGAGGGGGGTAGAAATTGTCTCATCGTCCCGCCGAGATTTCGATCGTCCCGGTGCCGGTGCGGCCGAAGCGGTCGGGCCGGTACATGTCTTCCACATAGGCCTGCGGCTGGGTGTATTTCCCCGGCGTCACCGCGCGCACCACATAGGCCACGGTGAACACTGCCGGATCGCTGGCCTTGCGGTCGAAAGCCGCTGTGAAGCGGTCGTCGCGGAATTCCGCATGCGCCGGTTCCGCCGCTCCCTCGATCCAATCGAGCGTGCCAGTCTCGCCGGACGACACCAGGCGCGGGTTGTCGATCTCGAATCCGGCCGGGAGATAATCGGCGACCATCACGCGCCCGAACTGCGGTAGCTGCTCGGTGATGCGCAGCACCACGGCGAAGCGCTGGTTCTGCTTGGCCTTCGACGGATCGACCGGATCGCCATCCAGTGTGTGATAGAGCCGCTCAATCTTGAAGCCGCTGTCGGCGGGGGGCTCGGGCACCAGCGGCGCACCGGTGATCGACACCACCGCCTGCACCGTGCCCTCGCCGGTATTGGTGATCTTTAGCGGTCCTTTTTCCAGGTCGCCCGCGCTGAGGTTGCGATAGAGCGACCCTTGCCGGCTTTCGCCCGCCACATTGAGCGAGACATTGCCCGCCTCCTTGGCCATGGCGCGGGCGGCCAGTACGAGCCAGGCATTTTCCTGGGTCGAGGTGACGCGCGCCAAGCCGCGCGCCGCTTCCACGCGCTGTACAGCGCTCGTGATCGTGCGCTGCTGCGCGCCGCCTTCGGAGGCAAGCGTCACCAGCGCGGCGGCGTCACGCAGCGCCGAGCCGTAATCGACGCGTCCTATCTCCAGCTTCGGCTGCGCCGGTGTGGCGTCCAGCGCCGCCGCATAGACACGCTCCGCGCGCGCCTTGTCGCCAAGCAGCGCAAGCGCCGCCGCAATCTGCGCCTTGGCGATGGGTGTCGGCAGATCGGCGAGCTTCGTGTCGGCGAGATAGCGCAGGTCCCCGACCGGCGCAGCGCTGTTGCGCGCCAACACATAGAGCGCATACGCGAGATTGCGCCCGCCATCTTTGGAAGGTTCCGGCGCAACGCCAACGAAATTACGCAGCCGGTCAACCGCCAGCCGGAATGCCGTGTCCGGCACCGCGAAGCCGCGTTCGCGCGCGCGCGTCAGAAAATCGGTCACATAGGCGTCGAGCCAGACATCGCCGCCCCCCGCGCTCCACAATCCGAACGAGCCGTTCGACGCCTGGCGCGCCAGCACGCGGTCGATAGTGTCCTTGACGATGCCCTCCGCGCTGGCCCCGGCCGCGAGATGCCCCGCGCTCGGAAGCTCGCTGACATAAAGAAGCGGCAGCGCCCGGCTGACGATCTGCTCGGAGCAGCCGAACGGGTAACGGTCAAGCGCGCTCAGCAGCGCCGCCGCGTCGAGCGCGGTGGATGTTCCCACCGACAGCGCGACACTGCCGGTGCCAGGCACCAGATCGGTGAAGAGATCGCTCGACAGCGTGAGGCTCTCGCCTTTCGCCAGCGGGCGCACCGTGCGCCGCGTCAATGTCTGGGCCGCGGGCTTGGTGGTCAGCGCATAACTGCGCTCGACGGAAAGCCCGCCCGGCCCGGTGACGCGCACATTGACGGCGGTGGCGCCTACTTTTCCTCCGCTGAGCGGTACGGCGACGAAGTCGCGTTGCTTGGCGCGCAGCCGCAGCGTTTGCGTCATGCCGTCGCCGACGACGGTGCCGCCTTCGTTGCGCACAGCGAGGCTGTAGTCGCCGGATAAGCCTTCGGCATTATCGAGATCGAGCTGCAAGGTGGCGCGGTCGCCGGTGAGCAGGAAGCGCGGCAAGGTCGCCGTGAGCACCACGGGATCGCGTATCGTCACGTCGCCAGTGACGTGGCCAACTTTATCTTTGCTCCAGGCCACCGCCATCACGCGCGCTGTGCCGGCGAAAGCCGGGACGTCGAATTCAATCTCGGCCTTGCCGTCGCGAACAATCACAAGCCCGGAATAGAGTGCGAGAGGCGCCTGAGCGGGCGGGCTGCCTTGCAATTCGGCTCCCGCCATGTCGCCGCCGGTGCGGACCTGCCCGCGCGCGCCCTGCATGCCATCGATGAGTTGCCCATAGAGGTCGCGCAGTTCGACCGTGAGGCGGCGCTGGCCGAGATAATAGTCATCGGGCGATGGCGGCTTGTAGCTGGTCAGGTTCAGGATGCCGACATCGACCGCGGCAACCACCACCCTCGCCTCCTCGCCGGAAGCCAAGCCGTCGATCTTCAGCGGAATGCGCAGCTTCGTCTGCGGCCGGATCACCGCCGGCAACGGCATGTCGAGCGCGAGCGTCTTCGCCTTGCGCTCGATGCCGAACCACTGCACGCCGATGGCGCGCCCCGGCATGCGCTGTTCCTTGGCGTCGAGCGGACGGCGCAGCGTCGCGACCAGATAGGCGCCGCTGCCCCAATCGCGCCCGATGCCCAAGGTCAATTTGTTGATGCCCGGCTTGATGTCGCGGCCCATTGTGTTGATCAGCCGGTCGCCGACGACGTTGAGCGTAAGACGGCCCGCCGTGCGCGCGGTCACCGCCACGGTCATGGTGTCGCCGGGCTGATACTCCGCCTTGTCGAGCGCGACTTCCAGCAGATCGGGCGTGTCCGCGCTCGCCTCCGCGTACCAGCCGGCGTCAAAGCCGGCCGATGTGGTCGGCCCATTCGGCTCGCCGGTGGAGACTTCCAGCCGGTAACGCCCGAACGCGACCGGCAGTGATAGCCGCGCCGGCGCATCCGCCGCGATATCGAAGCGGCCGTCGGCGACGCGCTGCGTGGACTTCACCGCTTCGTACTGCCAGACGCCGTCCTGTTTGTACCATTGATAGCGGGATTCGACCTTCAGCAACTCGTAACGCAAGCCGCTGCGCGCCAGGATCGTTCCATTCGGCGCCGCGAGGATCACGTCAAAACGCGCCTGCTCGCCTTCGCCCAATGAACGGCCGGAGAACAGCGGCTTCACGCCGATCATCGCCGCCGTCGGCGTCACCGGCAGCTCGAGCTTGCGCTCCACGGCGCGGCCACCCGGCTCCGCGAGGCGGATCGTCACCTGGGCTTGCAGCGGACGCGTCGTCTGCGGCGGATTATCGAGCGTGATCTTGAAACTTGCTTTGCCGTCCTTGCCGGTCTGCGGCAGGTCATCCAGCGGCCTGCGGGTCGCGCTGACCTCCTCGTCGGCCAAGCCAAAAGAATAGCCTGCGAGCCCTGGCCGCTCCTTGGCCGCCGACACGACGATCTCGCCCTCGAGATCGAGCTCCGCGGCGGGCGTGCCATAGAGGTAGCGCCCGGCGACGGTCAGCTCCGCCGGAGCGGAAGCCGAAACACTCGTTGCCTTGGAAGCGAGATCGAATTCCAGCCGGTCGGGCACATAGTCCTCGACCATGAATGTCGTCTCGCCGACCGGCGGGCGCTTCGGATCGGTGAAGGCGCGCACGCGCCAGGTGCCGGTCGAAGCCGTGGGCGCGATCGGCACGCTCAGGCTGCGGCCGCCGACGCCTTGATCGGAAACGGCAACGCGGCGGTATTCGACCCCGTCCGGGCGCTCCACGACCAGCGTGAGCGGAATTGCAAGCGCCGCTGTTCCCCGGCCGTCGCGCAACAGCGCCGTCACATGCACGGTTTCTCCCGAGCGATAGACGCCGCGCTCGGTGTAGACAAAAGCGTCAAGCCCGGCGGGCGTGGCGCGGCCGGACACGCCGCGGTCGGAAAGATCGAACGGCGGCGTCTTCAAGCTGAGGAAGGCATAGTCGTTGCGCTGGTCGGTCGCGATCAGGACCGCCGGCGCAAGCCCGCCCTCCCCGCGCGCGAGCCCGGGCTCGAACAGCGCATAGCCGGTGCCATCGGTCTTGCGCGTCGCCAGGATTTCATTGCTGCGGGAGACGAGGCGAACCTCCACCAATCCCTTGGGCTCGGCCGTCGCCAGCAGATGCACGAAGACGTGGATTCCGTCGTTGCCGGAATAAGCCGTGAGACCGAGATCGGAAACGATGAACCATTGCGTCGCCAGCGCCTCGTAGTCGTCCGCCTTCGGTCCCTTCGGCTCCGCCACCATCACATAGACGCCGGGCGCGAGTTCGCTCAAGGTCTGATCGACCGGAAAGGCGGTGGTCACATCGGTGTTGAGCTGGGGCTCGACCGCGAGTTCGCCTTTCCAGACCGTGGTGCCGCGTTCGGCGGCGAGACGATCGACTTCATAACGGCCGAGATTGCGTTGAAAGTCGCTGCCGACAACCGTGTCGGTGAGATTGCGGTCGCTGACGCGATAGATCTCCACGCCGACGGCATCGGTGTTGACGCTGACCACCGGGATGCCGCGCTGGCCGGTGCGCGGCAGCACGTAGGTTTTGCCGGTGAAGCGGACGAAGGGTTTGCGGTCGCGCACAAAGATCGTGAACTCCGCCGACTTGGCCAGCGTCTCTTTCACCGACGACGGCAGCCCGGCGCGCAACGTCACGGTGTAACGCTCGCCGTGCTTGAGCCCTTCGACGCAAAGCTGCTTCTGCTCCGCCGATATGGCGGGCCGGTCGATGCCCGCCACGGCCACGAAGAGAGAGAAGTCGGCGCGCTTGCCCGGCAGCTCTTCGGAAAATTGGAAACAGGCGCGCGGCGACGACGCTTCCGCGTCCACCGCGTAGTCAAGCAGGCGGAAGCCGTGCTGTTCCCGCAGCCGCTCATATTGCGCGCGGATATCTGCGACTTCACGGAGTTCGAGCGACAGGCGCAACGCATCGAGCGCCGGCCGCCACAGCTTGCGGTCGGCGAAGCCGCGGCCGAGGATCGTCAGGCTTTCCGCTTCCTCGGCCGGCAATTTGGTCCGCTGATAGGCGATGTAGGCGGCGGTGGACGCGCGCTCCAACAACAAAGCTTGTTCGCGCTCATTGGCGGCGCCGATCTGCAAAATGCTCCGCGCCAGCCGCAGCCATGTCGTTGCATCGTCGGGCGCTACCGCAACTGTCTGCCCGAGCAATTGCAACCCAGTGCGAAAATCGTTGCGCTGAAAGGCCGCGTCGGTGTCGCGGCGAAGAACCGCCGCCGGCTTTTCGACGCGCCCCGCATCGCGCTTGATCTCGCCTTCGAGCCGAACCGCAGCCTCGGCCAGTTCGTCACGTTGGAATGCCTTATCGGCGGCGATGGCCGAAACGCAGGCAAAAACCACAAGCGCGGCGGCGAGGCCGGCGCGGGCAACGGCAAACATCGGCAAACCCTCCCCAGGGTAGGAATCGCAGCGACTATCAGATGAGCGCGGGAACGTGTCGAGGTCGTGGCTATCCTACGCGGATTCGGCCAGGCTTGGTGCCGCGCATCGATGAGACTGCACGACACGGCGAATCATATTCGCCTTACAAATCACCAGTTTACTTGGACCGGCTCTTCCCCCAGGCGGGTTCTGTGCTGCATTGGACGCCCTACAACCCCCAAGGTGGCGTTCCCAACAGACCTTCCAGCCGGACGGGGCAAGGGGCGCGAAAGGGACTATTTCCTTAGCCATGCCCAGCGGATAAACCCATGCCTCACACTGGCGTTTGGCCCCGTAGCTCAGCGGATTAGAGCAGCAGCCTTCTAAGCTGTTGGTCGGAGGTTCGATTCCTCCCGGGGTCGCCAGCTTGCCGCCGTGCCTAGATGAGAGGCATCAACCCGCGGTAAGCCCCTACCGAAACTCATATTTAATCAATTTGGGCAAGGGTCGTTGACCAGCCAGAACGGCAGTCCGAATGACCGAAGTCCTCGACCGCGCAGCTCCCGATGGCGCTCCCGCGACCGATACCGGGGGTGCGCCTGCCGGCAATCGCACACCGCTGTGTTTCGTGGTCGACGAAGAAAGCAGCATCCGGCACTTTCTCTCGCTGATCCTGCACGGATCGGGAATTGACACGGAAGAATTCGCCGACGGCGCGGCGCTTCGTCAGGCGATCGGCAAGCGCAAGCCGGATCTGGTGTTCATCAACATCGCTCTTGATTCGAGCGAAGCCATCGAGACCGTCGTCGCGCTCGGCAAGCAAGGCTTCTTTGGCTTCGTCCAGCTCATGAGCAACCGCGGATCGGCGGTGCTCGAGCATGTGAAGAACATCGGCGAGCAGCATAAGATCAACATGCTGCCGGTCCTCAAAAAACCTTTCGATACGACAGCCATCGTCAAGATTGTCCACGAACTCAAGCTCGGCCATCCGCCCGTGGCGGCCGCGCGCATCGGGCTCGACGAGGCGCTGGCCAACAACTGGATCGAATTCTGGTATCAGCCCAAGATTGACCTGCGTCGGAAACAACTCGCCGGCGCCGAGGCCTTCGTGCGCGCGAACCATCCGCAGCACGGCTTTCTCCTGCCGGGCGCTTTCATGCCCGGCGCCTCCGATGCCGACCTTCTCGCGCTTTCCGAGAAAGCACTCATCAATGTGCTGTTGGCAGGGCAAAAGTTCGCGAAGGTCGGCGTCAACCTGCGGCTGGCGGTGAACATCCCGGTCAGCGCGCTGATCAAACTGCAAATCCCGGAGATCGTGCGCGCCCATCGCCCGAATATGGACAATTGGCCGGGCATCGTGATCGACGTGACCGAAGAGCAGATCGTCAGCGACTTGTCTCTGGCCGCCGAAATCACCAAGAAGCTCTCTCCTTTGAATATCAAGCTTGCCATCGACGATTTCGGCCGCGGCTACTCGTCCCTCGTGCGGTTGAAGGAATTGCCGTTCGCGGAGTTGAAGCTCGACCGCAGCTTCGTCGCCGATTGCGGGACGGACAAGGTCAACGCGCCGCTTTGCAAGACCGTGATCGACCTCGCCCACAATTTCGGCAGCATGGCGGTTGCGATCGGAATCGAAAAGGCTTCCGACGCCGTCGCGCTGGTGAGCATGGGATGCGACCTCGGCCAAGGTTTCCTGCTCGGCCAGCCGATGCCGGAGGATCGTTTCGCTTCGCTGCTGCGGCAGCGCGCGCAAGGCCGCCCGCCCACGGCTCCGGTGGCGGAAAAACGCCCCGCGTAAGGGCAATCCCGGCCTAGTGCGTCCAGCCTTCCCGCCGCGTGAAGGCGAAGTTATCGGCGTAGGCCATCCCGCGCCGCGCCGTCTCCTTGGCTTCGAAAACCTGGTAGGCGAGGCCGTTGCGCTCGCAATACGCCGTGGCCTCTTCCTTGGTTTCGAAGCGCAGCCGCAACTGCTGCTTCATGTCGCCGGAGCTGGTCCAGCCCATCAACGGTTCGACCACGCGCGGCTCTTCCGGCTCGAATTCGAGCACCCAGTCCTTGGTCTTGGCGGCGCCGGACTGCATCGCCGTCTTCGCCGGTTTGTAAATGCGTGCGGTCATGGTCGTCTGCTGGTCCTCTGGTCCGCCTTCGCCAAGGCTACGGCGTGACAGCCTCGCTACAATTTTTACGCTCCAGTCCGCCGATATGGCTCGCCAAGCCGAAGCTCAACGAGCGAAGGCTGGTCGGGGCAGCAGGATTTGAACCTGCGACCCTCTGCTCCCAAAGCAGATGCGCTACC
>Ga0209726_10000453_pt1 | contig 77501 bp, 57 predicted proteins | sample Subgrocontami54m_FD_187453 | JGI IMG/M metagenome (GOLD analysis project Ga0209726, IMG submission 187453) | Subsurface groundwater microbial communities from S. Glens Falls, New York, USA - GMW46 contaminated, 5.4 m (SPAdes) (version 3) | ecosystem: Environmental > Aquatic > Deep subsurface >...
TCTTTATTTCCCTTACAGCCATAGTAACGGTCCTCTCTTTTTCCATCACACACTCCTTTCGAGTGTGTGAGTGTAGAGGACATTTCTACTTTGCGAAAAGAGGACATTATCATTTTGCGGTTACAGCCGCTTGGCCAAGCGGCGGCGCCGAACAGCGGTTCGGCGTAGGTGAGATTTCGACGGAAGCATCAGTTAGCAAGGGAGAGATTTTTGTTAGATGCTTTTAAAAATTTTGTTACTTCCGACCTCGTACAATCCGATTTGACAAAAAATGTCGACACATTACTACGAGAGCCTAATTAAAAGACAAATTATTATGAAAAGTAAAATATATATCCATGAAAATTTATTGTTTAATTCTTTTTTTTCGCTTCTTTCGACGGATTTGTCAAGATCATGTATTATAGAATCAGCTAATTTATTATTTTCTCTTTCAGCTTTTCCGTATTCATTATTTAAAGAATCAATTGCTTTATCGTATTCTCGTTTCATCCTTCTCTCTGATTTGTCCCGCGATGTATCTATAGAGCGTTTTATTTTATTAGCTCGATCTTGCAAAGATTGGATCGTTTCGTTTGTGTTCAAAAAATCATCAGAATTTTTCATAAATACTTCCAATAATGGGTACGAGCTCGACTGGAAAAGCTATAATGCAAATTAAAAAAAACGCCTTCTACAAGTTTAAAAATTTCTAGTGTTAAATCTTTTGGTGTTTCAATATTGGCAGGTTTTTGCGAACGGATTGCTGGCTTTTTCTCTTTTACAGCATTACCAACCAACCCCGCCCAACAGGAAGGGTTTTCAAGTTTGAAGCGATCGACTAAGTGTTTGAAGTTCATTTTTTAGGAATGTACCCAGACCAAGTTAGGTCGTGCGTATTTAAGAAATTTTCCCTTTCTTTGCGGGCTATTTCAGTTAACGTTTTCTCTTGATTTGATGCATTAAATATTGATTGATAAAAAAAATACGATGCACTTAAAACAATTAAAACTAGAAAAAATTTTGAAAAACGAGCAGATATTTTTTTCGCATTCAAAAATTTACGAGAGTATGAGTAGCTTCCGTAAATTAATAAAAAAGATATGGTCGCAAGAGACGCTATTTTTGAGGCTATCAGCAACGGTTCTGGTAGATATACAGCTAATTTACGTATTATTGGAAAAGCCCGAGAACCTATACTAACGATTGGTTCTATTATCCCTAACATTACTGTTAACCCTAAAGCTCTGGGGTCGCGACCGAACTTCTCAACAAATCCCCAACAGAAATTAGGTCTTTTCTTGGCCATACTTGATTATCGTCAAAGAACGGGATCGCTTGAAAACAAAGACAGTCTACGCTTCTTATAAACTGGGTTCAATAGGACAAATTCTGACAAACCAGAACATTTGTAAATCATTTAAATAAATTTACTTATGGGATTATTTTCGTGGTTTAAGCCAAGGAAAAAGAAGATTCACGATCAAACTTTGATCGAGCCGAAGGCGACAATAAGCGATCTCTGTAAAGAGGCTAAAGGTTTAAGTAAGCGGTTTAAGGTTTTCGATCAACCCACCGACGAGATTTCTAACTAGGTGAAGTTAATTTGTGAGGGATTTTAAATATAAAAGGAAGACGCCGCTCGGAGCAGAATTTTTATATGTTGTCCCGCTCGCAAAAACGGCGTCCTATGAACTATTGAATTGTCTTTTAGCAATTAGCTTAGTAGCTTTCTTGCTATCGGCAGTCCAACAATTATCGCCAGTACGTACATAATCGTCATATAGGGTATAAAAAGCCCCCCGAAATGTACGCCTAGCAGGACGCCTAGGACTAAACCTGCTACTAGATCATGATTCTTTTTCATTTCTTGCTCACCCCCTGTTTTCCAACCAGTTACTGCTAACTTCCCTGGGTTGGTGCTCAGGATTCATTACCAGCTAAAACCTAGCATCGTGTTTACCTATTGTCAAATTTTGACTAAAAAGCTTAAATAAAGTCTTAAAATATTGACATGCAGTAAACTCGATGCTAGGTTTTCTTTAGAAGAGTTGAAAAAAACATTCGGATCTATGAAGATGCAAATGATGAATGTGACGCAACTTAGAATGGGGTGAAAAGATGAACATAGGAGAGAAAATAAGAACAATACGGAAAAACAAGTGCATGACTCAAAGAAAGTTAGCGGAAAAAATAGGTTGTAAGTCCAGTTTTGTAAGCCATATCGAGCATAATTCCAGGAAAATCTCGTTGGATTACCTGCGCCGGATAGCTGAGGCTCTCGACACTCCCGCTTACCGCTTTGTCTCAAATGAAACAGATGGAATGGCCAAAGCGCTGAGCTTGCTCGAGCAGCTCGACGAGAATTCTTTTAAAACAGCATTGGAATACTTGGAATTCTTGGCGGGGAAAAAATCTTCATCCGGTGTCATTCCCGCGAAAGCGGGAATCTAATTTTATAATTGGGCCCCCGCCTTCGCGGGGGCGACAAAGATCTAGATTTTTATATGCACCACGTCTCCATCACGGACGATATATTCTCTTCCTTCTGTGCGAAATACACCCTTCTCCTTACATGTATTCATAGATCTCAGTTTAATTAAATCATCGGCCGACACTACTTCCATTCGAATAAATTTCTCTCGAAAGTCCGTATGAATCTGTCCCGCTGCTTCAGGGGCTGTCGAACCTTCGCGAACGGTCCAGGCGCGTACTTCTTTCGGGCCGGCAGCAAAAAAAGAAATGAGTTTAAGCAGTTTGTAGCCGGCGTGAACCATTTGATTCAGCGCTGTTTCCTCGAGGCCCAAAGAAGCCAAAAATTCCTTTTGCTCCGCGGGCGAAAGCGCGGCGAGCTCACTTTCAATCTTGGCCGAAATCATCACGACGTCCGAACCTTGCGATTTAGCAAACGCCCTGACTTTCTCGACATACGCATTTCCTTTGTGGGCATCGTTTTCGGAAACGTTGGCAATGTAAAGCACAGGTTTAATCGTAAGCAAATTCATGGCGCGCACAAAGGGCATTTCCTCCGCATCGATCGAAACCGTGCTGACCCACTTGCCTACCGAGAGGGCTTTCTGAAGTTTTTCCGAAACGGCCGTGATCGCCTTGGCATCTTTATTGCCCGATCGTGCCGGACCGCTGGTTTTATTAAGCCACGAAGTCACAATCTCAAGATCTTTGATGGCTAACTCCATATTAATGACTTCGATATCGCTTATCGGGTCAATCTTACCTTCGACATGCACGACATCCGGATCTTCGAAACAACGAACGACGTGTAAAATAGCGTCCGTCTCGCCAATATGACTGAGGAATTGATTGCCCAGACCTTCGCCCTGGGACGCGCCTTTTACCAGACCGGCGATATCCATGAATTCAAGCTGGGTCGGAACAATTTTTTCAGAATTATAAATTTCCGCCAACTGGCCTAGCCGTTTATCCGGCACGGGCACCGCTGCTTTATTCGGATCGATGGTGCAAAAAGGATAATTCGCCACGGCGGCAGTACTGGCCTGCGTGAGCGCGTTAAAAAGAGTCGATTTGCCAACGTTCGGTAACCCTACAATGCCTGCCTTAAATCCCATGAAATCTCCTCGAAAAATTTTCCAAGTGTAGCAATATTAACTACTTCTAGCAAGCGCCGCCGGTTGTTAACGTCTAATTAGTGCCACGTGGCACAAATTGCATACCTAAAAATAAAATTGACAAAAAATCAATTCCCCGATATAACTTAGCTCCCCCACACATCCAGCATCCTCTCCTAAACCAAGGGGGATGTACTCCGTGAAACGCTTTCTATTCATTTTTGTTTTACTTTTGAATTTGGTTATGCTTAATCAAAAATCCTACGCTTCCCTTGCGGCGTGGACGCCCGTTCACATCGGGTTGGAAGATAGGAACTTTAGCGCCATCAACATCAGCTCCGTTGATCCCAATTTATTTCTGATCGCATCGGACACCAATCTTTACCGTTCGCTCGACCGTGGAAAAACGTGGAAGCAGATTTTCCGATTGGCGAAAAGCGAAACGGTGATTCATAAAATTGCGCTCCATCCGTTCAATGTGAATTACGTGTATCTGCTCACTTCGGACGGTCTTTACATAAGCACCGATCAAGGGATCAACTGGTTCCCCTCCTACATTGAATTCAAAGCGGAAAACAGAAGCGTCCTTTCGATCGCGTTTCATCCGCGCGACCGGTCTCAAATACTTCTCGGCACTATCTCCGGCCTTTACATCAGCCGCGACTGGGGAAAAACCTGGGAACGTATTTTCGCCGAGCTTTCCGATCAAGAAATTCGCGATCTTGGTTTTCATCCGCATGCCAAAAATATGGCGTACGCCGTAACAGCTCGTACCGTTTATGGTTTAGATTTGAGATTGCGTCAAGCCGTCAAATTATTTGAGACAAGCATCGTAAATAACGAAACTAATATCGAAACGGTCGAGGGCGACGAAACATCCGGTACTACAGGCCTGAAAAATATCGCGATGGATGATCTCGGCTATTTTTTATTTACGGCCGGCGATACCGGGCTTTACCAAAGCATCGACAAGGGGTTTAGCTGGAAATCCATAGGCCCCGCCGGAGGCTCGCTCAGGGAAATTACCGGCTTACTCGTCTCGCCGTTTGACGATTCGCTTTTTATCGCCTCAGGTAACGGTGTATTCACATTTTTCCCGGGAGATTCGGAGTTTCAAGAACTCTACAGCGGCCTTCCCACCCAAAGAATTCAAGGCCTTGCCGTCTCCATCGACAGCGAAGAAGAACTATTTTGCCTCACATCGCAAGGTCTTTACAAACTGACTCCTGTTTCAAGTTTTGCTCCCACCGAAGTTGTCTTAGCGCCTACCGGTCAGGAAGTTTTCGAAAAATTTTCCGCCTGGGTTAGCGCGGAACCTTCGATTACGGAAATCCAGCACATGGCGGTGAAATACAGCGACACTGGAAACGGAAAGATAAAACACTGGCAGAGTCAATCCAGACTAAGCGCGCTACTACCGGAATTTTCTATCGATGCCGGTTGGTCTGCCGATAAAAACATAGACGTCGACCGTGGAAGCACTACCGAAAAAGACACGTTCATTCTCGGCCCCGACAATAGCGGATTCGAATGGGGGCTAGGTTTTGATTGGGATTTAAAACGATTTATCTGGTCGAGCGACCAAACGTCGATTGATTCGCGCGAAAAACTTATGGTGGAACTGCGCGAAAGTTTGCTACGCGAAGTTACGCGGCTTTATTTTGAACGCCGAAGACTTCAGATGGAATTAATAGCCGCGCAAAGCGCGCAAAACCAGGATTTCGTTTCTCTTGGCGAAACGTCCAATCGCGTAAGCGAACTGGCCGCTCAAATCGATGCGCTCACCGGCCAATATCTTGCGAACCGTTGGCAAGCGCCCGAATATTACATTCCTCAGTCTGACAGCCGGTCTCAAGAAATCCGCGTTGATCAAACGCGGAGTTTGTAGCCGATTTTGAACAAATAAACAGCAAACGAATAAAGCGCGGCAAAAAGAGCGAACACCATAAGGTAACTCGCCCAAAGGGGGGACGAATGAACACCGAGTACGGAATAGCGCAAGCCATCTACCATGTAATAAATGGGATTCAAAAGCGTGATAAATCGAAGCGCCGGGGGCATCATCGACACCGAATGAAACACGCCTCCGAGGAAAATAAGCGGAGTAATGACAAAGGTGGAAACGATGGAAAGATGTTCCCATTCTTCGGCAAAAAGTCCGGCCATAATTCCGATGGTTGAAAAAATAGCGCTCACCATAATAAGCATATAAAAAAATTGGAGCGGATAAAGAATGGTGGTCTTCACAAAAATAAGAGAAACCAGATAAACACAAGAGCTGACCACAACGCCGCGCATGAGTCCGCCGATTAAAATGGCCGTCACCATTTCAAGATACGAAAGCGGGGTCACCAAAATTTCCTGAATGCTGTTGTGCCAGCGCGAAATATAAAGAGAACTCGACGTATTGATGTAAGAGCCTTCGATCGTGTACATCATAATGAGCCCGGGAATGAGAAATTGCATATAACTCAGGCCTTCGACTTGGTCGATATGCCGCCCGAGCGAAAGCCCGAAAATAAAAATGTAAAGAAAAGAAGAAACCACCGGCGGCACAATCGTTTGTTTAAATACAGAGATGAAACGAAAGACTTCGCGCCGGACGAAGGTGAAAAATCCGATCGCACTCGGCCGCCTCGCAACCGAGCTAGGATCTTTTATGGGTGAGAGCGATGAAGACGTCTTCAAGCGTTGTTTTCTTGACGTCGATCGATTCGACGGTCAAGCCTCCGTTAAAAATTTCACGCAATACTTCATTTAAATGCGAACGATCTTCACGGAACGAAAGCAATTGTCCTTCGTTAGCGAGCTCCGCGTGAAGAATCTTCAAACGATCCGGAACGGTTTGAAGCCTTTCCTTAATTCTTACTTCAATGCGATCCGAACGCATACTCTTAATCAATTCGGCCCGGCCCCCAAACGATACCAATTTCCCTCCGTGAATGACGCCGATCTTATTGCAGAGCCGCTCGGCTTCTTCGATATAATGCGTCGTCAGAAAAATCGTCGTGCCGAGCTGATTTAGTTCGGCCAAAAATCGCCACAACTCGTGACGCAATTCAACATCGATACCGGCCGTAGGTTCGTCGAGAATTAAAATTTTCGGCTGATGAATAAGCGCGCGGGCAATCATGAGCCGTCTTTTCTGCCCGCCCGAAAGCCGCCGGTAACTTACTTTCCACTTGTCCGAGAGGTCAAACATTTCGAGAAGCTCAGCCGTTCGTGCGCGAGCCAATTTCGGCCGAAGCCCAAAATATCCTGCTTCGTAAAATAAAATCTGCTCCGCGGATAAAAAAGGATCGAAATTAAAATCCTGCGGGGCAAGGCCGATCAGCCGCCGGGTTACACGGTAGTCATTTATAACATCGTAACCAAAAACACGCACTTCGCCGGCTTGAAAATTCGCAAGTCCGGTAATGGCGCTGATGGTGGACGTTTTCCCCGCTCCGTTCGGCCCGAGAAAACCAAAGAAATCCCCTTCGTGTATTTCAAACGAAACGTCATCTACCGCTTTAAGGGTTTTGTAATACTTGGTGAGGTTTTGGATGGAGATAGCGGCAGGCGTTTTTGGGGAAATTTCAGACATAAAATGTGTAGGGGCGCGATTCATCGCGCCCGCAGATGCCATCCAAAACGGGCGCCATAAATGGCGCCCCTACACCTTTCTTACGATTAAAATGGAATTTTTTCCGCCGAATCCGAACGAATTTTTCATGGCCGTCCGGATTTTTTTCTTTCGCGCGATATTTGGAACATAATCCAAATCACACTCGGGATCGGGGTTGTCGTAATTAATGGTCGGCGGCATTTCGCTATTTTCCATGGCAAGAAGCATGGCAATCAATTCCACACTTCCGGCAGCACCGATCAGATGCCCGACCATGGATTTAGTAGCGCTGATAGGAATATTTTTGGCGTGCGAACCGAAAACTTCCTTAATGACTCGCGTTTCGTTCGCATCATTGAGCGGCGTTGATGTCCCGTGCGCATTGATGTATTCGACTTCCTCGGGTTTGATTCCCGCTTGATCAATCGCAATACGCATAGCTCTTGCCGCCTGAGCTCCGCTCGGTTCGGGAGCCGTCATGTGGTACGCATCGGTGGTCATGCCATGACTTAAAATTTCCGCATACATATGCGCGCCGCGGCTTTTTGCTCTTTCGTAATCTTCGATAATTAAAATGCCGGAGCCTTCGCCCAAAACAAAACCATCGCGATCAATCGTAAACGGCCGGCACGCTTTTTTGGGTTCTTCGTTTCTCCGTGACATAGCACGTGTAATCGAGAAAGCGGCGACGGCTTCAGGGAAAATAGTTGCCTCTGCCCCTCCGACAACGGCAACATCCATCCAACCGCGCTTAATACCTTGAAAAGCAACGCCGATAGCGTCAAGCGCTGAGGAACATGCGGTTGCAATTTGAAAGCTGGGACCTTGAATTCCGAGTTCGATAGAAATCTGACTGCAGCAAGCATCGGGAAAAGAAACGAGAGCTGTATTTGGGTTAATTTTCATCGGACCTTTGTCACGGAAGGTATCATGCTGTTCGGTAATATAAGCTTGGCCAGCCATGGCGGTGCCGATTAAAACGCCGGCGCTTTCTTTATATCCGTTCGATAATTCGATGCCGGAATCTTGAATGGCCATTTTAGCGGCAGCAACGGCAAATTGAGAAGTCCGGTCCATGCGCTTAATTTTTTTCTTATCCATGTACTGCTCAGGATCGAAGCCGTGCACTTCGCCGGCCATTTGGGTGGGAAATGGAGAGGGATCAAAACTAGTGATGCGATCTATCCCTGTGCGGCCGCTACGAAGCGCGTCCCAAAATGCGTCTTTGCCGATACCGTTACAAGCAATAACGCCGAGGCCTGTAATAACGACTCTTCTATCCATCATTTAGTTTGTACGTCTCCAAGTGGGTGATTAAATCGATTATTCTATAGATCTTGCAAATCTGGAGCAAGGCAAATATAATCCGGCCCATGTCCAAAATTCATGCCACCGCACAAGTTGGAAAAAACGCTATCTTCGGCAAAAACAATGACATAGGGCCGGGTGTAATCATAGAAGACGGCGTTACGCTCGGCGATAACAATAAGATTTGGGCCCGTGCCTATCTTTGCTGCGGCACTACGATCGGTTCCAATAACCAGATTCATATGGGTGCGATTGTCGGCCATGAACCACAAGATTTAGCCTATAAGGGTCAAGAAACTTTCACAAAAATTGGCGATCGAAATATTATTCGTGAATACGCCACGATTCACCGCGGAACGAAAGAAGGCACCTCAACCGTGATCGGTGACGATAATTTTCTCATGGCGCAAACGCATGTCGCGCATAACTGCATCATCGAAAATAAAGTAATCATGGTTAATTTGGCTTCGCTCACCGGGTATTGTGTCGCCGAAAGCGGAGCGTTTCTTTCCGGAATGACGGGATTCCATCAATTTACACGCATCGGCAGATTGGCTATTGTGAGCGCCCTTTCCGCCACAAATAAGGACATTCCCCCTTATGTGATTTGCGGAGGAAGACCGAGTTATGTTTTAGGAATCAACGTAGTAGGGCTTCGTCGCGCAGGAATCCCAGCACCCGAACGCGATAAAATTAAACGCGCTTTTAAATTTCTCTACCGCTCCGGCTTAAATATTGGCCAGGCTCTCGAAGCCATTGAACGTGAACTCGACGGCCCCCACATCGCTCACCTTTTGCAATTTATTCGGAGCACCAAGCGAGGCATTGCCAATTACAAAGGCGAAGTCGAAGAAACGCTCCTACCCAAAAACCCCACCGGCTTTAAGAGCTCCACCGAAGAATCCACTGAATCCGAAATTTCCTTCTAACCTTTTAATGCTTAAGTCATTAAATGACATATACTTATATGTGATTGAAGCAATGACTTGGAATATTAGCCTTACCGTCTTATAATTCTATAGCTTTAAGTATCTCAAATTTCCGTTGGCTAAAAAAGGGCAACGGATTTTTTGCGCCTACTTAAATACATACATTTATGAAGAATTTTCTCAAAAAATTTAAACTAACCTTTCGAGTAGTGGCGGGTCTGCTTGTTTTAACCCATTCCACCACTCAAATCGCTTCGGCACAGTTGTCCCTCCCTATTTCTGTTTTTTCCATTCAACAAAATTTTTCACAAGATCACCTCATTTACCTGCCGCCTTCCCTCGGCCTCATCGAAGAAATTCATCGGGGAAAGCGGAAAGAGTTTGTCTTTCTCATTCAAGACGCCCATTCGAACTATTCTGCCCAAAAAAATATCGCAGCGACGATTGAGTTTCTTTCAAAGAAACAAAAGATTGATTTAGTCGCCGTCGAGGGCGCGCACGGTGAAATCGACACGGATATATTCAGAGCATTTCCTTCGCGGGTTGTGACGAAAAATGTACTCGATCGGTATATGCGGAAAGGTGAAATCGGCGGCCCGCAATTTTGGGCATCGCTCAGCCGCGCGCCGCTGCCGTTTATCGGCATCGACGAAGACCGTTTGTATAAGAAAAACTTGAATGAATTCCTTAGCGTGACAAATATTCAAAACCCAGGATTCCGAAAAATACGTGAATTAAAAACAGAAATAAAAAACCGCGCGCATTTTCAGTTTAGTGCGAAACACCGGGAATTTGACCAACTTTGGGAACGTTGGAAAAACGGGCTGGCCAGCCTTGATAAAATCACAGAAGAAATGGCGGAAAAATGCCGGCAACTGGCCATCGATATTGCGGGATATCCGCAACTTGCACTTTTAAAGAACGTCATTGCGAGCCGCGGAGCGGTAAACCAATCTCAAACCCATATTGAAGCCTTGAAGCTCCTCCAAGAAATAGAAACGCTACGATTCCGTATTAAAAACGCGCTCTCGAAATCAGAAAATGAGTTTGAATTAATACGGCTGCAGGAATATTCGGAGCTGCTTGATCGCGGATTAAAACTCGAACTCACGCGCCCCGAACTAAAGCGCCTGAAATTTCTCGCCAAGGAATTCCGTTTCAAAGAAATTGAATTGCCGGTTTTTGCCTTCTATAAAACGGCCGAAGATCGTGACGCACTTTTTGTAAAGCGCTTACGCAAAGAAATGGCCAGCCGCCTTAAGCATATCGCGATACTGGTCTGCGGCGGTTTTCATCGTGAAGGCGTGGCGCGGCTTTTGCGGAAGGCGGGCTACTCATACGCGATTGTCCGGCCTAATATTTCCGAACATGATTCGCGTAATTCTTATTTTCATCTAATGCAAAAAAGCGCTTCGCTCCTGCGGCAATCCGAACAAGAGACATTAAGCTTTCGCGTGCCGCTTGCCGAAAATACATTTGCCGATACCAAGCCTTTGGTCTCAAAAATTATCGAAGAGCAATTCAAAACGGTCGCCGAAAATCCCAAACGCTACGGGTTTGGCTCACTCTCAGATGTCGTAAACGAGTGGCGGGGCCGCGGAGAAATCGTGGTTGCCGGAAACCAAATGTGGTCGCCTGCCACATTACGGTGGGCGCTTGAAACCTGGGATCGGAAATTCACAGGCTTTGGCATAACTACATCAAACCAACGCGATAAATTAGTAGAAGGCCTCGAGCTCTTTGGTTTGACTGTTCCTTCCAATTTTGCAGCAGAATTTGGCGCTGCTCCTCCTACTATTCAAGAATCGCTGGATGATCTTATTGAAACAGTGAAAAACGACTCAGATAAAGACCGACGTTGGCACGCGATGACAGATCTCGCAAGCGGGCATGCTTCTTCACCGAAGAGAAATAACGCGCTGCTTTACGGACTTTCCGATCCTCATACACTTAACCGTCAATACGTATCCTATCGAATTGCCGAGAATGCAGATTTCCCCGAAGATGCGCTTCTCGATTACATAAAAAATCCTGGGGTGCCTAAAGAAAATGATCCGCGTATGCCGCACTTGCTATCTTCCAAATATGAACTGGCCGTTGCGAGAAGAAATGCGCGTCTATCAGGCTTGTTTACGTTGCTTGCCATGCTGCGCACCGATAATAGACCTGCTCTTTCCAAAAAATTAAAGCGGATTATTTCCGATCAGGCTCACGAGTGGATAACGAGCGGACAGAATGAAATTCAGGATATCGATATCCTCGATCCGCTCAGCACAGAGAATACGCTTTCGCTTTTCCAAATTCTCAGGCTTTTTATGCGAAGTTATCAGGAAAATAACCGCGGCCAGCTCAATCAAGCGCTTCGTCCCATGGGGCATGAAAAATATTTCTGGGCCTATCAAGCGGTAAAATCCATTTATCCAAATATCATCGACGATCCTGTAGCCCCGCTCATTTACAAACCCATCAATGACGAAGCCGCCAAATGGATGCGCCCCCATTACGCAGACGTCGGTTTTGGCGCTCGTCAAATTTCTTCTCTAAAAAGATTAATACGTAAAAAATTTGGAAAAGAAGCAAGAAATAGCGAAACCGAATCCTTGCTTACTCAACTTAAAACAAAATTAGAGGAGAGTAGGTATCTGGTATTCGGCCGTGATTTCCTCATTCCTGCTGTAATTCTGGCCGCGCAAAGCGTTGAGGAATTAGCCGGACTTTTGAGATCAATTCTAGAGATATCAGACCGGGAGATTGGGCAAATTCAATACTTTATATTCGCAATGAGGCCTTCGCGAGCAATCAAACGTGAAATGAAATTGATCCTCGCCGAACAGATTCGCGGCGTTGTACCTGCCCTCGCCTCTCCACAAGAATTCTCTGAAAGCCTGAAGGTTCTTCCCGAATTAATGCGGGAATTTATAAATACTGTCCACGATCAAAAAACGGATCATACAAAAGTGGGCTGGGAAAAACTTACTCGGGACGCTTACTTGATGAAAAAAAGAGGGGAAGGATTTGAAGTCAGCGTCGAATTATTGGAACCGACCGAACCTGCCGGCGAAAACCGTTATTCATTTTCCGTCATACCTGCTTTCAAACTTCCAGACGATCAAGCAGCCATTAAAAAAGACAGAGAAGAAACTCTTTCGGGCTTATTCGGCAAAATTTACCCCTCTAAAGATGATCTAGTTATGTTAAATCAACACAATAATGCCGGAAAATATTACTACATTACTCCTGAATTCCGCTCTGAAACCAACCCTGACGGACTACCTGATGGAGGTATCGGGGAGTTCTCCGAAATTTTAGAAAAGCTAGAGAAAGAATACTTGATAGGGGTTAAGAGAATTAAAGTAATAAAAACCTCCGAGCTGGTGACGGAAGGATCGCTCACATTCTCGTTCGGAGAAAAGGAAATTTACGTTTATTTTGAAGATCCTGAAACCATCGTCGTAACAGAGGGATTGTGGAACGAGATTAGCTATAACTCCTGGTTAAAGAACACAGAGGTAGATGCGCATGGACAAACTTATATCAGCATGAAGAGAAAGAGCGGTGACGAATCTTTTAACTTCTTTAGGGATCGGGCTGCCGATCTTATTTGGACGGCCTGGAACGCGTTTATTGGAGAAACTATAGAAGAATTTGAAGAAGAATTAAGGATCTCAAGCGCTCAAAACATTTACAACATCCATGGACGAGTGATCACCGATCTGGAAATGTTTTTACGCATAATGGATCTACGGTTCAAAAATCAGCCTTTGCTAACAGAAGGATTAATTCGTTTTCTTGGTTATCTATTAGAACAGCATGCTTTTGATGATGGGCGCATTTCGATATTGAACATGGAGTATCTGGCTGAAATTACCCATGAGTTTATTCAACGATCTTTCAATTTTCCCCGGCCTTCAAAAAGCCGGGTTAGCTTTATCCTTAATTCCAGAAATTTTTACCATTATCAACGCAATAAAAAACCGGAAGATTACGCAACCAAAAAAATATACGGGGATGCGGTACCGTTCGAAAAACTCAAGCAAACGATAGCCATTATCCGGGCCGCGGAAGTCAAATCGCGGTTGGCCTATGAATTAAGCCATTTTGATACGCTTTATCCGGGCGAACGCTGGAGAATTGATCATTTGTCCACGATGGACTGGGGAATGAGCGATATCACTATAACGAGCGGAGCGAAATTAGTTTTGGATTATCCCCTTCCTTCCACCGGCCATCGGCCAAGACTGTACTTTTTACATCCCGATACTAAAACAATTGTGCATGGGATAGATTACGAAGCCAACATGCCTTTTTATGAGCTTGAGGTTGAAGGAGTTCTCGGCGAACCAAAATCTCTGACGCATGATTTCAAGGTTATCGTAGGACAATCAAAAATTCCTTTTAAGCTTTTCCTCGAAGAACACATGCCGATCGATCTTATGAAGGAACAACATACGGTTCCTCAGTTATTTATTGTGGAAAACGGCGGTGAAGTTGTTCGTAATAAACTATCGAAGGCTGTTACGGTTTACCTTCGAGGCAATGAAAAGCGATTAGGGATCGATTTTGAAAGAGGCGTAATCGAAAGCGCGAGCATCGGCAGATTTTACGAGGAAAAATCGCCCGAAGAAGAAGCGGATCTTCAAGAACCTTGGCATCATGTTTTTGAACCTCATTTCGCACCGACCGATGACCCCGACAGCGAATTTGTTCTGACGTATCATTTTCATCCCACCTTGTGGCCGCCCATTATTTCTTCCACGGATATTTCCTCCATGATCCGTGATTTCTTCAAAGGACACCGTGAACGCGCGCTAGCGCCGGAGCTCATCCTTAATTTTAGGCGGGAAGGCCGGATTTATTTCCCTCGTCCAAACGTAAATTGGCGCAGAGCCTTCCTTTTACTGAGAAACCTCTCGGCAAGTCAATCCGGCGAAATAGCCTGGCGAACCGACGCCCATCCCGAAAAATTGTATCAACAGGCTCTTAAATTTGAAGAGGAAGTATCGAGATACTTTGACATCGTCACTCTCGAATTTAACGAGGATGGCTCCATCAAACATTGGGAAAGATTGCCGAAGCCCGCGTTTGAAGACGAGCTCTCCAGTCTTGACGATGGAATCTCCGGTTTTGGCGCTAAAAATAACAAACATACTCACGACCTGTCGCTTTACAAAAAAGCTTTTGTTTTACGCACGGGCGGAACTATCGAGACGGCGGGAGCCCGCGGTCGGCGAAGCGTGGACGCTGTTCAAGCGCTCATTGATCAAAACGCGCAGTTAGTCTCGCACAGCGAAAAATTGTACGAACGATTGCCGGACTCAAGCAGTCTTGGGCCCAAGGACTGGAACAAAATTCTATCCCGCCTCGATAGTATGATCGGTGAGAAAAATGCGCTTCAGAAGAAATTAGCAAAACGAAAGAATCCGGGGCCTCCTGGCGGCATCGTTATTACTGCGGGAACGGATACAGTAGAAGACCTCGGACTACTCACTGCGCTCCAACTCGTTCCGAAACTTCACTCTCAAGATCCCTTTGAGTTTCCCATTATTTTCGTTGGCGCCAAAACGCCTTCCGATATGCCTGGCTCTGACGCCCCTCAAAGTTTTAAGTTGGCACTTGAATTGGCCGCAAGCGGAAAACTCCCGCCGCAAGTCTACTTCGTTTACAAAAACCGAATTTATCTCGCAAGCCGTATTCGAAAGGCCATTGGCACGGTTCCGTTCGGTCCCGAGGCAGCTGAACGCGCTGCACGTGGCGAGGACTTCGACTCACATACACCCATCGTAGGGTGGTGGGAAAACGGGCAGATTCATATCGAACCTTGGATTCACCTCCACGACTGGAGAACCTGGCAGCCTTTTACGCCAAAAAATGTCCCGGATTTCGAAAAAGCCGATGTCGAGCTCCTCTTTGTTGGTCCGACCACTCCTTTGGGGACACTGGAAGATGCCGGAAATAGATTGATACGCTGGAAAAGTGAAGGACAAAAAGTGGGACTGGTTTTACACGGCGATATTTCGAAGCAGCTTCAAACGCAGGAATGGTATGACGTACTTCGAAATTTACGAGAAAAAGGAATTCTCATCTATTCAGACACATTGGCACGCTTTTTTGATCCCAATGCACGGCCGCCGGTCGCTGAACATTTTGTACAGCTGGGTCCGTACCAAGCCCGCATTAAACTCTTGTGGGCACTAGCGAATTTGCCGGAAGAAGCTGCGCCCGGCGACGTTGCTTACGTAATGGAACACGACATTGGGGGAGAAAAACCTCTGGCAGAAAGCCCTTTCAGACCGCAAACGCTTGATACGCCTTTAGATTTTCCTGAAAATAATTACGAAGCGGGGCAAGCTGTCGTGCCTATTTACGGAGGAATACGCCCTAAAGTTATTGAAGATTCGGTCAGACGTTTAATCAGTTCCACGGCGATTGAGCGCCGATTAATCATGGACGGAAACGGGGACGGCAACATTCCCCTCGGAAACAAATCCTTTGAGGCGCGCGTCTTCGATCGGGTTATTCAATTCGACAAACCGCTGGCAGAACAGGCGGGTAAATTCCTGCACAAAAATACGGGTGTTGATAGAAATGTGCTTCTGCCTGAATTGCTTCTAAACGTTTTAAGCGCTGCCATTCTGAAGAGAGAAGACGCCTGGATTAACAAGTTTGTTTTAACATACAAAGGAAGGATTAGGTCTCGAACGCAAAAAGCTCGTGCGCTGGCCCGCCGATTTATCAAGGATGCGCTCATGGCATCCGATCCTCTTCTGCACGCCATTGGGACGGCTACGGACTTGGGTATTCACGTCGAAATCCGTTCACGCGCCGCACGTACCGTAACCGATACGAGTCTTTACGAACCGGGCAACATGCTCCTTGCCAGCGGCGTTGACAGCCAAATCACACCCGGCTGGAAGCAACCCCTCACATCCAAAAATGCCGGATTCGGTGTTGAATCGGATGAGCAAACGTCCGCGGCTTTGCGGGATCGACTGCATACGATTCACGAAGAACTTCTATTTTTTCAAAGTGCCCGGCCTTTCCATCCTCTTCCCCAGGAATTAACAAGACTTATCGAGGCGTATAACGGCGGTGGCCTTGCAACGCTCGGCGGACATATTCCCTCATTTATTATGCAATTTGATAGCGCTCTTTTCGCTTTACCCAAGGTTGAGCCCGAAGAGTTGACCGATCACTGGAAATATGTTGCCCGTCATCTGGATCATGCAAAACGCTTACGCAATAACCTGCAAATTTTGATTGCTCTGCACAGACTCAACCACGGACGCTGGCCGGGGAAAGCAGGCCTTCCCGAATTTTTAGATGAATGGAAAAATCAGCGAAGCGGGCTTAATGAAAAACTGGATTGGCCCGCCGAATTTGGAAAAGATAATACTCAGCTTGATACTATATTTTCTCTCATTGAGCTTAAATTGGCCGAATTTATTTCACAGAACAAGAACCTTGAAATAGTCGAGGATCTGAGACGCTTTAGGATATTGACGCTGTTTATCACCTATCTTTCCTACCGCGAAGGTGAACCCCTTAGCGAAAATGAAATGCTGTGGTTTGAACAAAATATCGGCGATTCGAATTTACCGGAAACCAGAACGCCCGCGACCGGCTTTGGCTCAAGTCCAATTTCCATGTTTGGTGGGCAAGTGGTTTACTTGGGAAATAATGTTTACGGTGTGCCGCGCGTTTTCTTTGACGCAAATCAAGTTATTATGAACATATCTTTTGATCGCAATCGATTTGATATTGAACAGTTTCGACACTGGATTAGCAATGAAATGACGGAAGCCGACATTATTCCATTCTTATCCGCAAGAGCTGCCGCTACTATCCCGACTACAGTTACAGATAGCCAACATAGTAAAGCCGATATAGCCTTTCTGATGCCCGTAATGGTCTCAAGGCTAATCGAATTGTTTCCCTTCCATTATTATCATAATAGGGACCGGGCTTTTAAAGCCCTGGCTGATATTTTTCCGGATTTCTTTGCCCAAGAAGCAGAGAAAATTTTGCATAAGCCGCTTATCATTTGGTTACCGTTTCACACGCCTGATTTATCAGAGTTAGGCAACCATAAGCCTGCGCAAGAGATCATTGCGGAGCTTTACAATAATCTTAGCCATGAGCATTTACAAGCTTCTTTAGTCATGGGCCTCCCGTCTTCTGATTTAATTTATCGTGCCTATGACGATCTAGTATTAAACCAGCGCGAGAACAAGAGCCTGCACCGATTTCTGGTTGTATTACGAAGAGGAAATAAACTTTATCGACTGGCGCATCGGTATAACCCTGCTAATTTTGCTACAGAATTCTGGACCCAGCTCTACTACCCGGGATATTTTATCGGAGAGAAGCGGGAAGATACACTCAAACGAATAGCAGAGATCCGCGCATGGATAGAAGAAAAAATGGCACCGAAATCTCTATTTGTTAGCCGGATGCTGGAAGAGCTAGACCGCCTAAGCAGGATAGCAAGGGCACTGACCTTGAGTAACTTGGAGACCATAGTTGATTCCGGCTCAGCTGAAAAATTTGGATTTACCAGGTCGGATTTTGAAACATTTCGTAAAAGCTTAGCGCTTAGTCCCGATGCGGCCGAACCAACCGGCTTTGGTGCGGTACCGGATGTTAAAACAGGCGACCAAAGAGTTTCCGAACTTTTAGGAACCGACCTTAAGACATTCACATTACGTATGAAAGCCCACGCCCCGCATATGTGGAACCGGCTTAAGGCGGCATCAAAAATATTAAGCGAAGGATTGAGATTGGAAGATACTCGCGCGCCACTTTCAGTAAAACTTTTTGATGATGTCAGAAAATTGAGACGCGCCAAACAGCATCACTGGGCAATAGCTGTAAAAGAAACAGCCCAACGAATCCAAAGTCTGGAAAGAAAGCGCTCATCCGGCTTCGGTGCAGAAGCGAGTAAGGAAAACACCTTTGATTATTCGAAAGATCAGAATCTTAAAACGATAAGGGAGTCGTTTGATCCAAAAAAAATCAGAGAAGCCATTTACGAATTGAGTCAGAGCCGGAAATATCCGGCTCACGTTATTTCAGAGCTTTTAAATGAGAGATGGTCAGAACATGAGCGGTTATTTCACCGTAGCAGGTTCTTCAATCGGGCGCGATTACCCTGGCTGGACAAATTGCTTACTTCAATAATGCTGATACTCGCCTCTTCTGGAGTACTGATGGTTCCCCTCGGGTTGTTCGGACCATCCGCAGCCTTGACTTTGAAATATTCGTTCTATGCCGCGACGTGGCTGCTCTTGGTTCTATTCGCCATGATTCCACGCATGCCTTTGCGGCTCACGTTTAAGATAAACCTTAGCGGGGCCTGGGAGACTTTACTTGGACGTTTCCATAATTTGGTTGCGGAGTTGTTCCATTTGCAGGCCAATTCGATTTATCTGAATCCATCTGAAAAACTTTTTGATGCTTACTTTAACGCACGCAAGAATTTTTGGATCGAAGCGTACCAATTTATTCCGTTGGCAATTTTTGCAATTGCATTTATTGATTCTTTCCTTCCCCATGTGCTTCGAAGGATTGCCCCTCCTTTCAGTGAATCCGAGGTCTTCCTCGGCACCATAGCCGGAATGCTCACTTCTGTTTATTCTATACTCTATCCTCTGTATGGAAAATTTCTGAAGACTGAAGAAGCTTGGCGAAAATATGAAGCGGCCGAAGAAGACGATTTAAAAAGCGCGGCGGGCTGGAAATCGTCCAGGTCAAAAGTACGGTTTCTGGAATCCGGCGTCCCCTATTCCAAAACAAAAGGATGGGAATATTTTACCGAAGACATAACGGGGCTCATAGAAGGCCTTGCCAAGATACCGGCAAAAGGCGGCGGATTCCTGGGTATCGGCTCATTTCACAATCTGGATATTGCGCTCGATCGAGATACGGAAGCTATCGTCATTTTCGACCGCGATCGGGAGGTTGTTGAATTAAATTTAGATATTCTTCGCCTCATTGAGACTACAGAACACTTCGATAAACTTTACCCGGCTGTTCAGAAGCTATTGGAAACCAAAGATGTGATGAACGCCGAGCTCTTTGAACAATATGTAAACGACGGAAACACCATGATGGGCAGAACTCCGCTATCCTGGGCTAAGAATGAAGAAAATTTTAACCGCCTGAAACGGTTAATTAGCAAAGGAAGGGTTGCGGTTGCGCACGCCGATCTCACAGAGCCGTCATCTCTCGAGCGAGTGTATAATTTCTTTCGAAATTTCTCCGTCCCGCTAAACGTGATTAACCTAGGTGACCTAGAAGGACCGGGATATCCGCTTTCACCAACTCAAGCGGAGAAGATGAAACACATACCGGAAGCTTTATCCACTGCGGGCGCCCATGCCGACACTTTAATCATTGCTTCTTCGGGCCGCAGTGAGCCTAACTTCAAAAAGCACTTTGGTGAGCGCGCTGCCCATGTCCGATTCCTCACTCCAACTTCAAAGCCAATTGTGGATGAAAGCGCTCTTATTCGTTTTGTTTCGCATCACTTTGTTCGAACTTTCAAAGATGTGGAGGCCGGACAACTTTTCATCGACAGCCTTTCTCCCGGAGAAGTTGGATCCGGCGCTGAAGCAAAAACAGAAAATGCTTTAAACGAACGCTTTGCCATGATTGCGGAGGATGCGCAATTTTTTGCTGAGCAAAGGAGAACGCATACGCTTCCCGAAGAGCTTTTAAGGATTATCCTTTCTTACGAAAAGGGCGCATTGCAGTCGTCGTCCATTTTTATTTCGCAATTCGATACAGCCATGGCTGAACTCGATCCCCATATTGAGCAGGCTCATGAGCGAGATTGGGAGTTTGTGCGTCGTGAATTTAAGCGCGCAAATCGTTTGCGGAACAATTTATTAATACTGGAAAAGCTTGAGGAATTGCAGGATGGAAAATGGCCGGGTGAAGAAGGAATTGAAGAATTAACCCAGCGGTGGTACAAAGAGAAAAAAGTCTTAGAAAGAGAAACTAACTGGCCGCCACGCCGCCTCCGCGATGACAACATGAGCCTTGCCAGGTTTATGGAAATAACAGATGATCTTCTTTGGAGTATGACGGATGAATTGCCCAAGTTCGATCACTGGCAAAAAATTCGGGAATTCAGAAATTTCACACTTTTCTTAGCCTTTCTGACTTATGAGGAAGGCCTGCCCACGCCCGACCGCGCCTGGATCGAAGCAAACCTTGGCGTTTCCTCCTCCGGATTTGGACAGGAATATGCGGATTTATTGAATCAAAACATGCCACACATTAAGAAGATTACTCGCCATCTACTGGGGCGATTGTATCCGGAGTTTGCTGAAGAAGAGCTCGATCGATGGTCAAACGCGTTTAACATCCGGCAACCGCGCTGGTTTGACATCGTACTTAGCAAGAAATATGTAATCAATTACATGATCATCATCGCGGTCGTACTTGGCCTACTCTTCGTAATCAACAAAACAATCGTTTCAATAAAATGGTGGGGCGTTCCGATCGCCCTTTCTTTTCCTAGTATCTATTCCGTCATCAGAGCCATCCGGAATACTCGTGCCCATTTTTCGCGGAAGGAAAGCTTGTCCTGGACATACATAGCGGAATTTGTGGACCTTGTATTTGGAAAAGCAGTGATTTTGAGACCTGCTTTCTTTCGGATTGCAACGGATAAACAAATAGGAACTTTGGCGCACGAATTGATACACTTTTTGAAACACGGCAAGAAAATAAACCGCAGAGGAGTTGCAGCCGCATTTGACACTCTTGTAATGCTTCAGACAAGAAAAAATGCAGCGATATCGAAGCTAGGCTTTGCAACAAATAAACTGAAACAAAGCTTCGAAAAGTGGGAGCGTGGTTTGACGGAACCCGAGGAATTTGATGCCCTAGCAAGGAAGTGGGCAAAGAGGCAAAATCCGATTGAGCGCCGATTTGATCCGGAGCCCGACTGGACATACGATTATGGTGAGCAAATCGGAAAATTTATTTACCGCGCTATAAAAGGAGATGTTCAGAAAGGCGACCGAATTATTCGGCTGATGATCGATGGCGATACGTTTCCCGAAGCTCTTAAAAAAGTTATTCCTTCCCCCGCCGGATTTGGAAAAATGAATTTCAAGCCGGTTTTACTTTTTGGCGCGGTTGCAACGGTCCTTCTGATCGCTAATCGGATTATAGAAAATAGGATTCTCGCAAGCGCAAAGAAATTGCTTGTCATTTTTGATAAAGACGAACATTTAGGTTTGGCCCAAAAATTCTTCGCGCGTTTTCAAGAAAATTTTCCGGAGGGAATTGAATTTTTAAAACCTGAAGATCCTAATGCTCAAGGTTTGACAGGGTTTATAATCCCAGGAATACATTTTGTGCCGTCCGAACGCGCATTATATTTGGCCGCAGCGTTTATTATCACTATCGCACTAGCTCTAGCCATAAGAAAACTTATAAAAAAAACTAGCGGGTCAATCCGTTCCACTCTAAAATTCGTTTTTTATAGTTTAGTCGTGCTCTTGCTTGGCCAATCGCTTAATGGAGTTGATTATCTTAGGTTCCATGGAGTTGTTGATTACCTTTTCAGCGGTGCCTCGCCCGGCGATATGCTAATGAAGCTTAGCGTTCTGATACCACTCACAGGCGCTATATGGATGCTCCTACCAAAAAAGCATCATGGCAGCCACCCTCCCGATGAAAAACAGGCACATCAAAAAAATACTGCGGGATTTGGAGTGGTAACTACTCAAATTCCCGAGGTTATTCAAGCAGCCGTAACGCATCTTGAAAATACTCGAATAGCCAACTTCCACTCTGGCGCAGAAATTACGGACATCCGCACATTGATTTTTTCCGGGCCGGAAGAGGCGGAAGGATTTGCTTTGGCCATGAAAAATGAAACCTTTGCTTCAAATTTCTCTAGAGTAAGTTCCGTTATTTTTGCCTGGGGGGATCCGACCCTAAAAAATACTCTTAAGGAACAACTTAAGGATGTTTTGCCAAATACTGAAATTCATGCAGAAAATCCGGAAAGCGCACTAAATTTACTCACGTTAGCCTCCTCCGCTCTTCTCGTTGGAGAAGCCAATCCTATGATTCTCACCGAAACTCCACCGGTTGTCTTAGAACATATGCCAAACAATGATATGGAAGCGATTACAGCTCTTGTTCGTGCCGTTCGACTTCAAGAAAAAATCCAAAAACTTTACCGCGTTGCCGCCTAATTAATCATTAAAAATCCATTTAAAAATAGTTAGTTATTGACAATATCCCTTAGCCTATTGATAATACATAGCTTAAGAAATTTTTATCCCCGAACGTTCGTCTAACCGTTAAATCCTATGCATACACACGGGAACAAAGAACACGAATCGACTTCTTTAATTCCGCTCATCGCAGCAAAAGAGCGTGAATTTGAAGCGGCTCTCGAGCAGGCCGAATCGAAGGCAAAAGACACCCGCGCCAAAGCTCAAATCGAAGCCAAGCAAATCGTCGAAGAAGCCAAGAAAAAAGCGGTCGGCGAAGCCGAAGTCATCCTAAGCCGCGGCGAAAAGGAAATTGAGCAAGAAGTAAATCGCATCCTTTCGACAGGCAAAGAAGAAGCGCAAAAGCTCAAAGCCTCCCTTTCCGGAAAAATTGCCGAAGCCGCCGCGGTTGTTTCCGAATTTATTTTACCCAACGGGAAATCCTGATGATTATTTCGATGATGCACCTCGAAGTCGTCGGGCTCCGAAAAATTTTACACGATACCGTCGGAGCGCTTCAGTCACTCGGCGTTACCCACATTGAAGAAACCAACCCGCGCGAGCGAAAAGGCGGAAAAGTTTTAAAGAGCGTAGCGCTTGAAGAGGAAAAGGCGGCCGAGCGGCGCCATCTCGAAGCCATAGAAAATATCATCAAAGAAATTATTCCCCTCGTTCGTACATCTAATCTGGTTCCTGTTAAAAAAAATTATTTAGATAATCCCACGGAATTTAATCCGATTGTTATCCAACTCAAGCACGACCGCGACAAACTCATCAGCCTTTCGAAAGATAAGAGCGAAAACACCGCTCAGCTGGAAATGGCCAGGAAATATAAGGAGATCCTAAAGATTCTTCCTTCTGTGTTAAGCGGCGCCCAATCGACCTCGGCCGTCAATTATTTCGCCATTTCTATCGAGAAAGGCTCGCTTCCGGATTTAAAAAATGCATTCCGGCATGAAATCGACGGAACCGTTTCCATTAGGACGACCAAATGGAAAGGCACGCAGCTCATCGGTGTTGTTTCCTTCCCTGCCCAGCAAGCCGAAGATGTAAAAGATGTCGCCTGGAAACACGGTGCTACCGAAATTGTTTTGCCGAGCGAGTTCCGCGGCCAGCCGGTTAAAGAAAGTCTTGCCGAAATCGAACGAAGACTTTCGGCGCTACCGAAAAAAATTAACGAGATCGACAAAGAAATGTCCGCCTATCTCAAGGAAAATGCACCGCGCATCTTCAGGATTCATCAGGAAACGGAAGACGCCTTGGACCGATTTCGTGCGCTTGGAAGCGTCGCCGAATCTAAATATTTATTCGTTCTTTCCGTTTGGGTACCAAGTGAGAAAGCCCGCGCAACCATTACCGCGTTAAAAGATACCTTCCGAGATGCGATTTCAGTGAATGAACTGGAAATTGAAGAATGGCATAAAGAAGAAATTCCGGTGACGCTTAAAAATCCCGGATTCTTAAAACCTTTCGAGCTTCTTCTTTCTTTTTTTCCTCCGCCGATTTACGGAACGCTCGACGCCACCCTTCTTCTCTTCCTTACATTCCCGATTTTCTTCGGCTTGATTCTGGGCGACATCGGCTACGGCGTTATCATGCTCGCGCTTATGCTTTGGGTGCGTATCAAAGCGGGAAGCAATGAACAGCTAAAATCAATCTCCGCGGTGGGTATGTGGTGCGCCGGTTGGGCGATTTTCTTTGGATTCGTATTCGGTGAAGCGTTTGGAAATTTATTTCATGGAATCCTGAAACCGCTCTGGAACGACCGGATGCTCATCACAACCGAATATCTCATTCTTTCTATTGTCATTGGCATCTGCCATATTTACCTCGGACTTTTTCTCGGTCTATACCTTGGGATTAAAGAAAGCCACGGAAGACATGCGTGGGAAAAATTAGGTTTCATTCTTTTTCTCACCGGCTCCCTCATAGCTCTCAGCTCGCAGCTTGCCACGCCCGGCACGGTACTCGGCTCTATCATTACCCTTCCCGCCGGCGTTTTAATTAAAGCCGGACTCATCATGATCGGCGCCTCTGTCCTGTTGCTCGGTTGGGCGTCGGGCGTAGCCGGCTTAATCGAAATTTTCTCTATCATAAGCAATGTGCTTTCGTACGCTCGTATTATGGCCATTGGCGTTGCTTCGGTCGCGCTTGCCGAAGTAGCCAACGAGTTTGGCGGGGCCGGCGGTTTTTTTGCTATTCTCATCGCTATCCTGGTTCACGGAATTAATCTCCTGCTTGGCATGTTCGATCCGACGATTCAGGGTCTTCGGTTGCATTACGTGGAATTTTTTACAAAGTTTTATCAGTCCGGCGGCCGCGAGTTTCAGCCGCTTCAAAAAAGAAGTTAATCAATAAGGGAGGAAGAAATGTTTGGTAAAGGAAGAAAATTGTTGAGCGTAGGTTTACTTATCATTGTAGCTTCACTCATGCTGGCTCCTTTCGCGTTTGCGGCCGAGGGCGCTGTTGAATCACACGGTCCGGCTTCGGTCGGCGACGGTCTTAAAGCGATCGGCGCAGGACTTGGCGTTGGCTTGGCGGTGGGTTTGGCCGGACTCGGAACCGGAATTGCACAGTCCCGAATCGGTGCGGCCGGTGCCGGAACGATTGCTGAGAATCCAAAACTTTTCATTCTTATGCTGATTCTCGTAGCGCTTCCCGAGACCGTCATCATTTTGGGATTCGTTATCAGCTTTTTAGCGCTGGGAAAGTTTTAAGGTAAACCGACAAGGGAATTATGCAGCAAGAAGCCGACGTACTTATTTGCTTAGAAGAACGCGTTGATGAGCAGTGTGAGCAAATTGTTCGCAAGGCTCAGGAAGAAGCGAAGACTATTCGCAAACAAGCTGAGCGGGAGGCCGAGACGATTATTTCCGAAGCGAAGGCTAAAGCGGAATCCAGGCTTGTTCAAATCCGTTCGCGGCGGAAATCACAGGCCGCGCTCGAAGCCAGACAGCTTCTAACGAGAGTAAAGGCCGAGGCGGTCACTGAGGCCATTAAATTGGCTGGATCCCGCCTTCAGAGCGAACATTCTTCCCCCCGTTACAAATCTGCGCTTGAAAAATTCCTCACCGAAGCACTCGATGCGTTAAAGCCCTCGACCGGCCCGTTTCGCATAATCGCACGCAAAGAAGACGAGTCCCATGTTAAAGGGCTTGTTTCCGAGAAGAGGATTAATGCTTCGGTTGAAAGCATGGCCAACAATTTTTCGGGCGGAATCGAAATCATCGATGAGAAAAGCCATATACGCGTTGTAAACACGTTCGAATCCCGCCTGCGCCAGGGTTTTGAAACCATAAGCGATCGCGTTCGGAAGGTTTTGAATGTCTGATTTTAATTATCTGAATGCCCGGATCCGTTCCGCCAAGAAACAACTCTTGGATAAATCCGCGTACGAGAAACTTCTCGCCATGGATTTAAACCAGATTAAAAACTGGCTGCTTGATTCTCCGCGCGGTATGGAGATCCAGGAAGGCATTGCCACCCAAGTTGGACCCGAAGGCCTCGGGCGCGGCCTTTCCAAACATATGGAAAGAACGTATCGCCGGCTTTTGGAATGGGCGGGCGACGATGCCAAGCCGCTCATTGAGGCCATTCTCCGCCGGTGGGATGTGCATAATTTAAAAACGCTCATCCGCGGAAAATTTTCCGGAGCAAGCGAAGAAGAACTCCTCGCGGCATGCATGCCGGCTTGTGATTTTACCTGGGAAGAGCTCGCCGAACTGGCCAAGCAGCCCACGGTGCGTGATCTGATTAATTTACTTATCACCTGGAATACGAATCTCAAGCGGCCGATTCAGAAAAATCAGGAATTCATGGCCAGCGGACAACGCGAAGCTCTGACAGCGCTTGAATTCTCGCTCGACAATTATTATTATGAAATCGGCATGACGCATACGGAAGAATTAGCCGAAGACGCCGAACCGGTTATCTACCTTCTCAATACGGAAGCGGACATCGCCAATATTTTGACGATTCTCAGAATGCTCAATCTGGAAGAGCGCGACAAAATAAAGTCTTTCTTGATTAAAGGCGGCCATTTGGGACTCGGCACGATCGAGAGTTTGATTTACGCCCCGACGCGCGGCGATGTGCTTGAAAAACTTCGCCCGACTTATTTAGGGCGCGCCATTGCAAAGCTGGAAGTGGCTCAGCCCGAGCTCTCCGATATTGAGCAGGCATTTCACGAACGTGTAGATCAATTTGCCCTGAGAGCCGGCGGGGACGATCCTCTTTCGATCGGCGTGGCTATTAATTTTATTTGGAGAAAACAGACTGAATTCACGAATTTGCGCTTGATCATTAAATCAAAAGCGTTCGGCTTTTCGCGCACGCAAGTAGAACAGGAACTGTTTCATCGTGGGTAAAATTCTCGCACTGGCTTTACCGGAATTGGCAAACGGCTTCAGGCTAGCCGGGCTCGACGCCGTTAGCGTAAAATCCGATGAAGATACGTACCGCGTGCTTATGCAGACGGTCGCAAATCGGCGCTACGAAATCATTATTTTGCCGCAGGAACATTTGAAACAATTTGACGAACGAAAGCGCCGTGAAATCGACGAACTCACGGAGCAGGTCGTGGTTCCCATTCCTATGACGGATCTTGAAAATCAACCGTCGCCCAAGGGATTTGTTTCCGAACTTGTTCGCCGCGCTATTGGCTTTCAGATAAAGATTTAATAATTTGTCCGTAGGGGCGTCGTTTACGACGCCCGCCAATCAACGGGCGCGGTAAACCGCGCCCCTACAACAAAAATGCATGAATTAGGAGATTTCAATGCCCACGATTAAAGGAAAACTGATCAAGATTTCCGGACCTGCCGTCATTGCCGACGGCATGACCGGAGCGCGTATGTACGATATTTGCCGGGTTGGCAAAGCAGGTTTGATCGGTGAAATTATCCGGTTAAACGGAGACACGGCGTTTCTTCAAGTATACGAAGACACATCAGGTCTTTATCTCGGCGAGCCGGTTGAGAGTGAAAACGTTCCTCTTTCGGTAGAGCTGGGACCCGGCCTTCTCGCCGGAGTGTTCGACGGTATTCTCCGCCCTCTTGAAAATATTGCGCAGGCAAGCGGCGCTTTTATCGAGCGCGGTATTCGAACGCCCGCCTTAAACCGGGAGAAAAAATGGTCCTTTAAAGCAACCGTTAAGAAGGGCGATAAAGTCGGGCCCGGTGATATTCTCGGCGAAGTTGAAGAAACCAAAAGTTTGGTTCATCGGATTTTAGTTCCGCCCACCGTAAAGCCCAGTACGATTAAAAATATTCAATCCGGAAATTTTACGGTTTTGGATACGATCGGCGAATTGGAAGACGGAACGAAACTTCAGCTCATGCATCGCTGGGGCGTAAAATCTCCCCGCCCGATCAAAAGAAAATTCGAGCCGACCAAGCCGTTTATTACCGGCCAGAGAATTTTTGACGTGCTCTTCCCCATCGCGCTTGGCGGAAACGCCGCTATTCCCGGCCCGTTCGGTTCCGGCAAAACAGTGGCTGAGCAAACGCTCGCAAAGTTTTCCGAAGCCGACATTATTATTTATGTAGGCTGCGGAGAGCGCGGAAACGAAATGACCGACGTGCTTGCCGAATTTCCCGAACTCACCGATCCAAAAACCGGCGGACCTTTGATGGACAGGACGGTTCTCGTTGTAAATACTTCGAACATGCCCGTTGCCGCTCGCGAAGCTTCTATTTATACGGGAATTACGCTCGCCGAATATTACCGCGATATGGGATATGCCGTCGCTCTGATGGCGGATTCAACATCGCGCTGGGCCGAAGCGCTGCGTGAAATTTCATCCCGTCTCGAAGAAATGCCCGGCGAAGAAGGTTATCCGACTTATTTGGCAACTCGCCTCGCGAATTTCTACGAACGTTCCGGACTCGTTGAAACGCTCGGAAGCGGCGGACGCCAAGGTTCGGTTACGATTGTCGGCGCTGTCTCACCCCCCGGCGGAGATTTTTCCGAACCGGTTACGCAAGCGACTCAACGCATTGTCGGCGGATTCTGGGCTCTTGATGCTCAGCTCGCTTACCGTCGTCACTTTCCTTCCGTGAACTGGAACAAAAGCTACACGCTTTACTACGGACTTCTCCAAAAGTGGTTTGAGAAAGAAGTCGATCCGGGTTGGACACCGCAAAGGGACCGGATGTTTAATTTGATCGGAAAAGACGCAGCGCTTCAGGAAATTGTGCAGCTCGTCGGTCCCGATGCGCTTCAGGACACCGAACGCATGATTCTTGAGTTTGGCCAAATGATTCGCGAAGATTTTCTTCAGCAAAACGCGTTTCACGAAGTGGACTGTACCTGTCCGATGAAAAAAGCCTATCAGATGCTTTCCATGATTTTAAAATTCTACGATCTCGGCGTGCACGCGGTAGAAAATAAGGTTGCGGTCGATGAAATCACCAACCTGCCTATTAAAGAAGAGGTTGATCGATTGAAAGAAGTTCCCGTCGCCGATTTTGATCGCGTTGTCAAAGATATCAGTCATCGGCTGGAAATTGACTTCGCTCAGTTGGAACGAAAAGCACGCGAAGCGCTCGCTCCGAAAGAAGCGGCGCAAGAAGCGAAAGTGTAGAGGAGTAACCCATGTCACTAGCTACCCAGGAATTTAAAACCGTAAAATACGTTTCGGGCCCGCTGATTTTTATCGAGCAAGGCGAGCGGTTCCCTTTTGGCGCCATCTTAGACATTTTACTTCCGGACGGTTCCATTCGTACCGGACAGGTGCTTGAGATTTCAAAAACCCATGCTGTAGTTCAGGTTCTCGAACAAACCGCCGGCATCGACGTGAAAAATACTGCCGTCCGTCTTCGCGCCGAGACGGCGAAAATCGGTGTTTCGAAAGACATGATTGGCCGGACATTTAACGGCGCTGGAAAACCGATTGACGGTTTACCCGATATTCTTCCCGAGACCCAGCTGCCCATCATCGGTCAGCCGATTAATCCGGTTCGCCGCGATAAGCCGAACGATTTCGTTCAAACCGGAATTTCATCCATCGACGGTTTCAATACGCTTGTACGCGGTCAGAAGCTTCCTATTTTTTCCGGCTCTGGGCTCCCGGCCAACGAAATTGCCGCTCAAATTCTGGCGCAGGCCAAAGTGCGCGGTGAAGCCGAACAGTTCGTCGTTGTTTTCGCTGCCATGGGAATTACCCAGCGCGAGGCCGCGTTTTTCCTCGAAAGTTTCGAAGAAACCGGCGCGAAAAGTAATGTTGTGACGTTCTTAAATCTTGCCAACGATCCGACGATTGAGCGGCTTCTCACGCCGCGAACGGCGCTCACTGTTGCCGAATTTTTGGCTTTTCAACATGACTTTCAAGTGCTCATTATTTTGACCGATATGACGAACTACTGCGAAGCATTGCGTGAAATTGGAACGGCCCGCGAAGAAATTCCCGGCCGGCGCGGTTATCCGGGTTACATGTATACCGACTTAGCGCAGATTTATGAACGCGCGGGACGCATCAAAGGCAAAAAAGGTTCGGTCACACAGATTCCTATTTTAACGATGCCGGACGACGATATTACGCATCCCATCGCAGATTTAACGGGTTACATTACCGAAGGACAGATCGTTTTAAATCGCCAGCTTCATAGACAAGGCATTTATCCGCCGATTGATATTCTGCCGAGTCTTAGCCGTCTTATGAATAACGGTATCGGCGACAAGAAGACACGCGCCGATCACCGCGAAGTGGCCAACCAGCTTTACGCTTGTTACGCGCAAGGCCGTGATATTCGTAAGCTTGTCGCCATCATCGGCGAAGACGCTCTTTCGGATTTGGATAGAAAATACTTGAAGTTCGCCGATCGCTTCGAAACCGAAATGATCGGCCAAGGCACGATCGATCGCGGTATCGAAGATACGCTCGGGCTCGGGTGGCAACTGCTTTCGATTCTTCCCACGTCCGAACTTCGCCGCGTCAGCAAGAAAACCATTGCCAAGTATCTTTCGCCGATTCAGAAAGACGGCGAAGCGTCCCTGCATACCGGCAACAAATAGCAAACTAGAATGGAAACCATTTCACCCACACGAATGAATTTGATCCAGCGAAAGCTGCAGATCAAAATGGCCAAGCAGGGCGTCGATCTTCTCAAAAATAAAAGAGACGCGCTTATCCGGGAATTTTTCGAATTGGTGAAACCCCTCGTCACCTTGCGTGAAGAATTAAATAAAAAACTGGCAAGCGCCGGATGGAATTTATTCCTGGCCTCAGCTTATGAAGGTGAGGAACGCTTGCGTTCCGCCGGCATGGCCGCTAAAGATAATTTTTCGGTCAAAACAAGCACTCGGAATCTTTGGGGGATTCGCATACGCGATATTGAACCTTCCTCCAAACGCAAACGCCTGCCTCTCGAGCGCGGATACGCCTTAAGCGGCGTAAGCGCTCGTATCGATCAAGCCGCAGATTCTTTCGAAGAGCTGGTTGATACGATTTTGCGGCTTGCTCCGGTTGAACTAAAGGTAAAAAAATTCGGAGAAGAAACCAAAAAAACTACCCGCCGGGTGAACGCGCTTGAGAAAGTGCTCATTCCCCGCCTCGTCGCCGAAAGGCGCTACATCTCACAAGTCCTCGAAGAACGGGAACGCGAAGATGTATTTCGTCTAAAACACATCAAAAGAAAACGTTAATTTTACTCGGCGGCCCTTATTTCCCATCTTTTTTAAAAATAATATTCAGCCTATCCAGCAACTCGACAACAACCGCATCAAAATCAGGCAGACGAGGAACTTGGTGTCTTAGCCTCATTTCCCAAGCCTTACGAAAATCGCTGTCCTTAAAGGAAGCTCTGAGAATTGAAAAATCAACTGAATACGAAAGGACTTTTTGGAACCTCGAAAGAAACAAGCGCTGATCAAATTTTTTAACCTGTGCCAGAGCTGACCAGAGATCATAGATATCCCGAGGCTCCTTTCTTTTGCGATCCACAATCAAGGCAAGCTTCTCGGCACACAAAACTTCAAGCGGCAAAGTTAGTATTTCGATTTCTCTCCCCATCAAATCCCGGTACGTTGTCAAAAGTTTTCCCGGAATCGGATCCGGCAGCTCTTCAATTCCTTGGGCAAAATCCAGGAGAAATCTTTTGATTCCCCCGATTTCAGAAAATCCCCGGTAATGAATGGAAAAGCGTGTTTGCGTTCCTATGACTTGGATTTCTTCCGGCCGGAAAAAATAAAAAAGATTGGCTTCCTTCTCGAGAAATATATGAACGCGGTCCAGTATTCGCCCTATCGCGTCGGGACTCAACTTGTCCTTCGAAATCAAATCAATGTCTTCACTAAAACGATGGTTTGGGACAAAAATCTTTTTTATGGCGGTGCCGCCGTAAAATGAGAAGGAGGAAAACAGATTTTCTGACGAGAGTCCTACTAAATACCAATCCAAATGATAATCCTTCTCAATGGTAGAGGGCGAGATTCCGGCTCTAGAACTTTCAGCTTCAATTTCAGAATAGGAAATCATGCTTCACGTCATCACGTTCTTTTGAATATTATCCATGTCTACATTAATTCTTAGGCGCCACCGGTCCACGTACTTCCCCTCTTTTTCTGAAAGAGGATCGAGAAACGCATAACTTGGTGACCGCTTTATACACTCATGGATATCATCAATACTCTTTTTCTGTACCAAATCAAACTTCTCCGATAGAAACCCGAGTCGTTTTAAGGCAGCTAGAGAATCAAAGCACTTGGCATATTCGACAAGCCTTGAGAAATTAATTTCTTTTTTCACAAGCCATAGGCCGCGGGCAATTTCTGAAATCCCGCCGGAAAGACTCGGGCGGTCTAAAATATCTAAAATCGTCCGCTCGAGATTGCTCACCGAAACTTTCTCCTCATTCGTCACCCATTTTTCTTCAAGCCCCCAAAATCTTTTCTTCGGAACTGTGATCAATCGAATCGGAATACGTAAGGCCTTCGGCAAGCGGCGCTGTTCAGAAACCGAAATAAATATGGTTTGAATCGCCCCCGTGGTCATGCCGTGCAGATGCATAGCACTGTAATGTGAAATAAAATAGGATTTGCCCGCTACCAGCGCTTTAACAATTAAAAACCAATTCTGCGGATATCCCCCTTTAATTTTCCCAGTACCCGGCGGAACGAAACAAAAGAGTCCCCGTTTAATCCGCATAAGCTTCCCTTTTCGAACCAAACGGAAGAGGACTTGGTGCAAATCGGTTTCCGACCATCCCAAAACTTGTTTTGCTTCCGTGGTTGAAAAAACCCTTTTGCGGTTTAGAAGAGGATGATCAAGTAGAATAGCTTCTCTTTTCATGTTTTATATGCTTTCTATTATGTTCTAAACAAACTATAGCATATAAAAGATTATTAGTCCCACACATTTATTCCGCTCCCCCCGCTCCCTTGATCAGTTTGTAGGGGTGTTGGCGCTGTGGTAGCCTTTTATCATCAAAAGCTAACGGCAGATTCGTACTCTACTGAGCTACTAACGAGTTGGGATTCTGTGTCTTATGTACTCATCAGCATCGAGATTTCGGTGCTGAATTTTTCTAGCTTCATAATTAAAGAGTTAAGAAATGATTTTCAACATAGGAAAGGTTACACTCTCGCAATGCAGAAGGCTAAAACATTAATTTTATTCACGCTGGTAACGATACTCATTTCCATTTCCGGAAATGTTCCGGCGGGCTTCGCTGTAGTAATGGAAGGGGACGCAGCAGATTCTGGCAAAGACGCACCTCAATTTGTACCCGGCGACATCATCATCAAGTACACACTTAAGAATGGACTATCAGCGAGAGGCCCCGCTATTGAAAGAGAGCATCAAAGAGTAATCAACACTATTTCTCAAGCTTACAACCTGCCTTTAAAAACACAAGAAGGCAATAAGAAGTATCGGCCCATTCATGAACCGCTTATTCAAAGGATGAAGAAGGAGAACAAAACGGAGAATGATCTGACTGAAGCTACTTTCCGGAAACGTGCCCAGAAAGATCCTGCATTAGCTAAGAAAATGTCACAAAGATCATTCAGCATCAAAGACTACGGCCTTACACGAAAGCTTCTTATCCAACTCAGTGATCCTAACCTAGACGTCAAAGAAGTCATAGAACGCTTAAAAGATCAAGGCCCTTTGCGTAACACAGATATCGAAAGCATCGAAGCTTATCCCAACCATATTTACACAGCCCAGTTTATTCCAAACGACCCTCAATTTCCTGAACAATGGGGACTTCACAATACCGGCCAAACAGGAGGTACTCCCGATGCCGATATCGATGCCCCCGAGGCTTGGGACATCAGCCAAGGAAGCGCAAAGGCAGTGATTGCTGTCATTGATTCAGGCGTTGATTACAACCACGAAGACTTAGCTCAAAACATCTGGGTCAATCCCGATGAAGACATTAACCACAATGGAATAGTAGACTCATCCGACTTTAACGGAATCGATGATGATGCTGATGGCGATGGCGTCACCAATGAACTTGTTGATGACATCCGAGGTTGGGACTTTGTGGAATATGGCGGATTTTGGTGTGCGGAGTCCGAGGATTGCCTTTGGAGAGACAATGATCCATTAGATGTCGCGGGCCATGGTACACACGTCTCGGGTATCGCTGCGGCGGTCACCAACAACGGCATTGGAATCGCAGGCGCATGTCCTAGCTGTAAGATCATGGCGACGCGAGCTGGTTCCCTTGACATATTTGGAAGCGTTTCTTTCTTTGAGAGCGACGTTTGCCAAGCTATTTTGTATGCCGTTAATAATGGAGCAGATGTCATCAACATGAGTTTCGGCAGCCAACACGAGGCCACATATTTGGATGAACTTCAGATGGCCTATGCAACAAATGTAGTTCTTGTTGCCTCGGCGGGAAATTCTAACACAAGCACAAAAAGTTACCCAGCAGCTTATGAAGAAGTAATAGCGGTTGCTGCGGTTGATGACAACGGTCAACGATCGATATGGGATACTTTATCTGCTTCAAACTATGGCGATTGGGTGGATATCGCTGCCCCGGGCACAAATATTTTAAGCACACTGACGAGTGATTCGTATGAGTCTTGGAGTGGTACTTCCATGGCGTCTCCCCATGTAACTGGCGTGGCTGCACTTCTTAGAAGCACATTCCCTTCCTTGCCGGTGGAATTGGTCAAATGGATTCTTGTTTCTTTCGCCGCTCCCTTTTCACCACCGAACGATCTTCCGATAGGAAACGGGCTTCTTAACGCAGAACAAGCAGCTCTTACTATTTCAACCGGCTTACCGCTAATAGTTGTGGTTGATTACGAAGAAATTCACGATGGTTTTTATGTCATGCCCGGCGATGAGTGGGAATTGTCGCTACGTGTTGCCGCCTTTAATATTGGAATCCCATTCGTTGCCACATTAACTACAAATGATCCTAAGATAGAATTTGTTTCTTCCCAAGCCGAGTTTAGCGCCGAGGAGGTGCCTTATTATGCTCACAATCACAATTCCAAGTTTAGACTCCGGAACACAGGAGCCGATGCTCTTATTGGTGAGATTGAATTTACTCTCCACATAGAAGGTCTTAATCTTCCCTTCACAATAGACTTTGACATCGTAACGCTTCCCGGATGGCCAAAGACAACAGACGACGGCGTCTATTCTTCACCCGCCGTTGCTGATTTAGATGGAGATGGATTGTTAGAAGTTATCGTGGGTTCAGACGACCACAACATCTACGCCTGGCACCGCGATGGTACTCCTGTTTCCGGCTGGCCGCAGACAACAGGCGGCGCCGTCTTTTCTTCGCCTGCCATTGTTGATCTAAACGATGATGGATTATTGGAAGTCGTGGTTGGTTCGGGAGATCGCAAAGTCTACGCTTGGCATGGTAATGGTACTCCTGTTCCCGGCTGGCCGCAGACAACAGGCGGCGTCATCACCGCTTCTTCGCCTGTCGCAGCTGATTTAGATGGAGATGGATTGCTAGAAGTTATCGTGGGTTCAACCGACACTAAAGTCTACGTATGGCAGAGCGATGGCACGCTTGTAACAGGATGGCCGAAGACAACAGGCGGCGGCGTCCATTCTTCACCCGCCGTTGCTGATTTAGATGGAGATGGATTGCTAGAAGTTATCGTGGGTTCATACGACCACAACATCTACGCCTGGCACCGCGATGGTACGTCTGTTGCAGGCTGGCCGAAGGTGACAGGCAACATTGTTGTTTCGTCGCCCGCCGTTGCTGATTTAGATGGAGATGGATTGCTAGAAGTTATCGTGGGTTCATACGGCACCGTGTCCGCATGGCATAGCAACGGCGCGTCTGTACAAGGGTGGCCGGAGACGGGTGGGAATGCTAGTTCCTCACCCGCTGTAGCTGATTTGGATGGAAACGGGACTTTGGAAGTTGCCGTTGGATACGCTGATGGGAAAGTTTACGCCTGGACACTGCCTTATCAAACATACGACACAAATCCCTGGCCGATGTTTCGCCATGATCCTCAGCATACGGGTCTTTACACACCACCGGTTAATCACGAACCGGAGTGGTTCGGCGTTGACACTAATTTTGATGATCAGCCCGATGCCTTGCCCGTACAGCTTCATTCTGATAAGACCGCACGATTTAATGTTCTCTTTGATGATGCCGACGCAAATGATTCATTAACGCTAACCATGCAGGCTGGGCCTGGATTACAGAACGCTTATTTTGATGGAACTAAATTCAGCTGGACTGCGACTGAGACCGATCTGTCTCGTTCCGTGACTCCGGTAGGTTATTATGACGTTCGCTTTACAGCGGATGACGGCCGGGGCGGTGCGGTACAGAGCCCCCCTGTCACCATATCTGTTCCTCAAAATCGCGCCCCCCAGTTTATTTCAGACCTTCCTAACACCCTTCAAGTCCATGTGTGGGATTTGATTGATTTTACACTCAATGCCAGCGATCCGAATAAAGATCCGGTTACTTATCATCCGGGTTATACCTGTATTACGAGTGCTATCCCGTGTCCTATTGGGCAGGAATGTCCTCCGACTCTTCCGGAGGAACCCGTTTGCTATACCACGTCCCTCCCCGCGGGTTCGACCTTCACCGATGTTCTTATAGACAGGAAAAAACAAAAACGGTTTACCTGGCGGCCGCTTGAAACCAATACTTGTTCTGGTTCTGGCGTGTGCCCAATGGACATGCTTTCGTTTTACGCAAGCGACAGAGGACCTGTGGTTTTTGATGTAGACGGTCTGCTTGTCGATGACCTGATCATTAATCCCGCAGCGAGACTTATTGATGAAGATGGTACTCAAGTTACGGTTACCAACGAAGCGCCTGTGATTGCGCCATTACCTCAGAACCCGATTCTGACAAGGGCAGGCGTTCCTTTAAGCTTTATCCTTTCTGCGTCCGATGCCCACAATGATTCCTTTGTGGTATCGGCCTCCGGTGTTCCCACAAGTGCAAGTTTTGATCAAGGCACACTTACCTTTAACTGGCTATCTCCTATTGCTGGAAGCTACCCCATCACCTTTACCGCGCAGGATTATTTTATGGACAACCAAAACAATATGCACTTAGGCATGACCTCTGACCATAAAGTACAATTAACGATCGATGGACAAGCACCGACAGCCACCATTACCTCGCCCAACTCCTGCACAACTTCTACTCTTCCCGAGTTTCGGGCCAATGTCTCGGACAATATCGCATTGGCTAATGCGACTGTTAGTCTTTATAGACGCAGTAGCCGCGGCCTAACATTCATATTCTCCACCAATGTAACACTATCAGGAACCAGCACGACGATCTCTGGTATCAAACCCTCGACGGTTCTCAAAAGAGATCGCTACAGGTACACGATCACTCTAAGGGATGCTGTAGGCAATGTAGGTCAATCTTACAAGGACTTTAGTGTAGCGAGTTCTTGTAAGTGAGGATCGCCTGACAATCTGGATTGCCGAAGCGGAAGGTGATCATGACCTTATCAACCTCAATTGAAAAAATTCGGAGAAGAAACTAAAAAGACAACCCGCCGCGTGAACGCGCTTGAGAAAGTGCTCATTCCCCGCCTCGTCGCCGAAAGGCGCTACATCTCACAAGTCCTCGAAGAACGGGAACGCGAAGATGTATTTCGTCTAAAACACATCAAAAGAAAACGATAAATTTTTAAAGGCCTATAACCCCTTCCCCTGTAGCAACTAAAGTCTTTACTTTGGTTTAGCAACTTCGTAAAATTACCCAATTCTTTACATAAATATTAAGAAACTCCTTAGGTTCCCTATGTTAGATGCCTACTATTCCAGCTATTTGTTCATCGCTATTTTCTTGGGCGTTGCCCTCATTTTCCCCATTCTTCCCCTCATTCTGGCCAAATTTATTGCTCCGAAAAAGCCTTCGGCCATTAAGCAAGCAAGCTACGAATGCGGCGTGGAAGTCAAAGGCGACGCGTGGATTCAGATACGCGTTCAATATTATATTTTTGCCATTATTTTTCTGATTTTCGATATTGAAACTATTTTCGTTTTCCCGTGGGCCGTTGCGTATAAACAGTTGGGCTTCTTCGCATTCGTCGAAATGATGATTTTTCTCGCGATTTTGATCGGAGGCTGGGCTTACGCGTGGAAAAAGGGAGTGCTGGAATGGGATTAGCAAAAAATGTTTCTGCGGTGGATTCGGCGCTAAAAAACGAGCTTCAAAAAGAAGGCGTCGTTCTAACTACCATGGAACAGCTTTATAATTGGGGCAGACGCTCCTCCATTTGGCCGCTTCAATTCGGACTTGCTTGCTGTGCGATTGAAATGATCGCTACGGCCTGCGCGCGCTATGATATTGCCCGCTTTGGTGCCGAACTTTTTCGTCCTTCCCCACGCCAAGCTGATCTCATGATCGTAGCCGGCACAGTCACCAAAAAAATGGCGCCGCAAGTTGTCCGTCTTTACAATCAAATGGCCGAACCGAAATATGTCATCACGATGGGCGCTTGCTCTATCGCCGGCGGTCCTTTCAAAGCCGGTTACAACGTACTCCAAGGCATCGATCGTTACATTCCCGTAGATGTTCACCTTCCCGGCTGCCCTCCCCGTCCCGAAGCATTGCTTGACGGCCTCATTAAACTTCAGAAAAAAATCGACGGCCAGTCCATCGAAAGCGCTGAATGGTATCAAAAGGGAAATAAACGCGAATACCCCATTCCCGCATTCGGTCCGAAGGGTCTTGAACCGCCGTACAATCCGGATGTCTGGAAGCCGCGCGATTACGAAGAGAAGAAAAAGGCCGAAGCCGAAGCACGTAAAGTGCACGGAACGATCAATGATCCTACACAGGCGGTAAATTCCTAATGTTTACGTTGGAAGATGTTAAGGCAGACTTAGAAAAAGAACTCGGCGCTCCGCTCGAAGTAGCAGGCTCCGGTCTTCTCATTCCCAAAAGCCACCTGCTTGACGCTTTGAAATTTTTGAAAGAAAACGCGCGCTATCAAATGGATTATATTTCAAATCTTTGCGCCGTTGATTACGTAAAGCAAAATTATATCGAAGTGGTTTACCAACTCTACTCCATTCAAAATAAAACCGGCCCGATCGGACTTAAAGTAAGAACCGATCGTCAGGATTGCGTCGTTTCTTCCGCCACACCGCTTTTCCGCGGCGCCGAATTCCAGGAACGCGAAGCGTACGATTTATACGGGGTAAAATTCGACGGCCATCCGGATTTAAGAAGAATTCTCATGTGGGATGAATTCGAAGGTCACCCCATGCGTAAAGATTTTGTTCACGAAGACGAGGACCGCTATGTCGAGCGCCCCTGAAACGGAAACAGCCCCGCGGATTTCGACCGAGCAGCTTGAAATAAGCATCGGCCCCCAGCATCCGTCCACCCATGGCGTTTTCCGGATGAACGTCATTCTCGAAGGCGAAACAATCGTTAAATTAAAACCCGTCATGGGCTATCTTCACCGCAATCATGAACAGCTTGCCGAGGATATGAGCTGGCTCGGGAGCATGCCCTACACCGATCGCCTCGATTATTTCTGTTCGATGTCAAATAATTTGGCCTACGCACTTGCCGTGGAAAAAATGATGGGTATCGACGTACCCGAGCGCGCCGAGTATATTCGCATTATCATGGCCGAAATGACCCGGCTCGTGAACCACACCGCCCTTGTCGGATTTCTCTTAAACGACCTCGGCGCGTTTTTCACGCCCGTTCTTTACGCGTTCCGCGAACGTGAGAAAATTCTCGATCTCTTCGAAGCTACCGCCGGCTCTCGGATGATGTGCAACTACATGAGATTTGGCGGCGTAAAGCTGGATCTTCATCCGGATTTTCTAGACAAAGCAAAAGATATTGTCGAAAAGTACCCGGCCTTTCTGGATGAAACGGAAAGACTGCTCACGAAGAATGAAATTCTCATGTCGCGCTGCCAGAATGTCGGCATACTTCCGAAAGAACTGGCTATTAACGCAAGCATAACCGGTCCCCTGCTTCGCGCTTCGGGCGTGAATTACGATATTCGGAAAATTGATAAGTACTCTATTTACGACCGGTTTGATTTCAAAGTTCCGCTCGGGACCGTCGGTGACGTTTACGATCGTTATTATGTGCGGATTCTTGAAATGCGGGAGAGTTTTAAAATTTTGAAAAAAGCATTCAAAGAAATTCCCGCCGGACCTTTCATCAGCCAAAAAGGAGAAGTCGCTGCCAAATCTCCGCGCAATATGAAAGTTCCCGCCGGCGATGCGTACGGACGTATCGAAGCGCCCAAAGGCGAGCTCGGTTTTTATCTCGTAAGCGATGGCGGCACGAAACCCTACCGTTACCATGTTCGCGCGCCTAGTTTTATTAATCTAACCATTCTGGAAGACATGTGCCTCGGCCAAAAAGTGGCTGATGCTATTGTGATTCTCGGCAGTATTGATATTGTTCTCGGGGAGGTTGACCGGTAATGTGGGGCTCAGGCGTTCTTCAAGGCATGGCCGTTACGATAAAAAATTTCTTCGATACATACACGAAGAAAGACGGCATCTTCACGGTGGAGTATCCGGAAAAATGTCTTCCTGCGAAGGAACGGTTCCGCAATTTTCCGATTCTCGTCTACGATGAAAAGCCCGAAGACCTCCGCTGCGTGGCCTGTGATATTTGCGCCAAAGAATGCCCGCCCAAATGCATCACCATTGTGAAAGCAAAAGATGCCCAGGGAAAACCGCTTAAGCAGGCGGCCGTTTTTGATATCGATTTTACGGTCTGTATGAACTGCGGTATTTGCGAGGAAACCTGCCCGTTCGACGCTATTTACATGGATCATGAATTCGAGCTGGCCGAATACGACCGCATGAACGAGCTCATTTACAAAAAAGAGGATCTATCGAAGCCTTGGAATTATTTCGAAAAGATAAGACCCACAGACGCTAAAGAAATTAATGCCAGGAGAGCGTCCCTTCCAACCAAACCCACGACCCCGCCTTCACAGCAGGGAAGCTAAAAATACATGGAAAATGTGGATCAAATATTCGTAAACGCAAAAAAAGCCGTTATTGATTTAATAGATGGTTTTCTTCCACCGCAAGCTGTTCTCGTTGTTTCTATTCTTATCAGCGTCGGAGTTATTGCCACCGTTGCGCCCGTCATTATGATGTATCTCACGTGGCTTGAAAGAAAAGTAGTCGGCAGAATCCAAAACCGCATCGGTCCGAACCGGGTTGGAAAATTCGGATTACTTCAACCGATCGCCGACGGCGTCAAGATGCTCACCAAAGAAGATATTGTCCCCGAAGGCGCCGATCACCTTCTTCATTTTCTTTCGCCCGTACTTGTTGTCGTGCCCGCCCTGCTTGTGATGGCGCTTCTGCCCTGGGGAAGAAATATGGCGGCTATGGATGTCGAAGTCGGGCTTCTTCTCTTCTTCGCAATCACTTCCACCGGAACACTTTCGATTTTTGTTGGCGCTTGGGGTTCGCGCAATAAATTTTCTTTGCTCGGCGGCCTAAGAGCCGTCGCCCAACTCATTTCCTACGAAATCCCGCAGGTATTCTCTGCCATAGTGGTAATCATGGTTACGGGAACAGTCTCGATTGTAAAAATCGTCGAGGCGCAGCCGGGATTTAATTGGTTTGTGTTCACACCTTGGGGATTCACCGGTCTTATTCTTTTCTACATTGCCAGCGTTGCCGAATGTAACCGCACCCCGTTTGATTTGCCGGAAGCCGAATCGGAAATCGTGGCGGGATTTCACACCGAATACAGCGGCATGAAATTTGCACTTTTCTACATGGCGGAATTTTTGCAGGTGTTTTCGTTATCTGCGCTGGCGGCCACATTATTTTTGGGCGGATGGCAGGGAATGTTCTTGCCGAGCTGGGCCTGGTTTTTCTTAAAAACCTACAGCCTCATCTTTATCATGCTTTGGTTTCGCGGCACGTTCCCCAGACTTCGCGTGGATCAATTGATGGGATTCGCCTGGAAATTTTTACTGCCCATGTCCATGATTAATATCATCGTCGCAGGCATTTGGACATACGCGCCGCCGATGATCGCCTGGGCTGCGGGTATCGCCATCATCGTTATCTCGTATACCGTTTTAACGAAACTGAATATTCGTTTTCACATCGACCGCAACCGCAAATTCATTCTGGTTGACTAGACGCGTATGATCTTTGCTTTTTATATCATTTCGGCCATTATTCTTGGTTCGGCAGTACTGGCCGTATCGCACCGGAATCTCATTTACTGTGCGCTTTCGGCTTCCGTCACGTTCATCGGCACCGCAGCCCTATTCTTCCTTCTCAAGGCTGACTTTATCGGAGTTGTCCAAATTCTGATTTATGTCGGCGCTGTCGCCACGCTCATTCTCTTCACCATCATGCTTACCAAAGATATCGTAAGCCGCGAATACTATGTGGGCCAAAAAAGAAAGTGGTCCTACGGTATTCTGACGGCCGCATGCGTTCTCGGAGTTTTAATCGCCTCCATCCGATCGCAAACTAATTTACCGGAATTAGTCACCGCCGATCGCCAGGTTTCCATGGTCGCGCTCGGAAAAGAAATGCTAACTTCATTTCTGCTTCCTTTTGAAGTGATCTCCCTGCTTTTAACAGCCGCGCTCATCGGCGGAATCATCATTTCGCTGGAAGAAAAGAAAAAATCCTCATGAGTATTCCCATTACGCATTATTTATTCGTAAGCGCCGCACTTTTTGCCATCGGTCTTTTTGGCGCCATCACAAGAAGAAACGCCATCATCATTCTCATCGGAATTGAGATCATGATGAATGCCGCCAACATAAACTTAATTGCTTTTTGGCGCTATTCCGACGGCACAAGGCTAACCGGCCAACTCTTTACTTTCTTTGGAATCGCCATTGCCGCCGCCGAAGTGGCCGTGGGTCTTGCCATCGTCATTGCCGTATACCGTGTCTATAAATCTACAAACGTGAACGAAGTTCATGACATGAAGGGCTAGATTCCCGCTTTCGCGGGAATGACAATTATGATACTTAAATATCTTTATCTGATTCCGCTTCTTCCATTTTTAGCTGCTGCCTTTACGGCATTCCTTAAAAGAGACCGACGCAGACTTTCCAGCGGAACGGTTATTGCCGCTATGGCTATTTCCTGCGTTTTATCCCAAGCGGCGCTTTGGATCACCATTACGCACGCGCATCATGATGAAGTTTTCCGGTTTGCGACAACGTTCGAATGGTTAAAAACCGGCACTCATTCCCTTCAACTTGGACTGATCCTTGATCCTCTTTCCGCTTCCATGGTAGCCATGGTCACATTCGTCAGCCTCCTCATTTTTATTTATTCCACCGGTTACATGCACGAAGATAAAAACTATACGCGATTCTTTTGCTTTCTATCGCTCTTTGCCGGCTCAATGCTGGGCCTGGTTTTATCGAACAGCCTCGTGCTTATGTTTATATTCTGGGAATTGGTGGGCGTTTGTTCCTACGCGCTGATTGGCTTTTGGTATCACAAACCTTCCGCCGCAGAAGCCGCGAAAAAAGCGTTCATTACCACGCGCATCGGCGACATCGGTTTTTTCATCGGCCTGCTTTATCTTTATTCGAACTCCGGTAATTTAGTTCTCTACGATCCAAAAAGCTCACTCGGCGTTCTCGATCCGGTGAATTTATTAAAACTGGAACATCTCACCGTCACACTTCCCATTTTCGGCGTTGCCGCTGTCTCAACGGTAATCGCGCTTCTATTATTTTGCGGCACGATTGGAAAATCCGCCCAATTTCCGCTCCATGTGTGGTTGCCGGATGCCATGGAAGGCCCCACCTCCGTTTCCGCTTTGATTCACGCCGCAACCATGGTTGCTGCCGGTGTATTCATGGTTGCGCGCATGCTTCCTATTTTTGTACTCGGAGCGCATCACGACGAACTGACAACCGCTATGTGGGTAGTCGCAAGTATCGGAAGTTTCACGGCACTTTTCGCAGCCCTCATTGCGGTTGCCCAAAACGATATTAAGCGGGTGCTGGCTTATTCAACGATAAGTCAACTTGGGTACATGGTGACCGGGCTCGGCCTCGGAAGCGTTGCCGCCGGTTTCTTTCATTTAATCACGCACGCCTTTTTTAAAGCGCTTCTCTTCCTGGGTTCAGGAAGTGTGATTCACGGATGCCACGGCGAACAGGATATGTTCAAAATGGGCGGGCTTAAGAAAGCCATGCCGACTACCGCCTGGACTTACTTTGTGGGAACGCTCGCACTCGCCGGCATTTTCCCGCTCTCGGGATTTTGGAGTAAAGACGAAATTCTTCTCTATGCCTTTCATCAGAGTAAACCCATTTACATCATGGGCTCGATTGCCGCGTTTCTGACAGCATTCTATATGTGCCGGCAAATCATGCTGGTGTTCTTCGGAAAACAGCGCTCACATGAATTTCATCCGCACGAAAGCCCGGCTTCCATGCTCTGGCCGCTTCGCATTCTGGCTTTTTTTGCCGTCTCACTCGGCATCATCAGCTGTCCTTACTTTAAAGAAAATCTTTTCCATCATTTCATTTCTCCCGGTCATCACGGCCTCGAACCGTCCATGACGGTCATGATCGGCTCAACCGTTATTGCGCTTACCGGACTTTTGCTCGGGTTCCTCATGTATGGGCGCTCACGCCTTGTAAATGAAGGAAAAGATCCTCTCAAGCTTGTTTTAGGTCCGATTTATACTCTTCTCGAAAATAAATTTTATTTTGACGAGCTTTACCAGAATACAGTTCTTCGCCTCGCCAATTTCCTCGCAGCCGTCTTCCGGATCATCGACCAATTTTTCATCGACGGCTTTTTAAACATCGTTGGTTTTTTTACGCTAAGGCTTTCTTCGTTTAACCAGTGGTTCGATAACTTTTTCATTAACGGCGGTTTTGACAAGAGCTGCGAGAAAATTCTCGAAACAGGGAAAACGGTTTCGGGCATTCAAACCGGAAAAATTCAGGATTATCTTCGTTTTACGTCTCTCGGAATCGTAGTTATTTATTTGTTCTATATAATCACGCTCATTATCCAATAGTCTATGGCACTACCCATTTTAACGATCATAACGTTTACTCCGCTGGCCGGAGCGTTTTTGTTGCTTTTCGTTCCCAAAACGAACGAGGGCCTCATCAAAGCAGTTGCGTTTTTGGCTAACCTCATTCCACTAGGAATCATTTTGTTCGTTTGGAACAGGTTCGATCCTTCCTCAGCATCATTCCAATTCGTTGAACGTGCTCCGTGGATTCCGTCGCTGGGCGTGGATTACCATCTCGGCGTGGACGGTTTGGGAGCCTCGCTCGTGCTGCTCACCGCCATTATTGCGCCCGTAGCTACGGCTGCTTCCTTCGGCATTCATGAGCGAATTAAACCCTATATGCTTCTCTTCCTTTTATTAATTACAGGAATCTTCGGCGTTTTCACGGCGCTCAATTTCTTCCACTTCTTCCTTTACTGGGAAATCGGCCTCGTGCCCATGTTTTTTCTCATTAAACAATGGGGCGCCGAGAATCGCGATTATGCGGCATTTAAGTTTTTTGTATTCACGCTCTTCGGAAGCATCGCCATGCTTCTCGCATTCCAAGTCATTTTTCTGGCGACAGGCACGTTTGATTTAGTCCGGCTGGCCGAATTAGGAAGGAGCGGTGAACTCGGAAAACTTCTCACGGAATTCGCAGCAAAAATCGGAATTCCGTGGAGCACGCGTACTATTTCACTCATCGGCTTTCTTGCCGTGGCACTTGCATTCACCATAAAAGTTCCCATTTGGCCTTTTCATACCTGGCTTCCCGATGCACATACACAAGCGCCCACCCCTGCTTCGATGGTGTTGGCGGCGCTCCTGCTCAAAATGGGAAGCTACGGATTCTTAAGAATTGCCATGCCGCTTTTCCCTGAAACAGCTAAATTAATCGCCACCCCCCTTGCTTATTTTGCGCTTGCGAGCATTATCTTCGGCGCCTTTGCCGCCATGGCCCAGCGCGATTTGAAACGCATGATCGCCTATTCTTCCATTAGTCATATGGGTTACTGCATGCTCGCCGTATTTGCCGTCGCTTCTATAAACTCCGCCAATGTCGAAGCCAAAGCGGCGGCGCTCGGCGGTTCCATGCTTCAAATGTTTAATCACGGAATTACTGCTGCGGCGCTCTTTTTTATGGTGGGCGTGATTTACGACAGAAAACATACGCGCGATTTATCCAAATTTGGCGGGCTTCGCGCCATTATGCCCGTGTATGCGGGGCTCATGGGCATTTCCGCGTTTGCATCCGTCGGGCTCCCCGGACTAAATGGATTTGTTAGTGAGTTTCTTATTTTTCGGGGAACGTTTGATATTTTCCGCCCGCTTACGATTCTGGCCATGATCGGTCTCGTAGTGACAGCGATTTATTACCTGCGCATGCTCCAGCAAATGTTTTTCGGCCCGCTCAATCCCGATTGCGCAAATCTACCGGATATGACCCAAAGAGAAATTCTTATCGCTGCCCCGCTTATCGCTCTTATGTTTATCATTGGAATTATGCCGGGCCCCATGCTGAACCTTACGAATGCCGTAGCGCTTCAACTGATCGGAGTTTTCCAGTCATGATTCTGTCTTCTACCATTTTTATACCGCTGGGCGCAGCGCTCCTGGTTATGCTCATGAAACCCGAGTGGCGGCGCGAGATTAAAATCATCTCAGCCGTTTCGGGTGTGCTTTGTCTTCTGATCTCCTTATATCTCTGCTTCAAGTACGACATAACCAAAGGCGGTTTGCAATTTGTGGAAATGCGTCCGTGGATTCCTTCCCTAGGGGCAAGTTATTACCTCGCTCTCGACGGCTTGAATCTCTCCATGGTTTTATTGACATCTTTTATTATGCTCACCGGTGTTTTGATTGCCTGGAATATCGATGAGAGGACGAAAGAATTTTTTGCACTCTTCCTGATTCTCGTTTCGGGCGTATTTGGCGTATTTGTTTCCATGGATTTATTGCTCCTATTTATTTTTTACGAATTGGCTGTGCTTCCCATGTATCTTCTGATCGGCTATTGGGGTTCGACGCGGAAGGAATACGCGGCCATGAAATTAACGCTTTATCTCCTGGCCGGAAGCGCACTTTTATTTTTTGGAATGCTTGCGCTTTATTACAAAGCCAATATCTGGAGCTTTAATCTCGCCGAGCTCAGTAAAATTGCTTATCCCAAATCGTTTCAAATATGGGTTTTTCCCTTTATCTTTGTTGGTTTCGCAGTGCTCGGCGGCCTCTGGCCGCTTCACACCTGGTCGCCGGTAGGCCACGTGGCCGCTCCGACATCCGTGAGCATGCTTCACGCCGGAGTATTGATGAAACTCGGTGCTTACGGGTGCCTCCGTGTCGCCATCCTCACCTTTCCTGAGGGCGCCATCTTTTGGGTTCCCTATATCGCTGCACTCACCGCGGTAAACATAGTGTATGGCTCCATGGTTGCCATGGTGCAAACCGATACGAAATATGTCATTGGTTATTCCAGCGTAAGCCATATGGGTTTCGTCATTCTGGGATTGTGTACATTAAATAAAGCGGGCATGTCGGGCGCCGTACTTCAAATGTTTTCGCATGGCATCATGACCGGACTTTTCTTTGCGGTGGTCGGAAGAATGGTTTACGATCGGACGCATACGCGCGATTTAAGAGAGCTAGGCGGACTTCGTAAAACCCTTCCCTGGGCCAATGTGGTTTTCATTATAGCGGGCCTTGCTTCGATGGGCCTTCCCGGGCTTTCCGGATTTGTGGCCGAGCTTCATATTCTGCTTGGCGTGTGGGAACGTTTCCCGATTATTGCTGCTTTAAGCGGACTCGCCATTGTCATCACGGGCGCTTATATTCTTCGGGTTGTTCACCGTATATTTTACGGCGAGCTCAATCCAAAATTTCAAAGTCTTCCGCCTGAAACCATTCAGGAGAAAACAGCGGTCGTCATTTTATGCGCTATATTGATCGTGGTAGGCCTTTATCCCAGAGTACTGCTTGATGCCATTCATACTTCGGTGGATCCTATCGTAAAAATGTTTAATGCTTCCGAAATAATTTCGCCGGAAGCGAAAGTCGAAGAAATTCCGGCCCCGGTAGTAGAAACGCCGGCAGCTATTGAAACGCCCGCCGCTGCAGCAACAACGGTGCCCGTATGAACTATTGGACAGTGGCTTATTACTTAATTCCTGAAATTGCGATTACAACGCTTATCTTCATCATGTTGGCCATCGATCTTTTCTTCCTTAAAGATAGGCCCATTACGATCAGGAATCAATTTGTCGGGCTTGCGGCCGGCATGGGGCTTGCGCTTATTACCATCTGGATTGTGTTGAAACAACTTCCCATGAGCGAACCCGTTCGGCTTCTCGGAGATATGTTCGTTCTTGATTCGGCCACCGTGTTCATAAAAATTATTTTAATGGTAATCACCGTCATCACCATTCTTTTCACCATCAACGGTGAATTTACAAAGCATGTGTCCGAATTTTACGCCATGCTTCTTTTTGCCCTCCTCGGCATGATTTTTATGATTCAGTCCGAAGAGCTGATCATGATTTTTGTCGCTCTGGAATTGACGAGTCTCAGCCTTTACGTCATGACGGCATTTTCCAATCGTCTGCGTCAGTCCGCCGAAGCGGCTATGAAATATTTCCTCTTCGGATCTCTTTCGTCTGCCTTCATGTATTTTGGCCTGTCGTATATCTATGGTGTAACAGGGTTTACGGATTTAATGAATATTGCGAATTACCTCTCACCTCTCCCGAAACTTATGATTTCAACCGATCATATTTTGGTCATCGTCGGTATGCTTTTCGTAATAGTAGGTCTCGGTTTTAAAGTAGCGGTCGTACCCTTCCATCTTTGGGCTCCCGAAACATACCAAGGTGCACCGACACCGGTAACCGGATTCATTGCGACGGGATCGAAGATCGCCAGCTTTCTTGTGCTCAGCAAAATTCTTTTTCTGGGTTTTCTCCAAATGGAAGGGAGCAGTTTTCATTATTTATGGCGCGCCGGCTGGTCGCCGCTCCTGGCTGTGATAAGTATTCTTTCCATGACCTTGGGAAATCTGGCCGCCATGCGTCAGAAAAACATAAAACGGCTTCTCGCCTATTCCAGTATCGCGCACAACGGTTACATTCTCTTAGGGATAATCGCGGCAACGCATGTGGGTGCCGTAGCCATGTTTTATTATCTGATTGCTTACGCGTTTACCAATCTCGGGGCTTTTGGGTTTGTAACGGCGGTGGCTAAATTTACCGGCGGTGAGGACCTGGATGACCTCAAAGGACTCGCGAAACGCTCGCCGCTTCTTTCGCTTCTGATGAGTATTTTCGTTCTGTCGCTCGCAAGCATTCCGCCATTCGGCGGATTTTTCGGGAAATTCTATCTTTTTCTCTCTGTTGTTGGACGGGATACGGAACGTTTTGGGCTGCTCTGGCTGACCGGCGTGGGCATCGCGAATACCATGCTTTCTCTTTACTATTACCTGAAAATTCTAAAGCAAATGTATATCGTGAAACCCGCCGATGATTCCAGAATAGAAACGCCTTTTTATTTAAACTCCGCGCTGGCGCTGTGCGCCCTTATCGTCCTTCTCACCGGTATTTTCCCACAGCCCCTCATTACTATCCTCAGCCGATCTATTACCTTTTTCACGGTTTAAATCTTAAATCTTTAGAAGCTTTTATTTTGAGAGGTAATATGGTATCTTTTTCACGTACGGAGGCCAATATGAGTTACAAAGTGTCCATTATTATCGAACATGAAGAGAATTGGTTTGTCGCTTCTTGCCCTGAACTTGATGTTGCAAGCCAGGGAAAGAGCGTAGAAGAAGCGAGAGCTAATCTTAAAGAAGCCCTAGAACTTTATCTGAAGCATGCAGATCCTTCGGAAATCCAGCTCTCCAAAGAACCCCCTTTAGTTTCCACCCTAGATATCGCAGTCTAATATTCCGTACCATTCAGAAATCGCTAAGGGAACTTTACGATCGATCTTGAGAAAAACGAAAATTTCTCCTGAACAACTCGCTAAACTCCTGACATTGGTTCTGGGCACGAGCCAATTTTTATCATAAATTAATTCATAGGAGCTATCTTGACGAGACAAACACTTAAAAACCACAAACCATGGAAGTCCATCGAAAAACTCTGGAAAAAGGGAAAGAAAATTAACGTCGGTGCACTCGAACGTGATCTTAAGAAAACAATAGCGGATGTAAGGCGCGGCCGAAAAAATTAAGCGTATCGTTACGCCGCCATGCCAACAGTGCGGCGGATAGCTAAGACATTTAATAGATTCGAAATAGCCTCGCGTATAACAAAATCAACCGCTGCCCGGACATCGCCGGGAATGGCTAGAATATCTTCGTTTATGGCAACCTTCAATACTACCCAATCTCCTTTAAAATCGGCTGGCTTTCTAAGCGTGAACAGCGGCAGAAGTCTTGATACGGATAGTTGCGTTCTTTCGTCGGCTGAGAATGACTTTACGCTTCGTTCGATAAATTCAGCTTCACCCCAAAATGTTGAAATAATTTCTTTTGCTTTGACTTGGTTGTCTTTAGAAAGCGCGCTAAAACCTAAAATAGCCACATGATCAAATCGAAATCTTTCGGCAACATCAGGGTTCGCTTCGAGCGTGAGAAGAGCATCAAAATCCAAAAGAGCGAATCGGCGGTCAAACAATCCCGCATTCTCGGCTTCGGTGACGGCCTCGGCAAGCATTTCCCGGCTTTCCATACGCGCAACCAGTGCCGCCACCGTATCGACATCGTTCATGGCTTGAGGTAAACCATTTTCCAAACCAAAACCAGCCACGCCAATCGGTTCTGACTCCTCCACAATAGCCGGTAAACCGGTTGGCGAAGCATGAAGTACCGAGGAACGATCGGCCTCCATCTGCGATTCGGCGGCCGTAACTTCTTCCTCAAGGGATACTTGATCGCCAGAATCGTCAAGCAGCGGCCGAGACACCGCGCGTTCATTTTGTTTCAGCTCGCTAAATACTCCGAGCGATTCAATAAAAGCCAGCGTAAGTAAACTTGGATCTGTTTTTATCGCCGGCCTTATTCGTCCATCTAAATGTTCATACAAAATAATCTCTCCTTTGCCACGCCACTTTGCCCCATATCCAATGATTTTTCCGTCATCGTCCACTTGCACAACATACTCTCTCCATTCAGGGTTTTTCTGATTGTGCGAATAACCAATGGATTGACCGGACTTATAGAATTCCCGGCTTGAAAGTTGTTCCACATTCCATTGGACGACTTCGCTTTCATCAACGTTTGGCAATATATCCGTATCCCCCAATTCTTTGCTTGACCCAAAACCGGATTGATTTGGCTCTTCTTGAGTTTCTAGGATCTGACCTTCTGGACTGATGAAAATATCTTGATCGCTGAAGTCGATGTCCAGGCGAACTTGGCCATTATTTGATATCTCAACACCGACGACACGTTGGCCGCCAAAATCATGTACAGAAAATTCGCCGGGGGCATCCTCGATATTAAACACGTAAACAACAGAGCTGTGAAACTCCCTGGTTATCCAGTTGCCTAGGTTATCGTAGCCATTAGCATCTCCGGAAGAAGCAACGGCAATTCTATTTCCCAACTTATAGACGCGGTAGATGTCGGGACTGAAAATTGTTCCATCATCAAAAAGATTTCCTTCCTGCGGAAGCTCTTTCAATACCTCAGATAAATATGGAAATTCGGCCAGCATCTCGTCTTCGGTGTGGAAAACACCCTGAGCTCGTTCTAAAGGCTTACTTTGCGATTTCACGTCTATTACGATGGGTTCGGGAGACGTGGTGTGAATGACAAGCTCACCTTTTTCGTTTATTTCAAGTGAGATTATCCGTTTATCAAATTGAAACACAAGCGGCTCATGATCGGGACTGGCACGATACCAGACAACACTGTACATCCGATTGTTGAACCAATTACCCGGGCCGCTTGTTGCATCTGTATACATTCCAGTTATAGAAGCAGCCACTTCACTGCCTTTTACAAGAATGTTGTAATGGGGCGATCCGTAGGGATGTCCCGATGGATTAAACACTTGCCCATCAGGATCCTTACTACTCACAGCGGGGAAAGGAAAATCGATACCCTCCAGTTCGGGCTTGGCCGCAATCGCATCTCCCAAATTGAAAAATGTCTCACTCAACCCCTCCGGCAAGGGTATTTCGACCGGCTCCGTTAAAGAGATTTCATCGCTCACTAAAGGTGAGGGTTGAGGACTAGCTGAAATTTGGATGCGTTCCGCATTACTGTTTAGAACCACCTCGATGAACGGCGATGCAATGGGATCATCAAAATCGTACGTCCAATTAACAATTTCTCCGTTGCGATTAAACCTATAAGACGGTCCACGGAATGAGGCGGAAACAATTTCGCCGTTGGCATTCAAATGCAGTTCGAATTCATTGGCTTCGGTTTTGATTCTAATTACATCTGTATCTACAATCGAAAGCTTCCAATCCCGCGGCTGCATAGTGCCGTCTTCTCTCCACTCATAAGCCCTCAAGGTTCCGTTTTCCGAATCAACAAAAAGCCGCATGGTTTCCAAAATACTTAGAAGCTTCGGTATGTCCGGATCCTGCGCAAGAGTTGACGCGAAATATAATGCATCTTCGAATTTATACAGCGAATCAGAAATCCACGCGGGGTCGATCGTAGGTAACGTTGGATCAGGATTTAGTTCTCCCGCATACTCAAAATCACCTTGAACTATCTCTTCAATGAAAGTGGAGGAAACCGGGTGATCGAAATTCCACTTCCCTGTAATTACATCGCCAAGCAATTCGTTCTCACCTACGCCGACAACCCCTGTGATCTCATTCTGCTCGTTTAGCTTTATCCTGAAGGGACCAACCTGAATCCATCCATCGCTACCTGCCTCAATAGCCCAATCCTCTGCAGTAACAAATCCATTTAGGACCGGTCCGTAGGCACGCAGAACTCCATTTGGAAATACACGATCCTTCATGATAAGAAGAAATTTTTGGAAAAGAATGGTTTTGCCCAAAGTTGCCTTCTTGAGGCTTTCCATAAGTTGCCCAGCCGAATTACGCACCCACGCTTCCGCGACGGTAGCCCGATCTTCCCATTGATTGGTCATGCCGTACTCGCGTACGTAGTTGTCTAAATCATCGCCGGAAAGCCTATGCAATTCTTCCCAAAGAGGATCGTCGTCATCTAATAAGTGCTCAAATTCGTGCTCTACAACCTCGGCTAAATTTTCAAATCCCATAATGGCCTTTTCAGAAGCAATGCTTTTTCCGGCACGCTTGAGCTCCTCGGCTTTTTCATGCCCTACAATGGCTCGGGGTTTTTCGTCATCTGCCGGTGCATCTTCCATAATAAGCACAAAGCCGTCTCCAAAAGCCTGACCCCAAAGATCGACCTGATTCGGAACGGCCGCGATCCAGCGCAATTTGTACAGATCGTCTGGATTCTTTTTCGCTAACTTATCCCGAATGATCTGAAGCTCAATTTTGGAAAATCTGAAATTCTTTAAATGGTCAGGGTATTTGTCATAAATAGCTACTTCGTGCCCATTCACATCAAGGATCTGTGAGGGGCCCCAACTCCGTACAAGAGCGACATTGATATAATGTAAAGCGTAATCAACCGGCGACCCATACTCAAGCAAGTAAGAGTAAGATCCACATCCGCCAACGCAACCTGAAACAGCGGCGAGTCCAAGCCAAGTACTTAGCTTGCCACCCATTAATCCCGGCACTACGCCGGCAAACCAAGATAGCGCCGCGATTGATATCCTTTCTATCCGCTGGCGCCAAAGCTTTTGTTTCATTCTCGTTAACTTTCTTCCGGCGCCAAAACCGGAGCTGCTTTGTTTCTCAAGCGCCTTCAAACGGTTTTCCCATACCGAAATTAACGTTTTGACCTGAGGCAACAATCGCTGTGCTGTGTTCTGTAACATGGCGCGCGGCGGAAGTTTGCCTTGCTGAAGCAAACCAAGTAATTTCTCATCAATGCCTTGGGCGCCACGTGTAGCACGGTAACGTTCGAATTCCAGATACGCGAAAAAGCCATACCGGCTAACATGAATCCAATCCTTGGCGCTGTATTCGCCTCGTTCAAACCGAAGCAACATGGCCGAAAGCGTTTGCCGCATAGCAAGGGCAAGAATTTCATCTTCCCGGCCGCTTGTCGCTAAAAGTTCTTTAGTAATCGGCCGGTAAGCGTTAAATAAATTGAAAGAATCCGCCGTTTCCTTCTGAAGCCGCATTTGCTGGAATTCTTTTTCTGCTTTTTCGGGAGAATACAAACTCTTCTGCTTGGCCCACGCGAGAAATTTCGAGCGGCGCCGCATCTCGTGATATTCACCAGCCAAGCCCATGGTCGCCAACATTTGAATCTCTCCCGGATATTTATTCAGAAATTCAAAGAGACCTTTACTCGGCCATTCGATTCTCCCGCCTGAAAAGTGCTTGCGTAATTCATCCACATAAATATGCTTTCCGACTTTGAGGACCTCATCATTTTCAACATCATCCACACTCATAAGGTCAAGGCCGGCCGCCTCTTGAACAATTAAGGAAGCGAATACTTCGAGGAACAAATCCATTGAACCAATTTTTTGAAGCGCGCGGAAATATTTGTATACTCGCTGGCTGTTGACATTAACGGTTACTTTTCCCCCTGATATTTTCATCTTCTGGAACATACTCGCTAAAACGTTATCCTGCTGCCCCGGCGGGATAACATCGGTTCCCTCTTTAACAGCCTTTGCGTAACGATCCAACATTGCTGCATCGGGAAAGCCATTGTCCTTCAGCCAATCAATGGTGGCTAAAACTGCCTCCTTTGCGCTTTCAAGAGTAGGTTCGGGTTCAAAACGCTGCCATTCTTCCGTCGTCCATTTTTCTATCAGATACCATCCAATTCCCAAAGAAGCCACAGCGGCAGCCGCTGCACCGCCCCCTATCAAAACCGTCCGCCGCGATGGAAAGTTCTTTCGAGCTTCTTTATTACTTTCCGAACCAAAACCGGCAGTAAATCTCTGTGCGTCAGCAAGCACACTTCCATTGCCTACGAGAAAACCCATGATTTTTTCTGCTTCCGGATCTATGCGATTAAGCACGTCTGGATGTAGAACATGCATTTGAATCGATTCGGCAACCCATTCATTAAAATTTGTCCGATACGCACCTCGAAAACCGAAAAGAAAAGCTAATCGTAATAAGGGAGAGTACCATGCCAATCGATTCGGAATCAGCCTGTCGTATTCATGAAAAATATAGGGTTCATTAAAATGCCAACTTCCAAAAAACATCAGCATCGGACCGCGCAATATTAGGAAAACTCCATACATGACCTTTTGAACAAGATTACTCTGTCGTTCTTTCCATTTCTGCAATCTATCCTTATATAGAGCACTCAAAAGTTTTATTCCAAACTCTTTCATTTCTCCGTACTTTTGCTCAGCCGGCATAGGCACGGCGTATTTCTCCGCTAAATCTCTAAGCTCTTCCAGAGCCGTTAACCCAGAAAAAACAAATAGGCGATCGGCGGTTTCGCCCTTAAGCACTACTCCGTGTCCAAATTCATGGAAAAACGTTCTGCGAGCCGAAAAAATAGGCAGCCCTCGGTGCGGGATAGGTAAAACAATTGTGTCTTCATCTGTAATGTTTCGAGCCGTACGGCCTTCTTTGACCAACGTAATAGCGCGTATTTTCCTATTGTTGATCAAGACTGCGGGATCAAGGCGCTTAATCTCTCGATCAATTTTGACTAAATAATGAGCAATTCTTTTTATAGTCGGAATGTTATAAGTAAGCGGTTTTACACTAAGCCAATTTCGAATGTCTTGCTCGTCTTTCCAAAACGCTCCTCCTCTAAAATAAAAACGAACATCGATATCGTATAGATCTCGAAAATGAACTTTCGCAAGCTTTAACATCATTTCAGGATCCGAAACCCCGCGTAGTTTTGTTCCTAAATCCAGCGATTGAATCGAAGGCTGTAGGTCCGCTTCTCCCAACCAAAGCCTACGCAAGGAATTATTTTCTTCGATAAATCTTCGGGCGGCCATATAATCGGAATGATCGTTATGCTTATCCGCTTCTTCACCGGCCTTGCTTATCTGGTAGGCCATTCGATTAACGCTAAGGACATCTTCGATCCGCTTCTCTGCAAAACGCCTGACGATAAGGCCAACTTCTTCCGAGGAAATATCGGTGATTTGATTTTTCAAGGAAGATTCAATGTGAGATGTTCCGCTGTAAAAATTCATCTCCAGGACACGTCTCACTTTTTCTTTTTGTGTTTGAACAATAAACAACTCGGAATGTTCGTCCAAAAGTTCATCAATAAAACGAACGCGATAAGCCATTTCAACATCGTGGGTGAGTTCCAGACGGATATCATCGTCGCCTTCGCCAAGGTACCTTGTGTACATCGTTAGCCGAGCTGAATCCCTTGCCTCCGTACGAACATTTTTAAGAACTTGAAGCTGAGCTCTAATTAATACTTTCATTTCAGAAAAATTATTGTGTACCGCAGCTTCGGTAAGTAATTTCCATCCGGTTTCTACATCAGCTACGCCACCTTCTTTTGAATTAAATGATGCCGCGCCGAAGCCGGTGGGTAGCTGCGGTTTTTCGCTGGTGGGTAAAAGATTACCAAGCCCGGCTTTATTTTTAATGCGGTCGCGGATCGCTTCCAATTCGCGGGTAAGATCTTTCGCGATATCAAGCGCACGGCCGGCGGTAAGATTGGTAATATCGTAGCCGACGTAATAATCTAAATTCCGATGGAATACGTCGCTTGGCCTAGTGGGTCCTGGTACATCACCGAATTGGGGAAGACGATGGTGAAATTCGGATAATGCGGCCCACGCCTTCTTGAGATCTGCCAGCGAACGGTTAAGCGTTTCGATAAGTTCTGTTTGCTGCTGTACACTTAAAAAATTAAGACTTGCGCGCGCTTCCATCACTTTATTTGGAAAAGCCCTCATGAAAACACCACCCCCATGCGGCCTATAGGCGTTAACTAAAGCATCGGCGGCTGTTTTGTAGGCACGCGCGGCTTTTTTGCGAACCGTCCAGCGCATATTCTTTATTGCTTCGCGAATATCGGATTCGTTACCTTGCTCAGCGATTCCAAAATGGGTGTATAACAGATCGGTTATGACCAGGTGCAATCGATTTGCAAGTGTCTGAGCTTTCTCAAATTCGTGTTCGATATCATTCAACTGAAAATCATCGAATTCCAACTCTGTCAAATTGCCTTCGCCAGCCAGTCCTGCTCTTTTGCTTGCATCTGTATAGAAGATCTTCATCCGAGCATAACCGGGCACAAGCGCAATGCGTTCGGGATGTGTGAAGTGAGCGAGAGCGAGGAGGAAAATCTTCACCATCGATTCTCGCTTATTCGGATTCGGGCGAATGTGGATTTCCGGAATATTCCGCATGTCTTTTGGAATCAGGTCACTAAACCCAAACCGTTCTTGCAATGTTCTTAATGAAACTTCCCAGCGCTTTTCATTGAACTTACCCTGTTCGTAAGCATAGTTAAACGTATCTACCGTTGAAATCTCAAAAAATTGGCCTTCGGGAACAAATCCAATATCGACAATAGATCCGCTGAGCGAATGCTTGCCTGTGTTCTCGGCATAGGCGGCCAGCATCACGTACAAATAAATTTTCTGACCCATCGATATGCCATCGAGGCGTGCCACAAAATCAGCGATTTTCCGCCGGTTTGTTACTGACCAATCGTACACATCTGGCGATACTCGATCGGCATAACTTATCGCTAGCGGAGTTGCCATTTGGTTTTCTTCCACACGGGAAATGGAACGAATCTGATCGGTCAGACTCAATGCTGTGGTGTGAGTACCCTGGCCCTGTGCCGGCAACGATCGCAGCTCCTGAGCGCGCAGAGCTTCAAGAGACGGACGCGCATAGTGAATCACACCGTCTACGTTCACACCGTCATAGCTCGAAAGATCGATGTAGCCGTAGGTACGCCCCTCTGCATATTTCACGACGGCACGAGAAACCGGCAGCACAAATGCAACAAGCTCCTCGCCTCTAAAAATTTCAGACTGGCCTTCCACTGTTGCTCCAACTAAAGTGTGAGCAACACCCTCTCTTTGGAGTACATCCGGTATCTCAGCGGGCTCGAAATGACCATATCCGACAATGGCGGCAACGCGCGCCTTCGGATTTTCTCCTACAGCTCTTTGAGTCAACGCCGCCAGATTTTCTCCCATTTTTATTCCCCGCCTGTGATTTCGCTCGGCTTCGGATTTAATTTCTTTTTGATCCGCAACGGACATATCAACAAACACGATTTTAAGACCGATGGAGTGAGCTTTTTCGTATAGCTGGCGGAACCGGTGCGGAATCCAGGTTTTTTGCGCAATCTCGGAAATATTGTCGGGGTCGTCATCCGAAGGAATTTCGAGCGCCAGATGCGTCACACCAGCCACCTTTAATTCTTCAAGATGTTCAATAAAGCCACGCTGCACGCCCACGTGCCCATGATTGGTATCTCCTATGACGACAAGATGCTTATCACCGAACAAGCGATCATAGTCTACGCCCGGGCTCCAATGATTCCGAACGGCTTCGTCCCACTCGTCATCGCTGAACTGAATATTCCTGGAACCATACGTATCGCTATAAAGCGTCAGTCGTGGCGCACCATCTGCCGCACCAAAGCCGGCTGGACCCATCTGAAGAAGGCGGTTTTGAGCGGTTTTGATGGCGTTTAAAACTGATGGGTCGGAAATATTAACGGAGAAAGAAGCGCGTTCGAGGATTTTGCCGAATCCCGCGGAGGAAGAAGGCGTTTCTGAATTCGCACTGCGGCGGAGCATTTCCCGGAAGAGACTACGATCTCCGACGCGATTACCATTGTAAAAAACAAACCTGCCGGAATGGGTATACTCTCCCACGACTTCTTGGAGACTTCCAAAACCATGCGTTTGAAAATAAACCGCGCTTTCCGGTTGGCTGACCCTTGCTAAAAGATCGTTGAACATAGGCCCCGTTAGACCGATCATCGCGTTGCTAGGAGCGGCCCTGATTCCAAAACCTAAAGTGCTGTCTTGCGAAGTCTGTCTTGAGCTCGTAGATTGCTTCGCCCCTTCGGGGCTCGCAATGACGGGTGTGTCATTGCGAGCTTCTGTTCGCGTAGGCCGGGCATCTTGCCCGGCATTCCGGGGCGGGACGCCCCGGCTACGTGGGGCTCCTCGCAATGACGGTTTGTTAGGCGTTGTTGGAAGATGTAATAGATCGGCGCCTTTTTTCATGAGTTCCAAATATTTTTCATGCTCGCTAACTTCATCTACCTTCGGCATGACTACGACGTAAGAAATCTTCTGCTTCCGAAGCCGCTCAGTGAGTCCTTGCCGGTGATATCCGCCCGCTATCATGAGCGCCGAAGAAGCGCGCTTTTTTTCCATTTCTACCAAAAGCGCTTTTGCGAAATGTTCATCGCGCTTCACGGTGGTTCCGTAAAAAGCAAGGATGCGTTCAACGTAGTTATCAATGGGAATATCCCGAACGGAATTAAGGGATCCGAGGAGAACCCGGTTTTCCTCCGCCGCTTTTTCCAGAAAGGAGAAAATCCGCTCGGCGCGCATTTCTTTGGCGAGCTCGTTTAATTCCTTTACGTCCCGCCGCGCGAGGGTAAGTTCAAAACCACGTTCCAGTAAATTTAGATAATGCTCAAGCGTTATTAAACGCCGCTCGGTATTTGTGCCGGACATTTTCAATTTGAGCATAAGCGCAAGCCGTTCGATATCGAGAAAAAGAGCCTCGGCATCGATATTTTCCATATATTCATGAATTGTTTTCTCATCGATATGATCGAGATCCTTCGCTTCGCTCAGGATGACACCCGGTTTGTCATTCTGAGGCGCGGAGCGCCGAAGAATCTCAGTCAATTTCTGAATTTCTGGAAACGTCTTTGTATCGGCTTTCAAGGCCACAGCAAACTTCCGTAGTTCTTTCATAAGCGTCATTACGTCCAACGTTTCTTGGCGGTGGGCTTCCAAAATCCTGTCGAGCTCTTTGTGCTCCTTGGAATAGGTGGCGCTACGCAAACTTTGAAATGCTGTTCTTACATTCTTTACGAATTCGAGACCTTCTTTCTTCTTGTCCATGACCGACATAAATTCCTTGAAATTTTTGAGGTAAAGCTCTTCGTCGTCGACGCCAACGGCATCGATATTTTTCCTGGACATCGTGAGCGCAAACTCCGGGCCTCCGATTTCACCGGTGCGCATTCTCTTATCCAAGACTTTTTCGGTAATTTCGGGTACGGGAAAACTTCGGAAAAGATTTACATCGACTTCGCCATCGGCCGCCTCCAAAGCAACGAGCGGAATATTGTATTGAGCGGAAAAATGATCGATGGCTGAGGCGATATGCTTTTGCGCGCTGTAGTTGGCGTGGGCGTCTTGAATGTAAACAACCAAACGGTTTCCGCGTCCTTGGAAAAATTCTTCAACATGACCAAGCTCGCTAGGAATCGAAATAGAGACGGCTTTAAGCGCGGCAATGGCAGGATCGATTGCATTAGCGCGGGATAAATCCGAAAGAGAGAGAGAAATCACCATCGCGAAGACCAAAGAAAAAGCGATGGCCCGTGCGGGAAGGCGATTTGAAGAAAAAATTACCCTCTGCATGAGATTTCCTTTATATACTAAACATACTTAATAAGATGATATAAAGACTACATTATGGGATCTTGTAAGTCAAAAGCACCATGTTGACATTAACTCTTATATACGTATACTAAGCGACTTACATTGTGTCGCCCCCGCATAAGCGGGGGCCCAGTAACACACTAGATTCCCGCTTTCGCGGGAATGACAAAATCGCTCATAGTTAACCGCGATTCCTTTACATGGTTATATTTTTATCCGTGCTTTTTACCCTAGTCGGACTCACCTCGGCCGTTTTCGTTGTCACTAATAAATCCCCCATGAATGGGGCACTTTTCCTTATCGTCACGCTTTTCACCGTTGCCGCCAATTATGTGCTCCTCACCGCTGAATTTTTGGCGGCCGTGCAAATCATCGTTTACGCAGGCGCCATTATGGTGCTTATTATTTTTGTGGTTCAGCTCATCGGTTTTCAGCCCGTCAAAGATTCCATTCTCCAGAAACAAACTCCGTTTGCTCTCGTTGTCGTCTCGCTCGTTTTCGTTCAAATTGCTTTTTTTACGCTAAGGTCCTTGCCGGAACTTACAAGCGAAGCCCCATTGGCGGAACAAACGCTGGATCACGCGGCTTCTTTCAGCCGAATCCTTTTCACGAAATACCTCGTTCCTTTTGAAATCGCTTCGGTACTTCTTTTGGTTGCGATCATCGGAACCGTTTTACTGGCACAACACAAAGGCATACGCGAATGAACCTGGACACCGTTAGCTTAATTTTTGGCACAGGTCTTTTTTTTATCGGCATGGCCGGTGTCCTCATTCGAAAAAATGCCGTTGTTGTTCTCATGTGCATTGAGTTGATTTTAAACGGCGTAAATTTGACCTTCGTAACCTTCAGCCACATTCACGGAAATTTAGCCGGTCAGATCGCGGGCCTTTTCGTAATCGTCGTTGCCGCGGCCGAAGCGGCGGTCGGTCTCGCCATTATTATTGCTGTTTTCAAGCGGCGCGCTTCTACCAACATCAATGAATTCAACGTGCTTCGATGGTAGCCTTAATTCCTCTCTTCCCCGCTCTTGGCGCGCTCGTGAACGGTCTGTTTGGCCGCCGTTTCATCAAAGATAAAGCCCACGTAGTCGCCGTCGGCGCCTCGGGCCTTTCTTTCGTTGTCACCATGATTCTTTTTCTGGGATTTTTGAAATCAGGACATAGTTACGAAGTTGCCGTATTCGATTGGATTGCCGTCGAACCCCTACGAATTCAAATCGCATTTCTGGTCGATCCGCTCAGCATGATCATGGCCATGATCGTAACGGGCGTGGGGCTTTTGATTCATATTTATTCAATCGGCTACATGCATGGCGACGGCGGATATCATCGCTATTTCGCTTATTTGAATCTTTTCATGGCCGCCATGCTTTTTTTAATTCTCTCGAACAATTATCTTCTGATGTTTTTGGGTTGGGAAGGCGTGGGGCTTTGCTCGTACTTGCTCATCGGATTTTGGTTTCATAAAGATTCGGCGGCCAACGCAGCGAAAAAAGCTTTCCTGGTAAATCGCATCGGGGACGCGGCTTTTATGTTGGCTCTCTTTCTTATTTTTAGACAGAGCGGCAGTCTCGTTTTTCATGACGTAATGGCCCGAGCGCATACCTTTCCGGCTGAACTCGCCACCGCCATTGGCATTCTTCTTTTCATCGGCGCCATGGGAAAATCGGCGCAGCTTCCTCTCTATGTCTGGCTGCCGGATGCCATGGAAGGTCCGACTTCCGTTTCTGCCTTGATTCACGCAGCGACGATGGTGACGGCCGGTGTTTATATGGTTGCCCGGAACTCAGCCATTTATGCTCTCGCTCCCGCCGCACTTCAATTCATTGCCTGCATTGGTGCTCTCACAGCTATTTTTGCGGCGAGTATTGCGCTCGTCCAGCGCGATATTAAAAAAGTACTCGCCTATTCCACGGTTAGTCAGCTCGGCTATATGTTTCTCGGCTGCGGCGTAGGGGCCTACATAAGCGCCGTATTTCATTTGATGACGCATGCCTTTTTTAAAGGCTTGCTTTTCTTGGGCTCGGGAAGCGTCATACATGCGCTTCACGGCGAACAAGACATGATGAAAATGGGCGGTCTTAAAAAACGCATGCCGATCACCACGACGACGTTCGCCATCGCAACGATTGCCATCGCAGGCATACCGCCGCTCGCCGGTTTTTGGAGCAAAGACGAAATTTTGGCGGAGACGTTTAAAAACGGGCATACCATTCTTTGGGGCGTAGGCGTCCTGACGGCTCTCATGACTTCGTTCTATATGTTCCGCCTTCTTTTTCTTACGTTTTACGGAAAATCGCGCGTAGCTCACGATAAAGAACATCGTCTGCACGAATCTCCGCTGACCATGACGATTCCTCTTTCGATTCTTGCTTTGCTTTCGGCGATCGGAGGAATTCTTCCTGGCTTTCCGCCCGAACACGGCTGGATTCACACATTTCTTTCCCCGGCCATCACGTCAATCCATCATGCAAGCGTTTCTTTACCTGGCCTCGATATAACGTTAATGATTATTTCCGTTGCCGCCGCATTGCTGGGATTGGCACTCGCCTGGTTTTTTTATTTGGTTCGCCCATCCGTACCGGAGTCGCTAGCTTCGCGGTTCAGGTCTATTCACACACTTCTTTTGAATAAATACTGGGTGGACGAAATTTATTTAAAAATATTCGTTCATCCGCTCGTCAGGCTTTGTGGCAGGCTTTGGGATTTTGACATGAAAGGAATTGACGGTGTTGTAAACGGCGCTGCGAATCTTACGGTAAAAACGGCCGAAAAATCCCACTTTTTCGATATGAAATTTGTGGACGGTGCTGTAAACGATATCGGCAAACTCATCGATAAGTGGCATGGCCTTCTTCGAAAATGCCAGACCGGATTTGTTCAAAATTATGCATTCATGATGATTGTTGGAGTGTTATTTCTTGTAACAAGCATGTTTTTTATTCCTTACCATTTTTAGAAGAGGCTTCGCATGACGAACATTTTGGGTATTCCCATTCTTACGCTTTTATGTTTTCTTCCGCTAGCAGGAACGCTGGCCATCGCCATTTGTACAAAGAAAGACCAGCCCGAACGTATCAAAAATATCGCGCTTGTTTTTTCCGTAGCGACATTCCTTTTGTCGCTTTTGATTCTTCCTGGTTTTAAAACAGACACGGCGGAAATGCAATTTGTTGAGCGCACTCCGTGGATCTCCGCCATCGGTGTTGAATATTTTCTCGGCATTGACGGTATCAGCATTCTCCTCATTTTGCTGACCACCCTGCTTTCCATGATTGCGATGGTAGCCTCATTTTCTGTTATCACCGACCGGCTCAAGGAATATTACGGATCGCTCTTAATGCTCGAGACCGGCATGCTCGGTGTCTTTTTATCCATGGATTTCGTGCTCTTCTATGTTTTTTGGGAAGTAATGCTCGTTCCGATGTATTTCCTCATCGGGATGTGGGGAGGTTCCAATCGCCTTTACGCAGCCATCAAATTTTTTCTATACACGCTTTTCGGAAGCGTGCTGATGCTCCTCGGAATTCTCGCGCTTTATTTTTTAAACGGGGATCCCGCGTTTGGAACCGGCATACCCACATTTAACATACCGACGCTTTTTAATATAAGACTGCCTCTCCATATGCAACTCTGGATTTTTGCTTCCTTCTTTTTAGGGTTCGCCATAAAAGTTCCCCTCTTCCCGTTCCATACCTGGCTTCCGGATGCGCACGTCGAAGCGCCGACCGCCGGAAGCGTGATTCTTGCCGGTGTTCTTCTTAAAATGGGCACCTACGGCTTTGTTCGCTTCTGCCTTCCGATTCTTCCCGAAGCTTCTAAATTTTTTGCACCGGGTATTGCGGTGCTTGCCCTAATCGGCATTGTCTATGGCGCGCTCGTAGCCATGGCGCAAACAGACATCAAGAAACTGGTCGCTTATTCGAGCGTCAGTCACCTGGGATTTGTCGTGCTCGGGCTTTTCGCCATGAATTCAGCCGGCGTCACCGGCGCCATGCTTCAGATGATTAACCACGGAATTTCTACCGGAGCGCTTTTCTTACTTGTTGGAATGGTGTACGAAAGAAGGCATACTCGGAAAATTCAGGAATTCGGCGGGCTTGCTCACGTTATGCCGGTATATGCCGTTCTCTTTGCCATCACCATGTTCTCCTCGATAGGGCTTCCCGGCTTAAACGGCTTTGTCGGCGAATTTTTAATTCTTCTCGGAGCGTTCCAGAAAGAACTTTGGTATGCGGCGGTAGCGGTCTCCGGTATTGTCCTCGGCGCTGCTTACATGCTCTGGCTTTATCAGCGAGTCATGTTTGGGAACGTAACGCATGCGGAAAATAAAACGTTGAAAGACTGCACGAGACGCGAAGTTCTCTACATGATCCCGCTTATTGTGCTCATGTTCTGGATCGGCATTTATCCGAAGCCTTATCTTCGCTTAATGGAAGCAAGCATCGCAAATACCCTTGAGTCTCTTCAAAAACCTGCTCAAGCTACGGAGCTTTTATAGATCTCAGAAATAATTAGGAAACACTATGAGTCTCGTACTGCCGAATATTCCGTTGAGCGCGTTACTTCCTGAAATTGTTCTAACGATAAGCGCCTGCATCATTATTTTCCTTCAGCGCCCATTTGCCAAAGTACATACACACGCACTAAGCTCGCTTGCTTTCGTCTCCTGTATTGTCGCGATAGGGTTTGCCATGAACCTTTGGAATATCAATTATTCCGAATTTATGCAGCATTTCCTTACGGATCACTACGCGATTTATTTCAAATCGGTTCTTTTAATCATCAGTGCTTTAACGATACTCATTTCGAAACGATTTTTAGCGATCACCAAAGCGGAGCGCGGCGAATACTACGGCCTTATTCTTTTAGCCACCGTCGGAATGCTTACGATGGTTTCCGGGGCGGATTTCATTACGATTTATCTCGGACTGGAAACCATGGCGATTGCCAGTTACATACTGGCTGCTTATTTTCGCTCGGACGAACGGTCGTCTGAAGCCGGCCTAAAATATTTTTTATTGGGCGCGTTTAACTCAGGAATTATTTTATACGGCATGGCGCTGCTTTATGGGGCTACAGGAACTTTTAACCTGGCTGAAATGCATTCTATCGTCGCCGGCCTATCGGAGCCGGGTAAAATACAGCTTCTTTATTTTTCCTTGATTTTTCTCATTGCCGGATTTGGTTTTAAAATTGCGGCTGTGCCTTTTCATATGTGGGCACCGGACGTCTACGAAGGCGCGCCCACACCGGTTGCGGCATTTCTTTCCTCCGGTTCAAAAACAGCCAGCCTTGCCGTCATCATACGAATATTTCTGGTTGTATTCGGAACGGTTAGCGCACTGTGGCAGCTTTGGATTGCCTATATTGCCGCGCTTACCATGATTTTTGGAAACATTGCCGCCCTTAGACAAACCAACGTAAAAAGGCTGTTGGCGTACTCCAGTATTGCTCAGGTTGGCTACATGCTTTTGGGATTAGCGAGCGGCACGACGATGGGGTCATCGGCTGTATTAATGTATACGTTCATTTACCTTTTCGCCAACATCGGTCTCTTTGCTTCTCTTGTTTTTCTTTCCAAAGAAGGCGAAACTAAAGAAGCCGTTTCTGATTTCTCCGGGCTTGGCCGGCGGCATCCGCTCGTGGCTTTTGCCATCACCATTTTCCTTCTATCTCTTATTGGAATACCTCCAACCGCCGGATTTATCGGAAAGTTTTATCTCTTCATGGCCGCGGTCAACGCCGGCTATATCAAATTGGCTGTCGTAGGAGTACTAGCCAGTGTCATCTCTGTTTTTTATTACATGCGAATTGTCGTGGCCATGTATATGGAAAAATCAGCGGTGGAAACGGAAAAAGATCTTAGCCCGTCCCATCCGTCGACAACATTGGGATATGCATTTTCGCTTATGCTTTTTGTAATTTTAACGGTAGGAGTCTATCCCGGCCCTCTTTTCGATCTTGCTCGCGAGTCTCTCTCTTCCGTAGCTTCGGTAAAGGTTTTGGATTAAGTTTACAACTTTGTTATTTTTCCAACTGAATTGTCACTTCGAACTTTTTTAGTTTTTGAATTCCCATTCGGGCTTTTTTTTAGTTTTATTTAACCATTTGCTATATAAAGTCTTAGGTTATTTTTTATATTGGTATGTATCTGGTACAAAAGTTGCTTAAGCATTGTCACATGTTTAGTTCTGAATTCCCTGATTTATGAAAGGTACTTCTTAAGTGAAAAGGACCATCTGTGAATGAAATATCTAAATAAATAGAAATAGAAAAAACGGACAACTAAAACAAGGAGAGTTCCGGTGAAGAAAAACAGTATGGTATTGTTACTGATTGTATTAATGGCTGGCTTAATATATGTGCCCATGGCCAGTGCCGATGAGGACCCGAATGAACTGAAGTCTGAGATTGACTCTCTTAAGAATCGCTTAACGCAGCTTGAAACCAAGCTTGCTTCCGTCCAACCCGCCACTCGAATTCCGGGTGGCCACGTCGGGTTGGAAGCAGGGACTGCGCCTGCATTGGAAGTGCCCAGCCTTGTCCGTGGAATAGGCATTTCCGGATACGTAGATACAACGTATACGCATAATTTCAACTTGCCGGATTCCATTGCCAATGTAGGAAGAGTTTTCGATCGGTCCGCAGACGGCTTTAACATGAATGCCGCTGAAATTGTAATCCAAAAACCTGTTTCGGCGGACAGCAGGGCCGGCTTCCGTGCCGATTTATTTACGGGTAATGACGCGGAAGTAATTGGATCGACAGGCCTAGGACTCGGAACCGATGAATTTGAGATCCAGCAAGCGTTCGTAGAACTCCTCGTGCCCACCAGCAATTTCGCTTCCTGGATGAACGATATTGACCTAAAAGCGGGTAGATATGTCACCATGAATGGCGCGGAAGTCATCGAAAGTAAGGACAATTGGAATACTTCACGCGGCCTTTTGTTTGGATATGCCATTCCTTTTACGCATACGGGTATTCGAAGCACCTACACTTTTGATAACGGGTGGGACATGTGCCTCGGCATTGTTAACGGTTGGGATATTACAGACGATACCAATAACGGAAAAACCATTGAATCGCACCTGGGTTTGAACAATATTGAGTTGCCGTGGGACTCTTCCGTCACTGTTGGCTACCAGTACTATGGCGGTTCTGAACGTGCAGGACAAGATGCCGATTGGCGTCACCTGCACGATATCGTCGTCATTTTGAAAACGCCTTGGGAACCCCTTACGCTGATGTACAACTTAGATTATGCTTTTGAGGCAAACTTGATTGGTGACAATCGCAAAGGCGATTGGTGGGGGCATGCTGTTTATGCTAGATACCAGCTCACGGAAAAATGGGCGGCCTCCGTCCGTGCTGAAACTTTCAACGATGAAGATGGCGTCCGTATCATTGGTGGCACACAAGCCGAGTGGTATGAAATTACCGGCACACTAGAATATAAGCCATGGGAGAACACCGTTACTCGTCTTGAAATGCGCTCCGACCATGCCGATAAAGACGTGTTTAGCGGAAACAACCAGACGAACGATAATCAGACAACGCTCAGCAGCGAGGTCATGTACTTATTCTAGGCGGATGAGTACAGCAGATTGTTTTTTCTGTTAGAGAGTGATTTGTTTTACGCGATCCCTTGGATTCCCCCTCCTTGAAAAATGGCTCGTCGCTAACGGGCGTTTTGGATCGCGTAAAACAACACCTCTGTAGTTCTGAGGGTAGTGCAAGTTTTTAAAAAGCCATTTACTTGCGCCGCTTGACCGACGCTAGTCCAAACGGCGTAATTGGCTTTTTACCATGACGTAGCTGTCCGGTCTTTCAGGAACGCGCTTAAGGCAAATCCTATACCGTGCGTTTTTAGCCGGTTGTGATTCAAGTCCAAACGCTTTGAAAGGGTCCGAAACGGCGATATTTAACCAACCTTTTAACGTAGCCGCTTCCGGATCTTCAAAATTCAGCGTGGCTACTTTAAGTATATTTTTATCGTCGAGAGCCCGTTGAAATTGCTCCAGCTTCGAAGGTCCTCCCCTTTTCAGCATCGTAAACTCACCGCGAATAACCCTGTTAATCTTAAAAAGAACGATTGCTTTTGGTTCTCCCGACGTCTCAAGTTCCTGTTCAATGGCATCGATCGGCACACCGCTTTCGATGGGTTTCACATGAATCGGCGTTGCGTCCAAAACAACGTCGTACTCACGCCTAAATAAAGAAGCTTCTGAAGTTCCAATAAAGGAAGCAATAAGTAAAATGCAGCTGATAAAATAAAATTTCATTTTCATGGAAAGTTACGGCAAGGCAGGCTGCGGGCGTTTTGGATCGCGTAAAACAATAGCCCCGTGATTCTCGGGGTGAAGAAGATCATCCATCGTTAAATACATTCCTTCGCGACTGTAAGCGGATATATCAACGATTTTCGTATCCATCCGAATCGCATCTTCCGGGCAAGCTTCCACACAAAATCCGCAGTACACGCAAATTCCAAGATCGATATCGAACCGGCGCGGGCGTTTCTCGATATTGGGATCGGGATGCTCGTCCGCCACGATATAAATACAGTGCGCCGGGCAGACGGTTTCGCACATCATGCAAGCCACGCAACGCGGCGAACCATCCTGTCTCTGGGTAAGCCGGTGCCGGCTGCGGTACCGCGAGGCCATCGGCCTTATCTCTTCGGGATATTGGTAGGTCACCGCCGCGGGAATGTCTTTGAATAAACCAAATTGATGAAGAATATGGAGGGTCAGATTTTTAAAAAAATGCCCCGCCGTCAGGCCCAGTCCCTGAAAAATAGCCGGGAAATAAATGCTCACCCAAAAGGACATCTTGGGCTGTTTAATAAGTCGAGTTCTGGCCGCCATAAAACTATTTCTCCATCATAACCAATACAACGGCTGTTATTAAAAGATTAGCAAGCGAAAGCGGCAGTATCATCTTCCACCCTAACCGCATAAGCTGATCGTAACGAAAACGCGGCAGCGTCCAGCGAATAAGCATAAAAAACCAACAAAAAAAGAGCACTTTGACTGTGAAGGAACCGATCTGCGTGAACGAAATCAAAAGATGCGGCAGGGCCATCACAAGACGGCCGGCCATATGAATCCCGTCCGATTCTAAAAACGGAACCTGCCAACCGCCGAAGAAAAGTACCGTAGCTAAGCAAGCCAAAAGAATCGTTTCCACATAGTCGGTAAAAAAAAACATGCCGAATTTCATGCCGCTATATTCCGTAAAATAACCGATGATCTCCGATTCCGCTTCCGGAATGTCGTAGGGAATTCTTTTGGTTTCGGCGATGCCTGCCGCCAAAAAAAGAAGAAATGCAATCGGCTGCATAACCACGCCCCACGCGGGAATGAATCCAAAGAACATTTTTCCCTGCCAGCGAATCATTTCCTGCAAATTAAGCGTACCGTAAATCATGATAAGCCCCATGATGGTAAGCCCGAACGTGACTTCATAAGAAATCATTTGAGCGGAAGCTCGGAGGCCACCGAGAAAAGCGTAGTTATTATTCGAAGAATAACCCGCGAGTACGACGCCGTAGACTACCATCGAGAGCATGGCAAAAATATAAAGAATACCGATATTCAAATTAGCGGGCTGCAACCCGATTTCCATTCCGCCTATGCGAAGCACGTCGCCGAAAGGCATGGCCGCAAATGTGATCAGAGCAAAAACCATGGATATGAACGGCGCCAACGTATGAAGAACCCGGTGGCCCTTGGGAGGAATGAAATCTTCTTTAAAAAACATTTTTATAGCATCGGCGAGCGGATGGAGAAGACCGAAAAATGTGAAAGGTCCGATATTGGCACGATTGGCTCCGATACGATCCTGCATCATGGCGCTTTGTTTGCGTTCGAGCCATGTATGAAGCGCGGCCAGATTGATCACATTAAAAATCATGATGCCGGAAAGAATCGTAGAACTGATGGCGTGCTCTAACATACGGCAGCCTTTTCTAAAGCAATCTTGCCCAATTTTCCGTAACTCATACCTCTAAATGCGGAATTTTCCCGGACCATTTCATTAAAAATTTCACTTGGGCTGCCTGCCGGAATTTTTATTCCAAGCGAAGTCCCGAGTTCGGATAATATCTTTATACCTTCTTTCGCACCGGTGAGCGGCGAAAAAGCCGGTATGAACCGCTGGACAATCCCGTCGCAATTGGTAAACGTTCCTTCCGCTTCGACATGTACGGCGGAAGGTAAAACCATCGAGCAAAGAGGCGCGGTGTCGTTTCGATGGCTTCCCTGAAAGACAACAAATTCCAATCGCTTAATTAACTTTCGGGCATCTTCGCCGAAGCGCGTAGACAAATCCTGTCCGAAAATGTAAAGCGCTTTCAGTTTTCCGGATTCGGCTTCCTCTAAAAGCTGCTCTATAACATTCTCCGTCGGATGAAAACCTTGGGCGCGCGCACCTGTGGTGTTTGGATTCTTATCGGCTTTAATAAGAAATTGATCTTCGTAGCCGGGCTGAGTGGGCGAAACTAAAAAAAACCGGTCGCGACCTGAAATCTGACCAAAAAGCTTTTGCGCTAAGAAAAGCTCTTCGTTAGATTGCTGCGGGCTAAGTAAGACCGCGAGTGAGCACGCGGAAGATTGTGTGAGCCCTTTTAATTTCGAGGCGATAATACGCATAGCCGACGCCCAGTCGTCGGCACCTTTTACCTGGGTGATTCGATTGTCGTCGATCAATTTATAACTATAACGGCCGCCGTCGCAGAGCCACCACTTATTGATTTCTTCGTTAAAACGAGGCTTGAATCGCATGACACGCTTTTCTTCGACCTTGTGAGCACGCCGGTCGTTAAAGTGGACTTCGATATTGCAACCGCGGGCACAACCGCCGCAAACAGAGGGGGATGATTTCAAATACCAAACGCGGCATTTAAACCGGAAATCACGATCGGTAAGCGCACCGACAGGACAAATATCCGCGACATTACCCGAATACGGATTTACAAATTCCCGGCTAACTACCACTTCAGAATGATCGCCGCGATTGACAATGCCAAATTCATGCGTTTTCGTGATTTCATCGGTGAAGCGAACGCAACGCGAACAAAGAATACAGCGCTCCTGATCAAGCATAATGGTGGGCCCAATCGGTTCGGCTTTCTTTTCTTTCTTTACCTTATCTTCATTGAATTTCGGATCGTAGAGACCGAATTTCATGTAGTAGTCCTGCAAATAACATTCTCCCGCCTGATCACAAACCGGGCAGTCGAGCGGATGGTTCACAAGCAAGAATTCAAGCACATGCGACCGGGTTTGCTTTACTTTTTCGGTATCCGTGCGCACGACCATGCCTTCCGCGCAGGTGGTTTGACAGGAAATGGCGGGCTTGGGCGCCTTCTCGATTTCTACCATGCATATGCGGCAATTCCCTGCAATCGAAAGGCCCGGATGATAACAATAACGCGGGACATCGATACCCATTTTCTCACATGCCTGGAGAACGGTGGTCCCGTCCGGAACCGTTATCTCTTTTCCATCGATCGTAAGCTTAGGCATGCACGAGCTCCTGCTTTAACTCGCATGTTTTATGCCGAACGTGATGTTCAAATTCAGAATAAAATTTTTCCACATAACTTGCCAGCGGCATGGCCGCACCTTCGGCGAGTGCGCAAATAGTCGTGCCGGATAAATATTTCGCTGTCTCAGCAAGCGTTTTTAAATCTTCTATACGCCCTACTCCGCCTAAAATACGTGCAATCACTTTTTCCATCCAGCCGGTTCCTTCGCGGCAGGGAGAACATTGACCGCAGGATTCATGGGCAAAAAACCGCATCGTAATGTAAAGCGCCCGGACCATACAAACCGTCTCGTCCATCACCATAACACCGGCCGATCCAAGCATGGTACCTTTGGCTTTAAGAGAATCAAAATCCATTCGAATATCAATTTCATCTGCCGTTAAAACCGCTGCGGATAATCCGCCCGGTACGACACATTTGAGGCGGTGCCCACCAGGAATTCCACCGGCATAATCGTAAATAATACTGCGAAGCGTTGTTCCAAGCGGCAACTCGTAAAGACCCGGCTTTTTCACCTGCCCGCTCACGCCGAAAAGCCGAAGCCCGCCGTTTTTCTCACAGCCAAGCGATGCAAACCAAGCGCCGCCTTTTGAAATAATGCTCGGAAGGTAAGCTAGGGTTTCTACATTATTAATGACGGTTGGACATCCCCAAAGCCCGGAAACGGCCGGGAACGGAGGCTTCAAGCGTGGAAAACCTTTTTTACCTTCAAGCGACTCGAGGAGCGCTGTTTCTTCCCCGCAAATATAGGCACCGGCACCGCGATGAACAAAGATTTCGAGTTTGAAGGGTTTTCCACAAACTTGTTCGCCGAGAAAACCTTTTTCCTTGGCTTCCGCTATCGCCTTTTCAAGCCGCGCAATCGATTGATCGTATTCCCCGCGAACATAAATGTATGCCCGATGGCTTCCCACGGCGTAACAGCAAATGATAATACCTTCGATCAATAAATGGGGAGTCCGCTCCATAATATAACGATCTTTAAATGTTCCCGGCTCTCCTTCATCCGCATTTACGGCAAGATAAACAGGCTTATTTAAATTTTTCGGAATAAAACTCCATTTTATTCCGGTACCAAAACCGGCGCCGCCCAAACCACGAAGATTAGCTTGTTTTACTTCTTGAACAATCTGTTCGGGGGTCATTGAAGTAACGACTTTACGAGCGGCCTCGTAACCACCGCGCGCGGCATAATTGTCCATCGAAAGCGCATCTTCGTTGGCCAAGAAGTTCCAGAGAATCTGTTCAGACATGGGATTTTTCCTGAATGAGCTTGTCGATCTTTGATTCATTGAGCGGCCCGGCATAACATTTCCCGGCCCGAACCATGGGCGCGATTTCACAGGCGCCGAGGCATTCGACCTTTTCATAAGAAAACTGTCCGTCCTTGGAAACTTCGCCCGGTTTGATACCCACTTTCTTACCAAAATAATCTGCGAGCAATTCCCCGCCGAGTATCGAACAGGTCAGTGTCCGGCAAAATTGAAAATGCCGTTTGCCTTGAGGCTGTTTGGCATACAGCGTGTAAAAACTTAAGACTTCCTGCACTTTAATGAGCGGAAGTGAAAGATAATCAGCTACGATCTGATCAACACCTTCCTTGATGTAACCGTCCCGATTCTGAAATAAATGCAGTATTGGAAGAAGAGCGGCTTGTGCCTCGGGATAATTCTTAAGAATTTTCTCGGCGACCGGGAGAAGCTCGGAAGGAAAAGACATTTTAGCCATTAGCGATCCAACTCCCCGCCGATCATGTTGACCGATCCGAACGTGGGTATGATATCGGCAATCGTCCAACCGTTAACTACGAGTGGCAATGCCGCCATAATGGTAAAACAAGGTGGACGGCAACGAACGCGATAAGGCCGATCCGAACCATCACTCACAATGTAAAAACCTAACTCGCCGTTTCCGCCTTCGACAGCTTGATAGGTGTCGCCTTTCGGCGGGCGAATTCCGTGCCCGTACATCACGAGCTTGAAATGCTGCATCAAGCCTTCGATATTGCCGTAGGTATCTTCCTTTGGAGGAAAAATAGCGCGTTTTTCATCCGTTTGAATGGCTTCAAAACTTGCCCGCGTGCTTCCCTCTAGCGTAGGGTCAACGATGGTTTCGATTTGGAGCAGCCCGCTTGTTTTTCCCATTTTTGCTTCATCTACCATGAATTCAGCCGGAATAGGACGGCCTTCCGTATCGACAGCTACCGGACCCTTAGGCATTTGATCCAGGCATTGCTCGACAATACGAATGCTTTGTTCCATTTCTTCCATGCGGACAAGATAACGATCGTAATTATCGCCGTATTCACCGACGGGAATATCAAAATTCAGACGATCATAAATGAGATACGGATTATCTTTTCGCACATCGTAATCAACGCCGGTAGCGCGAAGGAAGGGTCCGGTGATACTGTACGCAATAGCATCTTCCTGACTAATAACGCCGATTCCTTTTAAACGGTCTATGAAAATACGATTCTTGGTAAGAAGCGCGTGCACTTCTTTATTCACTTTGCGCACTTCTTTTAAGCGAACCCTGCATCTTTCCTCAAATCCTTGGGGCAAATCTGATTTAAGCCCGCCGACGCGCGTGTAGGAAATCGTGAGGCGTGCGCCCGTCACTTCCTCGACAAGTTCCCACAAATATTCCCGCGCTTTGATCATGTAAAGAAAAACGGTGAACGCTCCGACTTCCATAGCCGAAGCACCGATACAGGTGAGATGATCGGTAACGCGCGACAGCTCGCTCATAAGAACGCGGATATAATCGCAGCGCTCGGTGGTCTTCAGCCCAAATAATTTTTCAACCGTCATGCAGAAGCCGACGTTATTGATAAGCGGCGAAACGTAATTGAGCCGGTCGGTATACGGAATGGCCTGCAGGTAGCCACCTTCTTCGCACATTTTTTCAAACGCGCGGTGAAGATAGCCGATTTCGACATCGCAATCTTTGACGACCTCGCCATCGAGTTTCAATATGAGGCGAACAATACCGTGCATGGCCGGATGTTGCGGGCCCATGTTCAGCATCATTTCTTTAATATGAAATTCGTCTTCGGTCGATTTCGATTTTAATTCTGTCATTTCTACCATAATGCAGCTCTATCTAATTCCTCGGGCCAATTTTCGGTTGTCTGGCGTTAACGGGGTAATCTTTTCTAAGAGGATGGCCTTTAAATTCTTCGTACATCAAAATCCGTTTTAAATTAGGATGCCCGGTAAAGCGTATCCCGAACATATCCCATACTTCGCGCTCAAACCAATTCGCAATCGGCCACACCGGTACAAGACTCGGCACGACAGGATCTTCTTCAGGCACATCCGCTTTTATGCGCAACCGATGTTTTAGCCGGACAGAATAAAGATGATAAACCATCTGAAAACGCGGTTGGACATCCAATTTGAGCCTGTCCACTGCCGTGAGATCGGCGAGCATTTTAAAATCAGTGCGCTTATCGTCACGCAGAAAACGCATTATTTCCGGCACAGCTTCTCTCGTCACCATCGCTTCTGAGTCGCCGAGATTCACGCACGTGCTTTGAACTTTTCCCGGAAATTGATTTGCGAGAACGGTCAATACTTCCGGTGACGTTTGCTTCTGCTCTGCAGCGAGCGTAGTAGAAGGCGGCAAAGAACTCATACGATTTCTTGCCGTTGGTGCTGGATTTTTTCTTGAAGTTTGATAAGGCCGTCTAAAACGGTTTCGGGCCGCGGAGGGCAGCCGGGAATATACACGTCGACGGGAATGATGGTGTCGATGCCCATTACGGTGGCGTAATTATCGTAAAAACCGCCCGTGCAGGTACAGACTCCGAAAGCGACTACCCATTTCGGATCGCACATTTGATCGTAGATCGTTTTAAGCACCGGAGCCATCTTATGACTTATCGTACCCACCACAAATAAAACGTCGGCTTGACGCGGAGAAAATCTGGGAAGGCCGGCGCCAAACCGGTCCACATCGTAATGCGAGCATGCCGTCGCCATATACTCCATTCCGCAGCATGCCGTCACAAAAGGATATTGAAAAATAGAATATTTACGCGCCCAGCCGATGGCGACATCGAGCTTTGAGGTTAGAAAAGACGGGAGCCCGGAATTTCCGAGTGCCATATTAATGATCCGATCGGTGCCAATCCAGGGCACCTTGTTTCCAAACATAGGCTAAACCAACAATTAAAACCAAAGCGAAGGGAAAAAATTCAATCAGCCCAAAAACGCCGAGCTGCCTAAACACAATTGCCCAAGGAAATAAAAATATAAGTTCGACATCAAAAATAATAAAAAGCATCGCCACCAAATAAAACTTAACGGGCATGCGATTTTCCGGAAGCATGAAAGGTTTCTGTCCACATTCAAACGGCTCGCTCTTCGTCGGATTGGGTCGTTTTGGACCGAGGACGGAGGAAAGCCAAATAAAAAGCCCGCCTACGGCCACCGCCATTAAGCTAATCGCAACAACGCCAACATATTCTTGCATAATGCTTCCTTACGACGCAGCAACCAGAATATCTTCGCCCTCTACTTTGACCTGAAAAGAAGGCACCGAAGCATTCGGATTAAAAGTACAAACCCCGTTTTTTACATTAAACGTCCAGCCATGCCAAGGACAGGTAATTTCTTCGCCATCGAGCATGCCCTCGCCGAGCGGCCCTCCTTGGTGCGGGCAAACATTATCAATGGCTGAAAATTGTCCGCCGACGTTAAAAAGCGCGACTTCCTTGCCTCCGGCTATGACAACTTTTCCTTCGCCGGTCTTTACATCGCTCACTTTTGCGACTTTTTCGAACTGGGCCATTTCTTTCATTCCATAATATATAGATTTAAAAGCAGGTATTATACAGAACAGCATTTACTTTGCAAACGATCCAACTCGACAAAATCCGTCAGCTGTTGCTTATCCTGCTTCAACAGTTACTGCGGCGCCACTACGTAAATGCCGTCAAAGGCATTTACTTCGTTCGGAATGAAACGGCTTCGCGCGTCCTGCGCTACGCACGTTTCATTCAACGCGCCTCCGCAACTATTGAAGCAGGATAAGCGAGTCTCCAACCAATTGTTTTAGACTTTCTATGTCAAGCTCTCTTTTTGATAGAAGTAAAAATTTTGTTCTTTGATAATTAACCTCAAGCTGCTGCAATGTTGGCGATCAAGGAAATACGCTTCATATGGGCCAAGTGGA
>Ga0209726_10000455_pt1 | contig 77286 bp, 73 predicted proteins | sample Subgrocontami54m_FD_187453 | JGI IMG/M metagenome (GOLD analysis project Ga0209726, IMG submission 187453) | Subsurface groundwater microbial communities from S. Glens Falls, New York, USA - GMW46 contaminated, 5.4 m (SPAdes) (version 3) | ecosystem: Environmental > Aquatic > Deep subsurface >...
TGGAAACACTTGAAGAAAAACTTGAGGTGGTGCATTTTCTGGAAGATAAGTTTATTGAAGTCTTAAGAATGTTTTCTTCCCAAAAAATCTAACTTTATTCTTCCGGGGGAATGCCGTAGTAACTTAGTAGATCCTTTGCAATTGAGAAAAATACAGGAGCCGCTGTTTCCGCCCCATAGATCGAGGATGTTGGCCTGTCTATAATAACAAGCATTACAAATTTTGGATCATTTGCCGGCGCAAAACCAATAAAGGATGCGATCGTTTGATTTGGGTCATAATGTCCCTTAACAGGGATCGAAGCCGTACCTGTTTTTCCGGCAACTCTGTAACCCTTGAGTCTGGCCCACGATGCCTCTCCATTGTTTACCGCATTGACCAGAATTTCGGTCATAACCTTAGCGGTTTTTGATGATATGGGAATTCCCATAACTTTAGGTGGAATTGAGACAATTTCCCCATCGGGAGACTGCACTCCGGCAACAACGTGTGGCTGCATTAGCTTACCTCCATTTGCAATCCCGGAGAAAGCGTTTAAAAGCTCAATTGGGGTCACAGATATGCCTTGTCCGAATCCTGTAGTTGCCAAATCAACCGAGTACCATAAGTTGCGCTTTTTTAATTCGGGAACCACTTCGCCCTGAAGATCTATATTTGTTGATTGCCCTATACCAAACTTAGTTAAATAAGAAATCATTCTGTCTAATCCCAATTTTTGCGCTACAAATACCATTCCTGTATTGTCCGAGTGTTTTATTACATCAATCATATTTGTATCTTTATAATACTTATCATTCCATGTATGAAGATCATATCCGCCTACGGATACGGGCTTATCACAAATTGGGCATTTGGTGTCAGGTGTAACAAGTCCTGCATCCAAAGCAGATGACATAATAAGAGGCTTAATTGTTGAACCGGGTTCATAGGTATTTGAAATGAAAGGATTTTTGTATAAATCATCTGCATAATCTTGAAAAGAATCGGGTGAAAAAGATGGAAAGGAAGACATTGCCAAAATATTTCCGGTTGCGGGATCCATAATTCCGACCATTCCACCTGATGCCCCATAGTCTTCTATCCCTTCTTTGAGTTTTCGCTGGGCTAAAAACTGTATCGACCTGTCAATGCTAAGTATTAAACTGCTGCCATTGACCTCTCCTTCCGATTCGTTTGCTTTTGACAAGATTGGTTTCCCTAATGCATCATGAATCTCAACCACAGACCCACCCTTACCCCTAAGGAGCCTATCATAATAACCCTCTAAACCAAAATATCCTTTGTCCTGCCCGGAATCATCTTTACCCACAAATCCTACCAGTTGGGCAGCTAAAGACGCTTCGGGATAAAAACGGCTAAAATGCTGCTCAAAACCAATACCGGGTAAATTTATATCACGCATATTTTCTTTTGTTTTCGTATCTATATCCGATTTCAAGGGAACCCAAAAACGATCAAGCGATAATTGGGCGCTAATAGACGCTTTTTTAACGCCAAGGACCAAGGCCAGCAGAGTCGAAGCTTTTTCCTTATCTCCTATTTGCTTAGGATTTGCAAAAACTAAATAAGAAATCTTATTACCAGCTATAGGAAAGGAATCTGAGGTTTTAATTTCTCCTCTTATTGGCAACAAAGACACTTTTCCGGAATATTGAGATTGAGCCAAGGCGGATAGCTCCTGACCTTTAACTATCTGCCAATAAAAAAGGCGGCTTAGAATAAGAGCAAAAATAAAGCTAAGAATGAAAAAAGTGAAGCGATAGCGCCAACTCATTGTTTGAGAGCCAAAGGCAAAGTTTTTGTTAAAACCAATTGTGATTTATCTTCAACAAATCCTAATTCTGAAGCTTTAGAAACAATAGTTGTAAGAGCCGAAGCTTTAAAAAGCCTCTCTCCCAATATTGCATTTGCCATTTTTAAGGATCTTATTTGATCTTCAATCTTTCCCAATGCTATACCGGATGTAGACAATCTGTTAGATACGATAGTTTGAACCACAGACAGAATTATTATTGCCGATATAAAAAATATTATAATCGGGGTAGATCTTGCTTGCCCTGAGCCTACTGAATGTGTCGAACCTGTTGAATGAGTCATATTAATTTTTTACAAATATTCTAAGTTTTGCGCTTCTACTTCTCCTATTGCGTTCAATTTCCTCAAGGCTAGACAATATTGGTTTTCGGGTTAATATTTCTCCTATTCCTTTTGATGCAAAATCCAAAAACATATTTTTTACAATCCTATCTTCCAATGAATGAAAAGATATAACCATCATCCTTCCATTTTTATCAAGAAGCTCTAATGCCTTAGGCAAAGCCTCTTTCAGCGAATTTAATTCGTCGTTTACTGCAATTCTTAGCGCCTGAAATATTTTTGTAGCGCTATGAATTTTGGAAGGATTTTTGTACGGAATTCCTTCCAACGCCTGAACCAAATCTTTTGTTGTTTCTATCGGTTTCATCTTACGGGCGCTGACAATAGCTTTAGATATGAACCTAGCATTACTTTCTTCACCCAATTTATTAAATAATTCATAGAGCTCTCCTTTCGTTAAAATTTTTATCATGTCCTTTGCCGTTATTCTTAAATCTTGATCCATTCGCATATCAAGCGGGCCTTCTTTTTGAAAACTAAAACCCCGAACTGGCGTATCCAGTTGATGGCTTGATACACCAAGGTCAAAAATTATGCCTGCTACTCCGCCAGCTGGCGGACCAAAATTTTTTGAATGTGCAATTTTATCTATATCTCTAAAATTCCCTCTTGCTAATGTTAATCTTTCCCAATTTTTAACTTTCTCTTGAACATAATCTATCGCTTCTTGATCAACATCTATCGCCAAAACTTCTCCTCCCAACTTTAAAATCTGTTCCGTATGTCCGCCGCCGCCAAGTGTAGCGTCGATATACTTCTTATCTTTTCCTATATTAAGATTCTCAATTACTTCGCTTAAAAGTACGGGTGTATGAAAATTATTCATTATTCTTATTTTCGCCCCTTATAAGCTTTTGAGAAACTTTATCTATATTTTTTTCAAGGTTGCGCATGTAGGTCTCCCACAAATCTTTATCCCAAAGCTCTACATAGCGGGACAATCCTACGAATACAACTTCGTCTTTAATCTTTGCAAAGCTTCGTAAGTAGTTAGGTAAAATAAACCTTCCCTTGCTATCAAGCTCAACGAAATTTGCCCCTCCCAGGAGGAATCTTTGGGTTTCTCTTGACTCTTTCTGAATGAATGGTTTTCCTTGCGTCCCTTCAAGAAGAGCTTTCCATCCTTCTTCTGATACGATAATGAGCGAATTTTCATATCCTAAGGTTATAATTAATTTGTTTCCTATAATTTCTCTTAGTTTTTTTGGAAAGGCGACTCTGCTTTTTGCCCCAACTTTTCCTTCGTACTGACCTAAGAGCATTCCTGCCACATCTTTCATAGTTTTCTGCATCCTGCCCACCTTTTCCCACTTTAGACCACTTATTATCATTTTGGGACATTTATTAGTGGTTGTCAAGAGGCTAAATGAACAAAATAGCGTATCTATGAGTTAAGAACACTAAATGAAGTTATAAATCGAGGGTTTTTTCCGACTGATAAATTTTGCCGTTTGTTTTTGTAATTTTTAAAGTAAGTTTTATGCCTGAAACATCCTGATCATAATGGCATACATCCGAGCAAGTTCCCAGAGTTATCTCCTGTGTTGCCGGTTTTCCCGGAGTTTTAACATCCAACTGACCAATCGCGCCTCTTGGAATTCCGCCTTTTGATGTATAGGCTAACTGATACTCAATTAGGGATATGTCCTGGGTATTGGTAATTTTCATAATTACCTTTTTGTTTCCGGCTCCGGCTGTAAGACTAAGTCCCAATTCCTCAGGAGTCAAAGTTAAAACCTGCGGCATAGATTCTTCCGTAACTGCGGGTTGCACTACGGGCTTTGGAGAAGATTTCCTTGAGGACAAAACATATATCGCTATACCCACTAAAAGAAGTGCTCCTAAACTTAAAATTAATAATATCTTTTTATCTTTCATCTTAGTTTTGGTGGCCTTTATTTAGGCGGTTCTAATTCAAGATTTCTCTGATTAATTGTTGTACCATACTGCTTTTTTAAATCATCTATGGACTCCTCGTCGCTTCCTATTCCCAACCCTCTACACATATCGGAAATCTCATTTTTCATTTGCGCCCTAAGTTCCGCAGACATTTCACTCTCAGTCCTGAGCACATGAGAACGCATTATAACTGCCTGAGCATCCATTCCTTTTGGACTCAGAGCAATTGTACTGCCATTAATAAATATATCTGCGGGTCCAAATTGTACTTTCTCCGGTTGGACAGCTCTTGGCGCTTCTACCATAAACTAAGATAATTTCTTTTTAAAATATTCTACAAGTTTTTCTATTTTAATTCTTTCCTGTTTCATCGTGTCTCTATCTCTAACTGTCACTGTTTTATCTTCCAAGGTTTGAAAATCTATTGTTATGCAGTATGGTGTGCCGATTTCATCCTGGGAATAATAACGCTTACCAATGTTGCCTCTATCATCAAATGCAACCATACCGTCCAATTCATTTCTAAGATTATCATAAACATCTTTCGCCGCTTTTACAATAGGCAATTTGTTCGCAAGCAAAGGAAAAACCGCAACTTTATATGGAGCAAGTTTCGGATGAAGTTTCAAAACCACTCTTTTTTCTTCCTGCTTGTATGCATCAAGCAGTAAAAAAAGCATAGATCTATCAACCCCGGCTGAGGTTTCTATATCCCAAGGAATATATTCTTCGCCTGTTTCTTCGTTTTTATAGGTCATTTTATTTCCTGAGTATTTTTGATGACGCGACAAATCCCAATCTCCTCTGTTATGAATACCCATAAATTCCGACCAACCAAAAGGAGCATTATATTCTATATCTGTTGCTGCTATCGCGTAATGGGCTATCTCATCTTTGTTGTGATCTCTAAACCTTAAATTATCTTTATTAATTCCTAGTGAAACATAAAAATCCATTCTATTTTTCTTCCAGTACTCAAACCACTTATCTCCCTGCCTTTTTTCAGGTTTTATGTAGAATTGCACTTCCATTTGCTCAAATTCCCGTGATCGAAATGTAAAATTGCCCGGAGTTATCTCATTTCTGAAAGCTTTTCCTATCTGAGCAACGCCAAAAGGAATTTTAATTCTTGTTGAGTCAACAATATTTCTAAAATTAACGTGCGCTCCGTTGGTAATTTCGCCTCTTAGAAAAATTTCCGATTGTTTCCCCTCAATAATACCTAAATATGCTTTTACCAAAAGATTGAATCTTTTTGGATCTGTCCAATCAGCCTTTATATCTTTATGGGTCTTTATATGCTCCTCTATCTCTTCTTTCTTATCTGCTCTAAGACGCTTATGACAAACTTTGCATTCAATCAAAGGATCTACAAATGCCTCTACGTGTCCCGATGCTTCCCATGCTCTAGGATTCATCATGATGGCGGCATCCACACCAACAATATCCTTCCGCAACTGTACCATTTCTTTCCACCATATATCTTTTAAATTCTTTTTTAGAAGTGTTCCAAGCGGTCCATAATCCCACGTCCCCGCTAACCCTCCGTAAATTTCGCTCCCGGGAAAAATAAATCCTCTACGTTTACAAAGAGCGACTAATTTCTCAAGCAAATTATCCATAAATACAAATAATCTCTTTTATTATAACATACGATATTGTAGATTTTACATATTGGTAAACTTATGTTATGTTTATAAAACCATAATGATTAATAAGGATAGACCAACAAAAATCAAAGTACTGGAATTATTAAATGTGGCAAGTCTTTTTGTCGCATTTGTAATAATAGGAATAACACACATTGTGCCGCCCCCACTTCTTGAGGCATTAAGAATGCCGCTATATTTACGTGCGGTAGGCATTATGTTGGGAATTGGTTGGCCATTATCGCTTAATATCTATCATTTAGTTTTATCGCTAGTTGGATTAGTAATAATATTAAATATTATCTCTCTTCGATTCTTTTATAGCCTTTATTTGAGAAGAATAACAAAGATCTCATCCGTCCTAGGTCTTTTTCTTCTTCTTTTCTCGGGTTTGTTTTTTTCTTTCTCCCTGACCCTATGGAACAAAATAAGTTTATCTAATATTGAAACTTCTATTGTCTATGCAGCAATATCATTTGTTATGTTTGTACTTGATCTTAAAACTCTTAGGGCTATTCGAAGATAATTTAAAAAGCAATTTCATTTTGAAATAGATGAAGAGTTCTTCTTGTTTTTAATTTTCTCTCAAGAATATTTTCTATAATCCTCTCCGAAAAACCCCGGTCTAAAAGTTTTGCTTCCGACCAAAAACCTAATCCTTCAAGAAGCTTCTTTTCGAAAAAGAATAATAGATTTTTTATGCCCCGTCCTTCTGATAACTCAAAAAGGGTTTCTTTTAGAAGCTTAAAAATGTGCTCATTTTCCTGATTTTCTGGACAAAGCCCATCTATCAACTCGCATATATAATAAGCAAATCCTACCCTCTCTAGCGTATTTTTAATTGGAGCAAAATCCTCTATGGTATGCGCCTCTGTAAGAATAGGAAGCAAAGATCTGCTACTTTTATAAAGACTTATACTTGTAAAATTTAACAGTTCAATATGGGGAGATCTGCGGCTTGTAATTTTTCTAACTCCCGGCGCTTTAGCTTGGATCTTGCCATGATTTTTGCTAAATATAGTTAAAATTCTATCTGCCTCACCAAAGTTTTTCCTTTTTATAATAATCCCCTCTGTGCGATAACTCCTTATCATAATCTTCTCCTTATTGCTTTAATTTTATCTCTTTATCTGTTAGCAATCCAAATTTATCTATTTGTTTCCCGTTAACTGAAATAGTATATTCATTACTCTGAGTTCCGGGCTGCTTTTGTATTAAGAGCGGCAAAATTGATCCGTTTGCTACCTTAAACGGCAAACTGTAGGAAACCGTGAAGGTCGCAACGCCCTTTGGTCTTACGGTCAGAAATCCTTCAAATACGGTTTTGTCCAGATCTTCATATGAAGTAACTTTAACTTCTGATCCCTTTGAATCCGTAAGCTTACTTCCCTTTGGAACATAAATTCTCACCCAATCCCGCAGTACTGCGTTCAAGCACAAATTTCCTCTTTCAAGGTTGCAGTCGGAAGGAGGAAAAGGATTTTTATAATTTAGAGTCACTTTCTTGGTTATTGACCCATCGCTTGCAATTTCTATATTCTGAGTTACAGCTTCCTGGACAAAAAGATTTGACTTTGCGCCGCCAAAATTGGCTTGATTGATATGCAGATAATCTCCGTCGAAAGACTTTATTTTACCGGCAGCATTTAGCGCTTCGACCCCTAATTGAGCATCTTTATCATATAAATAGAATAAAATATGTTTTTGGTTTGCTTGAGCGAGCATATCCTGGAATAATGGCCCCCAGTAAATTTTGGGCGAAGATTTGAGAGCTTTCTGCATTATTGAGTATAGAAGAACTCCAAGAATATCTTTTCTTTGGGCCTGCACAGCGGCTAAAGATGTAACTCTTAAATCAAGACTTAATGGCGTACTAACAAGATCCTCCAGTGTATAGATAACCTGAGGGCAATCGCATCTTGGATCATTCTTGCTCGTAAATTTTATACCACCTGCTATAACCTCATCGTCCAGTATTTTAATTGTAGAGACCAATACGCTTGTATCCAGAGCGATTATGCCATCAACATCAACTTTACCCGATGCCTTTTCGTACAAAGAATTAAATGTTTTCATTGATTCTATAAAGTCGGGAGAAAGATTACTGTCTCTTAAATTCAACAAAGAAACCTTTGGAAGATATTTGAGAATTGGTTCAGGAGCCTTTGGTTTTTCGTATATTCCATTATCAAGGTTGTATATATTGTCAGATCTGTCTACATGAATTATACCCTTATCTATTCTAAAAACCGCATAGGCAGTGATAAAACCGCCTGTAGGACGAAGTTCTTTGTCGTTTTGGAACAAGACTAGATATTTTTTCTCTTTTGGATCCCCTAATAAACTGGGAAGAATTTTTATTAATGGCCTTGCGTTTTTAACAAATACCACTCCTTGATCTGCTAAACTCTTAGTTTGTATCAAGCCTTTCTTAATACCTCCTACCCCCAAAAATGACGGGTAATGATTTGGGTTAACATTGTCAATTTCTTTCTTTGCCAATTCAAGAAAAGAGGCAATATCGTCTATATGCGGAGTAATCTTGCCCATTGTTCTTACAGCTGTTTCTATCCTTTGCTCAGCGGTTCCGCCAACAAAGCTTCCCTGACCTTTAAGCCCCAGCAGATCTGCATATGGTTTTACCGAATCTATCAGAACTTTCGCGGCATCTAATCCATGAAACCCTGCTTTGACTAAATGCTTTGAATCGGAGTAATAAATGTTGGCAATAGGTATAAAACCAAGAATCGATAAAGAATCAAGATCTTTTTGTGTCTCAGTCAGTTTTTTTCTCGTCTTTTCAAGTTCATCTGAAGCTAGCGCAATATTTTGCTTCTTTAATGCATCTACGGTAATTTTTACCTGTGTGTAGGTTTGCCGCGCGTCCCCTAAGGCCTTTTCAATCGGTGAAATAATCGTGAAGGTGAAAAATATTAAGATAACCGCAAGAACCGAGAATGTAATTAATAATTTTGATTTATTGCGCGGGAATGATTTTTCCTTTATTTCATTCATCGAACCGGAGCTGGTATCTTTGGTGTCTACGGAACCTAAATCAATTTTATCAAATCCCCGCATACTGTAATAGTAACCAGAAACAATAGCATATGTCAACGGCCTCTTATGGCACTTATAGTGCGCCTTTGCCGGATAACATAGCCCATGGGGTTTTAGCTATTATCCAAAGATCATATAAAATAGATCTTTTAGCCACATATTGAGCATCCATTTCTATCCTTTTGTCAAAATTTATCTCGCTTCTTCCTGAAACCTGCCAATATCCTGTTAATCCGGGCTTTACCGACAGTACAACTTTGACAGATTCTGCCGTATTGGGATATTTTTTCTGTTGTTCTCGAAGCTCATCCGGATAATACGCTCGTGGACCAACTACGCTCATTTCTCCTTTTAAAATATTGAAAAATTGGGGAATTTCATCAAAAGAGTGTTTTCTTATGAAGCGGCCGATCTTTGTTACTCTAGGATCATTTTTAAGTTTATAACTGCCCTTTTTATAGACATTATATAAATTGGAATATTTTGGATTCTCGCGCAATATTTCATGGGCATTCTCAACCATTGACCTGAATTTATACATTTTGAAAAGTTTACCATTTTTTCCAACTCTTTCAGGCGTATCTGCCAAAATTGGACCTTTAGAATCAAGCTTTATAGCAATTGCTATGATAATTATAATTGGAGAGAAAAGTATAATTAATAAGAAGGATAGACTAATATCCATTGTTTTTTCTGAAATTTCAAAAAATTTATTTTTTTTAATCTCAATATATCGCATAATTTATGTTAAATTTTCATTTTTAGTACCGGATAAACTTTCTACAAACTTTTTTATTTTCGGAACAGAATTTTTATGACAAATCAGCAATACATCATCCGTATTTATAACAATCATTTTTGCCAGATCAATCCCAACAACCAACTGATCTGTGTAGTTAAAAACGAGATTGTCGACTGAATCATTCACAAGAACTTTCCCCTTTGTAACATTTTCCGTTGAAGATAGTTGCAAAGCTTCTTTTAATGCCTCCCATGCTCCAACATCACTCCAACCAAGATCTGCCGCTATAACAGATACATATTTTGGGTCTATTTTTTCCAAAATAGCATTATCAAAACTTATTTTTTCAAGAGTTGGATATACGGTTTCCACAACCGCATGAAATTCCTTTTTGCCTACGGAACTTTGTATCTTCATGAGCCCCGAAAAAAGGTTTGGGGCAAATTCTTTAAATTGGGATAGTAAAAAGCTTGGTGTCGTGACAAAATATCCCGGATTCCAGGAAAAATTTTGATTACTTAAAAATTTCTCAGCTTGATCAAGACTCGGTCTATAAATCAGTTTTTTAAATTTAAAAACTTTTGTTCCTCTTATATCTGCTACCATTTCGCCAAACTCTATCCATCCTAAATTCTGATTAGCGAATCGAGCCCTTTGTCCTATAAGAACAAGTGAATTGTTGTTTTTTTTGACTAAATTTTCGGCAAAAGAGAGTACTTCGCGAAATCTTCTTTCTTTCTTAACAAAATGGTCGCTCCAAAGAATGGCAATGGGAGAATTAGGATCTTGTTTCCCAATAATTGACAAAGACAAACCAACAGCTGGTCCTACATCTCGTACTGCCGGTTCGAAGATAAAATTCTCGGATGGAACCAGTGGAAGCTGTTTTCTTATGATACGTTCATATCTTTTACCGGTTGCAATATAAATATCTTTAAGTTTAAAATCTGGAAGGAGACGATCAACCGCAAGCTGAAGAGTAGATTTATCGCCAAATATTTTCTCAAACTGCTTGGGGCTATTTTTTCGAGAGAGAGGCCACAATCTTGTTCCTACTCCGCCTGCGAAAATTACAATCTTCATATTTTATTTTCGTGTTCTCTGATTATTTTTTCAACATGGCTCTTAAAGTTATTTTCAAATTTATCCTGACTGAACTTTTCAACATGTTTTGCGAAATCACTCCTCTTATATTTTGAGTATTGAAATTCTTTTATCTTCTCTAAAAGGGCTTCCTCTGTTTGTGGATAAAAAAATTCACCTGTTTCTCCTTCTATTATACTTTCCAGTGCTCCTGCCCCTCTAAAAGCAATAACTGGCTTACCCAAACTTTGAGCCTCTAAAATAGTTAATCCAAAATCTTCAATTCCTGGAAAAATTAAGGCACAACAATCACTATAATACCTTACTAGCTCTTTATCAGTCAAGTAACCCAAAAACTCAATATTATTGTTACTCATGTTTTTTAACTTTTTTTCTTCTGATCCTACTCCTACAATTTTAAGCGGCAATTTGAGCTTGTTAAAGACTTTAATAGCAATGTCTATTTTCTTATAGGGAACAAGACGGGAAACAATCAGGAAATAGGGAGCGGGCGGATTACCTCCCAGAGAACTGAAAGTCGACCGACCAAATTCAACGGGTGGATAAATAACTTCCGAATCTCTATCGTAATACTTCTTTATTCTCCTCTTCACTTCTTGCGAAATAGCAATGTATCTATCCGGTCTACTTGCCGCAACCTTATCCCACATCCGAAGATAAGAAACGGCTGGTTTTGCTAGATAACGCAAGTATGGGTTTTTGAAATATTCATCGTATCCGCTCCAAAGATATCTGGTAGGCGTCAGACAATAGCATACATGCAAAGTGTGCGGTTTGGTAATTATGCCCTTAGCCGACTCGCTGGTTAATGAAATAACCAAATCATATTCATCAAAAGAAAAACTTTCAAAAGCCAGCGGCATTAAAGGAGCTAAAATTTCATGCGAAGAAGAAGCGTCCGGGATCTTTTGCAAAAAAGATGTCCGAATGTCAAATACATCTGCCCACGAAGCTTTTTTTTTATTATAAACCGATGTGTAAAGCGGTGCATCAGGGAACAATTTGTGAAGAACCAAAAGCACTCTCTCCGCCCCTCCCCATTTATTCAACCGGTCGTACACTAATGCCACTCTCATAAGATGAACTCGCTATAATCAATAAGTTTATTCTGAGCACCCCTCTGGGCATCTTCGACTTGCCGAAGAACTACTTTCATATATTCTTAGCGTTTCTTTGGCCATTTTTTGCCAGGAAAAAAGTTTTATCCGCTCTAAACCCTTTTCAATATTTTCTGTTAAATGATTTGAATCATTTAACATTTCTTCCATCCTCTTCTTCATGTCTCCAATACTGTATGTATCAAAATAAATTGCGGCATCACCGCAAATTTCTTTAAGCGCAGGGATATCCGCTGCTAAAACCAAACATTTATTCGCCATTGCTTCCAAAGCAGTTAATCCAAATCCTTCCATCAGAGATGGTAAAACTAACGCTAAAGTATTCTGATACAAACCGCTCAACTCTTCGTCACTAATATTTTGCAAAAAAAATACTTTATCCGAAAGCTTCATTTCTTCTACTTTTCTTTTTAATCGTTTATAAAAATAATCTTCCTTGCCAACGCAGACAAGAGAGATATTGGGGTATTGAGATATTAAGATATTAAAAGCTTCCAATAAACGCTCCATGTTCTTATGTGGATATACATTCCCAACATAAAGAAAGTAGTTTTGAGTTTTGCCTGCCCCGCGAAGCGAAAGCGTTGTGGGGAATTTTGAATTCCTTATTGTAGAATCAACTCCTTCGTAAGTAACAATAACTTTATCGCTATCAACTCCCAAATGATCAACGATCTCTTCTTTTGTAGAGTTGGAAACTGTAATAATTTTTTTTGCTTTTTTTGCTGCCTGAGCAATTACAAACTTATATCCTAATAATTTTAAATTATAAATAGGAGACGGTAAAGTTGATGCAAGGCCAGTTGGAAAATGATTAATAATAAGATCGTGAATTGTAACAACAAATGGACGATTATAGAACAGGGGAACGGAAAAATAAGTAAAATGCATGAGATCAAGACTTTCGTTGTTTAAAATTTGTGGCAATTTAAGTTGCTCTTCCAAAGTATGCCATTTAATATCCGCCCTAACAATTTTGAATTTTGAATTTTGAATTTTGAATTGATCATAGTCTTTAGATAAAGCAAACAAAACATAATCATTCTTTTTATCTATTTTTTGAAGATTATAAACAAGATTTCTGATGTACCTCCCAACTCCTGTTTCATCCCACAACCGACAATCAATGCCAATTTTCACAGCAAATTCTCCTTAATTGAAATTCCTACGTTAACTAATTGAGTAATAATCCAGGGATATTTTTTAACATAATGTTTTTTGTAGAAAATTCTCATAGCGGTAAAACGTGCATTTGTGGCGTTAATTTTAGTTTGATTGGATGCGGTTGAAATATCTTTTGAAACGCCTTTTATACCACCAGATACTCCTTTATAATGTAATATTGAAACAGCCGGGACATAATAAATTTTCCAACCCTTTTGCTTTAACATATAACAAAAATCAATATCTTCCCCATAGAAAAAATAATCTTCATCCCACCATCCAGCTTGCTCTCCAGCTTTTCGTCGAACTAGCATAAACGCTCCAGCCAAGGCATCAATCTTATGCGCTGAATTAAAATCCATCCAGCCAAGAGAATAACCAGCAAACAATTTGCTTTTCGGAAATAATTTTTCTAGCCCGGAAAAATAGGAAAATGAATTCCAGGGTGTTGGAAAACCTCTATGGGAAGCATCGTCTATTTTTCCGTTTGGCATTAGCACTTTGCAGGTTGCTGCTCCCGCATCTTTATGGTTCTCCATAAATTCAATCATTTCCCCAATTGTCTGATTTTGCATTATTGTATCGGGGTTTAAGAATAAAACGTACTTACTTTCTTTGGAAATTTTAATGCCCTGATTATTTGCTTTTGAAAACCCAACATTCTCTTTATTTTCTATAATTTTAAATTTTGAATTTTGAATTGCTTCTACCGAACCGTCAGCCGACGCATTATCAACCACGATAATTTCATAGTTAATTTTTTTTGAAATAGAATCTAAGAGAGAATTTATGCATCTTTTCAAAAATTCCTCGGTATTATAATTAACAATAATTATTGATAGATCTATCATAAAATTACACTTTTATAAACGGCTTCAAGTTTTTTAACAATTTTTTCCCAATCATAATTTTCTTCAATAAATTTCCTTGCATTTTCAGAAATTTTTTCGTAAGTCTTGCTATTTTCTAAAAGCTCAAGAGTTTTTTGCGCAAAATCCGATGCATCTTTAGCAATCAAAATTTCCTCTCCGACGCTTGCTCCAATACCTTCATTCCCAAGCTGTGTTGTTATTACCGGAGTTCCTGCTGCCATCGCCTCTAGAATTTTAAAACTGGTTCCTCCGCCAATCCTAATAGGAGCAAATAGCAAATAACTCTTATTAAAAATTTCTTTCGTATCTTTGGGCGCATTTTCATCAAGGATAATATTGCTACCCCCCAATGATTTGATTTTTTCAGGAATTTCTTTCCCTACAATCCACAGGATCAATTTTAAATTTTGTCCTGAGCTTGCCGAATGGATTAATTTTAAATTTATAAGTGGCCATATTGAAGTCAATATCCATTCAACAGCATCTCTATTTTCCAACCACTTAAAATCCCCAATAAATAAAATTCTCTTTTCTTTTTTATCTTTTGTTAATTGTAAATTGTTAATTGTTAATTGTTTTGTGTCTACGCCGTTTGAAACAACAACAACATCCTTTCTAATTTCGCTCATAATTTTTTTCTCAATTTCTGACACAGCCACCAACCTAGACGCCCTCTTCCACATTTTTTCTTCCCAATATTTAAGCTTGAGAACATCTATATACAAAAGCGGTTTTAACAGTAAAGGAGCTCTATCAGCAAAACGTTTATAGACCAAATATTCGACATTATGCTCAACTAGGACAATTGGTAATTGGGTTGCCGGGAGATTCTGCATTACATAAAATGTTTCAACATGAATTAGGTCAAACTTTTCATTATCCAGCAAATATTTAATTTCCCTTTTCATTTCAGGATTTCTATGTCCTGTTAGCAAAAAAGGGCTTGTGGAAAATCCTGTCTTTAGAATATTTTTTAAAGACCATTGTTTTTTCCTTTTTGTTGCAATAACTTTATCGCAAATCTTAGCAACCTCCTCAATGTCGCTTTTTGTTTGATAATCTCTTTTCTGACAAATTAACGTTATCTCATGTGTTTTGGATAAATGCTTGATGAGATTATAAAGACGTATGTGGCCTCCTGTATATAGAGGATACGGAAGAAAGGATGATACCATCAGTATTCTCATACAATTATTTTTTACTTATATTTAAGGGTTTGTTAAGATCATACACCGCGTAATGAGGATCCTTGGCGGTTGTTTGGAAGTGATTTGCAAAATCCAGTTCTTCTTTACCGGGATTAATGAAGGCCACATAACCTGCCCCCGACTTAATGAAATCTTCAATTTGCCTGTCAAAAACAGGCCATCCCTGCCTGTTAACATAGTATAAAAATGTAGTATCTCCTCCATAAACAGCAATAACCTTTGCATCTTTTGGCAAAACTTTATCAATTATTCTACCTGCTTTAATTACTTCGGGATGGTTAATATTGTAGTAATCCCGTACACTGTACCATCCAAACATCAACATAAATGCAGTACTTAATACTATAAACAAATAAGTTATCTTCTTATTTAAAAGATCATTTGAATGTCTAATTAAAAAATCTATTCCTCTTGCAAAAAAAATTGCAAGGGTAGGAATAATGAGTATTTGGTAATAATCATGCTGGACATTTCCGGTTGCAACAGTAAAAAGATACAGGAGGGACGACAAAAGAAAAGAAAATAAGAATAGATCCCTATTTTTTATTTTGGAAATAATTCCTAAAATTACAATCGGCAATCCCCAATAACCCAATATTAAATTGGGAATTCTTTGAGCAAAAATCCATTGAAAAAATGCTCCCTTAAAACGAATGTGATTCCCATTAAAAAGCCAGCTGCTCATTGGTATTGCGCCGGGGTATTGTTGAATCCAAATCCTCCAAAAAATTAGAGGCGAACTTATGAAAATCAAAAAAAACCACAGTTGCCATTTTTTAAAAAAAGACAATCCGAACTTACTAAGAACAAGGTAAATAAACGGCAATGCAAAAAACACAACGAACGGCTTTGCTAGCAATGCTCCCGAAGTAAAAACAAGAGCTAATAAAAATTGAAAATTGAAAATTGAAAATTTAGGCCGCTCTATCCATTTATCAAAAAAGTATATTCCCCCAAGAATTCCCATACTTGCCAAGGGATCGGGAAGAATTGTTCTGCTATAATAAATGTTATAGGGGAGAAAGGCAAGGAAAAAAGCGGCAAAAATTCCGGCCGAAGCATTTATATATTTTTTGACAATAAGAAAAACAAAAATTATTGACAAAATGGACGAAAGAATTGTTACGATACGACCCCACTGCTCAATCGTGAAATACCCAAAAAACTTATATAATCCGGCCTGGGCTATGTTATAAATAGGAAACTCTACAAACCTGTATCCTTGGGGATTATCAATTCCGCCGGATGGTGTTTTGGATAAATCGTCAAATCTTGGATGAAGAATGTCAAACCCAAATTTAATAAAATTTCTTGAAACAGCGGATGTGTCCGCCTGACGCCACGAGTGCCAATCTCCAATTGGGTTATTGAATTTATATAATCTGACAATAAATGCCCCTAAAATAATTAGCAGCAAGAAAAATTCTATCTTCTTCATCTATAACTTTACTTTTTTTCAGCAATAGTTGCGCTCGGTTTTACTCTTTCAATAATTCCCCCGTCGCTATCAAACTCGAATACCTTTTCATTCCTGGGGTTTTTTACCGCGCCTAACGCCTGGTCAACCGAGCTCATCTGATAAACTTGAATCTTGTCATTTCGAAAGACAAACCATACCGCGTCACTTAGTCCAACAGGAAATACCCATGCTTCTTGGTACCGAATAGGTACGTTAACAAAGTAAAACTTCATAGGCTCCTTTGCCCAATAATCCGTATAGATCTCTTCAAGGGATATGAGAAACCTCTTAGACTTTTCACCGGCAACTTGCCAATCCGTATGTATTGCCTGCAATTGGAAAAGATGAGAGGCTATAAAAATAATTGCTATTATAACAATACTCATAATAGCAATATATCTATCGCTAATGCATATTAAATAGTTAAATATCTTTTTAAGAAATAATGTAAAAAGGATTACAAATCCTACGGAAGATAGATAACTATAGCGAGATGCTATGTTTCCCAATCCCAAAAACGGCACTAATGCTATCATAAAGAACAAGAATCCAAAAATAACAATTCTTTTGTCCTCCTTCACCAACTTTCTAAAAATCACTTTATAGATTAGAGTAGCAATAAAAATTACTATTATGGAAGCAAATATGGCAAGCATAAAATGTCCTTTTGAAAAATTTCTTAACCCCTCATAGAACGGTAAGGATTGGGAACCCAAAAGAGCAAGAAATAAGTACCCAATGGTATTACCAATAATATTGTAGGGAAGATGAAGAAGGTTGTAGCTATAATCACCGCTAAACCAATGACTGTGGGCTAAAAAGCGCAAAAAAAGATACGGCAAGATGGGAAATAAAAGATAAAAATAATAAGTTTTCTTTGGGAGATTATTTTGGATATACTTCTCTTCAAAAACAATGTCATAGGCAATTATAAGAAAAGGAACTACAACTCCAAGTTCATGAAACATAAGGCTTAAAATAATAGCGGCTACAGATACGATAAAATAGATTATTTTCTTTCTCTGCCTCCAGAGAATAAAGAAGAGAAGACTAACCAAAGCAAAGAGCGCATTAAAAAGAAAACCGGTAGCAGAAATCCACAAAATGGCTTCGGAATTCCCACTTAGGATAAGGAAGGCAGCTGCGCTGACTGCCGACAAAAAATAATCCTTCAGGATTTTCTTGGAAATCAGGAATAAAAGCGCGCTAATAGAAAAATGTAGAAAAATTGAAACCAAATGATACGCTGTTTGATTCAACCAGAATGCCGAATACATCGAGGAAAAATACAATTTTGCTCCCGGCCGATAAAAAAACCCATTAGCCTGTGTAAAATAATTAATAATTGTTTTTGTTATGGGGCCATCTGAAATCCATCTAAACCACGTAAAGTCGTCGCCTACAAAATAATTGTTGTAAGATGAAAAAAATATTGCCGTAGTAATAATAAACAAATAGATAATAACTGCAGGGGTAGAAAACACTACTTTTTTAAATTCTTTATATAGATCTATTTCTGCCCTTTTGTATAGGTTCAACGCCCCAAGCGTTATTCCCATTAAAAGCCAATACGTAAAAGCAACTTTTGATGCCTCAAAAACATCTATAAGTACCGCATTTAACGCCAAGCCGCAGGTTCCTGCAACAAAACCAAAAACAAAACTGCGGACAACAGGAGAATCAACCTGCGGCAAGATTTTTTTAATGTATATACCGGCTATTACAAAAATTGAGAGAAAAGAAACAAATCCTAATAATCCCGATTCTCCCAAAATTCGCAAATAGTTATTGTCAACAGCAAGGGTAACAGAGGAATAACCGCTTCCCAAGAAAATGCTTCGCTTAAATGCAGTTATTGCATTTGGCCATTCTCCCTGAAATCTTGTAGTGAACGAAAGATCATAGGCTAATGCTCTTTTTATAAGGTATTGTCCATAGATTACGCGTGTTTCTTCTGACTTTACTCCTTCATGGGTAGAAAATTTTTGGTAGAAAAATTGGCTTACTTTTTTGGTCACGGGTGAAAGAGGAAGGTTTATGTAGCCTGTTCCCTGCGGCAGATTTTCTCCGGTTGAGGTGTCTGCATCTATAACAAGCGCTGCGCGCTGAGGAATTAATAAAAAGGGCAGTATTACAGAGGGGTTAAGTTTACCGTCTTTGTTTGCAACTCTTTCTCTAAAGATAACTTTATCTTTAAAATATGACGCATCAACTTCTTTAACCTGTCCAATTGCCCCCCCTGTTTTTGAATCCACCAAAACATCGGTTTCTGAAACTGTACGTCCAAAACGCTGAAGAAGACTTGGAGAAAAACTTAAAAATAGAAGGGTTAGAATGAAAAGAGAAGCAATAACTAATCTTTTTTTCTGGAGAATTAGCATTATCACCATAGAGAGCAACAGAACTAAAAATGATATTCGAGACACCGTCATGAAAAGTAGGGCAAAACCCGATCCAGCCGTAACCAATAAAAAAAGCTTTACAAGCCAATTTCTAAATCCAAAAGCCATGCTGGTAATTATAGGAATCAGTAGAACTAAATATGCAGCCAGATCATAATGGCCTGCAAATGTAGAGGGAATTCGCGAAAGCTGAGAAAGTCGTATGGGAATTCCCTTAGCAACTTCTTCGTTCGTTGTTAAGTATGCCGGGAAGGAATAAAATTTCTGTCCAACGCCATACCCCACAATCAGAAGAAGCACAATCGCCAATCCGGCAACAACGTAGGGCAATAATTTCTTATCTTTTATACTTGCGTAGGAAATAAAGAATAAAGATATATACTCTATTTTTCGCAAAAAACTTAAAAACGCTACATTAGAAAAGACATTGGGAAGGGTCGGAAAGAGAAGGAGTACGCCGTGAAGAGTTGATATTCCGCCAATAACCCAGAATAAAAGTATAGGAAACGTTAACGGAGTTTTTAACGTAACTTTTTTAAACAAGAGCAAAAAAATCCAAAGGATAAGAGAAAATGAAACCGCAAAATCTTCTACCCGAATATATACCCACGTATGCGCTACGCCTAAAAGAGGAATTTTGGGATAAAGAGGAATAAAAGCTAACAAAAAAAGTGTCACAATAAAGAGAATATTTTTAGAAATAAATCCGAAAATCTTGTTCATAATGAAATTCTCAGGGCTTCACCGTAGGACTTCTTAAGATAATTATTGTTTGTCATAGTACCGATGCAAACTGCAATTAATGCTTTCGTGATAAGCAACGATTTAACCATCAGATATTGCCAATAGCTTTTATGCTTTTTGTAAAAATGTAAAATTCCATGGTAAATATGAATTATAGCAAAGGATCTGCTGCTACTTGCGTGCTCCTTATGAACAAGAGAAATGTTGGGATAAAAATACGTTAGGAAGCCAATCTTTCCTGCCCTAAAACATAATTCCATATCTTCGGTGTACATAAAAATCTGCTCATCGAATCCTTTTAATTTATCAAATAAACTTTTCTTAATCATTAGGCAAGCGCCGCTAACCCAATCTACTTTTGTGATTTCTTTTGGACTTTTTCTCAAAGATGCAAATCGTTCCAGGCCCGCAATCATCAAAATAAAATTTATTAGAGTGTAAAACTTACCGGCAGACAATTGCGATGATCCATCGGGATTTAAAAGTCTACCGCCCAAAATACCAATTTTTTCTTGCCTTTCAAGCAATTGTACCATCTCTAAAAATCCACCGCTTGACACCTCGATATCCGAATTAAGGAATAACAAATTTTCTCCTCTTGCCTCCCATGCTCCGGCATTACACCCCTTAGAAAATCCTAAATTTTTTTCATTTTTAATTAGTTTTAAATTTGCTTGCCCGCCGTAGTCTTGACGAAGGCGGGAGATTTGAGCTACCGAATCATCACTAGAATTATTATCAACAACTATTATTTCAAACTCATTATTTTTTAGTTGTTCTGAATACTTATCGTTAATGCCTCTTATGCATTTTAAAACCAAATTTTTTGTATTGTAATTTAGGATAATTATTGATAATTTAAACATCTCTCTATCGAAACCAAGCGGCTCTTCCAAGTTTGTATTTAAGGTCTTTTGTTCTTCTCTCTCCAATAACTTTTGCCGGCACTCCTCCAACAATTGAGTTTTCCTCAACATCTTTTGTAACTACGGCTCCTGCGCCAACTACGGCTCCTTTTTTTAAGGTAACTCCCGGCAGTATAATTGCTCGTGGGCCAATAAAAACATAATCCTCTATTACAACAGGTCCAGAAATTGCCCTAAAATCTTCATTTTGAACATCGTGTTCGCAGTTATAAATCATTACCTCCGATGCGATGTCTACATGATTTCCTATAATAAGTTTGTCTCTGCCATCCAAAACAATTCCTTCGCCCAAAATAGAATCTTCACCTATTTGTATGTTCCATGGATTATAAAATCTTGCTCCCATATGAATAGTTGATCCCTTACCAATCTGTATTCCTCCCAATCTGTAAAAAATTCGGCGAATAAAATGGGAGGGAATGAATCCTACAACATGAAGAATAAATACTTCAAATTCCAAAACAATTGTAATAATTCTTCTAACAACTTTTCTTAACATAATTAATAATTATTAATTCTTACTTCCTACCTCTTCTAATACTTTCAATGTTTCTTTTGCTGTCTTCTCCCAACTAAATTTCCTTACCTGCTCATATCCTTTTTCTATCAACCCCTTTCGTAATTCTGAATTATGAATTATTAATTCTAAATTCTTTTTTATATCATCTACATCAAGAGGGTTAACGTATAATGCCGCATCCCCTCCTGCTTCAGGAAGACTGCTAACGTTGCTTGCTATAACCGGACATCCATTCTTCATTGCTTCTAAGATAGGCAAACCAAAACCTTCATAAAGACTGGGTAAAACAAAACAAATCGCATTTTTATAGAAGAAAGGCAAATCTTCATCCGGAACAAAATCCAAGAATTTTACCCTATCTTCAATCTTAAACTTTTTTGGAGCTTCCAATATTTCCGAAAATAGCCAACCTTTTTTCCCAACGACAACCAATTGAATATCCTGCTTTATCCTTGAAAAGGCTTCTATCAAGCGTGTAATATTCTTTCTGGGCTGCAGCGTCCCCACAAATAAAATATATTGTTGCTTGATTCCGTATTTCTTCCTTAGATCATCCATACTTAATGCCTTATATTTATTACTTAATATTGTTTTTATTCCCGGATAAGTCACTATGACCTTTTTCTCGGGTGTCTTATATGCTTTGATTATATCATCTTTGCTTGAGCTGCTTATTGTAAAAACTCTTTTAGCTTTTCTTGCAGAATATTTAGTCCATTTTGTCAACTGATTAAGGTCGGCTTTGCGAAAAAGTTCCGGAAATCTGATATATGAAATATCCAAAATAGAAATTACACTGCGTCTTGGGGAGAAAATAGGCAGATAATGCGTGGGAGAAAAGAAAACATCAGGCTTTGAACGTCTGAGTAAAAATTCCAAAGATAAACCAAAAAGTGTCCACATTTTTCGAGGCCTAACTATCTTATAATGCCAGCGGCTCCCTTCTTTAGGCAAATCTGAAGTTGGGCTTTGGGGAAGATAAATTATGTAGCTATTTTTCTTATCTATCCTATTTAAATTTAAAAGTAATTCAAAACAATATGCGCTACTTCCGACTCTTCTGGGTAAACCAGTTTTTTCGTCATACCCAAACCTAGGAATTACTGCCTCGTATCCATTTATTCCAATAGTCATCATAAGTTTACGCCAAGCACACCCCGGGGGTGGGTTAGCTTGACACCCCAGGATAGATAACCCTTAGTCTCCTTTCTTCTATTCCTAAAATTTCCATCGCATCTTTTTTAGTTGCCTCCGAAATACACAAAATTACGCTTGATTCTTTCTTAACCCAATTAAGTTTTCTTTTTTGCACGTCTACAATTTTTTTATCCGTTTCTTGTGGTGTTTTATAAACAATAAGATCGTATAGAATAGTTGCTTTTTTCGCTTTGGTTGTTGGAGGCTCAGTCCAATCAGATGTTATAAAAACATCCACATCTCCAATCAACCACTCTATTGGAAAAATATGCAGCCTATTCCAAAGCAAATCGAGCAGGGTTTGAGGAAACGAAAATAGCTTGATTATGCTTCGATGATTCGAATCATCGAGACGCTGACAGATTTCTCTTAAGGTTTTTTTATTACGGAGTGAACTACCAAATAATATATAAGAATTCTTTGTATCCTTATTTAGTAAGTTTCTAATAAGTTCTTTTGTAAACTGCGCAACGCCGGAATGCTCGTACGCAATTTGTGATATGTCTATTCCAATCTTCATCTTAATTTATTTCTAAGCTCAAGAACATAAAAAATAATAGTTAACAGAAAAAAGCCCGCGGCGTACCAGGCAAGACGCTCCGCTGTAAAGAAAATCCAAAATGAAAAAAGAGGTATGGACAATACGAGAGATAGTATACCGGCCAAAGCAGTTAATCTCGGGTTAGCTTTGAAGGCAAGAAAAGCAAAGGTAACTAAAAATAAAATATCCTGTATTTTCATTTTATTATAATTTATTTACTCTCGTACCTAATTAAAGATTTGTCTGATTCCATTGATTTTGATGACTGAGAATTGATAATAAGATCCGCCAAAAGTCCCGTAAAGAATACCTGAAATCCGCCTATAACAAGAAGCATGCCCAAAAATAAAAGCGGACGATTTCCAATTGTTTCTCCCTGAAAATGTATATAGCTTAAATAACCAAGAATTATTATACCTGAAAATATAGTTATTCCTCCAACAAGACCAAAAAAATGCAAAGGCCTTCTGCCGTATGCCTTTAAAAAAAGCATGGTAAATATATCGGGCAAGTCTTTCCAAAGCTTAGAAAATCCATATTTGGACTTACCAAATTTACGTTCACCATGAAGTATGGGAACCTCAGCTACTCTAAATCCCTGCTGGTGACAGAGCAAAGGAATAAAACGATGCATTCCTCCGTACAGCTTCAAACTTTTTGCAGCAACCCTAGAGTAACCCTTCAGACCACAGTTATAATCATGGAGTTTAAGTTTAGAGAAAAAAGAAATTAAGAAGTTAAAAAATCCTGAAGAAATCACTTTACTCTTGGAATCTTGACGATTTTTTCTCCATCCGCAAACAACATCATTGCCCAATTGCAGTAAGCCAAGAATCTTAGATATCTCTGATGGTTTGTCTTGTAAATCAGCATCCAGGGTTATTATGTAATCGCCCCGCGCTTTTTCAAAACCTAAGGTTAGAGCTTCAGCTTTGCCCTGGTTACGACGAAATGAGAAAATCTTAACGATTCTATTGTCTTTTTCAAATTTTTTCAAAATGTCAACTGATCCATCTGAGGATCCATCGTCGATAAAAAGAATTTCAAAATCTGTTTTAAGTTTTGATACCTCTGAAGAAAGCTCTTTGTAAAAAGCCTCAAGACTTTCTTTTTCATTAAACACGGGAACCAATATGGTAATCATCGTCTATAAAAGTGCTCTAATTGTAGCATTTCAATGCTAAAAATACTATAATACATCGGCGTAATGAATAAAATTCTTATCACCGGCGCTGCGGGATTTATTGGCAGCCACTTGGTTGAGTATTTATTAAAAGATGGTGAACCGATAGAACGTTTACGCCTTGTCCTCTTAGAAAATGAGTCTACCAAATTCCTTCCCAAAAAAAATTTCGATATTGTGCGGGGAGATATACGTAATATTGATTTCGTGAAAAAGGCAATGGAGGGGGTGGAAACAATCTACCACCTAGCAGCAATTATTGGCACCAGTTTAGACCCAAAAGAATACAAAAAGTACAAAGAGGTGAATGTAGATGGTACGTCAAATCTGTTAAGCTCATGTGCAAAAAATGAGATTCAAAAATTTATATTTTTCTCAACAGTTGCCGTATATGGTCTTCCTCCGTGGACGGGAGATATTATCAACTGGGACGAATCACATCCAAAAACATATAGCGAGATGTATGGAAAATCCAAATTTGAGGCAGAAAAAAAAGTAATTGAAGCCCATAAGAAATGGGGAATACCATATGCTATCATCCGCCCGGCAAACGCCTATGGACCCAGAAATTTTGGACAAATGTACGGTTTATATAAAGCCATTAAGAAACATCAGTTTGTTATGATCGGAAATGGCCAGAATAAAATGCATTATGTATATGTAACCGATCTTGTAATGGGAGCCAGACAAATTCAATTGCACGCTAGTAAATCTGGCGACTGCATCATAGCGGGTTCCCAACCAACAGAATTTAGAGATATGGTAAGATACATCGCAGAAAGCATTAATCAAAAACCCCCAAAGCTTTATATCCCTAAAAATATCGGCCTTGTTGCAAGCTATATTATGGATGCTTGTGGAAAAATAATTGGAGCAAAATCTCCATTGTTTCCGGATAGAGTAAAAGTTATGACAACTAATTATTACTATAATATAGAAAAGGCCAGGAAAGAAATTGGATATAAACCCCAGGTATCTTTTCAAAAAGGAGCCATGGAAACAGGCAAATGGTATTTAAAAAATGGTTACCTATAATTTCTATGAAAAATAAAACTATTGTTTATGTAAATTTTGCCCCATATGATAATGCGGGTAGGATACTGGATTACCTCATAGAAAACTTCTCCGTTGTCATTCATTTTTCATATGACCACCTAAGATTAAAAAACGGACGCCGTTCAAAATTAGCCATATACCGCAACGGTCTGTTAATTAAGCAGAAAAATTTATTTTGGTTAAGGACTAATCCATTTCTTCTTTTTCCGTCCCTACCATTTGTGGCGGGAGCGATAATGATACAGACTTTATGGTATGTTATTGTTTATAGAAAAATATTTGGTAAATTTGATTTATTCTTCTCGGTCAATGCCTTCACGGCCTGGGAAGGAAATTTATTAAGATTTTTAAAACTTGTTAACAAAACCATTTATTGGGTTTGGGATTATTTTCCTCCTACGCATCCCGATATTCGCATGCGAATAGCTAGATGGGGATATTGGAAATTTGATAAACCTAGTAGAGACCATTCTGACAAGGTAGTATTTTTAAATAAACATCTTCAATCTGCAAGGAAAGAAAAAAACGGAAGGAAGGAGCTGACGGACAAAAATAAAAAGTATCCAATTATCCCAATTGGTACTAATCCAAGAAATAATTATATAACAAACAGAAATATTATTATCGGACATTTGGGAATGTTAAAACGAGAGCAGGGACTTGATCTTCTTTTTGATAATCTTAAAGACCTGCAGAAAATTTTTCCGAATATTAAGGTCGAAATAATAGGATCAGGCCCGGAAGAAAATCATTTTAAAGCAAGAGCTAAAAAGTTTGCAAAGATAGTAAAATTTTTTGGATATGTAGAAAGGGATGACGATGTAGATAGAATTATGAAAAACTGGAGCATGGGAATTGCAACATACGTTCCTATAAAATGGAGTGAACATTATTGGACAGACCCATCTAAAATAAAAGCTTACTTAAATCAGGGTCTTCCCGTTATTACAACTAATGTACCCGAATTTGCTCAAGAAATTGAAAATTCTAAAGCCGGCATTGTTATAAATTATTATAAAAACCAAGAATTTATTGAAGCCATAAAAAAAATAATTAAAGAAAGAAAAGAGTTTAATAAAAATGCTTTACTCTTGGCGGAAAAATATAATTATAGAATGCTATATCCTAAAATATTTTCCTAATTTTTTTTAAGTACCTCAAATACATAAGATATGCCAATAGGAAAAAACGAGGGTAAAAATACTTGTTTAATTTTCTTGGAGCTACCTACTCTCAATTGATGTTTTGCAAAAACTTTTATCCAATCACCGTAAGAAAAAAATTGATAACTTAGGGCTATTGATTCAGGCTTTACTTTATTATAAATCCAGTCCATCATTTTCATAAACGGCAATTCAAAACTATACCTATAAACCGATTCGATAAAAATGATCCTGTATTTTGCAACTCTAACACATTCTTCAAATGACGCAAAAGCATTTTCGCTGTGATGAAAAACATAAAATGCAATGACCGTATCAAAAGAATTATTTTTAAATGGCAGAGTTTTACCGTCATATATTATAAATTTTATGTTTTTTGGTCTTTTGGGAAAAGGAATTACATCGACCCCTGTGATTTGTAAAAATGGAAAAGCCGCTTTTAAGGATTTAGAAAGCGATAAGTCTCCGCATCCAAAATCCAAAACTTTTTCAGAATTTTTAAAGTATTGGGACAGAATACTTGTTTTCCAAAATATACTTTTTCTAGAGAAACCATCTAAAAACAATTTTATTAGACTCATTTTCCAGATGCTTTTATGGTAAAAACATCGCCTAAGTAAAGTTTGTCTAAAACCCATTCAAATGGATAAAACAAAAGTACAACCGCAAGTTTATGTATGAGGTCTATTTTTTTATTCAATTTATCTCTAAGAAAATATTGTAAACTTCCCGCTATTCCTCCTGCCGAACAAAATTCTGTTTTTTTTATTATAAACCCTTCTTTTTCTACCAATTTTTTGAGAGTGGAAGGAGAGAAAAGAAAAAGATGTCTTGGGGAATCTAAATTATACCAACAAGATTTAAATATTATTCCAACAAGACTTTTTATATTAGGGGTCCCAACAATTAATTCACCATTATTTTTTAATTTATTTTTTATGAGGGAGAGACAAAGCGAGGGATCATCGAGATGCTCAATAACATGATATAACCTTATCGCATCAAAATAGTTATCGGGATATCTAGCAAGATCTTTATATGTTCCAAATCTTAAATTATTTAATCCTCTTTTTTCTGCATTTTCAATTGCTTTTGAGTCCATATCTATTCCATAAGTATCCCATCCCAATTCTTTCAGCAGCAATAGCGTATCACCCGCTCCGCATCCAATATCAAGAATTTTTCCGTTTCTTACAAAGAGGGGCATTGCGGGAACATTCTGTACAAAAGTTGATATAAATAAACTAAAAAGGTTTGGGGAATAATAATGTCTTACAAGATACTCTCTAAAAACCTCAGCTAAGCCTTTTTTCTTGTTTTTATTGTAGGCATAGTAATTTTTGCTTGGATAATATTTTTTAATTTCTGAATCCGATGGTTGTGGATCTAAAAATACAAGAGAACAATTGCTGCACTTCTTAAGAAAAAATTCTCCCGGCAGATCAAACATTCTGTCATGGGTTTTATATAAAAATGTAAATTTTGAAGATCCGCATAAAATGCAATATTTTATTTTTTTCATTTTAGTCGTTGTACTCCTGAGTAGTTTTAAAAAGAGAGAAATAATAATAACTTAGACGAGGTGTCAATTTTATGAATTTATTTATTTCGCTATCTGGTACTTTCCTGATGCTTTTCTGTACATGAGCCCTTTTCTTCAAAGTAGTTTTGAAATTTATAATATTCCACCAATAAGCTTTTATAATTGCTCTTAATAAATTAAAACGTAATTGAATTAAGAAAAGTAAAAATATACACATTTGAACGCTTAGAAAAATCGGATAAACCATAATCAGATTTCGAGTTCCAAAATTTTTTAGATATGAACAATTCATATTTTTGAATGTCAAGTTTATTCTTCTTTCATAACGATACTTGTCTGATGAAGATGTGTCGCCACCAACAACATGATAAATTACAGATTTTGGTTCATAAACGACTTTATGTCCGGAAAGCCATACTCTAAAACATAAATCTGTTTCTTCAAAAAAAATAAAAAAGTCTTTATCAAACAAACCAATTTTTTTTAGAATCTTGCGTGGAAATATTATGCACGCCCCTTTTGCGGAAAAAATTTCTCTCATCTCTCTATATTTTTCTTGATTGTACTTTTTCCTAAAACCATAGTGGTATAAAAATCCTGTAAAAGTCATGAACGATCCAACCTCATCGAGAAGATCTTTATCTTTTAAAACTCTAATCTGTGGCTGTAAGCAGCCGATCTTTGAATCTTCCCTAAAATCAGCCATAAGAGGTTCCAGAAAACTCGGTGTTACAACAGTATCGTTATTTAAAAAAAGAACACAATCGCCTTTAGAAGCATAAAACCCAATATTATTTCCTTCTGCGAATCCATAATTTTTTTTATTCTCTATTAAGACAAATTTAGGATAATTTTTTTTAACAAATTCCGCAGATCCATCCGTAGAATGATTATCGACTACTATTATTTCAAGAGGCGAATAAGTAACTTTTTGTAAAGAATCCAGGCAATTTTTAAGGAAGTTTTTCCCATTCCAATTAAGAACTATTACTGAAACCTTCTTAGGCATATCAAATTAATTGTTCACTCCACGTTTTGGGCATATCTTCAGTCTCCAGCTCCAATCCGTCTTTCAAATATCTGAATTTTTGAGGACCTTTAATTTTTGCCCATTGGATCATTTTTCTTACCCCCTCTTCAAGAGTTACTGTTGTTTTGTAACCCAATAATTTTGCTGCTTTTTCGTTTGTACAATATGCTTCCATCACCTCTTGAGGGCGTAAAGGAAGGTACTGTGGTTTTAGTTTTTTTGGAATTTTGCCTGCGGGAAATAAAACTCTCAAAATAATATCTGCCAATTCATTGATCGTATGATCTTCTTTAGGGCCAATATTAATTACTTCTCCATTTGCTATATCTTCAAATCCGCTTTTTGCAAAATAAGGAGTAAAATCATCTATATAAGTAAATGCCCTCTTCTGATTCCCGGATCCATATATATAAAAATGTTTATTGTTTAAGATACAATTAATAAAAATTGCGATTACGTTCCTATATGGATCTGCCAAATTCTGCTTTGGCCCGTACACATTATGAGGCCGTATGATGACATATTTGAAATTATGAACTTTTGATAAGATTTCCGTAGCATCCTCCATTGCTGCCTTTGCGATTCCATATATGTCCTCCGGTTTTTTTGGCATATCCTCAGAAAATGGAGGATTTTGCGCTCCATATACGCTCATAGAGCTTGTAACTACAACCTTTTTCAATCCATATTTAATAGAAGGAACAAGAGTATACATGTAGGAAAGATAATTTCTCTCTGTGGAATTCAGCGGAGTAAATTGGCTGCGCCCTTCAGAAGCATCAGCCGCTAAATAATATAAAAGGTCTGGTCTTACCTTTTCAATATAGCTTTCAGTTTCTTTGCGATCCCTCAGATCAAGTTTTGTAAACTTAGCTCTTGGATCAACGTTATCGATGTATCCTCCTGAAAGGTCATCAACAGCGAAAACCTGATGTTCTCCCTTTTTTAGCAAAAAATCAACTAAGTGACTGCCCATGAAACCCGCAGCGCCTGTAACTAAAATCCTCATATTCGATCAGGTAATTTTGATCTTTTCATTATATCTAAGTTTAAATAATTCAGCAAGTAAGACTATTTAAATTTATATTTCATTGATGTATTATTACATAATCATGAAAGCCATTAATGAATTTATTATAAATAACCGAGATTTATTTTTTCAAAAAGCTTTAGAAAAAAACTTAGATGATTGTGAATCAGTTTTAGATGTAGGATGTGGTGAAGAATCATTTATAAAAAGAGTAAAAGAAGTTTTACATTTTTATAGCGAAGGAATAGACATTTTTAAATTGGCAATCACTAAAAGCAAAAAGAGAAAAATTCATAACAAACATACCTTAGGTGATATTCGGAAAATTAATGTATTTTATAAACCTAAAAGCTTCGATGCGGTTATCGCCTTAGATGTGGTTGAGCATTTGGAAAAAGAGGATGCCTTTAAATTAATAAAAAATATGGAAAAGATTGCAAAGAAAAAAGTTATCATCCTCACTCCCAATGATTTTGAGCATCAACATATTCATAATGATAATCCTTATCAGATACATAAGTCCGCATGGACAAAAAAAGAATTTCAAGAACAAAATTATAAGGTCCATGGATTTAGAGGATTAAAGTTTTTACGAGGGGGGTTTGCATCTATTAAATGGAAGCCATGGATATTTTGGGGCGCTATTTCATTTGCATCCGAGCCTATTCTATATTTTTTCCCTAACCTTTCATACCAGTTTCTTGCGGTTAAAAAGCTTAACTATAAAAAATAGTATAGTTAAAAACGCGACCACAGATATTATTTTGCCATAATTATATATTTTCTCTTGTGAAAAAATAATTTCTAGACTGTAATCGCCTTTTTCCAATGCAAAACTATTTAAATTATTTAAAGTTTTTTCCGATTTGATTATTATATTATCTGTTTTAGCAATCCAATATGGATTATATTTTTCTGAAAAAATAAGTTTTTGAGGGTAAGGCGTTGAAATTTTAACAAAATAATGCGTAGGACTAGACATTTTATAAGAAATGCTTCCATCGCCCATTAACCACAAATGGTCCTTATGCGAAGGAATTTCAAAAATCTGGATCTTTCCAAATCCATTAATTTTTTTTAACCACGAGATCGACTCTAAACCCTTAACTGTATTTTCGTATAGCTGTGGATCATACTTTCTATCTTTTTGAAAAATCTCACCTGAATTGTCGTAGGGAACAATTACGTATTTAACAGACATTTCTGAAAAATATTGAGATCCTTTCTTTTCTATGTCTTTGCGTACTTGCGCGAAGCCAGTGGCGTTCAATAAGGCACCCGCTTCAACTGATGGGTGTATATTTGAGAAAAAAGTAAAACGCTGCTGGCGAGGAACCCAGAGGGTACGAAAAAAATCAGGCTGATTATATAAAAAATCTTTAAGTTCAACATATTCTTTTGGCACTTCTTTATTTTTGAAAGTTCCACCCAACTGACCCAAAACTGCGGGCCGAATAAGAAATAGCCAAAAAATTATAAAGGCAACAGGTATTAGATAGAACACATTGCATATTTTTATACTTAATACTTTTTCTGAAATTTTTTCTAAACTGAAAGGTATAAGTATAGAGTAAGACAGAATAACCAATAAATAAAATTTTGTTGAGTCTCTGAACATATCAAATCCCGGAATATTTTCAAACAACCATACATAAGAGCTTGCGAAAGGTGGGTTTGTTCCCTTTGCCAAGAAGGCTCCAACTATTCCCAACAATGCAAAAAATAAAATTTTCCCATCTATATGTCTTTTCTTTCCGATTGAAAGCAATGAAAAATATGCCAATACAGGTATTACCAAAAACTCCGGTCTCATAAACGTAACTTTACCAAATATATTTTCAGGCCAATTTGCATGAAGCAAAGAAAGGCTTTGGGAAAAAGTTGAAAAACTTAAGAATTTTACTATTCCTATATTCGTGTATGCCTCACAAAATCTCTCACACAGATTTTGAGAAAAAAATAAAAGAGGAAAAATCCAAAAAATATGCAATAGGATTGTAATGATTATGGGCAACGCGAAAACATAAAGTATTAAGCAGAACGTATTAAGCATAGTTCTCTTAAAATCCTTTATACCTAATACGTGATACATAATACTTAATACCGCATAAATCGTAACGCCTATCATGGTTATATATGCAATTCTGGGGTCAAACAAAACTTGAAGTGACAAAACCAACCCGGCTAATAACGCTAATTGAAAATTGAAAATTGAAAATTGAAAATTTTTACCAAATAAAGCTACGTACTTAATCAACCTGATAAATCTCGCAAGAGCAAATGGTGCTACAGAATAAGCTAATGCTACTCCCATTTGCCCCCCATCAACAAGCATCAATATATACGTATTTGTTGTAAAAATAAGAGCCGCAGTCAACTTCATCCACAAAGCTCTATTAGGCAAAATAGTTCTGAAAAGATATATGCTTGAAAATAATGACAAAATAATGAAAAGACCAAACCAAAAAATTTTATAGATAATTGGCCATGGGATATGCAGAAAGTTCGCTAAAAAAATAGTGAGATTTTCAAAAGATTGCAAAAAATATATTGGATTTGTTCCGCCCAAACCATTCCCTTGCCATGTGTTCCAAGAAGGAACAAAAAGAGGAAATTCTTTCAAAGTTTCTTTAAAAAGAAAAGGCCAATCTCCACCAATAATTGGATTAAAATTAAACCATCTATGGTAGACCAATATAAGTATTAAACTAAAAATAAAAATTGTGATGGTATTTAATTTATTTTTCATTTAATTAGAAAACTCTTAATTAAAAATAGTATGCAAGTAGCTAGTACTACGATAGAGATTGTCAGAAAAACATAAAATAACTTTTGAGTACCCATTTCCAGAATAAGCGTATATTCCTTTTTCCCTTTCATGTCTACGGGTTCTATATGCCAAGCGTTTGCATACCCATTAACCGCAAAGTGCTTGCCTTCTGCAATCTCATCCTTCCCCCAAGTATCAAATGTATTTTTGTCAAGAAATATATTTTTATTCTCATTCTCACTTACCTCCCCTCCAAAATAACTCAATGTCATATTTTTGTCTCCTGGCTTTTCTTTTGCTAAAATACCTATTATTCTTTTCCCTATATTTGCGATAAATCGAGAAAAAAAGCCTTTTACGGTGTTTGTCTCTCTTGCAGGATCAACTAATCTCCATTTGCTATTAAAAGCTTCTACCAAAACTAACGTATACGGCGCAGTCGCATCTCTTATGTTTACTTCATATTTTATTGGATTTATTCTGGTAAATGTTAGTTTAGGTAAATTATCGTTATTTGTAATTATTTTTCTTAAAATTATTTTCGGGTTTGGAACCTGAGTCACTGAGAGATTTCTTACATCAATTCTGGTAATTTGTTTTTGTATTTCTATCTGATTAAAAAGATCGCTGTTTGCTGGTTTCATTATTTGTATGAATGCTGAACTTGCGTCATTACCTGAAGCAACAACTGATGAATATGTTTTCCACTCACTCGACTTAAGTTCGTCTCCAAGAATCTTTGATACCTTACCCTCTTCTCCTAATTCTTTGTCATAAAATGATAATTCAAAAGTCTTACCATACGTTATATAATCAAACGATAAAATATAGTGGGACATCGGATTCCAGTTGGCTACTCCTCTAATTAATCCAGAATTGTCGGTTATATTAGCGTCGTTTATTGTCAAGCTAGCAGAATCTGTTGCCAAATATCCCTCTTCAACAGATTTCCATTTAGTTTCAGAAGTCAGATTAATTGGACTGGGGAGTAGAAACGTAAGGCTACTTTTGAAGTTTTCTTTTATAGTGATATCTTGACCTTTAAGCCAATCATTCTCTTGTTGAAAATCACCGAAAGATAGTTCTTTATCATTAATAATAACGCGCGATTTTGATTGATCATAATTTTGCATAGATTTTGTGTCGATAAATAGATCGTATTTCCCCGTAGATAATCCTCTTAAGCTATAAGTAACTTTTTCAGACAATGGCATTTTAAACTCTAGGCGGTTTTTAATTGAACCAAACATATCAATAGATAGTTTAAGAAGATATATTTTTTGTTTTTCTGACAATTTTTCGTTATATTGAATGATTCTATAAAGTATTTCCCTGTCAGTACTGATTGCTCTTCTTACTCTATCTTTATTGACGATAAAATAACGTTCTGACTCGCTAATTTTTTCGATTTTATCAATAAGCTCATACATTGCTCTTTGATATCTTACAAAACTTATTTCCCAAAAATTATATTTTTGAAAGATTACCGCTTCTAATACGTTCGGCTTTTGCCATGACTTACCAAGATAATCTATACTCTTTACATTTCCTAATACCCAAAATTCTTTTCCCCATCTTTCTAACTCCGCAATACGTTTCTGCGCAAGAAATATTCTTCTGTCAATATACGTTTTGTCTACCTGTTTATAGCTAGCAAGCTCTTGTTTTTCTCGAAAAACTATGTAGGGATAAATCAATGACGTCACTTTCCAGGATGAAAATGGAAATCCAAATTTAGAGTCTTCCGTACTTATCAAAAAATCTAAAAGAGAACTTTTACTTCTAATATCTGTTAAGGATTCGTCAAATTTAACTTCGGGACTTATTGGTATGACCCCATAGTTATATATCGCAAGTCTATTATCCGTTTCATCTAAAGAAAGCGGTGTTTGTATTTCTGCTATTTGCTTATTAAAATGCAAAGATTTTTTTGCTATAAATATTTGGGGTAGATAATCATTGTTCTGTAGCTCAAAAACAAAAAATTTGTTATTGATATTTTTTATTTCTTTGAATTGCAGGTTTTGGACAAATTCCTTATAAGATTTTTGGTCGCTAGGCAAAAATTTTCGGACTTCTAAATACGGAAAACTAGGAAATTTTTCATATACTTTGGGATCCGCATTATAAAAAATATATTTTATATTGAGGAACCCTAGCATCCTTTTTAACGTATCGTATTGTTTATTTCTTACTAAACGTAACATTACCTTTTTGTATTCGTTAAATTCTTCAGTGCCGGCAAAATCTTTTTTTCCGGTAAGGTATGCAATTGTTGAAGGACCCATATATGCTCCGCCGCTTTTCCCCGCTACAACTTGGTATCCGGGATCACTCATGGGCAAAGTTAACACTCTTGCATCTGCGGGCAACAAACGAATAAAAGTTAGCGCCTTTTCATAATCGGGATCCATTTGCAGTATTTCTTTTACATTTTCTGATTGCCAAAGAGGCTTTCTGACTGATTCGCCGGTTATGAAAGGTATTGCGTTAACCGTCAATATTAGAGCCAGAAAAAATAAAATCGGGTATGTATAGTTCTTTTTTAATTTATCCAATACTATATAAAGCGCCTGTCCAAAAAAAATCGAGTAGAAAAATATATATGAGTACTGCCATTGTCCATAAAAGTTTCTAAACATAGAAAATCCAGGAATATTAAAAAGACTTTTATAGAAAGACAGCCAAATATCCGTTATATTTGCGGTGGCAAAAAATAAGACTACGAGGAAGAAAAATGCCGTAAGAAGAACGGTCTTTTTCTTATTAAGTAAAAAGGAGGAAACTATTATAAAGGGAAAAATCATAAATATCCATGTAAAAGGACTAAGATCTTTCATCTGAGGAAATCCCAAAAGATTAATACTTGCTTTAATGCTAGGAGCAATGGCAGAAAAATAACTTAACCCTCTGTCAAATTTTCCCTCATTTGAAAAAACAGTTGAGTTAATAGCGCTTCCGGAAGAGAATATACTATTAATCTGCGGAAAGGCCTGAAATGCCTGTATCCCTATAAAAAGAAAAAAGGCAAGCAAAAGATGCTTTACTATAATTTTTCTTTTTATTATGAGCTTGGTGTACAAAATAAGAAATAAAATACCAAGAGGATAAAAAGCAAATATAGCCGGAGCAGAAATAATGCTAAAATTTGGAGAAAATATAAATGTTAAGATAATAGTAATAAAAATATAATTTATATTAGTGGTTTTAAAGTACTTTAATAGCAAATAGAAAAGGATAGGATTAAGAAATATTTGATTATGGCTTAAGAGGACATGTTCCCATCCATCTATAGTTGCCGGCGATAATATGTACAGTAGGGATCCAAAAATCGCTGAGTAATAAATCTTACTTGATTTAATAATTGGACCTTCTCCAGCTATTAACTCTTTTATTATCAAGTAACAAAAAATAAATGCCATGCTCATGCTAAACCCATGAAAAACCGAAATAAGAAGAGTTGGGGAAATAAAAATAGACTTTAGAATTATCAGTAAAGTGATAAATGGCAAATTAATATAATTGATAGTTTCTAAACCAAAGCTTGATGCCGATATACCGTACAAAGTACTACTAAAAAGATAATGTATGGGGTCATAGAAATACAGCCTGCTTGAATCTCCTCCTAAATCCATTTCTCCCGGATGTAACCAGAAAAAAGGAATTATGAAAAGAAAAATAGAAATAAGAAGTAGCAATAAAGTGTATCTTGATATTCTCATTCTCTCCACTGCGAAATGACGCCAATTCCCAAAAATAAAATTAACCATACTGCTGCTTTTTCTGTTGGGACTGAAGCACCGGTAAGAAAATAATTAATAAACATTGCTCCTAGTAATGCAAGACATAATAAAAAAGTTGACTTACTTTTTATTTGAAACATTTTTATAAAAACTACATAAAGAATTAAAATGCTAAAAGTCAGAAAATCCGAACTTTTCTTTAAAAATAAAATATCGGCAAATATTGCAGTAACAATAAGTGTCAAGACGGTCTTTTTATTTTCTTTCAAGAAAAAACCAACCCTTTTCATGTTTTTAGATTCAATAAATCTCCCAATAACTTTCCTCATAAAACGTATTATAGCAAATAATTGATCTTAAGTACCTACTCTCTCCATTTCTGGATTATCCCAACAACCATAAGTAGGAATACCCATACGGCTGTTTTTTCAGACGTAGGAGGAGTTGGTCCGGGATTGGCAAAAACAACAGGATTAGAAAAAAGAAATTGAATGTATGCCAAAAATAAAAGAATCAAAGAAAAAATAAATGCTGTGTTACTTTTTAGCTTAAGAATTTTTATAAAAAATATATAGATAAGTAATATTGCAAATATCCTAATATCCGAACTCCTTACAAAAAGAAAAACATCCCAGAAAATTAATAATAGTATAAGAAAATAAGAAAATTTACGCATATTATTTCTTTAGAAGTTTAATCCCGTATAAAAGAAAAATCAATAAACAAACTCCCGATATACCTAAACTATGGTAGAATAATTTTTGACTGGTCATCTCAACGATCATACTAAAATCTCCTAATTTGCTTGGCTTTATATACCATGCATTTGCATATCCGTTAACTTGTATATGGACATTGTCATACATTGAATTTTTACCATTTGTCTCAAAAGGCTTTTTATCAATCGCCTGATTTTCCGGCAAAAGTTCAATTGCTCCTGAAGTGTAATATGAATCAATTATATTATTTGTATCGCTAGGGGTACTTGGATATAATTTCCAATGTTGACTAAAACTGTTTTGGAAAACGAGCAAAAAAGGACTTGTAGCATTTTTTATTGTAACCTTATATTTCGTGGGACTAACTCGCTGATAAATAATCTGTAAATTTTTTATATCTGTATGCAAATTTTTCTTATCGCATATTTCTTTTGAAAGAATTTTATTACACGTTGCACTATCCACAAATGCTATACGCGGATCGCGATTTATATCTAATGGTTTTTCGGGAAAAAATGACGATGCCTCCATATACTTCGTATCATATTTTGGAATAACGTTGTAAACAAACACGTCCGAAACAGCATAGAAATGAGGAAGATATTGCTCTTTAGCAACTTCAAAAAGAGAATAATGACCTGTTTTATATATTAATTTCTTAGAAATATTATGAGCAAAATCCAATGCGGCGGATGGAGATGCAGGAACGCCGGTGTAACCATAAGGAAAAGTTGTAAAAAAAGTATCGGAAATCATTTCATCGGAATTATAAAGAACGTAACGTATCTGTAATAACGACATCATTTGCTTTATTAAGGGATATTTTTTTTCTCTAGACAACTTTACAAATACTTCGGAAAATGGATCAATATCTTGATATCCTGAAAAGTCGTTCTTTCCCGTAAGAAGTGACACCATTGATTGGCCAACGTATACTCCCTTATTTGACCCACCAACAATATTATATGAATTATCCGTAAAGGGCACGTGAAAGATCTTTCCATCATTTGGGATTTCTCGAATATAAGCTAACATTCGCTCATAGTTCGGATCCATGCGTATTACTACTTTTACATTTTTAGATCCCCTGTTGAAAACATTCACAATATTCCCATTAAAAACAACAAGTGAACGCGCCAAAAGAAAACTTATTGTCACAATAAAAATAATGTAGGTATATTTTCTCCTCAACTTTGAGAATAAATAAGATACGGCTAAACCAGTAAGAATTGCATAAAAAAACGTATAGACCCATTGCCATTGTCCATAAAAGTTCCTAAACATTCCAAATCCCGGAATGAGAAATAATTTTCTATAAAATTCTACCCCTGTTTGAGTTATATTTGCAGATACCAAAAAGAGCGTTATAAAAAAGAAAATACTTACCAATAATATTGTTCTATTGCGTTTCTTAAAAGATAAAAATCCTAAAATTATTAGCGCAGGAATAACAATTAAGCTCCAGCTAAGTTTTTGATTTTCTAAAGGCAGCAGCAGATGTTCACTTACTTTTCCAAGAGGTAATATCGCATTAAAATATTCAAGTCCAACATTTACTTTAGCCGCACTTTCGAAAACCCTTGTATTATACTCACTACCTTTATCAAATAAATTACTTATTGTAGGAACTATGTGGAAAGCGTGAATGCCCAAAAAAAACAGTATACCAATAGCAATTCCCTTCCATGGAGTTGGTTTTCGTAGAACAAAAAAATTATAAAGAAAAAGGAAAACAAGCGCTATTGAATAAAAAGCAACAAATGGCGGCTCAGGAAGAAAAAAATTTGAAGAGAATGTAAACGTTATAAGAAGAGCAAGCCATATGTATTTTTTTGATAAAGTTATCAAATAACGTAATATAAAATAAAATATCATTGGATTCAAGAAAACTTGGCTATGGGTAATTAATGCATATCTCATGTTTTCTATAACGCTTGGTGAAAATGTATAGAAAAGCGATCCCAATAACGCGGCTAGAAATTGGGCTAAAGTGATTTCTTTTCCTTCCTCTTTTTTTAATAACTCTTTAATAATTAAAAATACAAAAACAAATGATCCGGAAAGCTTAAACCCATTGAAAATAGCAATAAGAATAGTTGGAGAACTAAATATAGATTTTAAAGAAATTATAAAAAGAAGAAATGGAAACAAATATTGACTATAGATGGGTATACCCGTCCCATAAGGAGCAATGCTATATATCCCAAACGATTTTAAGATCGATATGGGATCATAAAAATACAGCCTATTACTATCTCCTCCCAAATCCATTTCTCCTGGATGCAACCAAAAAAATGGAATTATAAAAAGAATTAAAGAAATAACTACAAAAATAAGTGTTTGTTTGTTAATTTTTTTCATGATCTTTAACAGATGAAAAAATAAGTAGGCCTATGACGAGAGCCAGACAAACTCCTGTAATAGACCAGCCATACCAGAAGTATTTTTGCGGATCAAGTTTTATAAATAGGGCGTACGTTTCATTTTTAGGCACGTCTTTTCCTGAAATTACCCATCCATTTTCATATCCGTTTACTGGGATATGTGTATTTTCAGCTATATATTTTTTGTCGCTAACCAACTTCCATCCTTTATTAAAGGTATGCTGCATAACTAAAAGCATATCATTTACCGTTTCTTTTTGGCGAATAGTGACAGCGTAGAGGGTTGGATTTATCATAGTAAAATTAATATTTACTTTAGGTGCTTTATAGTTTCCTTTACAAATATTTATAAATTCTTGCTTTTCGCAAATCTTTTTCTCAATGAAAACTGCATGCGTTTTTTCTTTATCGAAGGAGAGTTGATTGCTTTCATAAATTCCTTCCGGAATAAATATCGTTGGATTATATGCCGATTTATCTATTTCATAAATAACATACTGACCATTTTTATAAATTTCATGAAGCGGAAAATGCGCAAGAAAATCTTTATAAAGATCTTGGGTTTTCGGCAACGAGGTTTGCATATATTCATAATCACTTAGATAAAGGCCTTTTTCGTAGACCATTGGATCGGAATTATGAAATACATATCGAATATTCAAAATAGTAAAAATACTAAGCAGTTTGTCATAGTTCTTTTCTCGTGAATACCTCATTATATCTTCAGCATAAGGAAGATTATTGCCATTATCTTTCCCATATCCAAAATGCTGATACCCAACAAAACTGTACTTATTTGTTAAATGAAGTATGGTTGAAGGACCTTCGTATGCCCCTCCATCTTTCCCGTAGATTACCTGACGAAAATTATCTGTTAATGGCAATACCAATATCTTCCCATCATCAGGAAGATAGCGAATAAACTTAAGTGCCTTTTCGTAAACAGGATCCATTGTGAACAAACCTTTAACGTTATCTGAGCCCCTTATTGTACTCTTATTTATAGGTTCGCCGGAAAAAAGTGGCATCCCGGTTATAATCAAGAGAATAAAAACTAAAAAGTAAAACAACTTTGCGTAATTAGGCTTTAACCTTAAAAGAATATTGTAAGCTGCAAATCCAAATAAAAGTGAATAAAAAAATAAAAAAATATACATCCACTGGGTATAGAAATTTCTAAACATCGAAAATCCGGGAATGTAAAATAATTTTCTATAGAATTCAAATCCGATATTTGTTATGTTTGCAGTTGCCAGAAAGAATGTAATAACAAAAAATAGAGATATAAATAAAAACTCTTTTTTTCTTCCTTTATTTAATAAAAAACCAACAATAACTATAAGAGGAGAAATAAAGGATGCCCATTGTAGAAATTGTTTTCCAGAAGGAAGCAGTAAATTCAAAATTGCTTTTCCGTGTGGACTAACTGCACTAAAATAATTCACTCCTCCCGCTTCTATTTCTTCCTTGCTAAAAACTTTGCTATTCGTAAAACTCCCGCTATCAAATAGACTAATTGCTTGTGCCAAAAGATGAAACGCGTGGACACCTAAAAAAAGCGCCAATCCAATACCTACCCCTTTCCACGGAATTGGCTTTTTTCCAAAGATTTTTACAAAAGACAATAAAAACAAAAGAGCTAAAGGATAAAATGCAAAAAAGGGCGGCGCTGAGGTCAATCCAAAATTAGGTGCGAAGATAAAGCTTACTATTAAGCTTACCCACAGAAACTTATATTTATGGGTAAGTAAAAATTTGAGAAGAAGAAAGAAAATAAGAGGGTTTAGGAAAACTTGGTTATGGGACATAATCGCCCTCTCCCAAAAAAAATCCATGTGAATTGAATCAAGTGAAACTATATAAAAAATTCCAGACAGTATTGAAGAAAAATATATAAGTTTTTTATTGTTTACTCCCCTTGCTTCCAAAAGAAGCTCACGGACAATTAAGTAGATTGCGATAAATCCTCCGGCAAGTTTTACTCCATTAAAAAGACTAATTATAATTGTAGAAGAATGAGTAAAAAACTTCAGGACCGCCAATAAACCCACATAAGGAAGATAATAATAATTTGGTTCAACTACTCCTTTTCCCTGGGCCGAGATATCAAAGATACTGGTACTTTTGATGAAGGCAACTGGATCGTAAAAATATAAACGGCTGCTATCTCCTCCCAAATCCATTTCTCCCGGATGCAACCAGAAAAAAGGAATTATAAAAAGGATAAAAGTAATTAATAAAACGAGCCTATATTTTTTGGCAAAATTTAATAAAAACATTTACAAGGAATTGTAGCATATTTATTGCTCTTTTAGTATTTTAACCCTCACCTCGTTTTAGGCTGTATATTTGTATATAATAAGATCCTAATATGCTAAAATTGAAATATTAATTGATGAAACAAAAAACAGTCGCTATCGTTGCCCCAACCGGCATGCTGGGGAACATGGTTTACAAGGAATTAAAAAATTTCTACAACCTTGTACTTATCTATAGAGATGAACAAAAGCTAAAAAAACTACAAGAGATACATGGGGATACTCAAAAGCATCGAAAAATTAAATTTAATCTTGACAACATCTATCAAGATTATTTTCAATCTTTCCCTACTGAAAAAATTGGCCCAAATACTACAAAACTCATCAACATGATAGGAAATGTCGACGCAGTTATAAATTGCGCTGGCATAACAAAGCCCCATAGCCTCAAAGACCCTGTTACTACTTTATTTATAAATGGCCTCCTGCCCAATATCCTAAGTACGGTTTACAAAGAGAAACTTATTCAAATTGCAACAGATTGTGTTTTTGCTTGTCTCAGTAATGCGCCATATGATGAAGACGCGCCAAAAAATCCTAATGATTTATACGGAATTTCAAAAAGCATTGGCGAACCAACCGAATCGTTGGTACTTAGAACCTCTATAATTGGTCCTGAACTTGACACTTCTGAACTTTTGCTTGATTGGTTTAAGAAACAAAAAAACAAAACAATAAACGGATTTACCAATCATTTATGGAACGGTATTACAACATTAGAGTTTGCCCGTATCTGTTACCAACTAATACAGAAAAGAGGGAAATTTCCAAAATCCGGTTTATTTCATATTTTCTCAACTTCGCTCACAAAATATGAAATGCTTAAAAAGTTTGAAGACAAATATAAAATCAATGTAATAATAAAGCCAACGCGAACAAAAATTCCTATCGATAGAAGACTGAGTACGAAATACAATTTTTGTAAGAAACTAAATATTCCAAGCTTTGATGAAATGTTGAAAGAGTTATGAAAATACTTATCTTTAATTGGAGAGATCTCAAGCATAGCTGGGCCGGCGGAGGGGAAATTTATATTTTTAATTGTTAGGTCTGACCTATGCTTATATGCTGACACTGCAGACCACGAAACAGGAACACCTTTAGTTAACAAACTTACTCCCAAAAAAGAATAAGAATATTCATCGCTGGTAGCTCCACGCTGTGGATACACTGAATAATTATGAAGCCTGAGAATTAAACCCACAAGAAGAATTAAAACTACCAAAAGTATTCTTAATTTAGTCATAGAAGCATATTAACAATATACAGCATTCTGTCAATATGGTAAAATGCTGTATTGATTTAGAATATTTATGCTTATAGGCAGCATCATCTATTTTATTAAAAGAAAAATACTTCCGGGCTACAGAGTTGGTAAAACTGATTTAGTAATCGATATCGGCTCCGGAGATAAACCTTTTTGGAGAGCAAATGTTTTTTTTGACAAATTATCGCTTGACAATTTTCAACGTATCACTCATGAAAATACTGTCAAAAACATAGGAAATTTCGTTGATGGAGACATTTCGAAAACCAATTTTAAAAATAAGGCTTTTGATTTTTCATTTTGCAGCCACCTCTTAGAGCATGTTGAGAGACCGGATTTGGCTATAAAAGAAATAATGCGAATTTCAAAAGCAGGCTACATTGAAGTTCCTAATGGATTGATGGAATATATAAAACCCTTCTCTACCCATTTATGGTTTGTTTTTTTGCATCATAATAAATTACTTTTTTTTAGAAAAGGTGACAAATTACATCGTGTATTAACTGAAAATTCACCTAATTATTCTCCTCTATCCGGTAGAATAAAAAATCCCTTCATACGTTTTTATTGGAAAGATAAAATTGATTATGAAATTATCAATATGGACTCCTCCCTTAAGGTATTTACCCCTCCTTCAATGAAAAGCGTGAAGCAAAGAGAAGATGTAAGCAGCTCATGGTACATATTTCTCATTAAACTCCTAAGAAAAATCCATGGTGTTGACAAAAATTAATTAAAGCATGAATATTCTTATCTTCAATTGGCGAGATCTCAAGCATAGCTGGGCTGGTGGAGGCGAGATTTATGTTTTTGAACAAGCCGTACGCTGGGTAAAAATGGGACATGAAGTAACGGTTTTCTGCGGACAAGATATAGATAAAAAACTTTCGCCTTTTGAGATAATAGATGGAATAAGAATATACAGAAGAGGAGGAAGATATAGCTTATATATTTGGGCAATATGGTACTATCTAAAGCAATTTAGAGGAAAATTTGATGTTGTGATAGATGTGGAGAATGGAATTCCATTTTTTACTCCATTATTTTGTAGAATTCCTAAAATTTGCTTAGTGCATCATATTCATGACAGACAATTTTTTTATGAACTGTCATTCCCTCTAAATTATGTCGGATTTTTAACCGAAAAATACATCTTCCCGCTTGTATATAAAAATATACCCATTATTACCGTATCTATTGCAACCAAAGAAAGACTTATTAAACTGGGATTTAATAAAAATAAAATTAATGTTATATATAACGGAATTAATGATAAAAAAAAGAAAGCAGAAACAATAAGAAAATTTTCAAATCCGACAATCCTTTATCTGGGAAGAATAAAAAGGTACAAAAGGGTTGATATGATTGTGAATATTTTCCCAGAAATCGTAAAAAAAATACCACAAGCCCATTTGATAATTGCCGGCTGGGGAACGGAAGCAGCTCGCCTCGCCGATTTAATTATGATGAGTCCATTTCGAAAAAAAATCAATTTAGTAGGACCTGTAAGCGAGGAGGAAAAAAATAACTTGCTTTCTAGATCATGGGTCTTTGTAAACCCATCAATTGGTGAAGGATGGAGCATTGCGGTTATTGAGGCAAATCTACACGGCACTCCAGCCGTATCATTTAATGTTTCAGGCTTAGCCGAATCTATACAGAATGGAAAAACTGGATTACTCGCAAAAGATGAAGAGGATCTTATTGATAAAATTTGTTCTCTTCTGAATAATAAAACTTTATGCGATAAGCTTGGCACGAATGCTCAAGAGCGGGCTAGAAAATTTGACTGGGATAAGACAGCATCCGAAAGCATAAAAATTATTGAAAAATTAAACAAAATTAATCAACTAAATTAATGAAAAACTATTCATCATTAGTTTCTTTAGCTATTCCAACATTTAATTCAGGGAAAACTCTGGAAACAACACTGCTCTCCATAAAGAAACAAACGTACCCCAACATAGAAGTTATTGTTGCCGACGGAGGAAGTATAGACAATACTTTATCTATAGCTAAAAAGTATAATGCTAAAATTTGTTTTGCCAAAGAATTGGGAAGAGCCAGATATGAAGCATTTAAGAAAAGCAAAGGAGTGTTTATTTTTGCTCTCGATTCTGACCAATTTATTGATGAAAATACTGTAAAAAAATGTGTCGATCTCATGGTAGAAAAAAAATATGATGCTTTAATCTTAAGCGAGAAATCTGTGATAAGAAAAGGTACTCTTGTTGAAAAAATTCTTTCTTATGACAAGTTGGTTGTCAACTCTGCAAAAGATTTAGATCCCGTTTTTGGAGCTTCGATCCCCAGATTTTTTCTAAGAAAAACGCTTCTCGGACTTAATTGGCCTAAAACACTTTCCATACTTGATGACGCGGTTTTAATCAAAGAATTTATTCAAAAAAATAATCAAATTGGCTTTGCTCAAGAGATATATATACGACATTACGAAGTTGATAGCTTCACTGTTCTTTTCAAAAAATTTATTCGTCATGGAAAACTATATATTCCTACAATGCGTGTTTCTGCAGGCACAATTATTGCTCACAGTTTACCAAGAAGAGCTTATTTGACAAGACGTGTTTTCTCTAAACCAAATATTCTTTTTGGTCTTAGTATTTTATATGCGATCAAAAGCGTTGCTGTTTTAACCGGAATCATGATTTATCTTTTCCAAGAAACCTTTAAATACAAAGCCAAATGAGGATATATGTTTATGACCTATAACCGCTTCATATCTTGTAACGCTTTTGAATATGTGTTTTCCCACGTATTTTCCTTACTCAACTTAATAGCTATTTCAGAACTTTTTTTATATAAATTTTCGTCCTGCAAAAGAGTAACTATTCCCTTAGCAAGATCTATAGGTGTATCTTTAACTCCTATCCCTGCTCCTCTTTTAATTGCATATTTTGTATGCCATAAGAGATTTGTTGACACGATTGGGAGCCCGCATCCTAAATATATTCTAATTTTCCCCGAATCCCCATATCTCCGGCGAGAACTTTTATAAGTTCTGTAAGGCGCTACACCTATATAACAATGTCTTACAATTTCTGTCATCTCTTTATCCTGAGGGACAAAACCGTAAAATACTAGAGATTTTTCTACTTCTAATCTACTTGCCTTTTTCTTCAAATTGGCTATATCATTTTCGGTTCCCCCAATAATATGCAGTGTTGCTTTCGGTCTTTCTTTTTGTACGAGTTTCAAGGCCTCAACCATTAAATCTATTCCTAATTCAGGATCAAATATACCTATAAATATAATCCTGTCGCGCGCTCTTTCTGAAATTGGTAACGGGTCTATTTGTGATTGGAATAAACCATTTGGAACATGAATAATACGATTTGTGTCGCTACGTAAAATTCCAGCTTTAATTCTACCTTCTTTCATCGCAGGAGAAACATCCCATGTAAAATCAGCGTGCTCAACACAAAATTTATCCAACCAAAGATATAAAGAATTAAAGAATGTTTTGCCATATCGGGTCGGAGAATAATCAGAAACGTAATAGACAACGGTTTTCACTTTTCCCAATTTTCTAAACAAAATCGCAGCCAAAGCATTTATTCCTTCAAGCCCAATAAATAGATCAAACTTTTCTTTTTGAGTCAAGAATACATAAATGACAGATAATAAATCTCTTATTTTATAAGAAATTCTCGTCTGTTTTTTGCTTGGTAATTTACAAAAAGGATATACAAAGAAAAAAGCAAGTGTTGGAATATGAAATCTATTTTTTAGATGACCCTGATGAAATATCTCAACCACGGGGTTAATTGAGTCACTAACCGGATGAGGTTCATCAAGAAGCACTAGCTTTTTAACCTTTGAAAGGAAAAAAGAAAGCATAGGCTCTACCATACCGTTTGTAGGTAAACGCTTACCTTTTTCATAATGAGAAAATGTTGCAATAAAAATAGAGGAATTATTGTTGATAATACTCCTTTTTTGCAATTTACTTTTCATTTTATTTTTTGAGAGGTTCTTAAACCAACGATAAATTGATAGTTAATTTTAGAAAAATTATTGACGATTTGAAAAACCTTTTTATCTTCCTCATTCACGGTATTCTCCAAATCTTTGAATATCTCTTGATGCTTTAACGCTGCCAAAGTTATTTTGTTATCAAGAAAGAGTGGAATTTTCTTGTGCTGCAATAACGACTTGTTATAATCCTGAACGAGTATACTATAGTAATTCTCGCCTTTTAAGCCAGTATCTTTAGCAAGAGCTATTTTTCCCTTTTCAATCAAAAGCTTGCTTGCATATATTGTTTTATCTGCCATAAGCAAATCAAATTCCACTTTTTTAACAGGATCTATAATCATTTTTTCAATAATCTTATTTCTTAAAACTTTTAATTTATATATTTTGTTGTCCGGAAGTATTCCCGGCCAGGCAAGTGGATAATTAATACTATTGGATGTTGAGGGAGTTTGATTTTGCGCAAGTGCCCTTAATGCAAAAACAAAAAAAACAATATATAAAAAAAGTGCCAAAGTAATACCAATAAAACTTATTTTTTTCATAAAGAACCTAACGACTTATTCTTCAATTAAAATTTCTTTTCTTATCTTTTTAAATATTTTTTTTGTTTGTGACTCAATATATCCTAATGTTCTATTTATTCGAATAAAAGTAGCTCTTATAACCTGAAGAAAAAAGATTATATTTCTCTCAAAAAAAACACTTATAATCTGAACAAGGGAGATTTTTTTTCTTTCTTCCGTGACTCTTTTAACTCCTTTACTTATGATAATTATTCCTACACTTACGAAGATAATTCCCAAAACACTTAGGAAAAATAACACAAGAAAAAAAGCGTTCGGATAATAAATTAGGGCATCGTCGTATAAATTAATTAATAATTTCATGATTAAACCTTAACTAAAACAAAATCATTTATATCCTTAATAACTTTATATTTTTTTAAACCAAGCTCTTGAAAATTTACGTACTTCTTATCAAAAAAAATGTAATTTAAGCCGTATTTTTTAATAATATCTTCAACTTTCTTGGTAACAACAGGATATATATCTGCTAATTTAGCCAACAGTACGAGAGAATCTGCGGTCAAGACTTTTCCTTTGGCAAAATATAAAAATGCATCCCCCTCTTGTAAAGGAAAAATTCCCAAACGGAGCTTGTCTCCTACATTCTTATTTAGATAATTAATAATTTCCCACTTCTCTTCAGTTATACTTCTATTTCTATCATGAAGAATTACTTTTCTTTGCAAGAATATTATCCCAAGCAAAAACACTGCAATCGTAATAGAGACGATTTGAATAAAAATAGTACCATAATTATTAAGAAGAAACGGAACATAAGAACCCAAAAAAATAGAAAGGGGGAAAATAACAAATTCTATATACCGATATCCTTCTCCGACAAAACGCAGTTTTTTTATAGAAAGAATAAGTAAGCCAACAACCGACAATGTTATAATCCAAAGAATTAATTTATTTAAAAATAAATCAGGAATCGCGGATTGGATTGTTAGTAAATTAAAATTTTTTACAATTAGTAGTACCAAAAAGACAAAAAGCATTGGGCTTTCACCAAAGATTGAAGCAAAAGGTAGTCGTTGAGAAAGTAAAAAAAGCCTGTCAACAAACTGTCTTTCTTTAGAATCTTTTTGGGTATTTCTAAATTGATGAACAAATCGATTATCGCCATTTTTAATCCAATATTTTAATGCGTCGATATGCTCGTTAAAGATAAGTCGATATCTTTTTCCTCCCAACACTACAGTCAAACCAAACATTAAAAGAAAAAAACCTACATATAGAGGATTTCTTTCAACTAACGAAAATGCAACTGCTGAAAAAACATATACTTGAATGCCAAATTTATGCGTAAAGAAGAGGATAAAAAGCACTATTCCGGCTATTGCTAACCATAATAAATCTCCGTTAACTGAAAATAACAAGAGCGAGAAAAAAGATAATGAAAAAAACAAATAACTTAGTACCCGAGCATTTAAGATGCTTGCTTCCAATACGATAACAGGCGTTAGTGCTGCAATTATCTGTGCTGAAATTGCCACAACTAAATTGCCAGATAGTAAGTACGCCGCAAAAAAAATCAAATAACTATGCAAGGCATCAAAAATAGGCGAAAAGATAAATTGATAACGATCGGTAAATTTTTTTGGAAATATAGCCAGAATAAAAAATAAAAAAGGAGGATAACCATAGGGACCTGGAATTACGTATTTATCGGTAAAACTTACAGGAAGACGCCTATGTTTTCTAATATAGTCTGCTACCATCAAATGATGCCATGGATCTACACCAAAATATCTATTTTTAAAACGTGGCCAAACTTGAAGAAAGAAAGATAAAACAGGAATTAGAATACCTATAAGGTATAAGTTCATATTTGAATTTTATTGCATAAAGATACAAAATGCAATACAATAAGTACTGTTTTGCAAGATAAATCATTAGTTTAATGAAGCAATATATTAAGCAAATTTTTGAAAAAAAATTTAATAAAAATAAGCCAATAATTTTCTTCGACCGAGACGGGGTCCTGACAAGAAAACGTGACTACTTACTTAATAAAAAAGATATTTCTTTTTATAAATCTACGGTTAAAGCAATTCAATTATTAAATTTACATCAATTCCCAATAGTAATAATTACAAATCAATCAGTCGTTGCCCGGGGATGGATAGCTCCATCTTGTCTTATGGAAATAAATGAGGAAATCGTTAAGCTCTTAAGACAAAATGGCGCTTTTATAAATGCAATTTATTCCTGCCCGCATCATCCACAAGCAAATCTTGAACAATACCGAGTAACTTGCAAATGCAGAAAACCTAAAACACTATTAATAGATGACGCATTGAAAAACTTTAAAATTAAAACGAAAAAGGGCTACCTGATCGGGGACAAAACAACAGACATCCAAGCCGGAAAGGATGCCGGCATAAAAACATTCCTTGTCAAAACAGGCTATGGAGGAAAAGACAAAAAATGTGAAGTCGTACCTGATTACATTTGCAAAAACGCTTTACAAGCAGTGAAGATAATTTTGAAAGATCTTAATCTCTAACCGCGTACGCTACTGGAACATCAATAATAACAGATTTCTTTTGCTTCTGATATTTTCTCAAGATTTTCTCTAAATTTTTCTCTGATGTCAGATGAATACCGTCAACTCCGAATGCTTGCGCTAATTTTGTAAAAGATACATTACTAAAATGGACTCCATGAGTTTTGTCGGAATTTTTGTACTGAGCTTGTTCTACTAACCCTAGGCCTCCATTATTGAAAATTATCCAGATAAGAGACTTTTTATGCTCAACGCAAGTTAGCACTTCTTGTGGATCCATAAGAAACCCTCCATCTCCAACAAGTACAACTACATCCTTTTTGGGATCGGCTATTTTTGCACCCAAAGCACCAGAGGTAAATGCCATTGCTGATTGTCCATTGGAAAATAAAATTTTATTTGTCGGAAATGGCTCTAAGAGAAGACCCGAATAATATTTATTAAGACCTACATCGCAAACAATAACAGTTTTCTTATTGAAAACTTTATTTATAGCATCAATAATTCGTCGAGGATGAAGTTTTTTATTTGGAACATCTAACGCGTTATGGATAATGGACTTTATGCGTTGTTTTGTTTGTATAAATTTAGAATTATCTCCATATGAAGGTTCTTTTTCTTGAGAGATTTTTTTAAAAAATAACTTTAGGTCTCCAAAGAAAGATTGAGGATAAAACACTTCATTTATTCTGTTGTCAAACGAATTTATATTAATTACCCCTGTCTTACCCCACAAAGACGGCTTTAATCCTTCGTTATAGTCATATCCTACCGCAAGAATAAAGGCAGCCTCTTTTATCAATTCTTGCAAAACAGCTCCTAAATGACGAGAGATTGTCCCTAAGTTATTTGGATGTGCACCCGGCAGAACATTTTTGCCCCTAAAAGTAGTCAAAACAGGAAGATTGAATTTTTCTATAAATTGCTTAAACTCTATTTGCGAATTTGCTCTTTCTATACTTCCTCCCGCTATAACCAGACAACGTTTTCCGCCATTAAGTTTTTTTACAATATTTTCATATGTAATCGTATTTTCCGAATGAATATCTTTTCCATCAATTAAGTTTATGTTATCCCCTGTCTCCTTAGGGGCTTCTTTTCCATATAAATCTGCAGGAAAACTTATGTGTACAGCTCCTTTTGGCTCAGCTTGAGCTATTTCAAAGGCTGAATTAACAATTTTAGGCAATTCTTCAAGGTTTTTTACGATAAAGGTTTGCTTTGTTATTCCTGTTCTCGGATGGAATGCTTCTGCCAAATCTATATATTGATGAGTTTCCCGATTAAGCTCTAGAACTGAAACCTGATCGGATAATCCAATAAGTGGGACTCTATCCTGAGTCGCATTTGCTAAGGCGGAAGTTAGATTAGTTGCCCCTGGACCAACCGTTGAAAAAACAACTCCTGTTTTTCCTGATACCCTTGAATAGATATCCGCCATAAATCCGCCGGATTTTTCGTTGTGAACGTGTATCCATTTTATGCTTGATTTTTGTAATGCATCGGCAAAATAAGTCTGAATATCCCCAAACAAACCAAATATATTACTAACACCATTTTCTTTAAAAAGCTTACATAAATATTCAGCGCCGTTCATATTTTTTTCGATGTCCACTTTCCTTCCTTTACCATAGCCGGTCCTCCATCTGCTACTCTAATCCAATAAATATCCTTCCGAACACTATTGTATGCTTTTACATCAGGAATAGGTAATCCCAGTCTTAATGCAACATATATGTATGGCATATTAACTCCTGCGGTTGGATAAAAAAGAGAGGTCGTAAAAAATCTTCCCGCATTTACTTCAGTAACACAGAAAGTGTTTTTTTTATTCTGCTTTGCATCAACAACATATACCCCTTGAGGATTCTTTTCTACTGCTTTTATCGTCGCTGTGCACAACTCATTAACGCTTTCATCATGAACAGTTTTTTGGATTGCAGTTGTTGTTCCTGACCCGCTAACAGATACATTCGACTGAAGCCATTCTATACGCTCTTTCTGCTGAGAACAGACAAGCTTACCATCATGCCAAATCATAAGAGTAGAAATTTCTCTTCCTGGCAAAAACTCGCTTATCGAGAAATCTGCTCTTTTTAAGCCTCTTCCCATCCAAAACTCAATCCACGCATTCGCCTGCTCATATGTTTTAACAGGCAAACTTGCTTTTCCCCCAGCTCCCTTGCTGCTTCTTATCCATAGAATGTCTTTATTGTGGGAAAAGATATTTTTTAAAGAATTTTCGCGCTTTAGATCATACGTTTTTGGGACTGGAACATTACGCTTGTCCAATGACTTAAAAGTTTTCCATTTGTCTTGAAAAATATCAATTGCTCTCTTAGAAGGAAGCAGCGTTTTTGCCAAAAGAGTATCTCTATAATCAGAAAGTACTTTTACTTCAGCATCGGGCTGAGCATGAACAAAATCAATTTCTTCTTCTTTTATAATTCTATTTATTTTTTTAATGTATTCATTTTCTTTGCCTCTTTCCCTAGTCACCAAATATTTTTTCCGTATAGGAACCATTTCCAAATAATATTTATTGACATCTACGCCTACTACTTCCAGCGAGTCAGTAAGTTGCAAAGATTTAATAAAGTTTATTCCAGGAGAACCAGCGCATCCCAAAAGAAGTACTTTTTTCTTTGTCATGCAGTTCATTATAAAGCAACTTTCTTTGAATGTCTATTGAAAAATAGTGCATTTGAATGTAAAATAAAGCCCAATGGAAAAAAACATAAAAAACAATAAATCAAACGTCAATATTGCTATTGTTGGATACGGATATTGGGGACCCAACATAGTTCGCAACTTTTATGAAGTTGATGGCGTACGTCTTGTTGCATGTTGTGATGTAAGAAAAGAACGACTTGTCCTTATTAAAGAAAAATATCCAATGGTAAAAACTACTTCAAATCTAAATGATCTTCTTAGTGATCCAACTATTGATGCCATCATAATCGCTACGCCGACAACAACTCATTTTTCTTTGGCTAAAAAAGTACTTGAGTCCGGCAAACATGTTTGGATAGAAAAGCCAATGACGCAAACGCTAGAACAGGCAAAAACACTGCTGGAAATTGCTAAGCAAAATAAAAGAATCATCCATGTTGATCACATATTTATTTACACAGAAGCAGTTGCTATTATTAAAAAAATGCTTGACAGAGGAGAACTCGGAGATTTATATTATTTTGATTCTGTGCGCATAAATCTTGGATTATTTCAGCACGACGTAAATGTTGTCTGGGATCTGGCACCACATGACATCTCCATCATGCTTTATCTTTTAAATGAATATCCCGTAGGAGTTTCTGTATTTGCAAATAGTCATGTTGTTAAAGGCTTGGAAGATACTGCTTATTTAAGTTTTCAATTTGAAAGCGGAAAAAGCGCTCATATTCACGTAAGTTGGCTTTCTCCCGTCAAAATTCGAAGATCAATTATTGCCGGAAGCAAAAAAATGGTCCTTTACGATGACCTTGAAGGTTCGGATAAAGTAAAAGTGTATGATAAAGGGCTTAGTTTTAGTAAAAAAACAAAACATATATCAACGGATTTGGGCTATCAATATCGAACAGGAAATATATTTACCCCTGCAATCACCAACACAGAACCTCTGCGAACCGAATGCAAGGAATTTGTAGAAGCAATAAGCGCTCATGGATCAACACGTACTACGGGAGAAGAGGGCTTACGGGTCGTAAAAATTTTGGAAGCAGCTAGCCTTTCCATGAAAAACAACGGAGCATTAACGCAAATTAGCTCTTAAGATTTTGATTTAAAACTTAAATATCAATATAATGAGATACTAGAAATATGATTCCATTCATTGATCTAAAAAGACAGTATTCTCTTTTAGGCTCGGAGGTTGAAGCTTCAATCAAAAAAGTGATGGAAGAAGGAGATTTTATTTTGGGACATGAAGTGACATTATTTGAAAAAGAGTTTGCTCAATATTGTCAGATAAAATATGCTGTTGGTGTGGCTTGCGGAACAGATGCAATTTTACTTGCATTAAAAGCATTAGGAATTGGACCTTCTGATGAAGTAATTATTCCTGTCAATACGTTCATAGCTACCGTTTTGCCTGTGATCACTCTTGGAGCAACACCAATATTTATAGACATAGACAAGAATACTTACAATATTGACACTGATAAAATAGAGGAAAAAATAACTAAAAAAACAAAGGCTATTATCCCTGTTCACCTTTATGGTCAAGTAGCAAATATGGAAAAAATAATGTCTCTCGCAAGGAAATATAACTTGCATGTCATTGAGGATGCATGTCAGGCGCATGGATCAAAATACAAAGGAAGAAAAGCGGGTAGTTTTGGAGACATTGCTTGCTTTTCCTTTTATCCAGGAAAAAATTTAGGCGCATATGGAGACGCAGGCGCAATTACTACAAACAGCAAAGAATTATCGGATAAAATAAAAATACTGAGAAATGTTGGACAAAAAGAAAAATATCACCATATAGAGCTAGGCTATAATAGCAGACTTGACACCATTCAGGCATCTGTTCTTCGCGTAAAACTTCCGCATCTGGATAAATGGAATAAGAAAAGAAGACAACGCGCAGAGCTCTATAAAAAATTCTTATCAGGATTGGATATTGTTCTACCCTATGAACCAGATGAAAACTTATCTAATTATCATCTCTATGTTATTCGCGTAAAGAAAAGAGCTAGTCTTCTCTCGTACCTCAAAGGACAAGGAATACATTGTGGTATTCATTACCCAATTCCTCTACATTTACAAACATGTATGAAAAGTCTTGGATACAGAAAAGGAGATTTCCCAATCGCAGAACAATATGCGCGAGAAACTATTTCCTTACCCATGTTTCCGGAATTAACAGAAAAGGAAGTAGAACTAATAGCTACCCACATAAGAAAATTTTATGGTAATTAAGAATAAAAAAATATTGGTAACCGGAGGAGCAGGATTTATTGGGAGCCACCTTGTTGATAGACTTGCGGAAAATAATCAGGTTATAGTCGTGGATGATCTTTCATTGGGAACGCGGGAAAATCTAAAAAATGCTATAGCAACAGGTAATGTGCGCATTGCAAAGGAGAATATTTGTAATTTTGCCCGCATGAATAAGATCATGAAAGACATTGATATTGTCTTTCATTTGGCCGCTCAATGTGTGAGAAAATCTTTCCGAGATCCTCAAATCGTACATGATGTAAATGCAGGTGGAGCGCTTAGCCTATACCGGGCGGCATTTGCAAATAAGGTAAAAAGGGTTGTTCATGTCTCGTCCTCTGAAGCATACGGAAGCGCTATAAATGTACCTATGAGCGAAAACCATCCCTTAAACCCTACGACAGTATATGGCGTAAGTAAGCTGGCAGGCGAATTATATGGGATAGCTTATTGGAAGTCTTATAACTTTCCTGTAATTGTAATAAGGCCATTTAATACGTATGGTCCGCGCTCACATTTCGAAGGTCCATATGGAGAAGTAATTCCTCGTTTTGTAATTCGAGTACTAAATAATCGCTCTCCAATTATTTTTGGGGACGGAAACCAAACAAGAGATTTTAGCTATGTAGAAGATGTTGCAAATGGCATGATCGCAGCAGCAGGAGAAGACCGGTTGATAGGTGAGGTTGTGAATATTGCATTTGGTAAAGAAAGAAGCATCAATGAGGTTGCAAGAATAATTCTGAAAGAGCTTGATAGACAAGATCTTAAGATCATATATCAAGAAAGCCGTCCAGCAGATGTTAGAAGACATTATGCGGATACCAAGAAAGCAAGAAAAATACTCAATTTTAAAGCAAAAATTCCTCTTGAGGAAGGAATTGTTAAGTATATAAAATGGTTAAAGGAACAAAAACTGGATATGAAAAAAGCGTTGGATCAGATAATAGAAAGGAATTGGTAATATGAAAATACCTTTAACAATCCCTTATATGGATTCCTCCGAAGAAAAAGCTGTTGTGCAAGCGCTTCGGTCGGGATGGATAGCTCAAGGCCCGCAAGTAGCTCTTCTTGAAAAGACTGTTGAAGAGTACACAAAAACCCTGCATGCCGTAGCAACTTCATCTGCAACAACAGCTCTTTATCTAAGCCTATTGCTCCTTGGGATTAAAAAAGGAGACGAAGTTATTGTTCCATCATTTACATTCATCGCAACAGCTAACATGGTAATGCAAGCAGGAGCAATCCCTGTTTTTGTAGACATAGACTATGGAACATTAAATATTGATCTCGCATTAATTGAAGAAAAGATAACCAAAAAAACACGCGCAATTATTCCGGTTGATTATGGGGGAATTCCATGCGATATAGATGCAATTAACAAAATTGCAAAAAAATATAATATTTCAGTTATTGAAGACGCTGCAGCAGCTTTAGGCAGTACCTATAAAGGTAAAAAAATAGGACAACTATCAGAACTTACCTGCTTCAGTTTTCATGCAAGAAAAATTGTTACTACGGGAGAGGGCGGAATGATTACGACAAACAATAAGATTTATGCTGATGATGCGAAAATTCTGCGTCATCATGGCATGTCCGTTTCGGATGTAATACGCCACAATGCAAAGACAGTAATCCATGAGAACTATCCAAAGGTTGGATATAATTTTCGTATGTCAGACATAGAAGCTGCAGTCGGAGTTGCTCAAATGGAAAAAATAGATACAATTATAAAATTGAGAACCAAACTTGCCAATAGATATTCAAACGCCTTTAAAAACAATCATCTTATTGAAATCCCTGTTATAATTGATAACACAACGACAAACTGGCAATCATATATTATTAAATTAAGAAGAAATAAAAATATTTCCCGGGATGGGCTTATGCAAAAATTACTTGATGATGGAATTGCAACCAGGCGAGGAGCTATGGCAATACATAAGGAAGACGCATATAAAGATATTGTTGGAAAGCTAAAATTACCAATAACCGAAGAGGCCTGTGACCAAACAATTACACTTCCGCTGTATCCTCAAATGACAGACATCGAACAAGAGTACGTAATAGAAGCTGTATTGAAATACACAAAATTTTAAATTATGGGAAAATCAGATCAAGGATTACCTGCTAATAAGTATAATTCTCATACATGGATTGCCGGAACTCCTCAGATAGGAGAAAACGTTTGGATTGGTGCATTCTGCTTAATTGATGCAAGCCATAACACGCTAAAAATTGGGAAAGGAACAAATATAGCAAGCGGAGCTCAGATCTATACGCACTCAACTGTAAAACGATGCATTTCTGAACGCCGGTACGATAAAATTGACAGTAAACCAACCGAGATTGGAGAATTCTGTTTTATCGGAGCAAATGCTGTGATTCTTATGGGCTGCAAAATTGGAGATCATAGCGTAATAGCGGCCGGAGCAGTGGTTACTGAAAATACAATCATTCCTCCCTATTCCATAGTTACCGGCGTACCTGCACGAATAACAGGAAATAGCAAAAAGATGTTAGAAGATATAATAAAGTAAAAACATTGAAATAATCTTAACTATTTAAAAGGGACTGCCTTATTTTCATTCGTTAACTCTTCGTTTCCATCATGAATATTTTTAACTTTTGCAATCTATGTGGCAATCATGTGATTGAGGGTTATGTATGTCCTTAATTGGACCCGTAATGACTGCTATTAACATGATTGAATAATCCACCATATTCCCAAGCTTACTCCCTGTTTTAAATCCAAGGATACCTATACTTTTTGCTCCACATAATTTAGCATATTCTTCTGCTTTAAAAAAAATAGAATTTAGCTCACTCTTTTTTGTTATCCTAGCTTATTTCTTCCAAACAAGAAAGATTCTATAATCCAAAAAGTCTCGCAGTAAAGAAGAAAAATATTCACAAACGGCAATATAAATATTCTAGAGTCTTTAAGAGTAGATTGTGTTATAAACATTTTCTTTGTATAAAGAAATGAATAAAGAATAACTATTGTTATACCCGCTATATTTACCATTGGCAAAAAGGGCAGAATTGCTAAAAACGGCTTTAACAAAAGGATAATGCCTTGTCCCAAAAAGGATCGTGGCCTTTTTCTAAGTAGCCTCCCATAAATCATGGCGTATTGTCTTTTTTTTCTAAGAAAATCTTTAAATGTAAATCCGCCTCCTAAATAATGCAGATGGGTAACCCTTGCTTGGCTCAAGGTCACTTTGCCAATCTTTCTTAACCGTTCGTGTAAGTCGGCATCTTCTCCTCCCACACCAAAATTCTCCACATCAAACCCTCCCGCCTTTTGATATGCATCCTTTCTAATACAATCGAACTTTGTTGCCAAGCCCGCAGTCCCTTTTCCCACCTCCCGAACAAAAAAACATTTCTCCCAGAAATCATATTTTTTCCATATTCTTTCCAGCACAAAAATTGTTGGAAAAGATGCCACTACGCTTGCTTTAGTTCTTATTGGATCTGTCAACTTTTCTATTTCCCTATTCGTCGGCAAAGAGCAATCTGAATGCATTAGTATAACAAGTGAAGATTTTGCTTTTCCTACTCCCAGATTAAATGTGGAACCGGGACCCCCACGCTTTTTACTTGTGATAATACGTATAGGAAGTTTTGATTTTTTAGAAAAATTAGAAACAATATCGTAAGAATTATCCTGCGAAGCGTCATTAACGACAATGACTTCCTTGATTGGATAAGTTTGTTTTTCCAAACTGGCTAACGCCTTTTCTACCGTGGTCGAAGCATTTCTCATCGGCATAACGATACTGACCTCTTCTTTGTTGTTTCCAATTTTTAATCTAGTCATTTTTTTCTAAGAAATTAAAAGATTTTTTATAATATGTGTCGAAGAAAAAATAATTGTTAAATTCTTTTAACCCTTTTAAATAGTGAGGATAGTTATTTTTTATTTTTAAGAGAGCTTCTCCCAACTCCTGATTATTTTTGCCAATTACTTCACCGCATTTGAATTTTCTTATATATGGAGCAATGGAGGAAACATCAGACATTATTATTGGTAAACCAAGCGCAGCGTATGCTTTTACTTTCCCCGGGTCCGTATAGTATGTAGCACTCGTCTCATCAATATCGTAAAGAGCAATTCCTACCTGACACTTTTTTGAAAGTTCTTCCAGATGCGTATCTGAAAAAAACTCGTTGGGAAAATAAACCTGATCTTCTATTTTATTTTTTTTAATTACTTTTTTATATTTATCGAAAATGTTTTCTTCCCCAACGCCAATCACCTTAACAGCATAATCTTTATGTGTCTTTAAAAATTCAAAAACAAATTCAAGTCCTTGAGACTCTCTAATTACTCCAACGAATAAAATTGTAAATTTATTTGCATTAAATTCTCTCCTTATCTCTTTTGGCAAGATTCCCCACATAATAGTTTTATGATAGTTAGTACTTATAACTTGCCCATTAATTTTTTTATTTATAAGATCACTTAAGTAACATACATATTTAATTTTACTATTATAATATCTTTTAAGCCTTTCAAACATACGAAGAGATACATTTACCGGAGGAAAATAATCGGCAATCCAATAAACAAATTCTATGTTTCTTACCATTTTTTGTATCGTCGTTCCAAAAAAAGAAATTGGATGAAAAGTTATAACAATTATTTTTTCTTTTCTTGAGAAATACTTAATAAGAAATATAATCTGGTAAATGTACCACAATGAGTAATATAAAAATATATTTTTAGATAATTTAATATTTTTTTCCTCTACTAACTTTCCTTTTCTATAAAGCCTTATAAGGCTAGCATCGTGTTGCTGCCTTGGCATGAGAACAAAAGCAACAAGTTTTTCTGTATGTTTAACAAAATACTCTTCAAAGTTTCCTGTAAATTGCAGGCTAGAATATAAAAAAATATTCTTGTAGTAAATATCTTTCATGAGAAATAAGTCATTAAATTTTAAAAAGTATTATATCTGCAACAAATTAGCTCAGCGCTTTAGTAAAAATAATCTCCCAGTCAAATTCTTTAGCAAATGCAAAAGCATTATCCCTATATTCTTTTAGTTTTCTCTCGTTTCCTAAAAGAGCAATAACTTTTCTAGCTATTTCATCTTTTTGATATTCAACAACAATGCCGCATTTTCTTTTTTCGATTTCTCTTGCATTATAAGGAACATCCGTCAAAATCACAGGAAGACCGGATGCAAGATACTCTTTAATTTTTATCGGATCGGCATAATATGTAAAATTACGCAACCTCTCTTTTTCCGGTACGTATACTGCTATTGCCGCCGCGCTTTCTCCCAATGTTGAGTCTATTTTCCTTCTCTCTTTTATCCACCCCTTAAATTCTACGTATTTCTGAATTTTTAATTTCTTAGCTAATTTTTTAAGAGGTTTTTCATATTCACCGCCTCCAAGAATAACAAATCTAAAATCAGGAATTTCTTTAATAATTAGCGGTGTTGCTTCCAAAACCATCTGTAATCCTTGTTTTTCTAAAAGATGCCCTAGGAAAAGCAGTTGGTGCTTTTTCACTTTGTTAAACGGAAATTTTTTTATTTTTTTGTTCCATACTCCCGATTGTACTACTTTTTGCGGATACTTCAGGCTTGAGATTTGAAGGAATTTTTCTCTACCTTGGGCAATTTTAGGAGACACGTTCCATATCTCATCAGCATTTTTAACACATAATTCCTCTATTTTATGATAGATAAAATCTAGTAAACGACTATTAAACCTTATGGGATTAAAATCCATAGCGTAGAATATAACTCTATTAACTATACCTATTTTTCTAAGAGCAAGACCCGATAAGGAATTAAGAACGTCAACTCCAATAAATATATCGTATCTTTCTCTTTGCTTAATAATCCAATATCCAGTCAATAAAAAATCTGATATGTAGCTCAATACACCATAAAGATTTTGATTTATATATTTTTCTAAAATTTGCCTACCTCTTTTATATATTGAAATAGACGATTTTCTTTGTTCGACTAGGGGATGACCGATAAAAACTAATTTATCTATTTTTTTATTTAATAAATAATCTCTTAACGCATGAGGTACTCCATAAAACATTTCATGGGTAACTATTACAATTTTTTGATTTATATTTATAGACATTATCAATCTAAATTTATTTCTTTACCATCTTGCTTTATTGATTCTTCTGCGGCTTCCAGAACTTTTATAGTTACTATTGCTTCATCTAAATCTGTTTTTGGTCTTCTTTTTGTCTTTATGCAATCTATAAATTCCAATAATTCATTTTCTAGAGGAGTTATTTTTGAAACCTGGGGATAGTATTTCCTGTTTTCTGCAAAAATTTTAACTAGCAATTTTTTATTTGATACATCGTCAAAGATTATTTCTCCTTTTTCGCCAATGATAAACAGATTTCTTTTTTTAACAGAAGATACGCGACTTACTTTTGAAGAAATAGATAAATCGCCGGAAAATTTAAGTTTTAGAGTATAACTATCACCGGAATTTGGTCCTGTTTCTGAAGCAGAAGCTGAAAGCGGATTACCCAAGAGAGAAACGATCATTGAGATATCATGAGGAGCATAGTCCCAAAGAGCCGAAACATCATCCCTAAAGGGGCCGTTGTTCATTCCTTCAGAATGAATAGATTTTATCTTTCCAATTTTTTTAATTTGCTTTTGTAGTTCTATAAAATACGGATTATATCGAAAGATATGTCCTACCATTACAGTTGACCTGCCTTGAGATTTTTTAAGTTTCAATGCGTCAGACAATGAGGTTGTCATAGGTTTCTCTATAAGAAGATTAAATCCTTTTTCTAAGAATTCTTTTGCTATTTGGAAATGAGTGGATGCTGGAGTTGCTATGATAACTCCGTCAATATTATCTGAGGCGAATAAATCTCTATAGTTTGTGGTTTTTATAAACTTATCGGGTAATTCACAAGAGGATAGATTACTGATAGTATTGATGTACTTTTTTCCCCAACGCCCCTTCCCTATTAATGCCAATGTCGTCATAATCCATACTCTTCCCTATACCAACGGATGACTCTTCCTAATCCATCTTCCAAATCTACAAGAGGTTTGTAATGCAATTTACTTTTTATTTTTGTTAAGTCCGGACGGCGCCTTTTTGGCTCATCTTGAGGATATCGTTTTGGATATGAAACTGTTTTAATATCAACTTTTCCGTTGAATAATTTTTTGATGATTGTTGCAAGACCCAGCATACTTATTTCATTCTTATCGTTTCCTACATTATAAACTTGCCCATTGTCTTTGGACAGAAGTACCTTCAAAAAACCGACTATCGCGTCAGAAATATAACAAAATGTCCTGGTTTGACTACCTACGTCATGAACGGGAAGTGGTTTTTTTTCTAGGGCTTTACTTATAAAATTAGGAACTACTCTATAATCATTTGGAAGCATACCTGGACCATAAACGTTAAAAGGACGGACTATTTTTACCGGAGTCCTGTATAAAGAATGATAAACCATGCATATTGTTTCTCCAAGACGCTTGGATTCATCATAGCACGAGCGAGGTCCAATTGAAGATACGCTTCCTCTATATGTTTCTGGGGTTGGAATGAATTTGGGATCCGGATCCCCATAGATTTCGCTTGAAGAAAAGTATAAGAAGCTTTTTGCCTTTTTTTGACGAGCAATCTCAAGCAGATTCTTAACTCCATATATCGCGCTTTCTATTGTTTCCATGGGATATTTCTGATAATAAACAGGTGAAGCAAGGCCTGCTGCGTGGATAATATAATCAACCTCCCCTTTTATATGAAGCGGTTTTGTAACGTCCCCTTCTATAAATTTAAAGTTTTTGTCCTGCATTTCCTTAACTATTCGTCGCTTTGTACCCGTAATAAAATTATCTATTGAAATAACCTTGCATCTTTTTTTCAGTACGTCTTTATTAAGCTTATGAATTGTAGCGATTATGTAACTTCCCAAAAATCCCGCTCCTCCTGAAATGAGAAGTGTTTTCCCCTCCAACAGTCTAGATTCTTTTTTTATGCGCTTGACAATTGATTCTATGTCTTGCTTAATTATCGTTTGTGTCATAGTTATATTATTTTGGGTTTAGGAACGGGAATAATAAAATGTCCCCCTCCTTTTGAAAATTGTCTATTGTTTTTCATTATGCTTTCTGCAAAGTTCCAAGCAAGAATCAAAATATAATCAACCTTATCTTTTTTTAAGACTTCAGGAGATACGACGGGTATTCTTTTTCCGGGACTATATAGTCCCTGCTTCCATGAACTATTATCAATAATATAATCAAGGGTTTCTGTTCCTATACTGAAAAAATTAAGAAGAGTGTTGCCTTTGGCGGGAGCTCCAAATCCTACAATTTTCTTACCCTTAATTTTTAAAGATTGCAGTAGGGTAAGGAGTTTAATTTTGTTTTCTTCTATTTTTGTAGCATATTCTTTATAGGTATTAATATCTGTCAACCCTGCATTTTTCTCTTTTTTTAAAAATTTCTCTACGTTTTGTTGAATTTTATATTTGGATTTATTGTTTGCTACAAAAACCCTAATGCTTCCACCATGGACAGCTGCTTTTTTTACGTCAAATACTTTCATGTCGAATCTTTGAAATAATCTCTTAAGCGTTGCAATACTCCAATAGGAAAGATGCTCATGATATACAAGATCAAAATATCTCTTTTGAATAAAATCAATAAGATAAGGTGCCTCCATTATAAAAACCCCGTCCTTATCTAAAAGTATCTGTAAGCCCCTAATAACCTCATCCAAATTATCTATATGGGCAAATACATTTGTTGCCGTTACCACTTTTGCTTTACCTTTTTGTTTAACAATTTTTTTAGCTAAAGAAACACTAAAATATTCCGATATTGTTTCTACGCCTTCTTTTCTGGCAACGTTTGCTATTCTTTTTGCCGGTTCTATACCCAAAACTCTTGCGCCAAGCTTTTTAAAAGGTATGAGAAGTATCCCGTCATTGCTTCCTATATCAATAACTAACGGGTCCTTGAGGTTAAACTTTTTGAATACGTCTTGGGCAAAGTTTTTAAAATGATCTATGAAAACTTGAGACGTAGAAGAAACGTATACATAATTACTAAATAAAAGATCTGGAGAAACTACGTGACCCAGCTCTATAAAACTGCAATTATTGCAAAAATAAACATCGAGAGGATAAAATTCTTCCTCTAAATCAATTTGATTTTTTGTTAAAAATGCGTTTGCAAGGGGAGTCGGACCAAGACCAAAAACTTTTACTAAGGACATACCCTTGCACACCCTACAACTTGAGATTTTTTTAACTTTCGGCTTGTTATTCATCTTATTAAAGGGACTCTAACCGTATCTTTTGCATAAGCTTTTTGATCTCTAGGCTCTGTGGTAAATACTAAAAAAGTTGATTCCTGCGTAAATTTCATTGCATGGGCAATCATTGGAGGACTACATACTATTTCTCCTTCTTTCACTATCAATTTATTAATTTTACCGTTTTTCAACTTAGGATTTTTATAAAAATATTCCATTTCCCCTTTTAACATATAAGAATAGTGCGTATCTTTTTTATGATAATGATTTGCTCTAATTGACCCTTTTTTGCAAGAAATAATAAGAATGCTTGTGATATTGATTTCTGAATCCAAAAGACGGCTCATTGATCCTCTTTCGTCTGTATGAAAAGGTTTTATCTTTTTAATGTATTTCATTTTTAAGATGGGCTAAACAATAGCAAAATTTTTTTCATATGTCAATGAGATTGATTATTCTGTCTAAGCTTAGCAAATTAAGCTAAAAACTTACTTTTATACCACTTTATAACATTTTCTAAGCCGTTATCTAAAGTGGTTTTTGGGATAAATCCTAAATTTTTTGTTGCTTTTGTATTATCACTATTTCGTCTCGGACTTCCATCCGGTTTAGATGTATCAAAAACTATACTCACCTTTTTTCCACTTATTTTTATAATCTTTTGGATCAGCTCTTTTATAGAAATTTCTTCATCTGTTCCTAAATTTATAGGATCAGGAACCGGGTATTTTTCAATTGCGAGAATCATACCTTCCGCCAAATCTTCAACGTACAAAAACGCTCTTGTTTGGCGTCCTGTTCCCCAAACTTTTACCGGATTTTCCCCATCAAAAACGCGCTTAATTAGTGCGGGTATAACATGGGAAACATCCGGATCAAAATGGTCCCGAGCCCCATAACAATTATATGGCCTGACAATTCCTACTTTCATTCCAAATTCCTGAAAGTAATATTCTCCTAATTTTTCAGACATTCTCTTTGCCCATCCGTATCCTCCATTGGTAGGTTCTGGCTCATCTAAAAAACCTTCCACCTCGGGAGTCGGCACGGAACAACTTCTTGGATAAATACATGCGGAAGAAACAACTAAAAATCTATCAACTCCGGCCTTATGCGCTGCTTCAATCATAACAGTACCTATAAGCAAATTGTCTTGCATCATAGTTGCCTGGTGAGTTCTATTGTATTCAATTCCCCCAACTCTCGCGGCCAGATTCATAACAACATCTTTATTTTTGCAAGACACAAAAGCATCTTGTGGAGACCTGCAATCGCCTTTAACTATTTTTATTGAATTCTTTACTTTCGATAAATTGCTCTTACTACCGTTTTGGAAATTGTCCAATACGCAGACCTCTGCCCCTGCCTCCACCAATTTCTCCACTACATGGCTCCCGATAAATCCGGCTCCTCCCGTAACTAAAACTTTTTTTCTAGTCCAAAAATTTTTGCTCATTTTATGATGTAAAAATCTCAATAATTGTGTTCACTTCTTTTTTCGTTAATTCCGGATTATTTCCAAAATACAGTCCTTGCTCATGAACTAGTTTTGCATTTGGACTAGCCAAAGAATATTTTTTCATATATTTATTAAAAAATGGCTGCATCGCTATATCCCCACCCACTATTGGACGTATTTCTATTTTTCCAAAACATTTTTCAACTAACTCATCTCTAATTTTTTTTGTCCTACAGATAAGGGGTATAGCAAAACTTGATAAAAAATCTATATGGTTAAACTTCATCGGAAAATATTTTTCACTCATTTTATAAATAGGCAATGCAATTTCTATAAAATTATTATTTCTTTTCTTAATAATTTCATCTGCAAATTTAAGCTGATAATTACCGATAAAGCCATTAATTTCCGTAGGACGTAGGTTGTAGCCTAGGTCATAAAATGTGTAACGTGAATAAAAAGTCGAGTTAACTTTAAATTTATTTCTTATTTTATTTTGCGCAGTAAAGTCTAAATTTCTATCCCATCCGTGCGCCCTTACTAATTTCAACATTGTCGCAAGCTCTACATCATTGGTACAAACAGCACCCCCCTCGACTGTCGACATATGGTGTCCCACATAAAAAGAGAACGTAGAAGCGATCCCAAAATTGCCCAATTTCTTTCCTTTGTAAACTGTTCCAAACGCCTCGCAATTATCTTCTATTAGGATAATTTTATTTTTATCGCATATTTCTTTTATTTTTCCTATGTCATCACAAAAACCAAGAAGATTAGTTAAGAAAACCATTTTCAATTTATTTTTTTTCATTACATCCAATAACTTCCTGCTTGATACATTCAAAGTGGAAAGCTCAATATCTATAGGAACTGCTTGAAGTCCCAATTGAATAAGAGGCATAACGTTAGTCGACCAAGTAAGAGCCGAAAACCCAACCAGGTCTCCCTTCTTGAGCCTGCCAAGGTTTAAAAGCGCTTGAATTAATGCCAAATTGGCAGAACTTCCGCTATTTACAAAAACGCAATTTTTACTATTTTGATATAGGGAAAAATTTTTTTCGAATTCTTCACATTCTTTCCCAAAGCTCAAATATTCTGCATTTTTTATAAATTTACAAATCTCTTCTTTGGTTTCACGCTCATTATAAAACGTTGACTTTATTAGCTTTATCATAACTTCAAAAAATCATCTCTTATTGTATAGAAATCTTGAGTACCAAGCAACTGTCCTTTTCAAACCTAAATCCAGGTCAACTTTTGGTTCCCATCCAAGCAATTGTTTAGCTTTTTTCCAGGAAACATATTGAGATTTTATTTCATTCATCCTAAGATCATCTATTTTCTCTATCTCAAGTTGCTTTTTCGATATATCAATAATTTTTTTTATTACTTCCGAAACAGTAATGATGTTTGAACTGCCAAAGTTAAAAACTCTATTATTCTCTACTTTTTTCATATTTACTTTTGCAAGCAACAGATATGCTTGAATCGCATCATCAATAAATAAATAATCTCTTTTGGCGGTCCCATCCCACATTTTTGGTTGTTGGTTGGATAGGACGCTTCTTATTGTTTTAGGGATAAGCCTGTCAAAATTCAAATCATTAGGACCATAAATATTAACAAATCTTGGTATCAGCACAGGAAGATTGAAAGTGTCAGCATAGGACTGAGCAATAAGGTCTGTGCACGCCTTTGATGTTTCATAAGGTCTGGTAGGACGCGGCATATAACTCTCAAGATAAGGCACTTTGTTTTTGCCATAGACATGAGACGTAGAAGCTACTATTATCCTATCTAAATTATTATTTCTTGCGCTCTCCAAAATATTAAGTGTGCCTTCGGTATTAATCTTAAATGTTTGATATGGATTTTCCTGTCCGGATTCTACCAATGCCTCTGAAGCCAAATGAAAGCATATCTTTATTTTTGAATCTTTTATAAATTTATTGATTTTTGGATAATCAAGTATGTCTGCATTTAAATTTCTAGCATCATTGTTAACCGATCTTGAAATTCCATATATGATTGCTCCCAATGAACTTAAACGGTCGCTTAAGGCTCGTCCGACAAAACCGGTAATACCGGTTATCAATATTTTTCTTTCTTTAAAATAATTTATTTCCATAAAAGCTATTTCCTGAAAATTAAACCTAAGAATCCCGCTATCACTTCAGATCCCCGCAGTAACATTATCCCAAAAGTAATAGCCGGATTTCTGGCAAATATTTTCCAATGCTTCAGATACGCCTTTTTAAAAGGAAAAAATTGGCTTACGGCAATATTAGGATATCTCTTCAGATATTTTCTAAATGACATACTATAATAGTACTTCTTTTTTACTCTGGCAAAAAAATCTGTTCTGCCTTCATCGTGATTTATATGAGATCTTATTTTACCTATCTTGCCTTTTTGTAGCATCCTATAATGGAAATCTGAATCTTCCACCCCCACAATGCTTGGATCGTAAAGCCCAATAGATAGCGCCTTATTTTTTCTAAAGAATCTGCAGCACTCATTCATACCTTGTTCAAGATATGTATTAACGTACCTTTCCAATGCTACGCATTTTGTCCAATAACCCTCTCCGATAGATATCTCTGGAATTAATAACGCAATGTAATTTTGCGTAGTCAAAGTTTCATAACACTCCCTAACAACATCCGGAGTTAGATACATATCCTGGTCAATAACCAAAACATATTCACCCTGCGCTTCCTGAATTCCCCTATTTCTTTGAATACTCCGCTCAGGTCCGTCTTGATAATATTTTGCGTATCTTTCTATTATCGCTTTGCATTTCTTTTGTTCTTGGGAATCATAATTTAAACCATCAACTACTATAATTTCCAAATTAGGATATGTCTCTCCTTTAATAGACGACAGGCATTTTTCTATTGTTCTTCCGGAATTAAAAGTGGCTATAACAACAGAAATTAAAGGAAATTTCTTGTTTGTTCTAATTTTTCTTTGCATAAATATTTTTTATTAACCTCCAACTCATTTCTCCTGCTTTACTCCACGAGAAATTTTTAGACCACTCTATTGCATTTCTTGAAAGGTCCTCGTATAGATCTTTGTCCTCAATAAGTAAGCTTAGGGAATCAACTAAGCCTTGGGGAGTATTTTCCTTTGTTAATATCCCTGTTTTCATGTGCAATATTGAATCCTTAAGTCCTGTTACATTATATCCAACTGCAGGAATTCCAACTGAATTTGCCTCAATAACATTTAATCCCCATCCCTCTCTTACCGATGGATGAATCAAAATTAAAGATTTCGATAGGAGCTCAAATTTTTCCTTTTCGGACACAAACCCAAAGAACTCCACTCTACGTACTATATTTAAGCGGCGAGTAAGGTTTTTAATTTCCCTTTCGTATGAGGCATCCTTAGATTTCCCAACAACCCAAAACACTAAGTTTTTATTTTTTTTGAAAATAATAGCAAACGCATTAAGAGCATCTTCTATTCCTTTGTCTTGAGAAAGTTGAGAAAGATATATAATCGTAGGGATTTTGTTCTTTTCTTGCTTTTTATCTAACTTAATAACGGAAACTCCATGGTGAATAATATGAATATTATTTTCACCTATGCCGTACTCTTTTAACTCTTTAGCAACTGAGGAAGAAGAGGTAATAAATGGGAGGTCATGATAAAAAATGAAGAAAAGACCTTCAATTAAAAAACCTAAAACACTAATGGGAAAGGGTATGTTTTTAAACCAGTTATTTTTAGCCGGCTCATTAATTAACGCGATAATCTTTTTTTTGCAAGCATAAAAAGGCGTAAAAAAGGGCACAAAATGAAAGTTATCGATTATTATGTCAACATTTTTAGCCGATCCTATATAGCGAAAAAACGCATGAACATGAACAGTATGGTAGGAACCTTTTCTAATGATCTCTATTCCATCTATTTTCTCTTTTGCTTTTGCCCCTTTAAAGGACGACGTAAACCACAAAACTTCCGCGCCCTTACTTTTCCAGTATTTTGCGTGTTCAAAAAGAGAAATCTCTGCGCCACCCGCCAAAGGATTTTTAATATCTCGCCAATTTAAAATAAGAATATTCATTTTATTAATCTTTGCTCAAATTATGTTTGTGTCTATTTATAGTAATGTAGGATTTTTAATCTATAAAATACCGCTGCCGTATCCCAAAGCATAAAAAATATGATTCTCCAAAAACTCCTTGAAGTAATACTGCTACTATTATTAAATTTAAGTTTTACGGGCGCTTCATAAATCTTTTTATAACCTAGGGAGTAGGCAACCGCCAAAGTCTCAACATCAAAAGCAAATTGTTTCACTAGTAATCTTGGAAATACATCCTTTACAACTTTTCTCGTAAAGAGTTTAAGGCCTACCTGTGTATCTCTAACATTAAAACCAAACAGTAAATGGGTAAACGTCCTATATCCCCAAGACATTATTCTTCTTTTCATTGGATAACTGACTATGGAATCAGGATGGAGTTTACTGCAAACAACAATATCTGCACTATGCAATTTCATATAATCAAGTAGCATTGGTATTCCGTATGGATCAATATCTAGCCCAGCATCTATAAACCCTATAACATCTCCTTTTGCTTTTAACATTCCATATTTAACCGCGTGTCCTTTTCCCTGATTATTCGCATATCCATAAACTTTTAATCTTCTGCTTTTGATTTTACTAAGTTTTTTATTTGTTCTATCTAAAAACCCATCAATTACAACAATAATCTCATATTTAATATTGATTGTTTCTAAAACACTATTTAATTTTTTAATGTCATCAACGATTGTTTTTTCTTGTTTATAGGCAGGAATAATAATAGATAATAAATTAACTTTTTCCATTTGAAGTAGTAATAGTTAGGGCAAATTCTTTGCGAATCTGATTCCAAGAAAACAAAGAGGCATCATCAGTTTTAATATGCACTTTTTCATATTCAATACGCCCCTCTTCTTCAGGATTATAAATACTGGTTGGAAAGTTCAGAAGAACTGCCGGTTGACTTGAAACAACCATAAAACCATGAAGAGTCAATTTAGGAATTAATAGGATGTAAGGATTTTCATCGGCTTGCATATAAAAAAGATTTAAAAGTCCATGTGTAGGAGAATTCTCTATATTATCGGCAACAGCCGCCACAATTGATCCCTGCGCTAGCACAAACCTATCTTCCTGCGTTGGGTGGTAATGCCAAACATATTCATCTCTTGCAACACCACTTTTTGTAACAGAAAAGTATTGCATCGCAAACTCTCTACCTTTGCCATAAATGCCTTTCCAATCAGTTCTTAGAGTTTCTACGAGTACACCCGATTCGTCCTTATTAACCTTAAGGGGATAAAGTAGGATATCTTTAATAAGGGCTTGCCGATCTTTATTAGAAAGGGTAATTAAATTCATGCTTATAACTAATTTTACCAAATATCAAAAGCTATTACTAGAGATTCTTACCCTACGGGGCTATTAACAAAAATGGCTGTTTTTTTGACCTTTTTGAACTCCCTGTATAGCTTTATATAGTAAATTGTAAGAACAATAAGAAGAGAGGTTGATACGCCAAGAGAAATAAGAACTACCTGCAATAAAGAGGAATGGAAAAAATTTATCGCGATTCCCTGAGTCAGCGCGCTAAATATAACCGGTAAATAAACTTTAGTTTTTTTAATTGAGAGAAAGTAATAAACAAAAAGAGAAACCAATGAATATATCGTAATAAATATACCAAATATCCCAAGAATGTTAGATCCGGAAAAGAGCACATCTCTTTTGACGAAAAGTCGTATCGCGAATTCCGGTTGCATAAAGTAAAATATTGAAATAAGTATGGAGGGTATAGCTACCATACCAATCGCCATTTTAAAAATATTATTGAAATCTTCATTTTTTGTATGCTTTTGAATGATAAGGGGAAACATTACTGTACCTATTGGAGCAGTAAAATAAAAAATTGCTTTCCCAACTAAAGATAGTATTGCGTACATTCCCGCTTCCGTTGGATTATAAAAATGCTTAATAAGTAAAATATCTGTTGAAATTAAAGAGGTCAAGCCAAAAGTAGCAATAGCGGCAGGAGCACCATAAGGAACAATATCTTTAAAATGAATCTTATTAACGGCCCTTTCTCCCTTTTTTAGAATGAACCTGAGAGGAACAAAACCAATAAGAAAAGGGATTATAATAGCTACAAAGTAGGAGAGCATCGCGCCTTTAACCTGCAAACCTAAGGAAACCAACCCTACCCCAATTCCAACTTTAATTAATGCGGAAATAAAGCTCAAAAAGGAAATAAACTTAAATTCCAGTTTTGATTGGAGAAGCGCACTGCTAATCGTTCCTATATATAGAATAGCTATGATAAAACCCGCAATGACTATTAAAGATGCATCCGAAATATTAAAAAAGTTGCCTATTTGCTTGGACAAAATAACGAAGCCAAAAAGAATAGCTAAGCTTATAAATATTACGGGTTTAATAATTTTAAAAAAGAATGCTTTAACTACGATATCATCTAGTTTTGCAAAATGGGGTGCTGAAAAATTAACAACAGCAGGAATTACCGATCCTATTGGAATTGAAGCAAGAGAAATCAGGGACACTAAACTTATAAGGGTACCGTAATCCTGCGGAATTAAATTTCTGCTCATATAGATGTTGAAAAATAAATTAAAAATATTTGCTAGTATTGAACCTATAAAAATATACATGCTGCCGCTTACCAAATCGTGCTTCAAGAAATTTTTTACCATCACAAAAGCTTTATTTTTCATATGTTTTTATTGTTTCCGTTGCGGTTTTTTTCCAGGAAAACTTTTTTGCCTGCGTTAGTCCTCTTAAGGAATATTCTTTCCGGATTTTTTCACTTTGATACATTGTTATAATGCCTAATGCAATATCGTTTATATCATAAGCATTTACGTATAGCCCCGCATCTCCTGCAACCTCAGGTATTGATCCTTCTTTTGAAGTTACAACCGGACAGCCACATTTCATTGCCTCCAGTATTGGTAAACCAAACCCTTCATATAAAGAGGGCATAACAAAAACGTAGGCCATATTGTATATCAGAACTAATTCTTCTTTTGAAATAAAACCTAAACGAATAATATTCTTGTCATCATTAGTTAGCTTACGAACTTGGACTAAATCTTTATTCCAAGGATTATTCAAGTCAACGTCTTTATTGATAAGCGCTCCTCCAACCATAACCAATGGAATATTATTTTTCTGGGTTGCTGCCACAAGTCTTGGCAAATTTTTATTCCATGTTACGTCGCCAACATAAAGAACAAATTTTTGGGGAAGTTTATATTTTACTCTCATGCGGCGGCGGAGAAGCATGTTTGTCTCCGGCTTAAATACATCTTCTGCCGCAAGATACACAACGTCAATCTTATCTTTGGAAATACCGGTAAATTTGATAATATCTCTTTTCGAAGATTGAGAATCCGTAATGATGGCATCTGCCTTTCCGGCTCTTAATTTCTGAATTTGCCATTTTATGTTACCCTTAAGCCCTTTAGGAAAAAATGAAGGAAAAACAAGAGGAGTTAAGTCATGGATGGTTATGATAGTTTTATGTTTATAAGAAAAGGGTAAAGTTAAAAAAAATGGTTCAAAATAGGGATAATGGACGAGATCAATATTATTGGGTAATTTTTCTTTATTAGAAAAAAATGTGTAGTTATTATCCGGAAAATATTTCAATAATGAATTTTTTAGATTCTCTACGTAAAATCCTGTACCCCTAACTCTATGCTGTAAAAAATTTCCGCTTTTAAGAGGCGATACGTCAATTGCAATATTCATCTTCTTATTTTAACAAACAATATCTTTATAAACAAAATCAATATCGAGGATATTGTAAATAACGATATCAAATTACTAATTGTTCTTATAGCTGTATCTCCAAACTTTAATTTAATAAGATGGTGTCCGGCTGGAACCAAAAAAGATATCAACCCATTTGAATTATTAATCTCTCTTTTTTTATTATCTATGTTTATGGTCCAGCCGGGAAAATAAGATGTATTAACCGCAACTTCGGAATTAATCTTGGCCGAAACATTAAAAATATACGATGTACTTCTAATACTCGTTTTTTCAATACTGCCTTTTCCTTTCAAAAATACTATTTTTTCTTTTGCTTTTTTAGGAATTCCTCCCAAGAAAACCGTATTAAAAACATCACCCGGGCTATTTGTCCCATCTATAAAATTAGATCTGGTAATATAATAGTTATCATTTCTGTAATGATAAAATGCTGGTTTTGCATAACCTAATCCCAGAAAAAACGCTATTGCAATAATAAACAATGTAAAAATTTTAGATCTCAAATGACTAACAACAAATCCTGCTAAGAAAGAGACAAAAAGTATCTCAAGACTTAAAAATCTCCACGGGAATTGAAAATAATTCATAAATGGAACGCTTCTCCATAAAGGCAAAGAGATCTTTAGCATTAAGAAAAAAACAATAAAGAATAAGCTCAGGAAAAATATTACTAGTCCATTATTTTGATTTTTCTTGCCTTTGATAAATAAGAAAAGAGTACTTAGCGCAATTACAAATAAATTTGCAATTCCTATCTGGGCAGAGAGCTGCCCCTGTAAGGAGGCTCCAGAAAAACCGGATCCCCAAGAAGGAATTATTAGTTCATAAAGATCGGGGAAAAGAGCCGTAGCGTCAAATATCGCAAGTCCAATTGCATATTTTTTTTCAATTAGAGCTGGCAGCCAAAATGCGGCAGAAAAACAAAGCCCCAAAAACAAGATTAATAGGCTACTTTTTATTAAAGATTTATCGCTTTTATTTTTGAAAATTAAAAAAATTATATAAGAAACTGAAAATATAAAAAACATCAAAGCTAAAATATTATGTGAATATATGATTAATCCAAAAAATACGGAAGATAATAGAAGAAATATTTTTTCTTTATTTTTTTCGAATTTCGTAAACGACCAGAGAAAACCAGGAAATAAAGCTAGCGCCCAAACTTCACCCACCGATCCCCTAATATAAATATCTACAAAATGATAAGGGGAAAATGTATAAAATATAGAAGATACTATTCCGCCTAATTCGCCCCAATATTCTTTGCTCCAGAGATAAAACAATACTCCGCCTAAGATTGTAGCTAAAAACATTTCCAGCTTAAATGCGTCTATAAAACTGGTGCCAAATAAATGCAGAAGGTAGGCAACATAATTTGGCAAAGGATAAACATAATTAAAAAGAGGAACACCAAATCCATTATTTAAATCAGGAGCCCATCTGGGATATAAGTCTCCTTCCCTCAGGACTTTATCAAATTCATAAAAGCGAATGACATGGTATTCGCCATCGTGCGTAGGAGGTAGTCCCGGATGAAGAAGGGAAAATCCGGCTATAAAACCAAACAAGCAAACCACTACTAGAGGCATTATCTTTTTAACCATAATTTTCCTTTAAAAAATAGATAAACAAAAAGAATTAAGAGCGGCAAAAAAGTCAAAGAAATTTTTATTACTGGGGTTGTCCCAAAATAGTTTCCCGTAGCCATAAAAGGCACATATCTTAAAAGTAATCCTAAACAAAAAGCAACAATTGCGTACAATATAATTTTTTTTAGGTGGATTAAAAAAGCAAAAATTAAAAACCAAATTGCATACCAGGGATAAATTTCTTCTCTTACAAACGAGAGAAAAAAGATAACAACCATCGACAAAGATGCATACGCAAATATCTTTTCCCAATTAACTTCTTTTTTTTTAATTATTCTCCAGACTGCGTATGCAAAAACAGGTATTAAAAAAATGGTTGAATATTTTATAAGTAAAGACATTGTCAAAAAAACAACCGCCCAAAAAATTTTCTTTTTCATAAGAAGAAAGAAGGAAAAAAGCGCCAGAAACATCATAACTATGTCATTATGTCCGCCTACTAACGTTTCTATAATTATTAGAGGATTTAAGGAAAAAAGGCTTGTAAAAAAGAGGTTTTTTGTTATTTTCCAGATTAACATTACCGTACCGATGTAAAAAGCCAAAACAAATAACTTAAACTCAAAAAGAGTAAATATAAAATTTCCTAGCCCCAAACTATAAGGAACTTTTGTAAATGCTACCCATATTGGGCCATATAACGCTAATTTATTTGCCGCATGAGTAAATAAAAGCAATGGATCACCGGTGAAATCAATTGGCATCATGATGTATGGATTTTCATGATAAAAAAATAATACTTTAGCCGAAGCAATATAGTTAAAAATGTCATAGGATAGCATTGCGGGATAGGAAAAAAATAAAATTGCACTTGTTACAATAATAAGCATTTTTAAATCCGTAAACTTAAACTGATTTTTATAATTCATCCAAATAAAATATGTATAAAATATAAAGAACAAGATTATGAATAAAATATAAATTTCCGAAACAAGGGTTCTGTTTGTGAATGCAAAGCCTGAGTATAATTTATTTAAGTAAAAAAGATTTGGATCGATAAATGCATAGGAAAATATTGAAAATACAACAAGAAATAAAATATATGTCAAAAAGAGGAAATTTTTCATAAAACTTTATTTCTCAAAACAATGGATTCTTCAATTGCTTTTTTAAGATATAAGAAAGTGCTCGTAGATTTCTCAGGTCGCCATGCAAATGACTCGGGAACTTGCCCTAATATTTTTTTAAGTATCTCTATATGCTTAAGCGCGGCACTTTTTAATAGTTCTTTTATTTCTGTAATATTTTTATTTTCCGCTTGGGCTTTTACCAAAGAAGGCTTTACATTATTAAAATAAAAATCTGATTTCTTAAGAGCCTTAAAACCTAACAAATACTGTTCGTATTCAAAAAGAGTCTTCGCTTCAACTAAATATTTATCTGCTTCCCTAAGATTATATTTAAATTGCCCAAAATTGCCAAAATACCAATATGACAAAACTTGCTCTTTTACAAGATTAATCTTATATAGGAAGTTCCCAGGCATTGCAGATGGATAAGGAAGAACGTAATCAGATTTTGCAAAGGCAAAACTTGTTGCTAATGCTAAAAACGATAAAGAGTAAAGGGGAATATAAAACCATTTCATCATTTTGAACTTTTTTGGTGCCAATCCCAGGCTGACCTAACAATAACTTCAAGATCTGAATATTGCAGTTTGAAATCTAAGTCTTTCTTAATATTTGTAGGATCTGCAATTAAAACTTCTGCATCCCCGGGTCGTCTTGGTGCGATTTTAACTTTCAAATCGACGCCAGTTACTTTTTTAACCACATTAATAACTTCTTTATTTGAATATCCTTTCCCCGTACCGACATTATAAAAAAATCCTCCGTTATTTTTTTGAAGTTTGGAAATAGCTAAAATATGAGCATCAACAAGATCAATTACATGGATGTAATCTCTTATGCATGTTCCATCGGGGGATGAATAATCGTCTCCATAAAGAGTAAATTCCGTATTATTTATTGCAGCTTTTATTGCATTTGGAATTATATGCGTTTCCGGATTGTGATTTTCCCCCATATTCCCATCCAAAGATGCTCCCGCTGCATTAAAATAGCGAAGAGCTATAAA